>ENA-ORRW01003407-ORRW01003407.1-human-gut-metagenome-genome-assembly--contig:-NODE-3407-length-11452-cov-2.671668_pt1 | contig 11452 bp, 14 predicted proteins | sample MGYA00242183_ERZ509150 | MGnify/ENA primary metagenome ERZ509150 (study PRJEB26280, sample SAMEA2338639) | human gut metagenome | biome: human gut; feature: human-associated habitat; material: faeces... | reverse complement strand
AACGCGCGCACGGCTGCGGCCCCGATGCCGCGCGAGCCGCCGGTAATCAAAACATTCATAAATAGCTCCTCGCCCCGGCGCGGCTGACCGCTCCGGGGCGTTTTCCGGTTATCGTTTTCTGGTCTTGGTCTTGTGGTCGGAATAGGCGCGGATGGAGGACATTTTGCTGTCCGACTCGGACATGAACTGCTTGAGCATATCGTCGAACGATTTCTGCTGCGGCGCGGACGGCTGCTGCCGGTTCGGCTGGAAGCTGCCGCGCGGGCGCTGGGTCTGCTGCCGCGTGGGCGCAGGCAGGGTGCGCTTGATGGAAAGATTGATCTTTCCGCCTTCCAGTCCGATGACCATGACCTTGACAGTCTGGCCCTCGGTCAGATACTCGTGCAGATCGCTCACATAGGCGTGCGCGACCTCGGAAATGTGGACAAGTCCGGTCGTGTTTGCGTCCAGCGCGACGAACGCGCCGAATTTGGTCAGGCTCTTGACAGTTCCTTCAACAATTTCTCCAACCTTCAACTGCATCTTTCTATCCTGGTCCCCCATTTTGTTTAGTCACCGACATCTTCAAAGACGATCTCACCCTCTGATACCATGCCGAGTTGGTCGCGCGCGACCTGTTCCAGCCCCTCGGGCGTGTCGAGCGCGTCGATCGAGCTCTGCAGGCGGTCATTTTCCTGCTGTGTGCTTGCGATGGAGCTTGTCAGCCCGGCAGCCTCTGCTTCCTTTTCGCTGATCTGGGAGCGAAGGCGCACCAGGGTAACAGTGGCGTACACAACGAGGATCAGAATCACCAGCTTGACCAGCAGAGACGACTTGACAAATTTCATTCCGGCGTCTGCTCCTTTCCAGTTGTGCGTGTTTCCAATCGAGAATATGCTTACAGGTCATTGTACCCCATTTTCGGAAGCTTGCAAAGAGGGTTTTTGAAATTTTTTTGAGAAATTTCAAAAAAAAGCGCACAGGCGCGAACAGCGTCCGCAAAATCCGCCCCAGCAGACGGAAAAGTCCCCGGAACACGCGCAGCATAAGCGGGCTGAGCGTCAGGAAATACAGAACGGCGGTCAGAAATACGGCGAGGAACACATACAGCCGGAACTGCCCCTGTCCCGCCGTGAGCGCGAAGGACAAAAACGAGGCCGTGAGCAGCAGGCCGAACAGCGCGTCTGCCGCAAGTCCCGTCCGCGGGCAAAGCTGCCGCAGCGCACGCAGCAAATCGTAGGCCAGACACAGCCCCAGCCCCAGCAGCGCTCCCTGCGCAAAGGTCAGCGCCTGCGCCGAGACAGGGATCTCCATCAGCCGAACAGGCGGGCGAAAAAGCCGCCGCGCGGGATATCGTCCTCATACGAGATCGCGTCGACGCTCCCATCGACCAGGACCTGCCCGCCGTCGATGGACAGCTGCTGCAGATGCAGTCCCTGTCCGCGGATGGACATCGGGCCGCGCGTGGAGGTCAGAAGGATCTCCGTGTCGTCAAAGCTTTCGACCTCCAGAACGCCTGTGATGGAAAGACGGCTGCGCGAGTCGAGCGTCAGCCGGTGCGGCTGCTGGGCAAGATTCGTTTCGATCAGCGCCTGCTGCATGGTATCATCCTTTCTTCTGTCCGGGTATGCCGGCTTCTCCCTACATATATACGCAGGAAACAGGATCGTATGCAGCAATATGATCCGCTATATTTCGCGGTACATGGCCGCCGCGTCGTCCTTGCGCACGGCCTCGGCCACGGCGAGCACCTCGACCGTAACGGTCCGTGCGCCGAAGGCGATGGAAATATGATCGCCGACCTTCACGTCATAGCTGGCCTTGGCCGGCTTGCCGTTGACCGTCACGCGGGTATTGTCGCAGGCCTCGTTCGCGACCGTGCGGCGCTTGATGAGGCGGGAAACCTTCAGATATTTATCAAGTCTCATGCTGTCTGCCTTTCTGCCGGAGGCTCCGGCAATGTGTTTCTGTTATCATACCGCGAACCGCCGCTCTGTGTCAACGTCCGGAAGCGCTTTGCTGTCTGAGGATTTTGCGGTTGACGGCCCGTGCAGCGGCAGCTACAATAAAAGAAAAACGCAAAGGAGAATCTGCAATGGACGTAACGCGGATCCCGAAGATCGAGCTGCACCTGCATCTGGACGGCGCAGTGCCGCCGGAGACGATGTGGCGCATGGCGCAGGAAAAGCACGTTTCGCTGCCGGTGGACACGCTGGACGAATTTTACGCTTGGCTGGTCAAGACGGCGGACTGCCGCGACGTGAATACCTATCTTGCCCGCTTTGAGCTGCCCCTGCAGCTCATGCAGGATGCGCCAGGCATCACGCGCATCACCTGCGATGTGCTCACGACGCTTGCGCGGCAGGGACATATTTACGACGAGCTCCGGTTTGCGCCGCAGCTGCATACGCGTGCCGGACTGCGGCAGCAGGACGCCATCGAGGCCGTGCTGGCTGGGCGGGAGCAGGCGCTGCGCGCCTTCCCGGACTATCGCTGCGGCATTCTGCTGTGCTGTATGTGCATCGGCCCGGAGACGGCCAACATGGCGGAAAACCTTGAAACCGTGCGGCTGACGCAGGAATATCTCGGCTCCGGCGTTGTGGGGATGGACTTGGCGGGCGCGGAGGGGATCGTCCCGCTGCGAAATTTTCACCCGATTTTCGACCTGGCGCGGGAGCTGGGCCTGCCCTTCACGTGCCACGCGGGCGACTCGCAGGGGCCGGACACCGTGCGGGACGCGCTGGACTTCGGCGCAAAGCGTATCGGGCACGGCCACCATATTTTTGACGATCCCACGCTCTGGCAGCGTGCGATTCAAAACGGTGTCACGCTGGAGATCTGCCCGACGAGCAATATCCAGTGCAAAACACAGCCGTCCTATGCGCAGCACCCGGCGAAAAAGCTGCTGGATGCAGGGCTGCGCGTGTGCATCAGCACCGACAATATGACCCTCGCCGCCGTGACGCTCGAGGATGAGTACCGGCACTGCGTCGCGGACATGGGCTTTGCGCCGGACGATCTACGGACCATGGCCCGCTTCGCGCTGGACGCTGCGTTTCTGCCGGAGCAGGAGAAGCGGAAGCTGGCTGGGAAATTTTAAATTAAAACAAATATTCGAATATTTCTTGACGCATCCACTTCCTCTGTGGTACACTTGCCGCAGAGGAGGCGGATATCATATGCTGAGTGAACAGGAGCTTTTGGAGATGGAGCGGCCCGTCTCCGCGCGCCATGCGCCGATGCGGCGGTGCGACCGCGCGGCACAGTTTGCGCCGTTCGCCGCCTTGAGCGGCTTCGGCGAGGCTGTGCAGGAGGCCGGACGGCTGGCGCGGGAGCGGATCGAGTCCGCTGAGCGCTCTGACAAGCTGCCGGACGACGCGTTTTTTGATTTTGATCCCGATTTTATGGACGGGATGCCTTGACAAACTTACTCTACAGATGTAGAATGCAGACATACTACAAATGTAGAGGAATGATATACCATGACAGAACGCATTCGGACGCTGCCGGACGCGGAGCTGGCGGTCATGCAGGCCGTCTGGGCCTGCGAAGCTCCGGCAAAGCGCGCGCAGCTCGCCGCGATTCTGGACAAGACCCACCCGATGGCCCCGACGACGCTTTTGACCGTTCTGTCGCGGCTGGCGGACAAGGGCTTTCTGCGCATTGAAAAAACAGGCCGCAGCGCGGAATACTGGCCGCTGGTCGCGCGGGAGGCGTATCTTGCCCGGCAGGGGCGGAAATTCTATGATACCCTCTGCGGCGGGAGTCTGCCCGCGTTTGCCGCCGCGCTGTGCGCAAGCGGCTTAACGGCGGAGGAGCTGGAGGAGCTGCGCGAGCTTCTGCGGGAGGGCACGCTGTGAGCGCGGCGATGGCGCTGCGGCTGTTGTTCGGGGTGCTGTGCGGCGGAGTTCTCGCGTGGGTCGTCTGGGACCGCTCCGAGCGGGAGCTGGCAGACCGGGCGGGTAGGGAAGAGCATGAGCGGCCGCGCTTCCTGCCCTTCGGCGGCTATTATTATCTGCCAATGATGATGCTGCTCTATCCGATTCTCGGTGTGATCGTCGGTGGGGCGCAGATGGCGGTGCAGCTCACGCTGTGCGCGCTGATGCGCGTGTTTCTGGAGCTGGGGGTCTATTATGTGCTCCTGATGGCCGTGATGCCGTGGCTGCGCAGATGGGTCTCCGCTCGCGTGTGCGCGATGCTCTGGCTGCTGCCGGACTGGATATACGTGTTTGTCGGCAGGCTCGATTTGCCCACGGACGGGAAAAAGCTCGTCCTGCATGCGCCGGGCGTGCTCGTCTATGTGCTGCTGGCTATCTGGGTCGTGGGCGCGGTAGGCGTGATGGTCTGGAAGAGCGGGTCGCACCTCGCGTTCCGCCGTCGAATTTTAAAAAACGCCGTTCCGGTCACGGACCGGCAGACGCTGCATGTCTGGGAGATCGAGCTGGAACGCGCGTGGATCCGGAAATGCAAGTGGAAGCTCGTGCGCTCCGACGCGGTCACGACGCCGCTGTCCATCGGCCTGTATAACCGGACGACCCGCATCGTGCTGCCCATGCGCGAGTATACGCAGGAGGAGCTGTCGCTTATCCTGCGGCATGAGATCATTCATATCTCCCGCGGCGACCCGGAGGCGAAGCTATTTCTGACGTTCTGCACGGCCATGTGCTGGTTCAACCCCCTCATGTGGGCCGCCATGCGCAAAAGCGCCGATGATTTTGAGCTCAGCTGCGATGAATCTGTTCTTCTGGACGAGCCGCAGCCTGTCCGGCGGCAGGATGCGGAGCTGCTGCTGCAGACCGCGGGCGACGAGCGGGGCTTCACGACCTGTTTGTCCGCGACGGCGGGCGCACTGCGCTACCGGCTGAAGGCGGTCATGAAGCCTGAAAAAAAGCGCACGGGCGCGATCCTGATCGGACTGACGCTGTTCGTGCTAGCGATGTGCTCCGGCTACGTGGCGCTGGCCTATGACGCGCAGCCGGGTACGCAGCGGATCTTCGACGGGCAGGACTTAAGCGCCGTGACGGTCAGCAGCGTCGACCCGTGGAACGATCCGCGCGGCAGGGATGGCACCTGCATGGACGAAGACGCGCTGAAGGACTATCTCGCGTCGCTGGAGCCGGAATTGTATACAGAGAAGCTCGACGAATACGCCTCCGGCGAACAGCGGGAGCTGACCGTCATGTTCGACACGCCGCAGGGGCGGCTGAGTGTCCGCCTGCTCGATCAGGCGGTTCACGTCGCGCGCCTGTGGGACGGCCCGGATTTTCATTCGGACAGCTATTATCTGAAAACGCCTGTTGACTGGGACTATCTCGACACGCTGATCGCACCGCTGCCGGGACTGGGCCTCGTTTTCCCGGACGGCGAAATGGACAGTGTCCTGTGCAATTCTCTGACACGAATCGCGGCAGACGAGACAGAAACAGTTCTACTGGAGCCTGAGGACTGGCGCTATGACGACTATAGCAACAGCGCGCAGGAGGTGCAGCTCCTGTTTTCCCCTGCCGCTGGCCGGGCCGTACACCGTAACGGTCGAGCCGCTGCGCGGCGGCGCGCGGCAGACGCTCACGCAGGACGATCTGCCCGGCGACTGTCTCCCGCTCACCGGCCCCAATGCGAAATATACCGTCGCCGCCGACCTGCAGGGCGAGGACGGCGCGGTCTACCACGCACAGTATGTTTTCATATTCCGAAAAGAAGCATCCTGAACATAAACCAGCGGCTGCCCGACGCGAAGGAAAGCCGGATCATGAACTTGACTTGTGGGTACTGCAAGCTTAGAATGGAGCTATCTACCAGAACCTGTTGAAGGAAGGATTGTATGCGGCTCTTTGAGAAAACGCCGGAGGCGATGACCGGCAGCAGGATCGCCGCCGTTGATTACGCGAAAACGCTTGCGATCGTCTGCGTGGTGATGATCCATGTATCCAGCGAGATCCTGCTCGGCAGGCAGATCGGGAGCGCTGCGTGGCTGGAAGGCCTGTTCTGGAGCAGCCTTGCAAGAGGCGCGGTTCCGCTGTTTCTGATGTGCAGCGGCGTTCTGTTTCTGGATAGAAGCGGCGGCCTGTCCGTCCGGCGCATCTGGAAACGGAACATTCCGCATATCCTGCTTGCGCTGCTTGTCTGGGCGGCTGTTTACAAGCTGGTTCCGCGCTTTCTGCATGAAAAGCTCACTGCGGAAGCGCTGCGCACGATTTTGCTGGAGCTGTTGTGCGGCCAGCATGAGGGCCATCTGTATTTTCTGCATATCATGCTGCTGGTATATGCCGCGCTGCCGGTCACATACACGTTTGCGGCAAATGCGGATGAAAAAACGGAGCGCTATGCGCTGGCCTTCTGGATCGTATCCGGCGTGCTCCTTCCGACGGCCAAGGGCCTCGGACTTCTCCATGCGTTTTCCGGCATTTTTCTGCAATGGCCGCTTATGCTGGCCTGGGCTGCGATCGGCTGCACCTGGCTGGGCCATTTTCTGATGAATCGTGATCCGCTCCCGGTGCATCTGGCGGCCGCAATGCTCCTCGCTGGATTTCTCATCTGCTTTGCCGGTACGTGGCTCCGATCTGTCCGGGCAGGAAAGCTGTCCGCGCAGCTGCTGGAGGGGTTGTCGCCGGGGCCGTGCCTCATCGCGGCAGGCGTCTTTTCACTGTGTATGCGGGTCGGGAAAAAGGAATACGGGAAGCTGGCGCGCATGGCAAAGGCGCTGTCCGGCGGCTCGTTCTGCGTGTATCTGGTGCATCTGCTGGTCCTGCGCGCACTGACGCGCGCCGGGCTTTCGACCGGCCGCTTCCGCCCCGCCGTTTCGGTCCCGTTCCTTACGCTGCTGTGCCTCCTTGGAAGTTATTGCATCTATTTGATTTTAAAAAGGATCCCATGGGTCAACCGCTGGCTCATTTGATCTGCACAGCGTTTGCTGACGAAAAGCACAGAATGCAAAAGAAGGGGCTGTCTCTTAGTGAGACAGCCCCTCTAAATTAAGGCTTATGCTTCTTCACTGAACTGGTCTTTGCCGACGCCGCAGAGCGGGCAGACCCAGTCTTCGGGGACTTCTTCCCAAGGCGTGCCGGGGGCGACGCCGTTATCGGGATCGCCGACCTCCGGGTCATAGACATAGCCGCAGATATCGCAGACGTATTTCATGCTCAAATTCTCCTTTATTCTCAGCCGCTGAGCCGCTCGGAGAGGACTGCCATGATCTTATCGTGGCAGCCGCCGCAGCCGGTCGAGCAGCTGGTCAGCCTCTGCACCTCAGCGAACTCCTTCTCCACGTCGGAGAAGTGCGCGTTCCTCTGTAGCGCGTCGTCAATGTCCGCCAAGGTCACGTGCTTGCAGTTGCAGATCACGGTGTTTTCCGTGTATTCCATCTTACTTGAAGTAGCGCTCCAGAAGGCCCTTGAGCGCGCGGCCGTGTCTTGCCTCGTCCTTGGCCATTTCATGGACGGTGTCGTGGATGGCGTCGAGGTTGTTCTTCTTGGCGCACTTGGCGAGGTCGAACTTGCCCTGGGTTGCGCCGAATTCGCAGTCGACGCGCCACTTGAGGTTGTCCTTCATGTTGGGCTCAAGCTCCTCGCCGAGCATCTCGGCGAACTTCGCGGCGTGCTCCGCCTCTTCGTAAGCGGCCTTTTCCCAGTACAGGCCGATCTCGGGATAGCCCTCGCGGTGGGCGATGCGGGCCATGCAGAGATACATACCGACCTCAGAGCATTCGCCGTTGAAGTTGGCCTTGAGCTGGTCGAAAATATACTGCTTGTCGGCCTCGGAGACGTCGGGGTTATTCTTGACGGTCTTGGCGTAGATGCCGTACTCATGCTCGGCAGCCAGGGTCAGCTCGCCCTTGACTTCCTCGAACATATTGCTCTTTGCATGACAGACGGGGCATTCTGCCGGAGCAGCGTCGCCTTCGTAGATGTAACCGCAGACCTTGCAAACAAATTTCTTCATGATAAATTCCTCCGTAAAATAATTTTTTGATGATAAAATTGTGGATGGATGAATGTCAGTGCGCGTCCTTTTTTGCGCAGTCGGCGCAGACGCCGGTGACGGCGATGCGGCAGTCTTCGACCTTCGAGCCGGTCTGCTGTTCGACCTCGGAAAGGGTATCCGCAGGAAGCTCCAGCCAGTTGATGTCGCTGACCGCGCCGCAGATGCGGCAGATGAAGTGCGCGTGGGGATCGGTACGGAAATCAAAGCGTTCCAGTCCGTTGTAGACGCCGACGGAATCGATCGTGCCCTCGTCCTTGAACATGGCGAGGTTTCGATAGACCGTCGCGAGCGACAGGTCAGGGATGGTGGGCTTGAGCTGCGTGTAGACCCACTCCGCCGTCGGGTGGCTCGTTGTACAGCGCAGACATTCGAGAATTGCATCGCGTTTGCGGCTGTGCTTACGGGCAATGGACATGGACTGATCTCCTTTGCTGAATTAATATTGATAATAATTATCATTACGGTTATAGTATATCCACGTACCCGCCATTTGTCAATAGGGTTTTGAAAAAAATTTTTGATATTTCGAACAGCTCAGAAAATTTGTATGTACCCGGCTCCCCTTGGGCACAAGGGGCCGATTCCCCCTATCAGGGGGAAATGGCCCGAAGAGCCAAAAGGGGTAGGGACGCTGGCCCAAAGGGCCTGAGGGGATTCGAACGCTGCAAATTTAGGAGGACTGCGACATCATGTAAAACCTTGGTAGGGGCGGGGCTCTGCTCCGCCCGGCAGTACGAGCTGTTTTTTTACGGAAATCTGCGGCGAACCCGCATTATTTTTTGTGATCGATGATAGATTTTACAGTGTAGGAACTCATATTAGAAATCTGCAACTGCCCATCAGCATTTTCTTTTACTTCTCCAAAAGAAAACGCTGGCAAAAGAAAACGAGCCCGGAGGGATTTCGATTTCCCTCCGGACCTCCTTGAAGCGGCCAGAAAAACCGCTTCGGTTTTTCTGGACTTTTCCCGCGATAACAGGAACAGCGTTGGGATACGGCAGTCAGCAAGACCAATGCGAATCCGTACTGCCCCGCAAATTTTGAATGCAAGGCGTTTTTACTGCGGCCATTCAAAGGCAGTTGCCATCAATCCTGGTGTACCGTAACAGGCGGCGCGTACCTTAGCGTCCGTAGGGTGAGTTTGTGTGTTCGTAACACCCGAAAACCAGGGCTTACCTGAATTGCATCCGCAAGATGCACCCTGCGTCCAAGCACTCTTTTCTCCCATATCTTTTCTCTTGCGAGAGAAAAGATATGGCCGTCGGAGACACGCCGGAATGACCCTGCAAAGCAGCGTTGCGCGTACCCCCGAAAATGTTAATAGAAATTTCAGAAATCCGGGGGCTGTTCCTGTCGGGAATGCCGTTGCAAAAAGCGGTCGGTTTATGTATAATACAGACACGAAATAGAGTATGTCGCCTCTGCGGCTTTTGAATAGGAGGGATTCTTATCAGAAAGAAAGGCAGATTTGAGGCCAGCCGCCCCGCGCACAAGACTGCGGCGGACAGAGCCGCTGCGCCGAAGAAGCAGCCGTCCGGCAATGCCGGGAAGAAGGCCGCGGTGATCGCGGGCTGCATCGTGCTGCTGGCGGTGCTCGGCGTGTGCACCTATGGATTTATATTAAAGGGAAGCGACACCATTTTCCCGAACGTCTATGTCGCCGGCGTGAACGTCGGCGGATTGAAGCGCGACGCCGCGATCAACGCTGTGACGCTTGCCGTCGAACAGGAGACGGCCACCGATACGCTCACCGTCGTCCTGCCAGACCGGACGATCGACTTCACCCCTGAGATCACCAACGTCGCCCTCAACCCGGACGAGGCGGCGGATGCCGCCATGAATTATGGCCGCGACGGCGGCCCGATCACGGCGCTTCTCACATACGAACGCGCGAAGAAGACCCGGCAGGACATTTCGCTCGAATCCGGGACGAATCTCGATACCGCGTATATCCGCGATCTGATCGACCAGACCGCGCGCGCCTGCGCGTCGGAAAAGGTCGACCCGACCGTCACGGTCGACGCGGACGCAAAAACGGTCACGGTCGTGACAGGTTCGCCGAAAATTTCGCTTGATGCCGATGCACTCTATGATGCGGTCGTTGCGCGGTTCAATGCCGGCGATCTGTCCGAACTCAAGTTCGATTACGACACCGAGCCCTGCGCGCCGGTTGATCTTCAACAGTATTACGACCAGTTCGCAACCGAGATGAAGGACGCGTACTACGACGAGGAAAAGAAGGAGCTGGTTGCGGAAAAGGTCGGCTTCGGCTTTGACGTGTCGTATTACACGCAGCAGCTTGCCATGGCCGATCCCGGCACGAAGATCGTCATTCAGGCCGAGGAAATCCAGCCGGAGGTCACGCTGGCCGAGCTGGAGAAGGAATACTTCTCCGATGTACTCGGTTCCTGCGACAGCCCGCATACCGCGCAGGCAGGCCGCACGAAGAATCTGGAGCTGGCCTGCAAGGCCATCGACGGCACAATCCTGAACCCCGGAGACGAGTTCTCGTTCAACAAGATCGTTGGCGAGCGCACGCCGGAGAAGGGCTATCAGTCCGCTATCGTCTACCAGACCGGCGGCAAGAGCGAGGCAGAGGCCGGCGGAGGCGTCTGTCAGGTCGCGTCCACGATCTATACCGCCTGCCTCTACGCCGATCTCAAGGTCACAGAGCGTGCGCCGCATATGTTCACCGTCACCTACGTCCAGCTCGGCATGGACGCGACGATCTACTGGGGCAGTCTCGATTATAAGTTCGTCAACAGCACCGACCATCCGCTGCGCATCGACGCGTCTGTCTCCGGCGGCTATGTCCACGTCAAGCTCGTGGGCACCGCGCCGAAGGACAAGGGCTACGACCATATCGTCCTGCGGCACGAGGTTGTCGCGACCATCCAGCCCAAGATGGAGATCGACGGCGACAAGACCATCATCACCGACGCCGGTACCGCCCTCGACGAAAACGGCAACACCGTCAACATCGTCGTTGACAAGGACGGCAACAAGTATATCAAGGGCGACATGGTGCAGTATTCCTACGTCGGCAAGACCGTCATGGCCTACCGCGATTATGTGGATGCAAACGGTACTGTCATCAAGACCGAGACGCTGCACAAGGATACGTATCAGGCCCGCAACACCAGCTACAAATGCACGCCGTATGTCGAGCCGGAGGTTCCCGAGGAGCCGGATCCCACTGACCCGGATTACCCCGACTATCCGGATAATCCGGATGAACCGACCGACCCGACTGAGCCGGACGACCCGATGAACCCGTGGGATTGACCCCCAAAAACACCAGCCCCCCGGCAGCCCGAATGGGCCGCCGGGGGCTGATGCGTTACAGGCAAATATGCGCGGTGATGTTGTTTTCGCCCTCCGCACGCTCGAAGCCCTGTGATTCGTACAGGGCAATCGCGGCCTCATTGTCGATGTCGACCAGAAGCGCCATGCCGTTCGGCCGGTTTTCCTGAACCGCTGCTGATAGAAGCGC
>ENA-ORRW01003387-ORRW01003387.1-human-gut-metagenome-genome-assembly--contig:-NODE-3387-length-11517-cov-3.940150_pt1 | contig 11517 bp, 3 predicted proteins | sample MGYA00242183_ERZ509150 | MGnify/ENA primary metagenome ERZ509150 (study PRJEB26280, sample SAMEA2338639) | human gut metagenome | biome: human gut; feature: human-associated habitat; material: faeces... | reverse complement strand
GCTGCCCGCGGACTTGGCAGTGTACCAGGCCAGATCGTCCTGGCCGCCTGCGCTGCTCCACACGGCAAAGCGGATGCTACTGTAGCTGCAAGCAGTATCCAGCTGCACAGACATGGTGCGGTAATCGGCGGACACCTGGGCAGTGACACTGTCAGGAGCCGGGAGCCTGGCCACCTGGGCGGTGGTATTGCCGATGAGCCGGTTCTGGCCGGAGTCGGGGGAATAGGCGTGAATGAAGTAGGAACCGGTGCTGTTGTGGTTCGCCAGGGGCACCGTATAGGTCCACTGACCACTGCCGTTCTTCTTGGCAGTGTACCAGGTCAGATCATCCTGTCCGTTCGCGCTGCTCCACACAGCGAAACGCACGTTGGAGTGGGCGTGGCCGTTGCCTGCGTCCATGGTCACCGTCATGGTGCGGCACTCACTGTCCACCACAGCGGATACGGAGTGGCGCTTGGCAGGGGTGCTGGAGCTATGGGCCGCGCCGCAGTAGCGGCAGACGTATCGTACCTGGCCGGCGCTGACGCAGGTGCTGGAATCGCTGGCCACGGTGTCGGTGTGGCCCACCACATGGGTGTTCTGGAAGGTCAGGCCGCCCAGCAGCTGGCCGTGGATGCCGTGGTTGTACACATGGACCAGGTAGCGGCCCACCACATTGTACTTGCACATAGGCACCCGGATGGTGTAGGTGCCGTCGCCGTTGGCGGTGGCATTGTACCACACCAGGTCGTCCTGGTCGTCCTGCTGGCTCCAGGCAGCGGCCATGATGTTGCCGTAATTCTTGCCCTGGCCGGAGGGCGGCGTGATGGTGACCACGATCTCCTTCTCGTCGGCGGACAGACGGCCCCGGACCAACTCATACAGACGGCCATCCGCACCGAACTCGTACCAGGTTCTGCCGATCAGGCGGCGGCCGGTGTACATAACGCCGAAGTCATCACCCATATCGGAGGTCTCGAAGTAGTAGGTAGCGTTGCCGATGTCCTTCCAGCCGGAAGCAATGCGGCCGTTTTCAAAGTACAGAGTCTTGCCGTCGTCGCGCTTGACAAAGCCCGTGGGGCCGCTGACCACCACGCCGTCGTCAAAGACGAACTGCTTGCCGTACAGGGTCACCTTTCCGTCGTAGGCCACACCGTTCTTGTCAAAGCAATACACCTCAGGGTCGATGACGAACCAGCCGGTGTGCCAGGCGTTGTTGTAGCAATACATCCGCAGGCCGGTGGCCTCATCCCGGGCCCAGCCGGTATAGCCCGCGTCCTTCAGCTCCACGGTCTGGCCGCAGAAGGAGCAGACCAGCTTGCCGTCACGGACGTACACGGTGTCGCCGGAGAAGTCGTGGCCCTTGTCGCGGCACACGGAGGCGGGCACCCGCATGGTGTAGGTATCCATCAGGGACTGGGCGCCCTCGGCGCTGACAGAGTAGGTGCGGACGGTCATAGCGTCCGCGGTGGCCTCCACGGCCAGGTACAGAGAGTCATACTCCTGGGACACCTGGGCAAAGTGGAAGTCAGGATTATTGACGGCCTTGTACTCGGTGCTGCGGGACTTTTCACCCAGGTCGCCGCAGATGTAGTACAGCACGCCCTTGCCGTAGGTGGCGGGCAGACGGCCGTTCTGAGTGGTCTCGGACACAGGCTGGCCATCCTTCAGCACCATGGTGCGGGCATAGCTGTGGTCGTGGCCGGAGAACACCACGTTGATCCCGGCGGCCTCGGCGGCTGCGGGAATATAACGGTTAAAGGCCTCGCTGCTGCCGTTGGGATTGGTATAGTATGCGGGCTGGTGAACGGCCAGCACCTTCCAGGTGCAGCTGGACTTGGCCGCATCCTGGATCAGCCACTGGCAGGCGTCCTCCAGGTTGGCGGCAAAGTTGATGACCGCCACATACACATCGCCGTACTCCACGGAGTAATACAGCTTGTCGGGCAGCGTCCACAGGCTGGAGGCGTTGCCGCCGGACAGGTCGCCGTAATATTCATGGTTGCCCATGACCTGCACCACGGGAATGTCGGCGTAGTTCCTGGAGAATACATCCAGAATTTCGTTCCACTGGACCAGGTTGCCGCCGTTGTCCACAAAGTCGCCGGTCTGGATACCGAAGTTCATGGGCTGGCTGTTGATGTTGGCGGCAATGGCGTTCATCAGGCGGATCTCCTCCTGATCGCTCTCCGCGATGCCGGAGAGTTGGGTATCGCCGATGACAAAGAAGCGGGTGGTGGCCGCGCCGGGCTGGCTGGTGGTGAAGGTCATGTTTTCAGACCACCTGCTGCCGTCGCCCACACGGTAAACGTAGGTGGTGCCGGACTTCAGCCCGGTCAGGGACACGGTACTGACATAGGCGGCGTCGCCGGAGGTGGTGAACTCACGCAGAGTGACCTGGCCCTGGGCCCTGGAGGAGAAGGTGCCCTTGAAGCTGTTCTTTTCGCTGTACTGAACCACGGCCTTGGCCTGCGCGGTCAGGGGGTTGGACACCCAGGTGATGTTCTGGCAGCTCTGGGCATTGGGGGTGGCGTTGAGCTGCACGAATGCGGGCATACCGTCACTGCTGCCGCCGGCGCGGCGGGTGACGATGATCGTCTCGAAGGAGCGATGGCTGTCCTTCCGGGCGATGACACCGGTGCGGGAGCCGGCAGCCAGCTTGTTGAAATAGTCTGTGCTGATCTGGCCAGAGCCGTCGGTGGTGCCGATGCAGGTTTCGCCCACATACAGGTCCACACCGGAGGCTGCCCTGCCGTCAATATCCTTCACATACAGCTTGGCCGCGCCCGCGCCCTCCACCATAATGTCGGAGGTAACGGCGTAGTAGCCCTGCATGGGCAGCCGCAGGCTGGCGGTGGAGGTGGTATAGGTGACACCGTCACAGGTGTAGGACACAGTGACGGAAATGGGCAGGCTGTCCAGTGCCGTGACCCCGGCGGGCATGGGCATAGTGAAGGTAAACAGGTCCTTCCCGGCAGAGCCGGTACGGTTCATGTTCACGGTGACGGTCTTTTCCGTGGTGGTGCGGCGGGCAGCAGAGCTGGTGCCCTCAAAGCCCTCGCCGTAGCCCAGGGAAGCGCAGGTGTTGAACGCGCCCTTGCCGCCGTTTTCGTCGGTGTCAAACAGGTCCACGTTGCCGTACACGATGTGCGCGGTGACGGAATCGATCTTCCCTGCATTGGGGGAGGTCACGTTGACCACATAGTTCTCGCCCACCAGCGCATAGGACGGCGCATCCAGAGTCAGCGTGGGGATGGCGGCACGACCCTTGACGGTAAAGGTACGGGTGACGCTGGCGCGGTTGCCGAAGCCGTCCATGATCTCCACCTTGATGCTGTGGCGGCCATTGGGCAGGGTCACGGAGCCGGTAACGGCCTGGTCGGTGTTGGCAAAGTTCTTGATGTCCTGGCCGTCGATGGTGATGACCGTGTTTTCGGCGGACACACCGGTGCGGTTCTCGCCCTGGGGATCATAATACCCGGTAAAGAATTGCAGCTCATTGTCCGTCAGCACGGTGGAACCGTCCTCAGCCAGCTCCGTCAGATCCGTGTAGCCGGTGACGGAGGCGCTGCCGCCGCGGACAGAGGTGATGACGGGGTTCTCCAGGTCGTCAGCCGTGGTGCCATACACCGCGCGGATGTTGTCCACATACAGGCTTCCGGCAGCCCGGGAGCCGCAGGTGATCTTGTTGCCGTCCACGTCGCCGGTGCCGCCCTCGATGATGATGGTCCACAGCAGCACCTGGCCGGCGGTGATCTTCAGGGGATGGTTTTCCACGTCCTGGGCCTTGTCATACACGCTGCTCAGATCGGCCTCCACATACTTCCAGCCGGACCAGTTGATGCCGGTATACTGTGTGGTGGTGTCCACGGTCTCGCCTGCGGCGTTGACGGTGGTAGTCTTCAGGTGCAGCAAGCTGGTGGAAACGTACTTCTCCCCGTTCCAATAGGACACGCTGGTGCTGAGCCAGTAGTTGGGCGTGCCCTCCGGGGCGTAGACCCACATGCCCAGGGCGGTGGGACGGCCCTCGATGACCACGTCCTCGCCGCTGTAGCGCAGGTATTCGTTGGTGTTGTTGGTGCCGGAGATCTTCGTATAATCGTAATGATACTCCAGAGACTTCTGGCCGAAGCGCACGGGACCCTCGTCGGAAGCTACGCGGCGGGCATACATATCCCACGCGCCCTCCTGGGCGGTGGAGATGGCGCCCACATAGTACTCATAGCCCATGGAGCGGAACAGGGTAGCGGGGTCCTGGGCGCAGTCCCATCTATAGGGTGCGCCGGCGGAGTTGCAGTCCCATTCCGCGTTGCTGCTGATAAAGTCGGGGCATGCCAGGCCGAAATCGGTAATGGGCCCGTAGGGGATGTCCAGACCGTTGGGATCCTTGCTGACCTGACCGGCCACGCCGAAGCCCGCGTCGCTGACGCCGGGCAGATTATGGGCGCTGTGACCGGAAAAGCCATTCAGGTTGCCCCACACGGCGTTGGCACCCACGTTCACGCCGGACTTGGAGCTCTCGTCCTCAAAGTCCAGAAGGACGGTGGGCATCTTGCCGATCTCCACGGTGACGGTATCGGTAAGCTCCTGGCCGTTTGCCTTGGTATAGGTGACAGTGATCTCTGCTTTACGGGTCTGGCTGGCCTTGGCGGCAGTATGGAGCTGATTGTCCACGATGGTGCCGATGTCGGCGGCGGTGGTGCCCTCGGTCAGAGGCCGGATGGTCCAGGTAAAGTCGCCGTCGTGATAGTGGATATCCCGCAGGCTGCTTTTGACGGTGAGGCCCAGGTCGCTGGTCTTGTCATAGTCCAGGGACAGGGTCTTGCCGGCGAAGGACACCTGATCGGGCTCGGCGATGGTGATGGAGGCGGAGCCCACATTCTGACCCTGATAGGTCAGGCGGACCCGCACATCGCCCACATAGCCCTTGGCGGCGGTAAACACACCGGTGGCGGCGTCGATCCGTCCGGCAGCGGGAGTATCCAGCACCCAGGTCAGGCCGCTTTCAGGCAGGTCGGCCGCGCCGCCTGCGGAGTCAGCGCCCAGGGCCGTGAAGGGCACCCGGCTGCCGGGGGTATAAAGCTCGTTCTGGGGGCTCACGGACGCGTGGTCAAAATCGCCGTCAAAGCGGGCGGTGGACACCACCAGCAGGGCGTCGGACACGGTGCGCTCCAGGCCGTCACTGGGGCTGTTGCGAACCACCAGCTCGTCGGTGCCCTCATAACAGGCTGCCACGGTGGCGGAGCCGCCGCCGTCCAGATAAATAGCGGTGACGCAGCCGGCATCCTTCAGGAAACTGACCACTTCATACATGCTCATACCGATGGACATGGGCTCCTGTCGGCCGTCGGCCTCAAAGAATACCACGGAGCCGTCGGCCCGTATGCCCACGCTGTTGCGGGGCATGCGGTCGCCCTGGTCCAGGCCGGGAACAATCTGGCCGTTCTCCACCAGCATATAGGGACCGGAGACGGCCTCCACCACGTCGGAGGTGTCGCTGCCCGCCTTGCGGATCACGGCGGAGCCGTCCTTCAGAATGGCAAAGAAGGGCTCATTACCGGTTTTTACCAGGTTGCCCTCCATAATGAGGTAGCCGGTGGGCGCGCCGGTCTGCATGTTGTAGTAGTCGGCGTTGGTAGCCAGTACCACGCGGCCCTCGGTATCCGAGGCCCGTCCGTAGGCGGCGGCCTGGGCGGTGGTCTGGGACATCTCCCACTTGAGCCGGCCGCTGCTGACCATAGCCTTGCGCTGGGCAGCGGTGCTGCCGTCGTAGTAATAGCCGGTGTAGCTGGCCTTCAGGGTCACGTCCTTGCTCAGGTCGATCTCCGAAAGGTAGCCCACCACCTGGCTGCCGTTGACGTTGCGCATGACCACCTTTTCCAGGGTCACGCCGCTGGCCACGGCATTCTTGGTGCGGGTGATGGGAGTAAGCCCGGCAGAATTGCCGGACAGGGTATCCGCCTGGGGCAGCTGTGCGTCAGGTTCTGCGGTGTCGCCGGGCTGCGTCTCCGTAATGGCAGCGTCCGGCTCCGTCTCCTGGAGCCCGGTGGCCCAGGTCTGGGGCATAACCAGACCCACCACCATCATCAGCGCCAGAAGCAGAGATAATGCCTTCTTCATATTTTTCCTCCGTTACAGTTTTTGATTTCCTACTCGTCGCAGGGGATCTCCATCAGGTGTTCCGGGCTGCTCGTTCCTCCTTTCAGATCACATAGGCGGTGGTATGAGCCACCAGATTCTGCTTGCTATTGCCATAGACATGGATGAAATACGTACCCGCTCCCTTGTGCCGGGCCAGCGTCACCGTATACGTCCAGTCACCGTTGGACTGCTTTTTCGCCTCGTACCACTGCAGGTCGTCCTGGCCGTTGACAGCGCTCCAGACGGGGAACCACACCCGGCTCAGATCGCTGCGGCCTGTCAGTGTCACAGTCATGTACCGCCCATCGGCGGACAGCTGGGTCCACACCTGGGGAGACACGGCCTGAGCGACGGAAACAATGGTGTGGGCCACCAGATTGCGCTTATCATTGCCGTAGGCGTGGAGGAAATAGCCCCCCGCGTTCTTGTGGTTGGCCAAGGGCACCCGGCAGGTCCAGCTGCCGTCTGTCTGCTTCACCGCCTCGTACCACCGCAGGTCGTCCTGACCGTTCACGGCGCTCCAGGTGGGGAACCATACCCGGCTCAGATCGCCCCGGCCCGTCAGAGTCACGTCCAGATATCTTCCGTCGGCAGACAGCACCGCCGTCATGGCGGGCTTTTCCGGCTGCACCAGCTTCTCCACATAAGCGGTGGTGTGAGCTACCAGGTTCTTCTTGTCATTGCCGTAGGCGTGGATGAAATACGTACCCGTGCTGCCGTGGTTGGACAGAGGCACCCGGCAGGTCCAGCTGCCATCCGCCTGCTTCCGGGCCTCGTACCACCGCAGGTCGTCCTGACCGTTGTCCTGGCTCCAGGTGGGGAACCACACCCGGCTCAGATCACTGCGGCCCGTCAGCGTTACGTCCAGATACCGCCCGTCAGCGGACACGGCGGCCTTCATCTCCGGCCCGGAAATCTTCTCCACATAAGCGGTGGTATGGGCCACCAGATTCTGCTTGCTATTGCCGTAGGCATGAATGAAATAGGTGCCGGTGGTGTTGTGGCGGCTCAGGAGCACGGAATATGTCCAGCTGCCGTCCGCCTGCTTCACCGCCTCGTACCATTGCAGGTCATCCTGACCGTTTTTCTGGCTCCAGGTGGGGAACCACACCTTTGCCAGGTCGCTGCCGCCGGTAAGCGTCAGGTTCAGATACCGTCCGTCAGCGGACAGCGCCGCCTTCAGGGCGGGCTTTTCCGGCTGGACCAGGTTGTCCACCACCACGGTGCCGTGGTCCAGAAGTCCCTGGGGCAGGCCGTTCTGGTTGTAAATGTGGACCATATAGGTGCCGGTCTCCTGGTGGTTGATCAGAGGCACCTCGGCCACCCAGCGGCCATTCTGTTTCTTGGCCTGATACCAGTGCAGGTCGTTCTGCCCGTCCTGCTCACCCCACACAGCGAAACGCAGGGCCGTCTGCTGGGGGGCGGAATAGGTCAGATACATCACTGTGCGGGCGGTGTTGAAGTAATAGCCCAGCTGCTGGGAACGCACGGCAGGCGTGAACGCCCCTGCGCGGCCATTGAGCCAGGTACGCACCCGGTCCAGTGCCTCGTCATAGGTGGGAGCAAAGGGCATACCGCCGGGCTTGGGGTTTGCAGTGCCCAGGGTGTTCCAGCGGAGGTAATTCAGGTCGGCGGAGACGCCGATCTCGGCCTTCCGGCCGTCAATTTGCCCGGCCATGCCGGTAAGCACCGGCTCATACCGGGCATACAGCTCCTGCACCCGCTGATAAAAGGCCGGGATGTTCAGCATCTTCTTCATGAGCACGGAGGTATCGCAGGCGTTGTAGTCCGTGACCTTCTCCTGCTTGTTGCCCATGCAGGTGTCAAAGTCCCACAGAGGACCCACATGCAGCACATCGGACGCGCCGTCCTGATACCAGAAGAAGCTGGTAAAGAATCCCTCGCCGTTGAGGACGTATTCGTTCATCAGATAGTACCGGGCCAGGGAGTCCACGTCGATCATGCGGTTGAGCTGGGCCAAGGACAGATTTTCCCAACCCTCTGAGGTCAGCGCCGTAGTAAAGCGGGTCATGGCGGTCTGGAAATTGCTCATGGCCTGGGCAATATGCGCGTCATCCTCCTCCACGATCTCCTTCAGAGCAAAGTAGCTGTTCAGCCGCCCCTCGAAGAAATAGTGGTCCTCGTCGGTGGCAAAGCCGTTATCCAGCTCAAACATGGCCCCGGCAGGATCCTGCAGATTCAGGCGGTTTTTGCCGATCTCGGCCTTCTCGCCGATGAGATACACACCCAGATACTCGCCGTCCACCCACAGGTCCACATATTTATATTCCGTCACATAGGGAAAGCCCATCTGCTCCGCCGCATCATACACCAGGCGGGTGCGGATCATGCTGTCGTCAGAAGCATTGGCCAGGAGGATCCACTTCTTGGCCGCAGGCATGCCCAGCACGGAGGTTTTCTTGCTGAACTTGATCTGATAGGGCTTCTTGGCATATTCCCTCCAGGTGGAATTGCCGCGGCCCTTGAGCTCCACGGTGCCGGTGAGAACGTCGTCGCCGTCCGTCAGCACCAGGTCGTTGCCGGGATATTTCACGTTCTTGTCCCGGTGCACCTGCTCCAGCGTGGTACCGTTAAGGGTCAGGCGCAAGCTGGGCAGACTGCTCTGCTTCGCGCAGATCTGCACCGTTTTACCGCCGTCCAGCGTCAGGGTCACCCGGTCACTGGCGGCAAATGCGCCGGTAAGGGTGCCATGCTCCCGGTCCAGCGTCCCGGCAGAAGCTGCCGTCACGCTGCCGCTGAAGGACAGCACCGTGTCCGCCAGGCTCTCGTCGGCAGGCAGAAACAGATACCATACCCCATCCTTTTCGGAACGGTATCCCTGGTTGGTCCACTGCCGGGCGTCCACGGTCCAGCAGCGGAAATCGTTGCCTCCGGCAAAGGCTGTGGCCGTCAGCAGCGCCGTCAGTATTGCGGCTGCCAGCAGTGCCCACAGCCAGGTGCCGGTTTTTCTTGTTGCTTTCATGCATCTTTCTCCCATCTGAAAAGGTGGCGCGAACGCGAGAATCTCCCGGGGCAAAATGCCGCTGTTCCGCCAATTACACTGTATTATATCAGATACACCGTGGAATTTCAACCGTAATCTTCCGTAAGCTCGCCAAAAATCACGCACATTTTTGGTGGAAACGTATAAAAAGAGAGTCTCCGACCCCTGTCGAAGACCCTCTTTTTATGCTGTTTACCGACGAATGATGTGATCCGCTCAGTCCTCGCGGCTGGCCAGCACGTTCATAGAGACGGGCTCGTCATTGGCAATGGGAGCGGACAGGTTGACGCTGGAGTAGCCGCCCCGGAGCTCGGAGCTGTCCTCAAACGTCTTGGTGCAGCGGTCATACTCCACCTGCATCACGGAGGAGATGGTGTGGCGTCCGTAATCGTCCAGCTTGGCATACTGATCCAGGATCCGCTGGGTATCCTCGGTCAGGTGGATGTTCTCCTCGCCCAGAGCGCAGATGCCCAGGGTGCGGCAGATCTGGACCACCGTGTCAAAGGAGGAACCGCCGATGCCGTTGTGCAGCGCGCTGTTGATGGTGGACAGAGGAATGCCAACCGCAAAAGCGAACTGCCGAACGCTCTTGTACTGGCGGGAAATTTCGTCCCGTACGATGTTGGTAAGTTTGTCCATAATTCGACCCTCTTTACTGTAGATTCCAGAAACGACTTTCTCTCTGGATGAAATGATTATATCAAAGCAAACGAGAACTCGCAAGAGGGAAATACAAAAAAACATATAAAATTTTTACAAAAATCTGATAAACAGGACCGTCGAAAGCCTACAGGACAAATTTCTCTTTTCATTTTGGCCGCTATGTGGTACACTGTATGGGAATTAGGAGGGATGACTCCTGTGAAAAAGGCATGGTTGCCCCGCACCGCAGCGGGGCAAGTGGCGGTGCAGCTGGTGCGCCGGTATTATCTGCATGACGTGGGGCGCGACAGCGCAGCGCTGACGTATTATCTGCTGTTCGCCCTGTTTCCGCTGATGGTGTTTGTCAGCACGCTGCTGGGCATTCTGAAGCTGGATGTGGACAACATTTCTCAGTTTCTGTCCCAGCTGGTCCCGGCAGACGTGGTTTCGGTGCTGGAGGCATATTTAATATATGTATCCGCCAACGCCAGCCGCCAGCTGCTGTGGTTCAGTCTGGTCTTTTCCATCTGGTTCCCCATGCGTGCCACCAGCTGCCTGCTGCACTCCCTGCGCAAGGCCTTCAACGTGGGTCCGCCCCGGAAGATGCTTTTGAACCAGCTGGCCATTCTGCTGTTTACCGTCTGGCTGATCCTCTCCATCGGGCTGACACTGCTGCTGGTGACGGTGGGCCGCCGGGCCCTGGAATTCGTGTCCGGGCTCATTGCCCTGCCGCAGGGCTTCATTGACCTGTGGAGCTATCTGCGCTTCATCGTTCTGGGCGTGGTGATGTTCCTGATGCTGACGGTGCTGTATATGCTGGCCCAGGGCCAGCGCCGTCCCCTGAAGGAAGTTGCTCCCGGGGTAGGCATCTCTCTGGCGGCATGGATGGTCCTGTCCCTGGCGTTTTCTTATTATGTGGAGCATTTTGCCAATTACTCCGTGCTGTACGGCTCCATCGCCACGATAGTCGTGGTGCTGCTGTGGCTGTATATGAGCGGAACGATTATGATTATGGGCGCCGAATTCAACGGCGCGATTCTGCAATGGAAGAACAGAGATGGCCCCTCGGGGGACAGGGAGGAACAGACATGAAGATTATCATCGTTGGCAACGGCAAGGTGGGCTATGCCATCGCCCGCCAGCTGTCCGGTGAGAATCATGACATTGTTATGGTGGACTCCGACGCGGCGGCGCTGAGCCGGGCGGACAGCACACTTGACGTGATGTGCGAGCTCGGCAACGGCGCGAGCATCAGCGTGCTGGCCGAGGCCGGGGCGCGGATGGCGGATCTGGTCGTCTCGGTGACGAACCTCGACGAGACGAATCTCGTCAGCTGCCTGATCGCGAAGAAGCTCGGCGCAAAGCACACGATTGCCCGCGTGCGCAACCCGGAGTACCGCCGCGACGCGCAGCTGCTCAAGCAGGAGATTGGGCTGGACATGGTCATCAACCCCGACCTCAGCGCGGCGAAGGAGATCGCGCGCATCCTCAGCTTCCCGGCGGCGCTGAGCGTGGAGCCGTTCGCGCGCGGGCGGATCGACATGATCGGCTTCCGCGTCTGCGCGAGTGACCGGCTGACCGGCGTGCCGCTGAGCGATTTCCACCGCGAGCGGCTGGCCGAGGTGCTGATCTGTGCGGCGGAGCACGACGGCGAGATTCTGATCCCGAACGGCGATTTTATCCCGCGGACGGGCGATAAGCTCTATATGGTCGGCACGAAGGCGGAGCTGCAGAAGATGCTGCGCGGCATC
>ENA-ORRW01003383-ORRW01003383.1-human-gut-metagenome-genome-assembly--contig:-NODE-3383-length-11526-cov-5.754337_pt1 | contig 11526 bp, 14 predicted proteins | sample MGYA00242183_ERZ509150 | MGnify/ENA primary metagenome ERZ509150 (study PRJEB26280, sample SAMEA2338639) | human gut metagenome | biome: human gut; feature: human-associated habitat; material: faeces... | reverse complement strand
TTTTAAATAACCTTTATGGAAAATTTGCCATGTCTGACAACTCTTCGTATAAAGAGCCATATCTTGATGAAGATGGAATTATCAGATTTATTATGCATGAAGAGCATGAAAAGAAAGTTGGGTATATTCCTATTGGTAGTGCTATAACATCTTATGCAATGAATTTTACAATACGTCATGCTATGGCTAATTATGATAGATTCTGTTACGCTGATACTGATTCTATTCATTTGATTGGATTAGATAAAGCAAATAAGGTTGTTGAGCATTCTAATAATTTTTGCTGTTGGAAATGCGAAAGTACATTTGATTTTGCATATTATGAGCGTCAAAAGACATACGCTGAACATATTGTAGAAGAGAATCATACACCTTGTGAGCCTTATCTTGATATAAAAGCTTGTGGAATGAGTAGTCAAGCGAAAAAGAAATTTGTCGAAGATGGAAGAGACATTTCAGAATTATCCACTGGACTTAGTATGTATAGTTGTAACTTAAAAGCAGAGCGAGTAAAAGGTGGTATAGTATTAAGAAATAAAGACTTCAATATACACGAACAAAAAGATAAAAAAATTATAATATAATACTTGACTATATTTAGTTGTTGTGTTATTATAATAATGTAATAAATAAATCATATTACATTTCAATTCACACTCACAAAAACAGAAAAAAGGAGGAAAGCAAGATGATTACTAGGACATTAGTAACGGCAGAAGTATCTATTGAAAGAATCTACAAAGACAAGGAGACAGGTGAAATCAAGAAAGATTGCTTTGACGAGAAACTAGCAAATTGTAGGACAAGAGAAAAAGCGGAAATCTTGATTGAAAAACAGTACAAAGGAGATATCGTTTCCATTTTGGATATTAAATTCAAATTAGAGAAACGTGTCATGACTGCCGAACAGTTCTTACTCAATTCATTTGTCAATAGCGAAAAAATTGTAACTGAAGCAGAGTTAAAGGAAATGAAAAAGGAAGATTAGAAGGAAAACAGGAGGCAGATTATTATGATAGAAATTAAAGAAATGAGTAGAGAGTTTACAAAGGTAGAGAAATATCTTATGACTACAGCACCCGACATTGAGCCATTAAAAAATATCGGTGACGGAGAATCAATCCCGATTGATGGATATATTATTTTTAATGATGTAAAGGATAACGAAGATGTACAGGAGATTGTAAGTATTATTACGCCAGACAAGAAAGTATATTCAGGACAGTCTGCAACTTTTAGACATTCTTTGAAAGAGATTGAAAACGTTATGGATGGCGAAAAATTTTCTATCATTAAAATTAGTGGAAAGACAAAAGCAGGACGCGATTATATTAATTGCATCTTAGACGTATCAAATTTATAACATGATGCCGTGAGAATACCATTTTATGTTCTCTTCTTATAAAGAGGGGTGGCTATGAGCCACCTCTTTTTAAAAAAAAATAAATGTTTCACGTGAAACATTATGGAGGTATTAAAACGAAAAAAGATGGCTTTTATCATTGCGACAGACTATTAACTTTAAAAGATAAAAACGGAGAAACGCCCGACATTTATATTGTAGATGGAAATAGAACAGCAGGCAAAAGCTATTCCATTAAGTGTAGACAAGTTTCTGACTTTTTAAAAGATAAATATAGACCCGAAAACCAATTTATCTATCTATATCGAAATGTAGTTGATATGAAAAACTGTGCTGATACATATTTTGGTGATATATCTGAAAAATTCGACGGTTATGTAATGACTGAAAAAATTTTGATGAATGGGTCATTAGTACAATTATTTTTAAATGAAGAGCCATGTGGTTATTGTTTAGCTCTGTCTGTCGCTAGAAAATATAAAAAAATGCGTGGCTTATTTGTAAATATCCGTTCTGTATTTTTTGATGAATATCAAGACGAAGATAATATTTATTTGCCAAATGAAGTAAATAAGCTTTTATCATTACTCACAACTATTAGTGCAGGCCATGGAAAGCAACATAGAAGAGTTATGCTATATATGGCTTCTAATACCGTATCATTATTGAACCCTTATTATAGCGTTTTTGGGATAAATAAAATGTTAAAATATAATACTAAATTTTTACGCGGTGACGGTTGGGTATTTGAACGAACTTATAATGAAAATGCTTCAACCGCATATAAAGAAAGCGGTATAGCTAGGGCATTTCAAGGTGCAAGTTATAATGAATACGCTAGTGAAAATAAATATTTGAATGACAATGATTGCTTAATAGGTAAACCTAGCGGCCAATCGCGATATATTTGTACAATTAGATTTAATGAAAAAATGTATAACGTGAGAAGATACGATACTTATATGTATATATCAACTGGTTCTGATGACAGTTTCCCAGTAAGGATATGCTTTACAAAAACTGATGTTATCGATAACACGGCTATCCGTGTGAATTCAACTCATTATATTGTAACGATGCTACGAGAATATTTCAATAGAGGGTTGCTTTTGTTCGAAAATTTGGAATGTAAGAACATGATATTTGATGTCATATCATTTTAATGTTTCACTTGAAACATTGACATTTTGAAGTATATGTGCTATTATAATATCGTACCCAAAATAACACGAACATTGTAATTGATATACGCGCACATAGACAAGTAGTCTGATATCAATTTTTGGTCTTGCGTTCCCTTTGATTCGATTATTTTGTAACGTACAATATGTTTCACGTGGACAGTGTTTCATGTGAAACATTTTTATTTACAAAATATTCTATTTATGCTATGATAGAAAAAAGGAGATGAAAATATGCAGGAAGTCATGACAGCTATTAACACAGTAGGATTACCTACAGTTGTTGCAATTGCGTCCATGTGGTACGTAAAATATAGAGAGGATAAAAATGATGCACGTATGGACAAACTAAACGAATCGCATAAGCAGGAAATGGCAGACATTACAGAAGCTTTAAACAATAATACGCTTGCGCTTCAAAGAATATGTGATACATTTGAGCAGAAAAAGGAGGATTAAACATGACAGTAAAAAAAGCAGTAGATATTTCTTATCACAACGGAGTTATTGATTTTGAACGGTTAAAAAACGCTGTGGACTATGTTATCATTCGTTGCGGTTATGGTCAGGATATGACATCACAGGATGATAAACAATGGAGTAGAAATGTAAGTGAATGTGAAAGATTGGGAATTCCATACGGTGTATATTTCTATTCCTACGCAAAAACAACTTCAAAAATTGAGGGTGAAATTAGACACTGTCTTAGATTGTTACAAGGACACGCGCCTACTTTACCTGTATTTTTCGACAGTGAAGAAAAAGGCACGCAAGGCGTTGCAAAGCACAACGCAAAACGTTTTTGCGATGCGATGCTGACGAACGGTTACAAGGCTGGAATCTATGCTAGTAAATCATGGTTCGAGAATTACATTGGTGAAACATGGGGGTATGATTTGTGGATAGCCCGTTACGCGAATGTACTAGGTGTAGATAATGTGGACATATGGCAGTATTCCAGTAACGGGTCTGTTGACGGTATTAAAGGGAGATGTGATGTGAACCATGTTTACAAAGATTATGCAGTTTCAAGTACTACACCTACTACACCACAGCCACCTATTAGTCATGCAAAACCAAGAAATGAATTAATCGCTATCGGACAACAGCACGCTATCAATTTTACACAGCATAGAATCGCTGTTGATGGTATTGTAGGAAGAGACACGAAAAGAATGGCGGTTCGCGTAGTACAAAGAGCCATGAACGCAGACTACGGCTATACTATTGCAGAGGATGGTATTGTAGGAAAAAAGACTTTAGCAAAAGCCGGAAAGCATTATGTGAAACGTGGTGAAACACAGTTTCTTGTCACAGCTCTTGAAATCTTATGCTTGTTACAGGGAAAAGACCCGAACGGAGTGGAATGCCCCGGAACATTTGGCAGAGGTCTTGCACGTGCTTGTGGAATTGAAATTGTTTATGCGAAAGATATGTTATACATGATTTAGTTTTTATTCACGTGGAACAAAAATGTTTCACGTGAAACATTTTTAAGGAGGTCAGTAAAAATGCCAAATATCAATGTGGCGTATCAGTGGGCGATTAATACCTGCAATGCTCCAAATATTGGTTATTCACAACAATACCGAAGGGGGCAGACTGTTAACGGTATTACTTATTATGACTGTAGCTCTTTTATCTCAAAAGCATTAACAGAAGCAGGATTTTTCTCAGTGAACCCATGGTTTACCACAAGGACAGAAGAGGGATACCTATTACAGGCAGGGTTCAAAGAAATAAATATTAACGAAGCGTGGCAAGCTGGGGACGTGGTATGGCGTAGTGGTCACACTGAAATGGTGTATCAAGGTGCAGGAGAAGGTAACGGAGGTATCACAATGGGCGCGCACAGTGGGCGTTATCCATTGACCGAACAAGTCAGCATTAATACATATATATCGAAACCGTCAGCGTGGACTAAAATATATCGCTATGGCGATAGTGCAGGAATGCCCCTTGAATGGATTCATGGAAATCGGTATTTGACAGACGATGAAATGAGAAACAACGCATATGTATTCTATAGCACTATGTTTTTCAAAGATTTTACCTTGAACGCAATTGCAGGAATGCTAGGAAATATGGAGATAGAATCTAATATCAACCCTGAATTATGGCAGTCACTAAAAGAGGGAAATTATAATGGAGGTTATGGGCTTGTACAGTGGACACCAGCCACAGTCTATACAGATTGGGCGAACGCTCACGGGTATGATATCACAGACGGTTACTATCAATGCGTTTGGCTCGATGAAGAAACAGTAATTAGCGGTCAGTGGATTGAGACAACGAAATATCCGATATCATGGGAAGAGTTTCGGAAGTCCACGAAAGAACCCGATTATCTAGCGTCTGTATTTTTAAAAAATTTCGAGCGTGCAGGAGTGGAAAAAGAAGAAGAGCGGAAAAAGAACGCGCTAAAATGGTATGCATATTTACAGAAATTATCACCTTACCCAATTCACCCCCATTCAAGAAAAACAAAAATGCCACTTTACTTTTTCTTTCCGTGGTGATATAATGAAAATTGTAAAAGGGTGACACTAAATATAAGGAGGTAAACTATTATATGGATTTTGAAGAAGCTTTAAACGAATTAATTGATGCAGTGTCAGACGTAGAAGAACACGGTGATGCTATTGAATTCTTACAGAATTATGAGAGTGAAAGAAGCGGTGAAACTGACAGCGAATGGAAAGATAAGTATACTAAACTCGAAACCGAGTACAAAAAACGCTTTAAGGAGCGCATGAAAGAATCAGCCACTAACGCGGGTGGTGAAGAAAAGAAAGATGAAAAAGAAGAAAAAATTACCGTAGAAGATTTAGACTTTAACGGTAAGACAGAATAAGGAGGTGCTATTATAAATGGCAGAAGCAACAAATAAAAATATATTAAGAGCTGTAAAGCAGGAGCTTTCTTTTGAGGTTCAGAACCATTTACCTGTAGAAGTCTCAGACAACTTACAGAATGTATATGATAATATTCTGAATTTTGCCCCTGTTCGAAATGAAATTGTACCGTCACTGATTAACCGTATCGGAATGCAGACAGTAGATAGTATTGCATGGAGAAACCCGTTAGCAAGGTTCAAAAAAGATCCTATGCGTTATGGTGAGACTCATGAAGAAACATACGTCAATATGTGCAAAGGACGTGTCTATGATTCACAGACTGATTTTAAATATGCATTTCAGCAGTATCAGTCTTACATTATGAGTGTATTCCATAATATCAATCTTGAAATTCAGTATCCTGTCACAATTACATATGGCAATCTTAGAAAAGCTTTTACTAGCGAGTACGGTATCAGGGACATGATTATTGCAAAAATGGAGAGTGCTATCACAGGAGCAAACTGGGATGAGTATCTAGCCATGCGTGATTTGATTACTGTAGGTTATGAAAAAGAGGTGCTTCCAGCAGTGACAGTTGATAAGGTTGTTGATGCGGCATCAGCAAATAAATTATTAACTAAGGTCAAAAGAGCGGTCGGAGAGTTTGGTTTTCCGTTGCCAGAAAACAATCCAGCTGGAGCAACATCTCACGCTATGCCAACTAACCTTATTTGGATTACTACACCCGAAGTCAATGCACAGATTAGTGTTGACGCATTAGCATATGCGTTCCATATGGATAGGGCAGATGTTGAAGTTCAGACAGTCATTGTAGACAAATTCGGAAATGACGCAATACAGGGAGTTCTTTGTGATGTTCGATTCTTTAACGTACGTGACCAGTTCAAAGAAATGACAGACCAGCGTCTTCCAAATGTCTTATCTTGGAATTATTTCTATACACAGGTTGAAATGATTAGTGCAAGTCCGTTCTATCCAATCCGAGTATTTACGACTGATAAAGTTGTTGATACGCCAACGCTTAGTGTCACAGCTGGAACTTATACAGCAGGACAGACAGAGGAAGTTAAGGTAACTGTAACAGGAGGCACAGGAACATATCACCAGAATTTAGTAACACTGGAAATCGATAGTGGAGCTACTTCTGCTAAGACATATGTTATCCCGGGTACGCATTTGTTACATACAGGAGCTGACGAGACAGGAACTATCGTATTGAAAGCGATTTACAGACCAAATGAAACTATCACAAAAACAGCAAATTTTACAAAAGCGTGATAATTAATGGAGGTAATTATCTATGATAAATTTACCAACGCAGGGAGGGGTTGCACCACGCAACCCCGATACAAAATTGAGGTTATACAGCGGAGTACCATGGTCTGATGAATATGAACACGTGAGACTGTACAACTCGAAAGAAGATTTATTAAATCATTTAGAGTTGTATCGTAAACATATCAATGGAATTGATTTGTCACACCTTGCACCGATTAAAGTAGGAAACTATGATATCAGAGTACCGTTCACAGAGATGAAAGCCCTTAATCTTAATTATTTAGCTTTTCAGAATACAGGTATTTCTAACGAATGGGTCTTTTGCTTTATTGACTCTATCGAGTGGTTATCAGAAAAAACAACTAGAATCAACTTTTCTTTAGACGTTTTTCAAAATAACTTTTATGATGCAAATATCAAGCCTTGCTTTGTGGAGTATCACCATATTCCAAGAAGTAAAGACGAGATAGGAGCAAATCTAACGCCAGTCAATATAGAAACAGGTGAAACAATAGTATCAAGACATAAAAAATTAGACTTAACGCCAACAGAGTGTTGCGCTTTTGTCACACGAGGAACAGCGGAACAGAGTTGGTTTGAGGGACGTGTGGAAAATGGCGTATATTGCTGGGGTAGTATTGGGCATTATGATGTCACTACAGAAGATGGATTAAAAGGTATTAACACACTACTGGAAGATTATAACAACCAAGGCGCGCAAGACGCTGTTATAGGGTTATTCATGTCACCAAAATTATGCACGCTTGCCCTAGGTGGAAAAGAAATTAAACCTAAAATAACATCTATGCAGATTTCCGATAACGTTTTTGAGGGATATAAGCCAAAAAATAAAAAGTTATATTCTTATCCATGGTTATTTTGCTTAGCTGACAATAATCAAGGCAATACGCATATCTACAGATATGAATACAGTTATAACCGAGATAAGTCGATTGAATTTGACAGCTACGGAACAATCGCAACACTACCGCAGGTTCTAACAGCACCTAAAAATTATAAGACACGTGAAGAACTAGGACATGGACTAATGAGCGAAGCACTCATTAACTCCTCTTTTCCGATGTGTTCATTTTCCTCAGATACCTACAGAGCGTGGCTGGCACAAAACAAAAGCTCTATTGCTTTATCACAAGTTCACACAGCTGTCGATGCTACCATAGGAACAGGAACAGCTATAGCAGGATTGGCCGGTGGGAGTTTACAGGGAGGAATTAACGGCCTGGGTAAAACAACAAACGCTTTTTGGGACGCTCTCGGAATGTTAGCAAATCAGACAGACAGAGCTAGAAATGCAGGAGTTACACACGGTAAAGCGTTATCAGAAAATGTATTGACTGGCATCAAGGAGTGTGGTGTGGACTTCTATGAAATGTCATGCAAAAGACAATTTGCAGAAATGGCAGATAGCTTTTTTGAGCAATTTGGATATCCAATCAATAAAATCACAACCCCATACTTACGTTCTAGGACATACTGGAATTATGTAAAAACATCACATTGCGGTTTTACAGGCAATATCGACTTAGACCAGTTAAAAAAATTAAGAAATATATTTGACAACGGGGTAACATTGTGGCATACTGATGATATCGGAAATTATGGTCTATCAAACGACTAAGGAGGTGATATCATGCGAAACCCTTTAAGAGTTTTTGAAAAATGCAAAAATAAAAAAATTACTGATGATTTTGAAACAATTAAATCTATATTTTTTTATGATATTTTCGATATATTTGTAAATAGGTATACATGGAAGAATCTACCAGAAGAAATTTTACCAATGTACATTGAACAAACTTTATTTTGGCATGGGTTGGGTGTATTCATCAAGGATGAAATTGCGGGTTATGCATTCATGAAAGTTTCATTATCTGGCTTACCTGATATTTATAATATCCCTCAAGATAGAATTGCTTACACAGCTAATGGTTATATTGAAGAATACGGTAAAGAAAATAGTTGTATCTTATGGAATAACTACTCGACTATGCCATATTATTACAAAGCTTTAATGTATGCTGATGCTATGGCAAATACTTGGAAAACAAAAGGTATCAATATGTATGCACAGCGTACACCTGTTGCTCTTTCTTCTTCTGATAACGAAAAAATGAGCTTTGAAATATTGGGTGAAATGTATGATAATTATTTACCTGTGTTAAAAGTGTCCGATTCGTTAAACTTGAAAGATATTAAAGCTTTGAATATGGGCGCACCTTATATTGTGGATAAATGCGAGCAAGAATTAAGAGATTTATGGTCACAGGTATTAACATCTTTAGGATATGAAAGCAACCCTGTGGAAAAAAGTGAACGTCTTGTCACAGGTGAGACAGCTGGAAACAACGGACAAATTGAAGCTAATCGAAATGTCGGTTTAACATTAAGACGAAGATGTGCAAATGCTATCAATGAGTTATGGAATCTTAATGTAACCGTTGACTTCAACAGTGAGTTGCCTACCATGATTAACGGATATGTACCCGACAAGTACATGCAAAAAGGGAAAGAGGGTGACGAGATTGAGTAAATACACGACAACTATAAAAGATATTTGTGAAAGCTTTATACCTTTCCAAGAACTATGGTGCATGGACTTATCTGTGCAAAGAATTATTGATAAAACGCAGGACAAATTTTTTGACTTTGATTTCCCATTTTATTCAGAAGATAGAAAAGACTTGTATACTTTTAAAACATACTTTTTACTTAGGTATTGGAATAATTATATAGGTTTTGAAGCTCTAGGAATGTGGAAAACAGCTTTTCTAGCAAAAATGCATGAATTGACACCGTATTATACAAAATTGTATAATGCAATTCAAAACGATAACCCTTTTACAAATGTAAATATAACAATCACAGAAGCAGAAAAAGGAAACGAAAAAACAACGACTAACTCAACAGATACAGGACAAAGCGAAGTAAAAAACAGCCAAAATTATCAGAATATTGACAGTGATAACCCACAAGTTACGGTTGCTACGCAAGATTACGCGAGTTCTATGAGTAGAGGTGAAACTGTCAATAACGCTACAACTAATGCAAAAAATAACCATTCAGGAAATGACAACAAGGACAGCAAAAGAGACAGAGAAACGAAAGAGACAGGATTAAGAGGAAAATCAACAAGCGAAGCAATAGCAGAATATCGCGAGCAAATACAAAATATCAATCGAGAACTTGTAGAAGCTTGTCGAGATTTGTTTCTAAAAGTTTGGTAATAAGGAGGTGAAAATATATGACAGGAGATATAAAACCTTTATTTCCATTACTTTGCTGTGACGTACCTAGTGTATACAGTAATAAGCAGAGTTATTATGAATGCTTGTGTTATATTGGATATAAGGTCAACGAGTGCATTGACGCAATAAATGGTTTTACAGACGCGTATAAACAGTATACGGATGAAAAAATTGCACAATTGAAAGCATATATTGACAGTATTAACACTGATATCTATAAGCACATCACAGAAGTTGAAACAAATATCCGAGAGGATATGAACGCTAAAGACACGGAACTTGACGAAAAAATCAATAAAGTGCAAACGCAACTTCTTGATAAGATTGGTGCATTGAATATTTTGATATTCGACTTAAATGCTGAAACAAGAGCGCATATTGATACAGAAGTTAAAAAACTCTATGATTACATCAATGACTATGTGCCATATAACATGGAAGTGTTGAACCCTGTAAGGGGATATCGAACGAGTTTAAACCAAGCGTTAGCGGATATGTATGACAATCTACGTTATTATGCTTTGACTTGCAACGAGTTTGATTCTTTAAATTTAACTTGCACAGAATTTGACGGGTTATCAATTAATTGTACAGAGTTTGACTTGTACGGTGCAAAAAGGTTCAAAGTAGATAGCAACTTATATATGCATGACCCGTTTACAGGTGAGTATGTTTTTTATCAAAATGTAATTTACAAACTTGCAGAGTTGCATTTCAATAACCCAATTACAGCTAGAGAGTTTGACGCTTTATTATTGACGGTAAACGCATTCCAGTCTAAAGCTTTAAGCGCTTACACATTCGATAGTAATGCTAAAACAGCATTAAAATTATAAATTAAGGAGGACAAAAAATTATGAGTTCAACGAACAAAACAACTTACTACGATTTAAGTCAGTATATCGGTACTGACAAGCCGACATATTTAGGGGATTATAACTCTGACATGTCTAAAATTGATGCAGGAATTCACGGTGCAGATGATAAAGCTACCACAGCTTCACAGAACGCTGGAAGCGCAATTGCTAGAGTAGAAGAAGTTGAAAAAACTGTGCAGTCACATACAAGAGCTATTACTACATTACAGACAGATGTTACAGGTTTAAAAGATAGCGTAAAAACAGCACAGAACACAGCCACATCAGCAGATAACAAAGCTGATAGCGCACAGCAGACAGCGAATAGCGCACTTTTAACAGCTAATAATGCCAGTTCTAAAGCAGATAATGTGAATAGAGATGTAGAACTGTGGAAAGGTAGCGTTAAAAACTCAGTTGTTGCACTTAACGACAGCTTGACGAATTACAGATTTTTATATATAGAAACTAATGCTGGTATTTCTCCAATTTTTGCTTACAGAAATGATAAAAAGAAATATGTTGGTGCCCAGCAGACTTTGAAAGATGGAGCAACAAATACTGTAGCTACAACTACAATCATGCTGGAAATTATTGATGATACACACATTAAAGTTAGTACTAATACTATTGACCATGCTTTTAGTAGTACACACCCTGCGCTTGACGCTATTTATACACTTGGTGTTTATGGTATTCCAAGATAAAATAAATTAATAG
>ENA-ORRW01003374-ORRW01003374.1-human-gut-metagenome-genome-assembly--contig:-NODE-3374-length-11545-cov-5.310270_pt1 | contig 11545 bp, 9 predicted proteins | sample MGYA00242183_ERZ509150 | MGnify/ENA primary metagenome ERZ509150 (study PRJEB26280, sample SAMEA2338639) | human gut metagenome | biome: human gut; feature: human-associated habitat; material: faeces... | reverse complement strand
GCAGGTACTGCGGGGTGTTGTTGTTCTGGAAGAGGAACTCGATGTACTTGTCGCCGACCTTGGCCCCGGAGTAAGGCGAATTGGCCGTCACCACGGTCTTGATGGATGATCCGCGCAGCACCTGATCGAGCGGGATGTTGATCGGCACGCCGATACGGCTGCCGTTCCGCGTGAGGTAGTAGGTCGCGGCGAACCCGCTAACCGTCGGAGCTTTCTCCGTGCTGTATTCGGGCAGGGCATCTTCCATGACGATACGCCCGGTGTAAGGGACTGCCGCCGTCGTCACGGTGCCGTCGGACTTGAACGTGATGGAAGCAGTAGCGAGGAATACCGTGCGACCGCTGTCGTCCGAGGCCATGCGGATAGTATCGATCAATCCGGTGACGGCCGAAGCGGAAACCTCGGTGATGGAAACGAAACCGCTTATAGAATCTTCGATCTCCTGCACGGCGACATTTTGTGCGACCACAACGCATTTTTTATTCGCATTGATCGCCGCGACGATGTTTTTTGCGACTTGTCCCTGCGGGTTGAGTCCTCCGGTCGGCGGGTTCAGGTAGCCTTCGTAGTTGAATGTAAACACGTCCGCTTTCTCATTCCACCCTGTTTTTTCGGCATCGGTCACGAGCCGATGCGTTGCGTCGGCCGTGAGCTGGGCAAGAGAGGTGACATTGCCCCAGCCGAGCGCCGACCATGTCTTCGTGCCGTCGCCGACCTTGTATTTCAGTGGCGAACTACCCCGGATAAGTCCGTACTCGCCGTCGAGCAGGACGGGATTCGCTGCCGTCCATTCGGCTTCGGTGCCCGTTACGAATTTGATGCGGGATTTGAGCAGGATTTCCTGCAATACCGCTAAAGTTTGATTTTCTGCCATGATATTGTGTATTTAACTGTTGCTCTTCAGGTCGGCCGGGCTGTATCCGCCGAGGATCAGGCGGTCGGTTTTTTTGATGTAGTCGCCCGCGGATGCCACTGCGGGGAATCTATCGTATCGTTTCCTTGTTACAACGCCGTCGGTTCTATTTACCAGATAGTAGATTTGGTAAATTTTGATTGTTCCGTCTTCCTCCGATGTTTCGAATATTCCTGTAAATAATTGATAGCCCCCGTCTGCTTTTTGAACTTGAATAATAGATTGTTGGGGGAGTTCCGCCCTTTCTTTTATGTAGATATTCGCCGTAATGCCTTTTTCGAGCTTTTCCATAATCTTGAGGCAGGTGGCAGGATATGCAGAACTCGTGAGGTCGATAATATCGTATGAGGCATTGATTATCGTGGCAATTATCGCCTCTCCGTAGGCTGTCTGCTTAAAATTGTCTGATGGGCCAAACCAAAGGAATAGCCCTGTTTTGGCGGGGAAGCATATGCTTTTTATCTGATTTAAAAAATTATCATCGGGGATTGTCAAGGTGAGTTCCCGGCGAAGCTCTCCTTTGCACATGCGCCTGCGCGATAACGGGATGAATACTTCGAGCGAGTATTCATCAACCTGACGGCAGTCTTTGTAAACTCCGTCAATGCGGGACGCTTTGAAGTGGGTTGCTCCATCTGTAAAATAGTCGATGGTGAAATCGATTCCCGCGTCCGGAATTGCCGCTTTTACAAGAGTACCGTCACTTTGCCGTTCATAGAATGTTTCTATGTAGGTAAGGTCGGTAAGTATGTTCCAGCGTCTATACGATGTCATGGTTCTTGTTTTATGCAAAAATATTTGATTGCTGTCGCTGCGGAAAGGACAACTTTATTCCCGCCGTATTGATGGAATTTGCCAGAAATCGGTCGGGAGTTCAGGTTCCGGAAGTTCTGCCCGGTCATAATAATTGGCTTCATCTTTTTCTGACAAATGGTATTTGAAGGTGTAGCTGTTTAGGGCGGCCTCTTTGTGTTTGACTTCGTACTCCGTGACGATTATTTGTTTCCACTCCCCGTCTGCGTATAGGTAGCGATTGCTGGAGTGCAGAAACTCCTGCCATTGCCGGGCTATGCTGCTCGAACTGATGTAACCTGTGTTTTGCTGCCAGATTGATGTGTAATCGTTGCTTAATTCCGCTTCGCGGCCTTGATTGATGAACGTGTCGACCTCGCCTTCTGGAAGTAATGTCGAAAGTCCGGATGCGATTATCGTGTCGAATCCGCCGAGCGAGTTTTGGAATAAGAAACAGCGGTCTCGAAAGTTGCCCGACCGCAAAATATATCGCTGGGCGAAAGGGTAGTTCTTTGCACCTGCCGTATCGGGTTCAGAGACGGAGTTCGCTCCCAATCCGTAGATGTCGTATGCAATCGGTGTCAGTTCTTCCGAAACGCAGATATTACGCCAGAGTAGCTCGAACGAAACGTTGATCCGGACGATGCCTTCTTCGGATGCTGTGAAAATGTCCTGTGTGCGCTCGATTCCTTCGGCTGTATATAGGCGCGACTTGATTCGCAGAAATTGTGGATCTCGATTGAGTTTTACCACCGATAACCATTGCGGTTGCCATGCCGGCATGGTGACGATTTGCCCTTGCCAAGTCAGAAAGTTTCTGGCCCACCAATCCAGCCCTACTTTGCGAGGAGCTGCAACCCCGCCGGCAATGACCTGAAAACGATATGTTTTGGTTGTCGCCGTGTCGGTCAGCGTTATATACAAATATGTAAAGTCGGTAACGCCGGTTTGTCGTGGAAATTCACATTCCAGCAGGGTATGGACGATGTCCCGCAGGTTGATCGTTATCAAACTCTCTGCATCGTAATAAAGCGTCAGTTTGTCACATATAGTTGCATCATCAAGTCTTACTGTCATGTAAACACAAGTCAGGCTTGAATTTTTGTTCCTGATGATCATTTTCCCCAAATTCTCAGAAAACTGACAAATTTCGGGCTTCTCGATTATTTCGAAGGTATCTACCATTGGCTCGGCTTCTATTCTCGGACAAAAATATCTACATGACGCGCGGACTGAAAGGACATTACACTTCGACCAACTCCGCATTCGAGTGAAGGATATCGTGAGTGGTATTACCGGTTATTTCAAGGGTTTTTATCAAATAACGCACGTTGAAGACCAACACTTTGACCCAGAGGCGTAGGTTTGCAATATCTGATGCGGTCAGGTTGAGATCGACTTTAAGCATTTCTTTGTCCCGTGCCAGCCACTCCGCGTAGGGTTTATGGAATCTGTTGTACAAACCATTTTCCCCTCCAATTGCAAGGGAGTACTCGCTTCGGTCTTCGCTGCCAGCAGAAAGATCGGGAATACCGCCCTCGAAATAATATCCTTTATCCGAAAAATTATTTTTGATCAGCAAGCCGATATACACTTCTGACGGGCGATTGCCGCCTGCGGTGGGAAAATCTACAATAGGAGTTATGGCGTTCAGTCCAATTGCTTCTTCGATCGATCCGTCAGCATGTATTTGCTTTGACGGGTATACGGCCAAAGGAACGCATTTCGGACATGTGAAGTCGATCGAACAGTCGTAGTTCTGATCTTCCGAGTCGGCAGCCGGTTCCATTTTCGTAAACCCGGCTTGATGTACGATATCCAGAGTGGCTATTGGTGTCGTATATTTGTTCCATGCGGCACCGCGTCCTGAATAATAGAGCAGAGCGTCGATTTTCTTACCTGAATAGATATCCCCGGTTTGGGCCAGTCTGATATTTTTATAGTCGGGAGACACCCTGTATTTGTTGATGATGTCCTGCAGAGAATAGCTTTCGATAATCTCATCAGTTGGCTCTTGGCCCAAATCCTCTTCGTAGGACTTGGTGTAGTTGTCATCCTCGTTACGGAATGCGAGGGTATAGCCTTTCTTTTCATAGGCGGGGAGCGAATAATTGTCGCTGACTTTGGCCGTCCAGTCTACAAATTTATTGCTTGCGAGAATCGACTTGTTACTCATCAGGAAATACTTTTTCCCGGAAAAAAACAACGTGCAGCAAGGTATTTTGAGTAGACTGATAAGAAAATCGCTCAAGTCCATGTCCGGCATCGAGTCGGCAAGATCGAGCGTACATTGGGTAGGATATAACCCCGGCCGGGCACCGGGCGATGTATCTTTTACCCCGTATCGGTTGTCGTATTCGGAACTTTTGTAAAGTCCGAGGATCGCTAACATATTGAGGAGTTTTTCGAGTTCCGGTTCCCCCAGCTCTAACTCCGGAAGGATTTTATCGAGGATATAACGTACTTTGATCGCTGGGACAACATAAGGCCGGGTGGTGTAAAGCCAGTTCGCATATTTATCGACCGTTGAGCATTCTGCTTTCGTCGGCCCCGACGTCACATACTCGATCGAGGCGCTCATTGCCTTGCGCATAATCTGGGGCAGGCCGAACTCGTCATATAGTCCTTTACGGGCGTTTTCTACCATCGTTGAGAATTTGATGTCCTCAAATCCGGAGAATGGGATGTCGGTCAGCTTTCCTGTGACGATGTGGTCGAATTCAGCCCCGACGAATGAGTATTGTAAGGACTTATCGGAGTAGTCGTCATATTTCAGTTCACCCTGAAATGCGACTATGCCATTGAATAACGCCTCGCAGGCGGCAGTCTTGCGTGACGGCCGCCGCCGGATGCCGGGTGTGAATCCGAAAAATTTGCAGTTTTTAGGCGACAGTTTGAATTCAACATTCGTGGAAACGGCCACTGGCACCCTGTCATCTTCAAAGATTGGATTGTCCAGTGTAAATGTCACATCCTGATCAGGCTGTACATCGAGGATTATGCCCTCGGATCGGAATTGTATCATCGTTTTTTGCCTCCAATTTGCCCACGTTCCCGCGTGCGGTTGTACTCTTTCATTTTCGCAACGATTCCGTTCTCGCCCAGCATTGTCACGTAGGCAAGAATCGGATTCTTCAGCACGTCGCATAGACGATCGACGGCCGCGATGAATTTGCCGGCCGTGCCTGCGTCCAAAGAGGAAAGCCCCGTGTCTGTTGTGTCGAATGACGGGATATCTCCTGTTGGGCCACCGGATACGAATCCGGGTACCGGTGTATTTTGCCGGTATACGGCATTGAAATCGAAGCTGCCGAGTGTCCCCTGTCGGCGGGCCGCTTCGATCGTGTTCAGTACGGGAATCAACGAGGGGTTATCCATTGCGGCCGCTGGAACGACATACTCCTTCCCGTTTTCCGATACCAGCACCGTCGGCGATGAGATGAAGCCTCGTTTATCCGGAGAATAACGGGCGTTGAATTTTTTGCCGTCCTGCATCCGCTCGATGACCTGACCACCCTCTTCGGCGCCAGTCGTTATTGGGGTTGATGCAATCATAGCGATTTGTGCGGCTCCCATAGCACCGACGATAGCGGCAAAGATCGCACCCAGAGGCCATCCCCATTCAGCCAGTGTTTTCGTGACACCAGTTGCCGTATTGATGATGGCGGAGGTGATGTTCATGGCCTTCTGGCGCTTCGCCTGTTTGATTTGCATCTCTTCTTGTTTGGCTTCGAGATCTGCGGCCATTCGCTCCTCCTCTGCTTGTGCTTGCTCTTCGGTCATCAGTCCTGCTTTGACACGCTTCTCGTTGGCTTTTTTCTTCTTATCCTGATTTTTCTGATATTTCTTTAATTCTGCGTTTTCCTTTTTGGTCATCATATTGTCGTAGGTAGTATATACCTGCAGCGCCGTTTCCGTAGCTGCGCCAATCGCTGTCATGGCGGCATGTACTGCTTGCAACGCTTCTTCGGTAGAAGCAGCCCCGTTCTTCAGCACGTCAAAAAATTGCATCCAGTCCGATTGTGGTAGGCCCATGAACGTTGGGTCGTTGCCGGCAAAAGAGAATGTTTTCTGCTGCCCGTCGCCGAGAACTTCCAATACGCCGATGATCGCTGTCCTGACATCTTCGAAACGATTGACGAGATTCTGCTTCTCTTGAGCCGAGAGAAGTTGTGTGTCGAGTTGGATGCCGTCGAACATTCCGGACTCGATAAGCGTTTTAAGTTGCGCAGAGAGTTGAGTCAGGTGTTCGAGTTCCAATCGGGACTCTTCTTCCGCTTGGGCTTTCCGTAGCTGTTTGCGTTCAGCGGCCGAGCCGTGGAAGTCGAGGAGTTCCTGCTTGTGACGGTTCTTGAGCTGTTTCTTTTGCAGCTCATAGGTCTCCTCTTCCCGCTTTAGTCGATCGTCGATCTCGTCGAGCCGAATTTTGGTGATGTTGCGCTGGTGGGCTTTCTCCAGAGCTTCCAATGCCGCGGCGTTGCCTGCGTACCTCTTTTTCTTCAGTTCGTAGTCGGCGTTCTCCCGCTTGATCCGATCGGTTTCCGATTGCTGGAGAAGTTTGTTTATCTCCTCTTCTTTGGCTGCGGCCGCCTTCTTCTGCTCAAGTCGTTTGTCTGCGAGTTGGTTCTGGATTTTGAGCCGCGTAGCCCCTTCATCGATATTTTTCGCAAGGCGTTTTTCCAATGCCGCAATTTCCAGTTTCAGCAGCTCTTCGTTGAATTGGGACGCGGATACGATTTCCCCGTTCTGATATTTCTCCTTGAGTTTCAGTTTCGCGGTCAGGAACTCTTTGTCTTTTTCGAGCGACCATTTGCCTGTATCGTCCGGGGCGGTGGGCGTTGTATTTGTGGTCGTGGTGGTGTTCAGATTGAGAGGGGTGGCGAACTTACCGTAGAGAGTGTCCAGCATCGAGAGAGCCTGCTGGCCTTCGGTCACGGTATTGCGTAATTCTGTGGTGATTTCTTGTAAGGCGATATTTCGGCCTGCAGGATTCCATGCCGATCCGGTGAGGTTCAGCCCCAGATTTCGTAATTCCATATTGAGGTCGGAAACTGCCTGACTTTGTTTTGCAGAATCGTTTCCGGCCGCTTTTATCTTACCCGTGAAATCGACAACTGCGGCGGCGATCAATCTCTGCTTATCGGCGGTGAGCGACGATTCGTCGCCCCATTCTTTATACTTGGTCGTGATTTCGGCGATCGCCTTTTTCATGGCTGTCATCTCATCTCCGGCGATGCGTTCCGCTTCCTGCTGCCGGAATTTGAGCTTGATGTTCTTTTCCAATTCGGTGTTTACCGACTGAAGCGCGATGGCGATATCCTCGTTGGTGCTTTTCTCGGTGAGCAGCTTCGGAAGGTACTTGCCGTACCTCTCGTTGATGATCATGATCGCTTCGGCCCGTTCGCGGCTCCCGGAGGCTGCGCGGGTCGCTGCGTCCTGCAATTCGTTGAGCTTCCGTTTCTCGTTGTCGATTTCGACCGCGGCTTCGGCGGCCATGTTCCTGACCTGCTCGTGGGTTTTGAAAATCTTGTCGCTGAACAGAGTTACCGCACCGATGGCGACTGAAATTGCTGTCGCAATCCAACCCCACGGCCCGGCCTTGACGACGCTGTTGAATACCTGTGTTACCAGCGTTGCCTGCTTCGTAATGGCGATATACGCAATATGAGCTGCTCGGTAAATCACCATCGCCTTGTGTGCAGCAAACATTATGGTTTTGTAGGCTGCGACGGCCGCAACGATTGGGATAATCGCTCCTTTTGTCTGGTATAAGAATTTCACAAGACCCGTCAGCGCCTTCAGAAAGGTTACGGTGATCGAGGTTGTCGAGGTGAATGCCGGATTCAGTGTTTCGCCGAGGAGTACGGCCTGTTCATGGAGCGCTTTCTTTTGCTTTTCGTATTGGGCCGTGGCACTTTCGTTTTTGGTGTTGAACTCTTCGATGACAGATGTGCCGGTTTCGAATGCATGATTGGCGATTTCCTGCTGCCGACGCAGCTCGTCGGTATTGGCCGCCAGAACGCCCAAGACCTGCACGCTACGTTGCCCGTCGAGTTTCATCGAGTTCAGGGCGTTTACGATCGACTGCATGCCTTGTCCAGACTTGCCCATACCCTCCAAAACGCGGATAAATGCCTCGTTCATATCTTCGCCCATGAGCTTCTGAAATTCGCCGAGGCTCATCTTGGCAATTTTGGCAAAGACCTCTGTCCGCTTGTACATGGCGGTAATCACCTGCCCGTAGGAGGTGCCTGCCGTTTCGGCCTGCTGCCCCAATTTGTCAAGGGTGCCGGCGAGACCGAGGACGGACTGAATCGAGATATTTACGTTCGGCGCCGTACCGGCCGCCCTTTTTGCGAAGTCAACGACAAAACCCTCGGCCGCCGTGGAGGCCATGCCGATTTCGTTGATTGCCGAGCCGACCTTGAGCATACTCTGCTCGATGCCGTATTGTTCTCGGAGGTGGAAAATATCGACGAGTTTTCCGATCTGCTGGATGGCGGCTTCGGCATTGCCGCCGAGGTCTCGGCCGAGGGCGACCCCGATTTTATCTCCGGCACGGGCGAATTCGATCAGATTTTGCTTTCCTTCGATACCGAGTTTACCCGCCACGCGTACTATGTCGAGCAGTGAGTTTAGGGGTGTGCGGGTGTCTATCTTCTTCAGTTCTTCCGATACTTCGCGGATCTCCGTTTTTGTTGTTGAAGTGGTCTTCTGGGCATCGGTCAGAGCTTCGTCATACTCCAGAAAGGCGGCACGGGCTTTCTTGGTGCCCATGACTGCAAACGACATTGAGGCGAATCCGGCCGTGATCGCGCCGAAGAACTTGCTGAACCCGCCGGCCATCCGTTGCACGACGTTCCCCGTGTCGCGTGCTGATCCTTTGAGCGTCTTGATGCGGGCATCGACCTGCTTTAATTCAGCCCGATATTTTTCCCATTCCGTTGTGCCCGGAATCGCATTGTTGAAAACAGCGCGTAGACGCCTTTGTTCTTGTGTCAGATCAGAGATGGTCAGAGTGTCCAGCTTCATCTCGGAGCGAAGCTGCTGCATTTGCTCTTTGTTGGACTTGATGATCGCAGCATTTTTCTTGATTTCAGCTGCATTTTGCCGATATAATTCGGTATTCTTCCCCTTCGGCTTTAAGTCGACGCTGTTCCTGCCGAAGCTCGAAATTTGCGTTCGCGAGATCTCTTGTTTGTCGGCTTAAATCTCCGATCCGTTTTTGGGATTCGTCACCATTTACAATGATGTTGAGTCTTAAATCTTCATCCCGAATTGCTTTTCCCATATTCCTAATCCGTCAGTTGTTGCTTGATTTCTGCAACAACATCGTCGGTCAGGCCGTACATCAACCGGGAAGCAATCGACTCGTAGTGTCCGTAAGCGAAACGGGTGTGAATCTTGCGGGCACGCCGGACGAGCTTGGAACCATAGCGCAGAACCCGCATGTCGAGGAACCGTTCTTCGATCGTGTGCTGGTAGGTCATTGTCGCCGACATCTCGCCCTGTTCGGAAACAGACATAGAACGCTCATTGACCAGTCGGCCGGTGCGGGAGTGGAGCTTCGTTGCCAGCACTGTATTCTGGTTCTTCAGCCAGCGGTTCGATTCATCGAGCAAAGTGCGCCGTATGTACTCTCCTTTGACAGTCATTTGTTGCAGTTTGCAACAAAAGTAGCCGCCCGAAGGCGGCTACAAAGGACAGGTTGAATAAGGGCTATCTGTCGGTCGGTAGGCGGAAAACTTCTTGCCGCCGTCGGTCGGCTTGCATCTTTCTTCTCTGTAGTTCGGCCCGTTCTGCGGTCAGTCGGGCAATCATTTCGCTTTGGGATTTGACCGTTTCGATCAGCTTTGAGAGAAATTCGCTCTCGATACGGGATACAGCAAGGCAGGTCTCGCCGATTTTCGTGTTTTTCATAGAGGTTTTAGCATTAAACCGTTAAACAAAATGTGGCTTCGTCTTTCCCGCTGCTAAACACCTCTACGGCTCGCCGGGGCATTAACCGCACGGCACGGGGGTACGAAACCACATAAAATTTTATACGCACAAAAAATGCCCGTATATTTCGACGGACATCATCTGCCGTAGAGATTGTTTAGCATTGCAAATATAAATAATATTTTGGAAAAAATGATTTTTAATGCAATAATTCATTGCTTGTATGTCTATACATCGCTACTGCATGCATGGGGCTGTTTCTGTTTCGTATTGCCCCCGTGTTTTAAAGCCATTCGTTCCTGATTCGTTTTCTCCGATATATTTGCTCAATAGCCAATGATAGACGTTTTGACCGCCACCCATTCCGGGCATAGTAACAACATAAGCCTGCTCGAATTCCCAGCCGAGCGATCCCATGTAATTCATTGCGTCAACCATCGAGTTAAAAGAAAGAGGCTTTCCGTCATCACCTACGAGCTTATTTCGTGAGGCCACACCACCCAGCGCATTGGTGCGCATGGCATCCTCTTGCCCAAAATCAATCCCCACGGTTACTTGAGATTTCGCAAATTTTTGCGTTCCCACGATTTCGCAGTAAACTTTCTGCTGTGCGATGACGTAGTTGCAGGCCAATACGGCCATAAACAAGAATAACAGTTTTTTCATAATTCAAGTAGGTTTAAGGTTTGCTTTACAAAGATACCCCCCCCCGCAATATTTGCAAGCGAATTATGAAAAATATGAATGCGCAACGATAAAATCTCCGATCTTCTGGACGTACTACTTTGCATGATCTACTTTTTCACCTTTGGCGAAGATGAAAGATAGCTGGCCAGCAGCCACGCGAAAAGTAAACCTATGCCTATTGCTCCGAACATATCAGATCGAGATTTGTGTTAATTTATGTCCGAGGTCGTGCAGCGCGGCCTCGATCTCCTTCGCACGTTTTTCCGAGGGCTTGGAGTACCCGCATATATACTTTGCAAGCAAGGTTTCATTGATACCCATGCGCCGAGCCATCTGGCGGACATTGATTTCCGGGAACTGGGCGAAAGCCATTGCGACCCGGTTGTCCGACGTTTCCGCCGGCTGGTCAAAAAAGCCCTCGAAACTTAAATCTTCGTCCAGTTCGGGCCAATGAATACCCGACCGGGATAATTCGTATTTCATGCGCTGCTCATCGCTTGCCCGTGCCAGACGGGGGAAAGCGCGGAGAAGCAGACTGCCCGTCCGGCCGTCGTCGGTCGTCAGGAAAATCCGACCATTTTCGAACCATATCTTTTGCGCTTTCATATTCGTATTATTTATCGAAAAACTCCTTCCACCGTTCAATAATCACCTCTTTGTTCTCTTCTATCCCCATGATGGCGTGTTTTAACTCTCGTGGCTTCAGACCGAAATTTTCTATCAATTTTGTCTCTGGTTCGATCATGAATTTTGCGTCACATTCTCCGTTGCTGACATGTACGTGAACCGGTTCGTGATCGTTCGAGTAAAAAAAGAACTTCAGTCCTAAATAGTAAAAAAGTATGGGCATTGTGCAGTCATTTGGTTTCTGGTACAAATGTAGGAATAAAATTATTCCCTTGCAAATAAAAAAGGAATATTTTTATTCCTGCAATTATTTTGCCGGAGTTCAGAATTCGATCTCGATCATCCAGCCGACCCAGCTCCCGAATACTTTGTATACCGGAACCGTGTTTGCAACCTTGATTGTCATGCCGGCCAAACGGGGACAGGCGTTATATCCCAGAGTGTCCGCCCGTAACGTTTTCAAAATCATATCGACCGTAGCGAGCATCGACAGATATTGTTCGAGTTCATCTTTATCGGTACGCTGTCCGGCCATTGCTTTTTCGAGGACGAATATGGCGGCCGGGAGTTGATCCTGATAGGAGT
>ENA-ORRW01003373-ORRW01003373.1-human-gut-metagenome-genome-assembly--contig:-NODE-3373-length-11549-cov-4.194449_pt1 | contig 11549 bp, 4 predicted proteins | sample MGYA00242183_ERZ509150 | MGnify/ENA primary metagenome ERZ509150 (study PRJEB26280, sample SAMEA2338639) | human gut metagenome | biome: human gut; feature: human-associated habitat; material: faeces... | reverse complement strand
CCCCGATCAGGCCATGCTCCCCGCCAGAACAATACTGGCGCCGATCCCGGCGGCCGTAGCTGCCAGAGCCCCCGGAAGCGTCCACCGGGTCTTCCGGATCCCCGCAGTCATAAAATATACACTCATGGTATAGAAGATCGTCTCCGTGCATCCCATCATAATGGACACCATATTCCCTATCAGTGAATCCGGACCGTATTCCTTAAAGATATCCAGGATCAGCCCCGTGGCCGCAGAGCTGGATACCAGGCGGACCAGGACCACAGGGACCAGAGGGACCGGGATATGGAGCCAGCCCGCCGGGGTCCTTAGAGCTTTTGCCGCGGCTTCCAGGAAACCGGACTCTCTTAAAATCCCCACTGCGGCCATAAGACCGATCAGAGTGGGAAGGATGCCCGCAACTGTCTTCATCCCCTCGGAAGCCCCCTTTAAAAAATCATCAAAGACCGGCCGTCCAGACAGTATCCCAAACCCCACAATATAAAAAACCGCCAGCGGAACCATAAATTCCGACAGAAAAACCAGTATGTCCATAAGCTCTGCTCCTCTATGCCTGCTTTGAACCATTGTATTCTCTCCGGAAATCAGATATACTTATAAAAAACAACAGGAGGTTGTGCATATGAGTCTGTTATTTTTAGAGTATCCGCCCTGTTCCACCTGCAAAAAAGCAAAATCCTGGCTGGACGCCCACGGGGTCCAGTATACCTCCCGCCATATTAAGGACCAGAATCCCTCAAAGGAGGAGCTGAAGGCCTGGTATCAGAAAAGCGGACTGCCTTTAAAGCGCTTCTTCAATACCAGCGGCCTTCTTTATAAATCCATGGCCTTAAAGGACAAGCTGCCGTCCATGACTGAGGAGGAGCAGCTGGAGCTCTTATCCACCGATGGAATGCTGGTAAAGCGTCCCATCCTGGTATCTGAAGATTTTGTTCTCGTAGGTTTTAAAGAAAGCGAATGGAGCGAAGCGCTCGGCTGATCAGGAGCCTGGACCCTTGTCCGGGCTTTCGCTTTCTCTCTTTTCTCTTCTTCTGGACATCCATAAAAGCGCCGTGCCTCCCAGGATCATAATGAAAAAACCAGTTCCAAAAACCACTTTGGTCAGATGTTTTTTTATCCAGTACAGGAACCTCTCCGCCGCACTGAGCGTTTTTTTCTGCTCCTCATGCGGAAGCGTTTCCATTTTCTCTGTTTTTATTTCTGTTTCCCGGCTCTTTTCTTCCTCCTGGCTGCTTTCCGGCTCCTGGCGGATCTCCTGGTACAGTCCGATATATTGTTTTCCCTTTACCTCCGGTGTTTTTACCTGTCCGCCGTACCGTACCTCCACATTTCTCACCAGCTTTTCCCCGGTGGCCCGTGCGTCCCGGCACAGGATCCCTTCTTTTTCATAGGTTTCCCCGCTCCATTCCACATTCTCTACACGATAGCACTCTTCCGGAAGGCCCAGGTACTCCAGAAATTCCGTTCCATAAGAGGACAGCTCCGCATCTTTCGGTATTTCCGCGTTCCCCAGCTGGAATACATCTGCATCATAGCCGGACACTGTGATCAGGAACTGAAAGCCGCCGGTCCACTGGGCGCTGGTCTCCTCCGTCTCCAGCCTGGGGATCTCTCTTTCATATTCCTGTCCGGTCTGCTCATCCGTCAATGTGACCCGGGCCGTTTCCGGGGGCTCCTGCCTGCCCTCCAGGACATATGGAACCGTGACAGAAGCATACGTCATGGTCCCTCCCTGGCTGACCTGGCGGATCCGCCTGGAAACGAGCCGGTACTGCTTTCCATCCCGTTCCAGGATCTCCTTTAGCTCCGGGGCCTGTCCCGCATCGGTAAATACCGGGCCTTCAAGGGTAAGCGTCTCCGCCGCCGGTGTCTCTTCTGTACGGTCCGGCAGGTTTTCTGCACCATAAGCGGCGGCTGCTCCGCTTATGGCACAGAAACCGGACCATATCCATGCCAGGCAGAAGCTTATCCCAAAAAGCACAGCCCCGGGGACTGATTCCTGCCTCTTCCATCCTTTATTTTTCAAATGTATCCCTCCTCCAAAGGATCAGACAGATGCTTCCGCCCAGGATCCCCAGAACAGCCAGGGCTCCATATACCCAGGGCCTTTGCTGGTCTCCTGCCCTTGGGATCTTTGTCCGGATCCTGGATGGGCGGCTGATCCGAAGCTCCCCTCTGCCATCCAGCTCGATCTCATACCGGGCAGTTATGATTCCTTTTTTCCTGGGCTCCTCCGTCGGCTCAGTTTCCGGAGTCTCTGTCTCATCTGGCGTTTCCGGTTCCGTTTCTCTGTCATCATCCGGTACCGGCCGTTCCGGTTTTTCCGGTTTCCCTGGTTTTTCTGGTTTTTCCGGCTCCTTTCTTTTATCCTCCATGACCACCCGGTCTATGGTCCCATCCTCTGATACTGTAAACGTCACCTCCTCTGCGATCTGATATCCAGAAGGCGCCGTCACCTCTGAAAGTGTATACGCTTCTCCTGCGTTGAGTCTTCCCATAATCCTGTGAGGCGTATTCCCCGATGTCCACCGGTCCACCACATGCCCATTCTTATCCTTCAGGACCAGGACTGCTCCAGGAAGCTCCTCCCCAGTGACCATGTCGGTTTTTCGGATCTCCGCCTGGGTGGGCCTGTCCTCCATCCTCACCCTGTGGATGCCTCCATCCCCGCCGACTGTAAATGGGATCTCCTCCGCCCAGGCATAACCCGTGGCAGGTAAAACCTCGGCTAAAAGATACGTTTCTCCCGGCTTCAAGATTCCCGTGATCTGGATCTCCTCTCCGGATACCCATTCCTTTAGCAGCTTCCCATCCAGGCTTTTTATGGAAAGCACTGCCCCGGAAATCTCTTCTCCTGTGATCAGATCCGTCTTTCGGATCCGCACGTCTGTCTCCTTATTTTTCAGATCTGCCAGGATCATTTTTCCGTTTTCACCAATGGAAACGGATACCCGTCCGGATAAAAATTCGGTTCCATCGCTGAAGACTACAATTTCCTCCAGGGTGTATGCCTCTCTCTTTGCGAAAAGCAGTTCCCCCTGTCCGTTTTCTTCATTCACGATTTCATGGGTCAGTCCTCCTCCCTCTGTTTTCCAGGTATCCAGCACCGTATGTCCTTGTCCGCAGAATACGTACCGTGTCCCGACAGGCACCCTCTTACGGCTTTCCAGGATACGCTCCCGGTTTTCATCCGAAAGGCAGATCGTTTCCCTCTCTAAGAGCATGCTGCTGCCATCGGAAAAACCGATCGCTTCTTCCCAGGTAAGGACCGCTCCTGTATTTTCCTGTTCCACAGCCTCTCTAAAAGCCGTAAGCTCTCCTGTCATGGGAGCCGTAAGGATTTCCTTTCCATCCCTTTTTAAGGTGATCCATCCTCCCTGGACCCTGCGTCCCCTGACAAGAATCGATCCGATCCTGTCCTTTTCTGCGTCATACAGGATCTGGATCAGACTGGATGCGCCGGATATCTCAGCTATGCTCCGTCCGTCAGCCGATACGGTAAACATCACCGGATCCGCTGCGGAGTATCCCTCTGGCGCTTCCTCCTCCACAAGGAAGTACGTTCTTCCTCCGGATAATTTTCCCGATACCAGGTGGGGCTCCGGACCGGAGATCCATGTTTCCAGCGGCTCTCCCCAGGGCTGCATTTTTCCATTTTCTGCCTTTGCATTATAAATGGACAGCCGCGCCCCCTTTACAAAGTGATCCGTATGAAAGCTGCTTTTGGAAAACCACAGCCTGGTTTCTTCATTTTCTGCCTTTATTTTCTGCACGGCCACCGGCGTATGGTCATTGCTAAACCAGAATTTCCATACCCTATGGTCCAGACAGAAGCCCTCCGGGGCCTGGATCTCCCGTACCTGGTATTCATACGGCACAGCCCTTCCATCATCTCCCAGATATGCCGCCGGAAGTTCTCCGGACACCGCTTTCCCATCGCTGCCGGTCACCATACGGAAAAGCTCCCCGGTCTTTGCATTTTTCACCTCAAACCATGCTCCCGGAAGCGGTTTCTCGTGCCACTGGGCATCCAGCTTTAAAATCTCGATCCGTCCTCTGGAAAGACGGTTCACCGCCTGGATGATCCCACCGGAATCCTTTCCGATCTCGATCTTCTGCGGCTCCATGTCTGAAAAATGATCCGGCGTCCTAAGCTCTGCCAGGTAATAGGTCCCCTCCCTTACAGGAGGGAGCCGGTGCAGACGCAGGTCGCCTGGTCCATACCCCTCCGGGATCCTTCCCTCTGCCAGATCATCCGCCGTATAGGTCCCTTCCCCTCCCGACGTCCAGGTATCTTCCAGAAGCTCTTCCTCTGCGGAAAATCCCCCGTTTTCGTCTGCCCGGTAAAGGGCCAGCCTGGCTCCGCGGATCTGCCGTCCATTCTCATCAGTTTTGTCTGCATACCACTGTCTGCGCCTGTTCTCCATATAATACCGGATCACCTGGTTCTCTTTCTTCACCTGGACCAGCACCGGCTCTGCCGTTTCATAGCCCCCTGGCGTTTCCGTTTCCACCAGAACATAATATCCTTCCGGGATACGGTCGATCCGGTGGAGGCCTCCCCTTGTATCAAAGCTGCATGCCGCCGGGGCATCCCGGAACATACCTGTTTTATAACGGTACTGATATTCAAATTTCCAGTCCCCATCTGGTCCGGTCCGGGATGCAGTCACCCGCAGACAGCTTCCGTCCGAAAGGCTCCAGAGCTGGACGACCGTTTCCCCATTTCCTGTGCTGCGGCTTTCCGTCCGCTCTCCTGCCCCGGTACGCTTTCCATCGTATACCTTCCAGGAAAAGTGTTCAAAATCCTCTCCGTATTCCCGGAACATGGCCTCATACGCCTGGGAGAGCTCCGTTCCGTAAAAGGAAAGATCATCCGCAGTCCAGGTATCCACAGGGTTTCCCTTCTGGTATACATACGCTCCGTTTTCCGTCATGACCGTTCCATTTTCCTCCAGAACCGCAGGATAAAGAGCGAGCCCTGCTCCATGGCGCTCCGGCAGAGGCCTCCGGATTCCCTTTTCATCCTCCTCATATTTATAAATTTCCACCTTCGTATGATCGTCCTTTAAAACGAAGCTCTGGAGCTCATCCACTGGCCTTATGGTAATCTCCATGGAGGACGGCAGATATCCGGGAGGGGTCTTCAGCTCCTCCAGGATATAATCTCCTGCTGGAATCCCCTCAAAATACATCGGACGCCCATCCGTTATCCACCGGGCAGTCTTTGAAACCGGGTGATTATCCACAGGATCCTCTGTATTCCACACAGCCGGAGTATTTCCTTTTTTCACAAGGTAATAGCCCTTGGGATACTTCTCCAGATCCTTGGAATATACTCTTCTGGCCGGATAAAGGGCCAGCTCTGCCCCCTTCACCATCTGATGGGAATAAAAGCCCTTTCCCTCCACAGTCCATTCCTCTGTCTGCCCGCTTTCCCCATTTACCACAGGGATCCTGTACGTCTCCGTTCCATCTGTTTTCAGTATTTCTACCCGTATTTTTTCATCCGTCATGGCGGTCCTCTGAATGTCCCGGGTCTCCTCTACCCGGACTGCCTGCGGAAACGCCCGCGTATACCCTGGCGGAACACCGGTTTCTTCCATGATATAGGTTCCAGGGATCACGCGCCGGAGCATATCCGCCTGCCCCCAGGTCATCTCCCCTTCAGACGGATCCTGGGGCGACCTCTCCCCGGATATCCACAGATTCGGAATGATCCAGAACTCCCCGTTCCGGTGCCGGACGGGTTTTCCGTCCCCTTCTGTCTCTGGATCTCCCACATCATAAAGTGTTTCCGGCTCTCCTATGGTATAGGAAGCCTTATGGTACTGCTCCAACAGGTCGTCATACCGGAAATACAGATAATCCCCATCCCTGTCATAAACCGCCTCGCCCTTTTTGTACGTTTCCCCATTGACCGGATAGTAACGCACCATCCCATAAGAGTCATAAAACGGCTTCAGCCTTTTCTCCAGTTTTCCTGTCTCCGGATCCCAGGTTCCCGTAAGATACGCATTTTCTGTTCCGGCGTTGACCTCTCCGGGACGTCCGGTGAGGATCTTTTCCCTGGCGATCCGGTTCCCATATGGATCATAAAAGGAGATCACCGGCCATACAAAATAGTGGGCTTCTTCCTTTCCAAGGGGACCGGTTCCGGATTTTTCCACATAAGCCAGCCCCGTGTATGGATCCACACAGGCATCCCGCTGCATCTCCTGGTTCAGATGGTAGATCTCTGTTCCCGGATCCATGGACAAAAACGCCTTTGCCCCAGGGTCATAGACCAGACTGGACAGATCCCCTCCGGCCAGCTCAAGGAACGGCTGTCCGCCCTGGAATGCGTAAACAGACCGGGTATCCGGAGTGATCCTTATTTTTTCCCCATCTCTTCCAAATCCGTATACGATCCCATCCTCTCCTGTCTCCAGTACCTTAAGATTCCCCAGATCGTAGAACAGTACCGAGGTATCATCCCGCTTCTCCTCCTGTAATGACCAGCGGCCATTGTCATCCTTTTTTAACCGGAAAGCGCTGCCTGCATACCCTTTCTTCACCTGGATATCCAGAACGTTTCCATTCCGGTCTCTCTGGATCTCTACCCCCTCCATCCTGTGATCCCCCGTATCGCCGGAAGGACGCACCTCTATGGCTTCAAAAAGAGCCATTTCCGCCCCGGCCACATACCGGTTCTGATCACCGGCTGTTTCCAGTGTCCTGGTCACATAGCCATAGCCCTGGAAGATCCCATTTTCGTAAACGATCTCCACCCGCTCCCCGGCTGCCTTTCTTTCCTCCAGATATTCCAGGGTCCCTTTTTTCCATCCAAAGCCCTGGTACGTTCCCATGGAATTATATGCAGGCTCCAGGTTTTCCAATCCGTAGACCGCTTCCAGGAAGGAAAGGCTTCCCTCTACGCGTCCCGAGACCTTCATCCCCTCGTAAGACGCCGGGGTCTTCACTTTGGATACCTCCAGGCTGACTCCTGTGTTGTTTACATAGATCCTGGCTGTGTCCTCCACAGCTTCATCCTCGCCCTCCTTCCTGGAGCTGAAACGGACCGCCGCCCTTTTATCCTGGGAGTCTCCGGTATAATACCAGATCCCATCGCTGTATATTTCCACAGGAACAGGCAGACTCCTGGCGTACCCGGCCGGAGCCAGAAGCTCTGCCAGAACGTACACCCCTGCTGTCAGCGGCTCTGGTGTCTCCACATAGCCGGTGATCTGCAGCGGTTCCCCTTCATCCCCGTCATAAACGGAGGAAAGGGCCAGAAAGTCTCCCGTCCTCACTCCGGACTGGTCCCTGAAAATAATACAGTCCTCTTCCCGGCATACAGGCGTTCCTGCGGGCACGGTTCCATAAAACAGACTGCCTGGCCCCTGGATCCTGGCAAAGGGCATGATCCCCCTTGCTCCCATGGCCTCCAGAAACGCCCGGCTTCCCTGGATCACCGTCTCTGCTTCATACCGCTTTACAGCGCCGTCCCCATCCTTCTCCTCATTCCGGTCTGCTTTATAAAGGGCAAATACTGCTTCATCATGGAGGATCTGCTCTCCGGTCTCCGCATCCAGCTTTTCGATCCGCAGCCTGGTCCAGTACAGCCTGTTTAAAAAGGTCCGGAATACAAAATCCTCAGTCTGGCTCCACGGCTCTAACATATGGGCATACTTTCCATCCCAGGACGACCTGTCACGCTCCTCCCCATAGGGATATACATAGAAATCCCCGCTGTGGCCATGGCCCTTTACCACATATTTCCCGTCCGGTTCCCTTTCGTTTCCTTTCTTTACTCCGTCAAACCGGATTCGATACCGCCCGGCTGTTTTTTCCGGCGGCTCCTTACTGTTGTACACCAGCTCCTCTGAAAGACGGTCCGGGATCTCCGCCCATCCGTCCTCATACACCGATGGGAGAACGATCTCCTTCGGCGGATCGATCCGGTAATGCCGGTTCTCAAAATCCATCCATTGGGCTTTAAAGGGCTGCTGCTCTGCCAGGACATAGGTTCCATATGGCAGATACTCCGATATCCCGAAGGCGTACTCCGCTTCTCCCCCCTGCATTTTAAGCTGCCAGGCGGACAGGGTCGTCTTATCCCGGTCAATCCCTCCATTTTCCTCACTGTCCCACCGGATGGAATACAGAGAATCCAGATCATACTTAAAAAATGGCTCCAGATACTCCTCCGCCCTGAGGATGGCTTTATAAAGAGCCCGGTCGTATACCTGGTCCCCATAGGCGGCCTCTGTTCCATTCTCTGCCAGTTCCTCCTTTACCTGGTCCTCCAGATACCAGGTGACTGCAAACTGGCGTACTGCATCGGACCGCTTTGCATTTTCCCTGGCCTCTGGTGAGGAATTGACTGTATTTTCTACTCCCGTAAGAAGACTCCTGGCAAAGGGCTTAAAGGAGGAATTTACCACCTGGCCCTCCAGGTCCCACTTGTCCGTATCCGCCGTCCGGACCGCATGGAAAAATTTTTCATAATTGTGATCCTCCAGGACTCGTCTTTCCGTCTTTACCGTATACAGCTTCTGCACCAGCTCCGGAAATACCCTGTGGTACTGGTCCACGTCCACAGCCGTTCCGTTTTTATCTGTCCATGTGATCGCTCCGTCCTCGTCACAATACAGCCGTTCCAGATTGGATCTTAAATAAATTTTAAACCGGAAATTCCCCAGGGCCTCCCCGCTGTCCACATCCTTTACGACCTTTACCATCTGCCTGACGGGGCGCTCCAGGACCTGGACCGGAGCCAGGCCCGTATCCCCATCCTCCGTGATCTTATGCTGGCCTCTGTAAACCAGATGCTTTGCCACAATATATGTATCGGCCCCTCCATCCCCTGTAAAAGCCGAAGCGCTTATGGAAATATTTCCAAACCGCGCAAGATATTCTGCAAAGCCGATCGGATCCCCGGCCCGGTAGCCATATACATTCCCTGCTCCCAGGCTGTCGACCTCCGCTTTTGTAAGCACGGTCTGCTTTCTGGGAAGCTTCGCCATAAAGGAAAGCGTCAGCCGGCCATTTTCGTCTGAAAACGCTTTTCCAAAGCTGTCGGTGCCCTTAGAGGCGACCCGGACCCTGTGTATCCCCATTTTCCGGTCATACTCTGCCTGTTCCAGCCTTACATCTGTATCCGCCAGCTCCTTTTCTGTGGTGATCTCAATTTTATCTATGGTTTCTGTGAGGGGGACCTGCCAGCCGTGCTCCGGGTCTCCGTCTATATAATCCACGATCCTTTCACCGGCTTCATGATATACCATCACCTGATGGTCCATATCCTGGAGCTGCCCTTTTCCATCCACAAGCACCGCCGGAGTCAGGACCACGTCTATGTAATACCGCTTTCCAGCCCCGCTGCCCATATAGTACCGGCGTTCTGTCTGGAAGCAGTGGCTTCCTTCCCGGCTGTATTCCTGATACACCCACCGTAAATGGACCGGATCCTCCAGGACAGAATACACCTTATCCACCTCCGCTTTCCCATTTTCCTCCTTCATGGTAAAAAAACGGCGGCTTCCCCGGACCGACGCGCCCGCATACAGGACTGCGCAGCATGTATCTTCGGACATTTCAAAGGCGTCGATGCCGCCAAAGCTCCATTGGGGGTGCTCCGCATACCATAAAAGAATCTTCTCCAATACGGCGGCAATCTCTGCGTCCGGCCCAAGGCCTTCCAGGGGAAAGAGTCGTGACCGCTGCTCCATAATGCGTTTTTACTGCCGGTTCCCCGGGAGCGGCTGTCATACCAAAAATATCCGTCTGGCCCTTTTTGACCCCTCTGCTGTATACCGGAAGCTCTCTCGATGAGCAGGTCCCGTCCGCCATGACAGGGATCTCATATCCGTTGCGGTTCAGGATCTCCTCCACCTCTGCCTTCAGATACCGGAACGCCGGGTCCTCCGGGTCCGTAAGGTCGTGGTCCGCCGCCTTTTCCCTGAGCATCGGCTCTGTCTCATCCAGCTCCAGATCTGTGAGCCCCATGACCGGCGTCTGCGGAACATGCTCCGCCCTTAAGATCTGCGGCTCTGTCCGGCTCATGGGATGCTGCCCGGTGATCCTGCCGTCCGGCCCATATTCCGGTTCATATCTCACATGGCTCCGGTCTGTATCCGCAGTTTTCCATACCTGGTCCCCATTCTCATCCTTCACAGGGACCTCCTCTGTGCCGGTCACATGGGGCCCCGTCACCTCCTTCTCCCCTGTATCCACCCGGAAAAACTCCGTATCCTCTGGAAATCCGAAAAAAATAAGCTCATATCCTCCGGTTCCTGACTCCGAATCCACAGTCCCGGAAGAGGTCACCATAAATGGAATCTGGTCAAAGCCGTTTCCGCTTCCATCCTCTCCCTCCATGGAGGCGGAAAGCTCCGGCATGGAGACAACGGACGTCCCCCTTAAGGAGGCTGCCACCTCTGGCGTCTCAAAGCCAGCTCCTTTATTGGTCCACTGGCCGGAGCGCCCGTTGACCGACAGCTCATATCCCTCGCTTCTGGACAGCTCCTTCACATAATACCGTCCCAGGAGCAGAGGCCTCCCGATCCAGCAGTTCCCATTGACGGACAGATTTTCCCCATAACGGTTTCCAGGACCTTCCCAGCCTGGATCCGTCCGTTTGACCGTTTTTCCCGCATCATAATCAAAGGTGGTTCCAGGCGCCTCTGTATAAACGGTAAATCCAGCGTTTCCATCCTTGTCTGTGGCTGCCACCGCCGTAAGATCATCCTTTTTATAAACGATCCCCGTATTGACCAGCTTCCCATCCCTTCCTAACTCCGAGTCGGGATGGACGATATCCTCTGCCGCAAACAGGCCGTAAACGGCTCCCTCCAGGCTTCCGTCTCCTTCCGTATCCCCGAAAGAGGAGTATTCCTCTGATTCTCCCTTATAGAGGTTCAGATCCCGCTTGTTGATATGGATCTCTCCCTCGGTCCTGTGATCCTTAACGATCCATGAATCCCCGCAGCCCTCCTCTCCATTGCAGTGGGAAAAGATCCCCGGATCCCCTGTCTCCAGATGACGGATCCCGTCCGGACGGGCATTCTCCAGATACGACTGGAAGTCTCCTCCCCCCTGTTCCTCCCAGTCCTCATCCTCCGGCTCCCCTTCGTCTGCCAGCAGCATGGAAAACAGCTTCCAGGCATTGGAGGAAGTAAAGATCCGTCCTGCGTTGGAAGGCGTAAGGAGCCTCTCTGTATCAGACTGGGGGGAGAGCCCAGGAGCCTTTAAGGTCTGCACCTTCCTTCCGGCAGTCTCTGCCTGTATTTCTCCGCTGTCTCTGGAGCCCGTATACCAGATGTTTTCTTTAATGTCCCCGCTGTCTCCCTCTGCCCGGGTACATACAGCCCCATTCTGGGACGACGTGGTCGTCACCAGTTCCACAGGAATATCATCGTTATGGAGGCCATGAAGGATATAGCCATTCCTGGCCTGTATCTCCTTCCATGTATAGGTAAATCTCAAGGAAGTAAAATTCTCATACGTCTCTTCGCAGTCGGCCCTGCAGCCGGACGCCTCAAAGGCACTGCCAGCCCCCATATCCT
>ENA-ORRW01003371-ORRW01003371.1-human-gut-metagenome-genome-assembly--contig:-NODE-3371-length-11553-cov-2.707166_pt1 | contig 11553 bp, 9 predicted proteins | sample MGYA00242183_ERZ509150 | MGnify/ENA primary metagenome ERZ509150 (study PRJEB26280, sample SAMEA2338639) | human gut metagenome | biome: human gut; feature: human-associated habitat; material: faeces... | reverse complement strand
GTTTTCTTCGCTTTTGAGACGATACCCTTTTCCTCTTTCATTGACAAGAGAAATATGATATACTGCCAACCATTCTTCACATTCCTTCAATACTTTCAACATGGTTGGAACACTCAAAAATAATTTCTCCGCTAATTTCTGTGTTGTCATTGTCTGCCATGGACGCAGATTAAAAAATACCTTTAATGTCTCATTTACTCTATCTCTTGGATCATAATTTCCTACTTGCAGATTTTCATCTGATAATATTTTCTGTATTTCTTCTTTTTGATTTTCATTTGCTTCTAGCCAAATTCCAACTCGTGGTTTCCGCTGTATTTCTCCAAGCTTATTTTCTAATAGGAAGTCACTCAATTCATTTAAGCGATTTCTAACTGACTTCTCAGACAATCCGATTTCTTTGGCAATCTTTCCAGTTGCAATGATCTCTCCATCTGAAATACAATCAAAAATCTGTTTCATATAAAATTTGTCTTTTGAACGTTTCATATTGTTTATCCTTTCGAATTTAATGACTTTCTTTTTTGCACCTCCTGTTGTTTAACTTGAATTTAGTATAGCACGAAACGATTCTTCCAACTTATCAAGAACAGGCTTTTTAATGTGGTACATTTTATCTATTGCAAAAAAAATACGGTAAAAATTCTTTTTTGAAATGTGGTAATTTTTAATTAAAAAAGAAGAACTTCTGTTTATTTTCTAGTTCTCCTTTTGTATAAAATATAAGGGGGCAGAATTCTATCTTCTACCCCTTATATTTTTCTATTAATATTATTGCACCGGGCAAGCCGCCCCGACATATTCCATCCGATTTTCTTTCACGCTCGTAATATCCGCATGTTCTCCACAGACACGGCAGTTCTTATTCTTTGATGGGAATTTAACTACTCTTGTATTCATCGTTAATCCATCCATCACAAGCATCTTGCCTGTCAGCAATTTCCCGATTCCTAACAGATACTTGATCGCTTCTAATGCCTGAATACATCCAATGATTCCTGCGACTGCACCGATAATTCCTGCCTGACTGCAGTTTGGCACAGAACCGCTTTCTGGTATCTCCTCAAAGATACATCTGTAACATGGCTGGTCTTCTTCTGGAACATAGGTCATAACCTGACCCTGGAACTGTAAGATTCCTGCATGACAAAATGGTTTCTTTAACAACACACATGTATCATTGATCAGGAACTTTGTCTCAAAGTTATCCACAGCATCGATGATAAAATCGTATTCTTTGAACAATTCTTCTGCGTTATCCGCATATAAATATTCTGGATAGGTGTTTACCTTGATATGCTCATTTAATTCAAGCATTGATTTCTTTGCTGATTCTGCCTTATTTGTTCCTTCTCTTTTGCTTGTGTGAATGATCTGTCTCTGTAAGTTTGACACGCTGACATCATCTGCATCCACAATTCCGATCGTTCCAACGCCTGCTCCTGCAAGATATAAAGCCGCTGGTGCACCTAAGCCGCCAGCTCCGATGATCAGAACTTTTGATTTCTTTAATTTCTTTTGTCCGTCACTTCCTACCTGTGGCAGGATGATCTGACGATCATATCGTTTAACCTCGTCTGGTGTTAATTCTTCTGTAGACGAAAACAGATGCAGTCCGTCCTTTGAAACGTCCTGCATCTGTTCTTTTTGGGATGTCACATGTAATAACCATTCTCGGTAACCGCCGGATAAGTTCAAAGCTTCATACCCTTCTTGTCTTAACTGTTCGGCAATTGGGGCGCTTTTCTCTCCATAGTTGCAATATACGATCAGTCTCTTATCCTTTGGAAGTTCCTCGATGTGAGAGAAATCACCAGCCCATTCGTAAGCCTTCGGTATATGTCCATGCTGGTATGCGATCTCACCTCTTACATCTAGGTAGATATAATCATCATCGGACAGTAATTCTACTTGCTGTACCGTGATTTCCATATTCTTTCCTCTTATTCTAGTCTTCAGCGAATAATGCTGTAGATAAGTATCTGTCTCCTGAATCTGGAAGTAATGCTACAATTGTCTTTCCTTTGTTCTCTGGTCTCTCTGCAAGAATCGTAGCTGCTTTTAATGCTGCTCCTGAAGAAATACCAACTAAGATTCCTTCGCTGTGTGCGAATGCTCTTCCTTCTGTAAATGCATCTTCATTCTCGATTGTGATAACTTCATCATAAATCTTTGTATTCAGTGTGTCAGGTACGAATCCAGCACCGATTCCCTGAATCTTATGTGCTCCAGCTGTTCCTTTTGATAATACTGGAGATGTTGCAGGTTCAACTGCTACTATTTTAACATCTGGGTTCTGTTCTTTCAAGTATTCACCAACACCTGTTAATGTTCCTCCTGTACCAACACCTGCTACGAAGATGTCTACTTTACCGTCTGTCTGATCCCAGATCTCTGGTCCTGTTGTTGCTTTGTGTACAGCTGGGTTTGCTGGGTTCACGAACTGTCCTAAGATGACTGCTCCGTCAATCTCTTTTGCAAGTTCATCGGCTTTGGCGATAGCACCTTTCATTCCTTTGGCACCTTCTGTTAATACTAATTCAGCACCATAGGCTTTTAATAAGTTTCTTCTTTCAACACTCATTGTGTCAGGCAGTGTAAGGATCGCTCTGTATCCTTTTGCTGTTGCAACTGCTGCAAGACCGATTCCTGTGTTACCACTTGTTGGTTCGATGATCGTTGATCCTGGTTTTAACTGACCTTTCTTCTCTGCATCTTCGATCATTGCCAATGCGATACGGTCTTTGACAGATCCTGCTGGATTTAAGTACTCAAGTTTTGTAAGGATCGTTGCGTCTTTCACTCCTGCTTTGTCTGCATATCTATCTGCTTTAAGAAGTGGTGTTCCTCCGATTAATTCTAATGCGCTTGCTGTAATCTTACTCATAATTCTAAACCTCCATAAAAAGTTGTTGTTTTTATTCCGTTTTATTTCCTATTTTTCTACTAGGTTTTCTATGTTTTAGATTATACAACCACATATCTTTATTGTCAACATCTTTTGCATTATTTCTGTTATAGGTTTTTCTTTTGATTTGCTATAAGTTCTCTTTATATTTTTAATCCACAGATTCTTATGATCTGGAGATCAAATGTTCTTGCAGAAACACTCCAATTCCATCGTGATCATTGTCTTTGGTAATATGATCTGCAACACTTTTTGTTTTTTCACTTCCATTTGCCATGACGACTCCGACTCCTGCATGCAAGGTCATATCATAATCATTATCTGCATCTCCAAATGTGCAGAGATTTTCCATCGTAAATCCATGCATCTCCATCAGTTTTTGTAATCCAAAGGATTTTGAGATTCTAGGATCCATAAATTCAAACAGGTGTTGCGTCGTTTGAAGACTTGCACATTTGAAACGTTCATTTTTAAAGGTGTTTGCTCTCTCAATAACTGCCGGCATAGTTTCTGGTTTGCAAACAATAAGAAGTTTTAAACGATCTTCTTTTAAATACTCATCAAAATCAATGACTTCATATGGAAGCTGATCACCTTTAGATAAAATTTTAATAAGTTCATCTTCTTTCGGAGTATACAAAACTCCATCCCCATGAATTGCAAAATTCACATCCATATCTTTATAGTGCTCCATGATATTTGCGATCAGGTTTCCTGGAAGGGCAAAATTTTCTTCATAATAATCGGTTTTGTAATCATAAATCTCACCTCCGTTGCTTCCAACGACCATATCAACAAGCCCGCCAATTCCCCATTTTCCAAACAACCTTTTTACACTTGGAACATCTCTTCCTGTTGATATTCCAAACAAGATTCCTTGTTCTCGAACTTTCTTTATCGCATCAATTGTTTTGGAGGTAACGATTCCCTTGCTATTTAACAGTGTTCCATCAATATCACACATTATAACTTTTATATTCTTCATAACGTTTCTCCCTTGATTTTGTCCATAAATATTATTTTCTACCAATTTAACATATTCTTTCAAAACAAATAAGTCCCAGAACAAAACTTTACGCTTTTCTGGGACTTATGAATTTTATATATTTAGAAATCAGATAACAATTATTTTAATTGTAACATCGCAAACATACAAATTCCAGCAAAAATTAGAACTACGATACTTCCTGAAATATCTCTCAGAAAATGATTTTTTAGGCTTTTTTCTACAGAGTCTTTCACTGGAATCTGATATGTTTTAACTATTTTATATAGAAGGAAAGCTAATGCGGCTACATATAAGAAGTTCTGAAGCATTACTTCTGCAACGATCATCAATGCCATATTCACAACCGCATATCCATAATCAGCTTTATTCAAATGCTGTTGTAAAAAGCCTAACAAGTATGCGATAAATGGATTAACCATGGCAACTAAGAACATAACGGTATAATGTGGATTCTGACTTAGGATCGTCTGTAGATTAGCACCTGCAGTTCCTTTGGCTGTAAGATAACCTAATGCCATAAATGGACTTACTGCCAATAATACTTTAATGATCGTAAATATGCGCTCAATTGAAGAATTTACTGTTACATTCTTCTGAATCGTTTTCATCATGATTCTTTCCTCCTGTACTGCAAAATCTTTATTACTTTAATTCTGGCCAATAACCCTTGTTAGCCTCGATCAGGTCATCTAAGATCTGTTTTGCTACTTTCGCACTTGGTACTGTCTTAGATAATGTCAGTGCCTGCCATAATTTCTGATAGCTTCCTTCGATCCATGCTTCAACTGTCAGTTTTTCTACGCTTACCTGCTGTTCCATTAATCCTTTCTGGAACTGTGGGATTGCTCCCTGGCAGATCTTTTCATATCCGTTGCTTCCTACGATACATGGGATCTCTACCATTGCTGTTCGGTCAAAGTTCTCTACTGCTCCTTCGTTTGGTACGATCAGTAAGAATCTTTCCTGTGTATTTTCTGCGATCGCGCATGCTAAGTCTACGATATATGTTGCATGAGCATCTGGTTCGAATGCACTTCCGACTGCTGTTCCGTTTTCGATGATCTTTCTGCATTCTCCGAAGATGAATTTTTCTCTTCCATCCATGACTTCGTTCGCTCTTGTGTATTCTGGATTTGATGTTTCTACAACATAATCTGGGAACAGATAGTATTTTAAGTATGTATTTGGAATTGTTTCTGGATCAACTGCATATACATCTCTTGCTTTCTGGAATGTATGTACCCAGCTTTCATCTACATGCTGGTTGGAATCTGATAATGCATCTGCATATCCGTTTGCTGCCATATGTTCTTTGATCTGTGGCATTAAATCATTTCCTTCAGAATCATAGATCTTGTTCCACCATCCGAAGTGGTTTAATCCATAGTATCCGTACTGCATTTCTTTTCTGGATTTTAATCCGACCATGTTTGCCATCTTTTCCATTAAGTCGATCGGCATATCGCAGATATTTAAGATCTTGGAATCTGGTCTTAATCTTCTTGTTGCTTCTGCAACGATCGCTGCTGGGTTTGAGTAGTTTAACATCCATGCGTTTGGTGAATATTTTTCCATGTAATCAAGGATCTCAATAACTCCACCGATGGAACGCATTCCGTAAGCGATTCCTCCTGGTCCACATGTTTCCTGTCCGAGTACTCCGTATTTTAGAGGGATCTTCTCGTCTTTTTCTCGCATTGCGTATTTTCCTACACGGATATGTGCTAATACGAAGTCGATGTCTGTGAACGCTGTTTCTGGGTCTGTTGTATAGTCAAATGCTACTTCTGGTGCATTTTCTTTTAAATAGATCTCACATGCTTTTGCAACTGTTTCCTGTCTCTCTGCATCGTTATCATAAAACTTGATGGAACGAATTGGGAATCTGTCCATATGATCTAGAAGCATCAATACGATACCTGGTGTAAATGTACTTCCACCACCTGCGACTGTGATTGAATATTTTTTCTTTGCCATTTCTTCTTTCCTCCGAATTTATACTATTGATTATAATAATGTTTCAAATACTTCTCTGATACTAGGAACTTTTAATCCAATGATAACCTGGTATGCTTTTCCATTGATAGAACATCCATGTGTTCCGATTGCTTTGAAATAAGGATCGTCTTTACATAATGTTTCATCTTTTACGTTGACACGTAATCTGGTTGCACAGTTTGTTACATCAACGATATTGTCTTTTCCTCCGAGTCCTTCAAGGATCAGTTCGCATAACTCAAGCTTAGGATCTCCTGCTTTTCCACCTTTTTCTGCCTGTTTGTTTCTGAATTTTTCTTTTGATCCAAATTCAATCTCTGCTTCGTCTTCACGTCCTGGTGTTTTGAAATCAAATTTTAAGATCAGGAATCTGAACACTACAAACCAGATAGCTGTAAAGATCAGACCAATAACCAATTCTAATAAATACTGCTGCCAGTGATTTCTCATTAATGGGATCAAGTTCAGTGATGCGATCTCGATCAGACCACCTGAGTTGATACCAACGATTCCTGCAAGCCACATAGTTGTTGCCAGTGTTGCTGCTAAAAATGCATGAACTACGAATAACATAGGTGCTACGAATAAGAATGTAAATTCAATTGGTTCTGTAACTCCACATACGATTGCTGTTAATGTGATAGGTAATAACAGTGCAAATACTTTTTTCTTTTTCTCTGGTTTTGCTGTGCTGTAGAATGCTAATGCTGCTCCAAGACATCCGAACATTTTTGCAAATCCACTTGCTGTAAATCCTGCTTCTGGACAGAAAGATTTTAAAGATGCTGTGGATGCTGCGATCTGTGGTAATAATTTTGCCCAGTAAGCATATAATCCACCAGGTACAACAACGTTATCATAGTAGAATGGTGAGTATAATAAGTGATGTAATCCAAATGGAATCAACGCTCTTTCAAGGAAGTTGAATACAAAGATTCCGATAGCTCCTACACTCTTTACAAATCCCTGGAATGCTGTGATTCCTAACTGAACTTTTGGCCAGAAGGCACATGCTAATACTGCAACTGGGATCATTACGAAGAATCCGATCATGAATACGAATGTTGATCCTGAGAATGAACCAAGCCATTCAGGAAGTTCTGTATCAAAAAATCTGTTATGTAGATAAATTACGATTCCGGATACTGCTAAAGCTCCAACCATACCCATATCTAATGTTTTGATACTTGCGATCATTGCAAGTCCGCTTGTTCCACCGACTTCCGCATTCATGTTAACTCCGAATACTCCACCCCACTGAGTTAAGATCGTGTTTACAAAATAATGGAACGTCATATATAAAACTAATGCTTCCATGCAACATCTTGCATTTTGTTTCTTTGCCATTCCGATTGGCAATGATACTGCGAATAACAATGGTAACTGGTTAAATACTGTCCATCCACCTTGTAGAAATACGTTCCAGCATTTGTACCACATGCTTGTTGGTGCTGCCAGACCTCCCATGATCGCCTGTGTTGTAAACAGAGTACCTATTCCTACTGAGATACCTGCAAATGCGAACAGAAGTACTGGTGTAAACATCGCACCTCCAAATTTTTGAATCTTCTGCATCATTTTTCAAATCACTCCTTTTCAAAAGTTTATCCATACAATTCTTTGATTTATCTTGTTTTAAATACCGGTATTTCTTAACTACAAGCCAATCATAACAGGATGGTAAATTTTTCTCAATAGATTGTACGTCTTTAGAAACAGTGCACATTACTTTATGATTTTTCACATTTTGTGTGATTTATCACGCTTGCTTGTAAAGCACGTATTTAAGCCATTTTTTGTGCCTTTTTATTCGATTGGATTGCTAAAAAGTGAAAAAAGGAACCAAATGTGAAACTTGATCACAACTGGTTCCTCTTTGTATATTTCCCTAAAACTTTATTCACCTCGTACTTCTGCAAATACCTCTTCCAGTTCATTTAATAAATCTTTGACATTCTCAATTCCGACAGACATTCTTAACACACAATCTGTGATCCCGTTTTGTTTGCGGATATGTTCTGGAACATCTGCGTGTGTCTGTGTCATTGGATATGTGATCAGTGTTTCCACCCCACCAAGACTTTCTGCGTATTTGATCATTCTTACTTTTTCAAGGATATTGATCGCATATTCTTTCTTCGTAAGTTCAAATGTAAGCATTGCTCCAAATCCTCTTGCCTGCTTTTTCATGATCTCGTATCCCGGATGTTCTTTGAATCCTGGATAAACAACTTTCTTTACGATATCCTGTTCTTTTAACCATTTTGCGATCTCGATCGCATTTTCCTGTGCACGGTCCATGCGGACTCCTAAGGTTTTGATCCCTCTCTGGATCAGGAAACAGTCAAATGGTGCTAATCCAGCTCCTGTTGTCTTGATCAGAAAGCGAAATCTTTCGCTGATATCTTCTCTGTTTGTAACTAAGAATCCAGCCAGTGTATCGTTGTGGCCTCCAAGATATTTTGTTCCGCTGTGTACAACAATATCTGCTCCGAGATCTAATGGATTCTGGAAATATGGAGATAAAAATGTATTGTCAACAATCAGAAGGATGTTATGTTTCTTTGTGATCTCAGCTAATGCTTTGATATCTGTGACGTTCATCATTGGGTTGGTTGGTGTCTCGATATAAACTGCTTTTGTATTTTCTCTGATATATGCTGCAACATTTTCCTTGTGGCAGTCTACACTGGAAAATTCGATTCCGTTTTTCTCAGATACATGATTAAATAGACGGATGCTGCCGCCATATAAATCTGCATCCACGATCAGATGATCGCCCGGTTTGAATAATTCCATCATCAATGTGATCGCTGCCATTCCTGATGAAAATGCCAATGCATCGATTCCATTTTCCAGAGAAGCAACTGTCTTCTCCAGATGTTCTCTCGTTGGATTCTGCAGACGGCTGTAATCATAACCTGTGCTTTGTCCGACTCCTGGATGTGCGTATGTTGCTGACTGATAGATTGGGTAACTGATCGCACCATAGTGGTTGATCGAATTTTCTTCCTCTTCTAAATGAATACATTTTGTCTCTATTTCTCTTGCCATATATATCTCCTGTTTCATCCTATGTTTTATTCTATCTCAAATCTGTTCTATCCAAAAAAATGTAAGAACATCATATAACTCACTGTTCCAAGTAAAATGCTGATCAGCGTATTATGTTTCCATTTGTAACTGACTGCAGTGATTGCTGCTGCGATCAGTTTCCATAAACCATCTGCCATAAAGTCATCCCCGACATCTTTCAGGCAATACACGATCAGTACTGCCATGATCGAAGATGGCAACACCATTCCTAATCTTTTTATCTGATCTGGAAGCTCTTTTCCTTCCTGAAATACAAGAAAAGGGAGGGCTCGAAGTCCAAATGTGATCACGGCAGAAACGAAAATCGCGATCAATGCCATTTTTGTGTTCATTATTTTCCCCTTTCTGTCTAAACTTCCTGTTGTTTGCTATTCCAGAAGATTAAAACTCCTGAAACGATCACCAATGCTGGCAGCATAAATGCCCGCTGTCCAAAGATCATCAAGGCGATCACTGCGATCAAGACTCCTGCAACCGCTGGAAAATGCTTGTCCGCTTTCTCCCATTGATCGATAAAAATGATGATAAATAATGCAGTCATACAAAAATCAATTCCTGTTAATTCAAATGGGATCAACTGCCCGATCAGACCGCCCATCACTGCTCCAAACATCCAGTAACATCTGCTGAAGAATGCAACGAGAAACATCTCTTTTCTGCTGTTTTCATCTTTGTCTTCGATTGTGCAGTTTACCGCATATGTTTCATCTGTCATCGTATGGATCATATAAAGTTTCTTTCTTCCCATCTTACGGAATGTCTCCAAAAATGAAAGGCTGTAGAAACTCTGTCTGCTGTTCATCAACAATGCCGTCACTGCAATCGTAACGATCGATGCCCCGCTGCTTAAAAATGTGATCAGGACAAACTGAAAAGCTCCTGTATACACGGTAAGGCTTGTAAGAAGCGAATAATACCACGCAAATCCTGCATTCTCCATCATCATTCCATATGCCATACTGACAAATATATAGCTGCACATGATTGGTATGGATTTCATAAATGCTTGTTTTGTTACACTTTTTACGCCTTGCATAAATCCTTCACTACTTCCCCTGCGATGATCAGTCCTGCGACAGATGGTACAAATGCTGTACTGCCTGGAATCGCTCTTTTCTCTGTACATTTGTGCTGTGCTCCTGGAGGGCAGATACAGTTTGTTCTGCAATTGTTTGCCATATCATCTTTTGGTTTGATCGGCATTTCTTCTGAATATACAACTTTTAATTTCTTAACTCTTCTCTTCTTTAACTCTCTTCGCATAACCTTTGCAAGAGGACATACTTTTGTCTTATAGATATCTGCCACTTTAAACTGGCTTGGATCTAATTTATTTCCAGCTCCCATACTGCTGATGATCGGTACATTCTTTTCCTTTGCTACCATAACTAATGAGATCTTTGCTGTCACTGTGTCAACGGCATCAACGATGTAGTCATATTCCTCAAATGGAAATTCATCGGCATTCTCTGGTAAGAAGAAACATTTGTGAACGTTGACTTTCGCATCTGGGTTGATCTCTAAAATACGGTCTCTCATCACTTCTACTTTGTATTTTCCGATTGTTTTTCTTGTTGCGATGATCTGGCGGTTTAGGTTTGTTAAGCAGACTTTATCATCGTCAACAAGGTCGAATTCACCGACACCGCTTCGTACTAAGGCTTCGCATACATATCCACCAACACCACCGATTCCAAAGACAGCAACTCTGCTGCCTGCTAATTTATCAAGTGCTTCTTTTCCAAGTAATAGTTCTGTTCTTGAAAACTGATTTAACATTTCTTTCTCCTTTTATTTAGAATAAAAAAGCGGATGCTTAGCATTTCTATTCTTGTTATGCTGCGCTTCCGCTGGTATTTTTGTATTTCCTACTATTTCTATTGGTTTTATTATATGCAAACGATGATTGGATGTCAAGACTGGTGTTGTTATTTTTATGTGTCAACAAACGATTGTTAAACTCCTTACAAATTCAACATTTTGTAGATTTCTTCTTTCTCTGCCTCTGGATTCTCTTTTATTAATGTATAAATAGGTTCAATTACTATCGTATCTTCTTCTGATTCTTCTGCAATCTGTGGCAAAGTTTTATTTTTCAAAATTTTCTTTTGAACTAATGAAATTAATTTTAATATTTCTCCTTCCTTACGTCCAATCCTCTGTGCACTTTGTATCTGACTTGCTCTGTCACTCTCTGCCATCTCTTCTCTCAGATACAAATATCTTTCCCTCTCATCCTGACTGATCTTTATCATCTCTTCCAGCGCCCTTTCCATATACTTATTACCTTTTGATTCCTGTTCCAATTCTTCCCATGTCTGTGCAGCTATCAACTTTGCCCATCGATATAATGGTTTTTTCTTTTGTTTCTCTTTTACGTACTTTAGTTTCTTCAATTCTATCATATGAAATTGAAATTTTCTACTATATATCTCTTTGGTTTTTTCATCCATCAGACTAAATTTATGGTAATAATTCGGACTTATCATTTGATTAAAATTTAAAATACCAACATGAATACATGGTGGAATTTCTCCATAAG
>ENA-ORRW01003362-ORRW01003362.1-human-gut-metagenome-genome-assembly--contig:-NODE-3362-length-11570-cov-4.965436_pt1 | contig 11570 bp, 10 predicted proteins | sample MGYA00242183_ERZ509150 | MGnify/ENA primary metagenome ERZ509150 (study PRJEB26280, sample SAMEA2338639) | human gut metagenome | biome: human gut; feature: human-associated habitat; material: faeces... | reverse complement strand
CAACGGTGCGCAGATTCTTCATCAGGGCAGGGATCTTGCCGTTTTTGCTGAGGTACTCCTGCCAGAAGGAGGCCAGCGTTTCCTTGCCGGACACCTGACCAAGGCTTTCAGCGGCCTGTTTTGCCAGCTCGTCGATCATTGCTTGCATGGATGTTCTCTCCTTTATTCTTCGTGTTGATGAGCGGAGTGCAACAAAAAAGCTCCGTCCCCTGCCCGATTTCTCAGGCAAAAGGGACGAAGCTGTTGATTCTTAGCTCCGCGGTACCACCCGGTTTCCACCCGTGCACAGATGCCGGGCGGCTCTCAGAACGCCGTAACGGGGCGTGGCCGTTCTGTACTACTGCTGTTTCGCACAGACCGCTCAGGAGCGAACTTCAGCACAGATACATCCGGAAGCCCTCTCAGCCGGTGAAGCTTCTCTCTTTGCTGTGTACGCCATGCCTACTCTCTCCGTCGCTGCGTTTGGGAGTATTCAGGTTTTATAACCAAGAGCTATGTTACCACATTTCGGGACAGTTTGCAAGGGGTTGTATCATTTCCGCCCAAACAGGATTAGTCATATTCGCCGCTCATCATTTTATTTTTCCAGTCAGCATCCAGATGATATTCTTCTGAGACCTTTATCACAAGCACACCATCCATTTTCCGGATGGAACCTTCCTGCGGGAATGTCGGCATCTCTGCGATCTCCTCCGTTTCAAGAAGTTTCTGATAAGTTTTGTCATCACACAGATTCAGCCAGATCGGCGTATAATCGCGGAAAGCTGCATCCCAGGAAAAACGGATCGTACCCGCCGTCTCTGCCATAAACAGTCCCACTCTCGCATACGGGTTTGCCGTGTGGTATAGCTCATGGGTGCGGAACAACGGGCTGTTGCTTGCATTTCCCACAAGCATCACCGGGATCTCGTTATCGTAATATCCTTCGTTCACCAGCGTCTGTGCGATCAGGTCAGAGAGTTCTTTCGTTGCCTGCCTGCCCTCATACATCGCCTGCTGATCGACCGCCGACATGAATACGCTCCCGTAAACGACAGCAGCCGCCGTCAGCAGGATCAGTGCTTTTTCTGCTTTATTCCAGCATTTGCGGAACGCATCACAGGCTGTTTCTCCCTCCCGGCTGCTGTCCAATAGCCAGAAACAGACCGGCAGGAACAAGGCCAGACCTCCGGACATGGGAATATAAAACGACGCCTGCGAGGTTGCCACCATAAATACCGTGCACATCATGGGCAGCACCAGCAGCGCCGCTGTGCCATAGAAAGTGTTTTCCCAATCTTTCCGGCGTATGAGCCGAACCAGCCTGCACGCAAGCGCGGCACCCACCACACAAAAAATCAAAGCAAATACAACTGCAGTTTCCTGCAGCATATTGTGTTTTACAAGGGTGCCAAAGAAATACCGATAAAAAAGCTCATAGCACTTTGCAACGCTGGAAGGAAGATTTTTCAGAATTCCAGACACTGAAATATCTGCACCACCCTGGTAATCGGCCATTACCGTGCCCGTCGCCCACAGTACAGCCTTCAGGATCAGCAGATACAGCACTGCGCCGGATGCAGCACTTGCCAGGCTTTTGCAAATATGTTCCCGAATCTTTTGTTTTTCTCCATTCCGGAAAAGCAGCAGGAGAAAATAGGCCAGCAGCACCAGACAGAAACAGGCAAGGTTCGTCTGGTACAGGCCAAGGCTCAGTGCCAAAAGCACTGCTGCCGGCACAATGCTGCTTACGGCTGATTTTCCCCGGATCACGTGCTCTGTAGCCAGCATTGCAAAGAAAAGCGAAAATCCGTACTCCGGTGCAATGAAGTGAAACGAAAGATAGCACCCGACCACAACATTGGAAACATAGCATAAACCTGCGAGCCAGTCAATGCAGGATGTTCTCATCCATACCGGTTTGAAGAGCATATGAAGTCTGGTGACTCCAAGAGAAACCAGCATCAGACACACCACTGCGTTGATGGGTTCTAGCTGCAGGCTAAACCGTAAAAAGCTGAACACTGGCCAAAGCCATCTTCCGTTGGAAAGCTCCCACCCGCCTGCCCGGTATTCCGCCGTTGTCCACATTCCGTCATAAGCATTTGTCAAACGCTGGCTGACAAGCGGAAAAAACACAAAGGATGAAAAAAGCAGCATTCCCAAAAAATATTTTTTATCTAGTTCATTCCACCATTGCAGTATATTCTGCTTTATTGTTTTTAACATCCGCAATTTCCTCTGACCCAAATTTTTAATTGTATTATATCAGACTTCTTTCGTCTGTTCAATGGCTGCAAAAAGGCCGCCGCCCGCCGAGGCTCTTCGGCAGGCAGCGGCCCTGTACAGACCATTCTGTTTACTTTTCCGTGATCTCCGCAGCCAGTGCATCCATCTGCGCTTCGGCAGCAGCATTGGCAGCACTGCGGATGGTGACCACAGTATCACACACGGCGATGTTCTTCATGCTTTCCAGCTCGGCGCGCATGAGCTTTGCGGCCATGGGCGCCCATGTGCCATTCTCCATCAGACCCACTGTGCGGTTCTGGAAGCTCTTGGTCTTGAGGTGGGTCAGCAGATTCTCCATCGGCGGGAAGAGGAAGCCGTCGTAGGTGGCGCAGGCCAGCACGATCTTTCCGCAGCGGAAGGCTTCGGTGACGGCATAGGACACATCCGTGCGGGTCAGGTCCATCTCCACGACCTTTGCGCCCTTTGCGCGCAGCTTTTCGGCCATGAGATGGGCTGCTGCACGGGTGTGGCCGTGGATGGAAGCACTTGCCACAAGGATCTTTTCCGGCTCCTCGGGCTTGTAGCTGGACCAGATGTCATAGTAGTTCAGGTACTTGCCCAGATCTCCGGTCAGCACCGGGCCGTGCAGCGGGCAAATGGTCTGGATGTCCAGAGCCGCGGCCTTTTTCAGCAGCGCCTGCACCTGCGGGCCGTATTTCCCCACGATGTTCAGGTAGTAGCGGCGGGCTTCGCTGGCCCAGTCGGCCTTTTCGTCAAACTTTGCCACAGCGCCAAAGCGACCGAAGCCATCCGCGGAGAACAGCACCTTTTCGGTGGATTCATAGCTGACCATGACCTCCGGCCAGTGCACCATGGGGGCAAACACAAAGGTCAGGGTATGTGCACCGAGAGAAAGGCTCTCGCCGTCCTTCACCACTACACGGCGCTCCTTGGCAATGGCATCAGCGCCAAAGAACTGTTCCATATACAAAAAGGTCTTGGCGTTGCCCACCACCTGCATCTCAGGGTAAAGTGCCGCCAGCTTTGCAATGTTGGCACCGTGGTCCGGCTCCATGTGGGAGACTACCAGATAATCCGGCTTACGGCCTGCCAGAGCTTCGGTCAGGTTTTCCAGCCACGGCTCGGTGGCGCGGGCATCCACCGTGTCCAGAACGGCGGTCTTCTCGTCCAGAATGACATAGGAATTATAGCTCACGCCGGTGGGCACCGGATACTGGCTCTCAAACAGGTCAATGGTGGTATCGTCCACGCCCACACCCAAAATGGCTTCGCTGATTTTCTTCACGCTCATAGCTTTCCGTCTCCTTTTTATGATATGCCGCAGACTGCAGCAATTATTTCTAAGAACAGTTCCTATTATAGCATATTGTTAGAAATTTCGCAAGAGATATTATTCTTCTCCATTTTCCGGCAGCTTTGCCGTTACCGGCCTGCCCGGCTCAGCATCCAGTTCCAGCAGAGCGGCAGCAGCGCTTTCGTCAATGGTCTGCACCGCGCGCAGCTTGCGGCTGATGGCACGGCTGCGCACGCCAATGAGATTATCCAGCTCTTCGTCGGTCTGACGCAGGCGCTGCTGCATCTTGGAAAGCCCCTGCCCGAACTTGTCAAATTCGGTCTTCACCGCACCCAGCAGCTGCCATACCTCACCGGAGCGCTTCTGGATGGCAAGGGTCTTGAAGCCCATCTGCAGGCTGTTGAGCAGCGCTGCCATGGTGCTGGGGCCTGCAATGTTCACCTGATAGTCCCGCTGCAGCACTTCCAGCAGGCCCGCGTTCACCACCTCGGCATACAAACCCTCGAAGGGCAGGAACAGGATGCCGAACGCCGTGGTGTAGGGCGGCTCCACATATTTTTCCCGGATGTCCTTGGCCTCGGCCCGCAGCACCAGCTCCAGTGCGTGGCGGGCGTTCTCCACGGCCTGTGCGTCGCCGGATGCCTGCGCATCCTGTAAATGGGCATAGGTGTCGCCGGGGAACTTGGAGTCGATGGGCAGCCACACCGTGCCGCCGTCCGCGCCGGGCATCCGGATGGCGTACTCCACCCGCTGGGTGCTGCCCGGAATGGTGGCCACGTTGGTGTCGTACTGTTCCGGGGCAAGGATCTCTTCCAGAATGGCTCCCAGCTGGATCTCACCCAGAATACCGCGGGTCTTCACACCGGAAAGCACCTGTTTCAGCCCGCCCACATCAGCGGCAAGGTTCTGCATTTCGCCAAGACCCTTGTACACCTGTTCCAGCTGGTCGTTCACCGCCTTGAAGCTTTCGGTCACCCGCTTCTGCAATGCATCCTGCAGCTGTTCGTCCACCGTATGGCGGATCTCGTCCAGCTTCTGGGCGTTCTGGGCCTGCAGGGCAGTCATGCCCTCGGCAAGGGTGCGGCGCATCTCTTCCAGCTTGCGGGCGTTGGAGGCTTCCAGCCCCTGCAGGCGCTGCTCCATGGTCTGCTGCTGGGTGCCCTGCCCTGCGGCAAGGGCGGTGCTCATGCTCTGCACCGAAGCCTGCAGCGTTTCACTGATGTGGCCCATAGCGGCAAGGTTCTGCTGCGCCATCTCTGCCAGTTTCGCGTCCATCTGGCGGTTCTGCGCTTCCAGCTGCTGACGCAGCCATTCCTTCCGTTCTGCATCGTCCCGGTTTGCGGCAGGCTTTGCCGAGCGGTACAGCAGCAGGGCCATCATCAGGCAGATGGCCACCAGAAGCACCGTGTAAAGAAACGCTAAAAATTCCATAATGTCTCCTATTGCAAAATCCGGGCTGTGCAGCTGCAAAGCCCGGATCTGCGTACTTTATATTATTTTGTCTGTTCTTTCCAGAAGGCAGCGGCTTCGTCCAGCCAGCCATCCGCAGCCGTGCCGCGGCCAAGGCCGATGCCATGGGCTGCGTGGTCATATACCACTTCTTTGTAAGGTACGCCATGCGCGGCCAGTGCCTTGCTGAGGGCCGGCCCCTGCAGCGGCCAGCACAGCAGGTTCAAGGTCAGGTCATCCCTGCCATACCAGAAGTACACCGGCGGATAGTCCTCTGTGATCAGGTCGGCAAGGCTGTATTCATAGTAGAACCGGCCGCACACAAAGGGGTCGATGCCCACACGGTAGATCGGTGTGATCTCGGAAAACTGCACGATGGGATACGCCAGGATCACTGCGCCGGGCTTGGGCAGGCCATAGTTTTTATAGCCCAGAGCGTCCGATGCAAACAGGCCCGCCAGATGTCCGCCGGAAGAATAGCCGATCAGGGCGTAGCTTTCCGTCTGCACGCCGAACTGCTGTGCGTGGCCGATGATGTACTTCACCGCCCGTGCAATGTCCTCCATGGGGCCGTTGTTGTCGTTATCCGGGTAGGCGCGGTAGCGCATCACGAACACCGCATAGCCTTTCTGGTGCAGCTGGTAAGCTGTGGAGATGCACTCCTTTAACTCCGCCGTGCGGTTGAAGATGTTGCCGGAGAGCACCAGCGCATACTTTGCATCCGGCGTGCTGGCCGGGTAGTAATAGAACTCCGCATTGTTGCGGGAGCTGTCCTCGGCGATCTCCTGCTCCGAGTAGAGCTTATAGGTGATCTGCACGCCCGCATTGTAATTGCGGATGAGCAGGTTCAGACCATCGGCACAATCCTGTGCCACATGGCTGCTCACATATTTTTCCAGCGTCTGGTCATTGCACCAGTCCTCGGTGCCGGGCAGGTTCTGCTCCTTGGAATAGGTCCAAACGCCTGCGCCAAGGATGCTGGGGTTCGAGCGGATCTCGCCCATGGTGGTCTGCGGCGTGATATCCGGCTCGCCATACTCTGCTGCAAATGCGGGCAGCGCCATCATCAGCAGCAGACAGATACAGGCTGCTGCGGTGCATATCCTGTGTTTCAACTCAACATCTCCTTTTCAGCCGACCTGTTCCTCCCAGAAGGCAACTGCTTCATTCAGCCAGCCCTCCGCATCGGTGCCCTTGCCTGCGGCCACTGCATGGGGAGCATCATCATACACATGGTAGATATGCGTCACATGGTTGCGGGCCAGTGCCTTTTCCAGCACAGGCCCCTGCGCCGACCAGCACATGGTCATAAGGGTCATGTCGTTTTTGCCGTACCAGTGATAGGTAGGCGGATAATCCGGTGTGATGTAATCAGACAATGTCATTTTATAATACCGCTGCTTGCACACGCCGGGGTCCAGCAGGATATTATAGACCGGTTTGAACTCCAGGAAGGTGTTTACCGGGTAGCCCAGCAGCATGGCACCGGGCTTTGGCAGGCCGTAATTTTTGTAGCCCACCGCGTCGGTGCCGAACAGTCCGGCGATCTGCCCGCCTGAGGAATAACTTACAATGGCATAATCCTCCGCCTGCACGCCAAACTGTCCTGCATGTTCCGTGATGTATTGCACCGCGCGGACCACATCCTGCAGCGGCGCATTGTTGGAAGCCTTCATGCCGATGCGGTAGCGCAGCACGAACACCGGGTAGCCCATTTCGTGCAGGTTCCATGCAGTGGAAATGCCCTCGCGGATCTCCGCACTGACCACGATCGCATTACCGCCGATCACCAGCGCATATTTCTGGTTTGCCTGCGCCCCTTCTGCCGGCAGATAATACAGTTCCACACCGTCCCGGCTGGTATCCTGCGCGATCTCCTCCGCCGTATAAAGCGGGAAGGTCACCCGCTGCCCAGCGTTATAGGTGCGGATCAGATAGTTCAGTCCATCCGCCGCATCCTGTGCCGTCCAGTGATTGGAAAGGCAGCTCAGCGGCTGCGCGTCCCAGTACATCCGGTCCAGCACACGGTCCTGATCCAGCGAGTAGGTGTAGATGCCCGCACCCACAACGCTGGGGTTGGAGCGGATCTCTGCCATTTTGGTGCGCGGTGTGATGTTGGCCTGACCAAGCTCCTCCGCAAACGCCGGCTGTGCCAGCAGGATCATCAGGCCAATACCAAACATCACCGTGCGCAATCGATTTCTCACAGCAATCCCCCGTTTATCTCTTTATTTGCACTGTTTTTCCCAGAATGCCGTTGCCTGCCGGATCCAGCCGTCCGCATCGGTGTGGCGGCCCGGGCCAATGGCGTGGGGTGCGTTCTCGTACACATGGCACTCATAAACAGCCCCGCTCTCCCGGAGCTTGCGCTCCAGCAGCGGCCCCTGCTGGGAGTAGCACATGCGCTGCATATAAAGATCATTTTTGCCGTAGAAGAAATAGGTAGGGGTAAAGTTTTCGTTCACCACATCCGAAATATCGGTCCAGTAGTAACGCCAGCCAAGCACCAGCGGGTCAATGGCCAGCTGATATAGCGGCTTCACCTCAAAGAAATCGTTGATGGGGTAACCCAGCAGCAGCGCTGCAGGCTGTGGGAGGCCAAATGCCTTATAGCCGAACTTTTCGTTGTCTGAGCCGATCAGGCCCACGATGTGTCCGCCGGAAGAAAAGCCCATCAGCGCATAGTTTTCGCGCTGAACGCCAAACTGATCTGCATTTTCGGTCAGGTACTTTACGGCATTGGCAATATCGTACAGTGGCGCATTGTCGGATGCATTCAGGAAAGAGCGGTACCGCAGCACAAAAGCCGCATAGCCCAGCTCGTGCAGCTGGTTGGCAATGGATGCACCCTCGTTCAGCTCTGCGGTGGTGTTGCCGCCGTTGCCGGGCACCACGATGGCGTACTTTGCGTTGGCTGTTTTAGCCGGGAAATAATACAACTGCACCATGCCCAGAGAAGGATTTTCCGCAATTTCTTCCGGGGTATACACCTGCCATGTGATCTGTACGCCCCTGTTGTAGTTTTCGATCACAAGGTTCATGCCTTCGGCGGCATCCTCGGCAGCCGCGTAGCTTACATAGCCCTCAATGGGCGTATCATCGTACTGCGTGCTGCCCTCGATCCATTCGTTGCAGTAGGTGTAGTAGCCGGAGCCTTTGATGCTGGGGTTCTCCCGCAGCTCTTTCATGGTCGTCTCTGTTGTGATGTTCGGCTCGCCGTACTCTGCAGCAAATGCCGAAAGCGATACGCACGCCAGCATTCCCAGCGCACACACCATCGTTCTGATCCACTTCATTTTGGGACATCCTCCATTCTGCAGCGGCGTATCCTGCCGTGCTTTTCTTTGTTATGATTTATTGTATCACAAACCTTCCGCTTGTCAAAGAAATTTCTGTGCAGTACGGCGCTTGTACCGCACCGCAAATTCTGCTATACTGGAGCCGGATATTTTTGAGAGTTGAGGGCGCGGAAAGCTATGCACTTTCCGCCGGGATCGAAATATGAGCAAAATCGAGATCCGGCCCATGGAGCCGGAAGACTGGAGCGCTGTTTCCAGAATTTATTTGGAGGGCATTGCTACAGAACATGCCACTTTTCAGACCACCTGTCCGCCGTATTCTGCGTGGGATGCTTCCCACGCAAAAGAATGCCGACTGGTACTGCTGGCCGACGGCGTGATCGCCGGGTGGACGGCGTTGCGCCGGGTGGACCCGCGCTGGTGCTACCGCGGCGTTGCCGAGGTGAGCATTTACGTGGGTGAGCAGTTCCGGGGCCATGGCCTTGGTTATCACCTGCTGACCGAGCTGTGCCATCAGGCAGAAAAGGCCGGCTACTGGACACTGCAGTCCACCGTGCTGCAGGACAACGCTGCCAGCCGCGCCCTGCACACAAAATGCGGCTTTCGCTTAGTGGGCCGTCGGGAACGCATTGCCCGCGACTGTCACGGCCGCTGGCTGGACACATTCTTAATGGAATACCGCGCTGCCGCCAATGAACCGGAAGGCTATAAAAAGCTGTAAGATGCAAAAGAACTCCGCGCCCTGAGGCTGCGGAGTTCTTTTTTGTCCATTGATAAAATGATAAAGGTAAAAACAGGCTTACCACTCTTCGCCGTCGATGTCCACGCTGCCGTCCACCACGGCACCGGCGCGGGAACGCTGGAACATGCTTTCCACCACGGCGCAGTACTTATCGGCCAGACAGACGATGACTGCTTCGCGGCAGGTGGGCACATGACGGAAGGTCAGCGGCCACATGTGGCTTGCAATGATGCTCTGTTCCTTTCTGGTAATGCTGAACACCCGCTTTGCATTGACGCAGGCATAACCCGGATGGGAGAAGCCGTGCATCTCAAACAGGCGGCGCAGGCCGTGGAAGGTACCGGTGGTGTGCCAGTCGTACAGATAAAAATCATGCAGCAGGGCACCCACTGCCAGCGAGGTCTCGTCAGCGTGCAGATGCAGACGGCGGTTGAGCCAGAAGCTCACCAGCGCCACATTCTTGCAATGCTGGTAGGTGGTGACAGAGCCGTGCTGGATGTACTCCCGCATCCGCTGCACATCCGGGTGATGATCGTATTTTTCAACGATGGCATAAAGCTGTTCGCGCTCGATTTCAGAAAGCTGCATGCTGCAAAATTTCCTTTCGCTTTAAGGTGATGTTTTCAGGAGCGGAGCTGGACCGGATTGGAATTGCCGAAGTTCTCTGCACTGGAAGGGTTCTCCCGCTTGAGGGAAAAATCTACCAGATACTGCTTGCCGTCGCCCAGTTCTTCCAGCTGGGCCAGTTTTGCCTTTGCGGCGGCTTCGTCTGGGTACCACTGGATCAGGAAGAAATTTTCTTCCTCTACACCGTAGTACAGCCACTGGCCGTCGGCACGCAGCCAGTCGTCCAGATGATCCACTTCTTCGCCGTCCGGCAGGCCAAGGCCTTCTTCGGCATAAAGGTTTTCCGGTTCCACCTGCAGCATTTCGATCACCTGAATGGAGCTTTGCAGGTATTCGTCCTGCGAGACTGTCTTGTCCGAAAGCTCCCATCCGGTGAGAAAAGCCTGCATCATCAGGTCGCGCACAGAGATGCGCGGCAGGGTCGGGTCCATAACCATAGGTATTTCCTTCTTCCTTTAGTTTGTCCCTGCTGACCAGTATACGTCAAAGGCTTATGCAAGTCAACAGTTTAATTGTGAATTTTTTGTAGGTTCGTTCAAATATATCCAGACTTAACAGACGGAAAAGGCAAAAGTGTCTCCCAGCCATTCCACTGCCAGTTCCACCCAGTGATGCCGGTGGCGGCTGGGCTGGTCCACCTCTGCCGTGCTGATGCTGGTACCGTGCACCCCCTTTTCAAACAGATGCGCCTCGCATGGCACACCCGCCCGGTGCAGAGCGTTCACCAGCATCAGGGTGTTCTCCACCGGAACGGTGGCATCCTCCATGGTGGTCCATACGAACACCGGCGGCGTCTGCGGCGTGATCTTATCCTCCAGACCGAACACCTGCTGTGCCGCTGGGTCGGCGCTGCCCGCCAGCTGCACAAAGCTGCCGCGGTGGGCATACTGCCCTGCCGTGACCACCGGATAGCCCAGAATGACCGCATTGGGCCGGGGCTGGGCCGCTTCACCGGGAATGTCCAGCACAGCACCGGAAAGGGCCAGGTGGCCGCCCGCTGAAAAGCCGCACACGGCAATTTTTTCCGGCAGGATATGCCACTGGGCCGCGTGCTGCCGCACAAGACCAATAGCCTCGGCCAGCTGGCGCAGCGGCATGTAGTCCTTTGCCTTTTCGCAGATGGCGTAGTCCAGCACAGCGGTGTGGTACCCCGCCGCCGCAAACTGCAGCGCCACCGGGTCGCCCTCACGGGCACTCACATGGGTATAGCCGCCGCCGGGCACCACCAGCACCAATGGCCGGTCAAGCACATTCGGCATCCGCTCACAGCAATCACGCAGATAAACGGTCAGCGTCCCACCGCCGGCCAGTTCCAGCTGTTTCAGCTGCATGATATTTCCTCCTTTTACAGCATCCTTTGCGGTTCATTATAGCACAAAACGAACCATTTTTTAAACTTTTTATGAAAGCCCTTGATTTTTGCTTTTTGTCGGTGTATATTAGCACTCGAAAGTTACGAGTGCTAAGTATTCAAAAGCAATATCCTATTCCGAGTGCTTGGTGCCGAATACAGATAAAAAGAGGTTTTGCATTATGGCTAAGAAAGAATTTCAGGCTGAAAGCAAAAAGCTGATGGATATGATGATCAACTCCATCTACACCAATAAGGAAATTTTCCTGCGCGAGCTGATCTCCAACGCATCGGATGCCATCGATAAGCTCTATTATAAGAGCCTGACCGATCCTTCTGTGGGCATGAACAAGGGCGATTTCCGCATCCTCATCACCCGCGATAAGGAGAACCGCATCCTGACCATTGAGGATAACGGCATCGGCATGACCAAAGAGGAACTTGAGCAGAATCTGGGCACCATTGCTCACTCCGGTTCTCTGGATTTCAAGAAGGACAACAAGGACGAGAACATCGATATCATCGGCCAGTTTGGTGTCGGCTTCTACTCTTCCTTCATGGTAGCCGATAAAGTCACCG
>ENA-ORRW01003350-ORRW01003350.1-human-gut-metagenome-genome-assembly--contig:-NODE-3350-length-11615-cov-3.105969_pt1 | contig 11615 bp, 15 predicted proteins | sample MGYA00242183_ERZ509150 | MGnify/ENA primary metagenome ERZ509150 (study PRJEB26280, sample SAMEA2338639) | human gut metagenome | biome: human gut; feature: human-associated habitat; material: faeces... | reverse complement strand
TGTGCATTCTGTCAATTGTAAAAATCTGTGATGAGAGTATAATAGTACTTGTAAATGAGAACAACGCATGAAAGAGAGGTAACAACATGGTTAGAGTAACATTCAGAGTATTTGGAAAAGACGGACATAGACAGCGGGCATCATTTGGTAGAAGTTTTGAATTTAGCACGTTTGGCGGTGATGCTCATATTGAGTGTGTATGCGAAGATCGTACATTCACTAACAAATTTGTAGATGTGATAATCACTGCAGATTCGTTTAAACGCTGCGCAAACGAACTTAACGCACAACTTTCAGATGGCGTTTTTGAATCGTGTTCTGTGGGTAAAATTTCAATCCAAGGAATCGAGGTTGCAATATGAGAGAGATAATAAAACTCAATAATGACCGATTAGATATTAAAGCAGAAAGACATTATAAGTACTTTATTCAACAACAATTAATTGTATTAAAAAAAAGTTTGATTAACTCAATCACGCTAGAAAGACGAAACGAAAGAAACTAACATACACTTGCTGTCCTATCGGCATGACGGGGAGAAAGTGAGGAACAGAATGAACAAAGTAACATTGATTGGACGGCTTACGTCAGAGGTTGAAACCAAAACCTACGGCAAGGGCAAGAACAAGGGGACATATGCTAACTTCTGCATAGCATGTCCACGCCCAACGAAGAAAGATGAGGACGAAATCACCGATTTCATTTACTGCAACGCATTTAATAAGGTTGCAGACTTTATCGAAGAGTACAGCAGAAAAGGTGGTAGAATCGCCATTGACGGAACACTTCAGCAGTCAACCTACACTAACAAAGACGGAGAACAACGTACATCTTATCAGGTTTTAGTCAATCGTGTTGAGATTATCGACTGGGCAGACAAGAACGACTAGACACATTGCTGACCTATCGGCACGACGGGGAGAAAGTGAGGAATAATGAATATTGCAATTCACGCCGGGCACGCAGTTGTAGGAAGTCGTGGCGCTGTGAAGTATATGGATGAAGTAAAAAAGAACCGACTTCTGAAAAAATGGATGATTAAGTTTTTTAAGTCTGAAAAAAACGTGACTGTAAAAGACATTACAGTGCATACAGGCACACAACGCCAGACGCTACGTGGCATTAAGAAGAATTTTTTAAAAAAATGCAAAAAGGGAGAATGGCTTAACGTATCTCTTCATCTCAACTCTTCCGATAACTGGCGGGCGAACGGATTTGAGATTTTGGTATCTCCGAAAATGTTCGGGGATCGTTCTAAACGTGCTAATCTTGAGGCTATCTGTGAAGAGTTTAGCGAGAGAACAGGGTTTGAGAATAGAGGAGTAAGAAAAAGCAGTTCGCTGTTTGTTCTTAATCATTTGCCGAATTGCGTATTATGCGAAGTTGGATTTGTTACTTCTCGCAAGGACACAAAACTATATGAGACACAGCATAGCAAGCGTATTGCTTGCATTTTAGCGGATTGTATGATAAAATACGGAAAAGAGCTTATATGAAAGGGGGTGAAACATGAAACTACTACTAGCACTTTCGGCAACGTATGTAGGTATTGAATTTATTGATTATTTGAGTGGGGTAATCACTCACATAATCAATGGTGACTATTCATCGCACGTTGCAAAAGTAGGTGCGCTGAAAAAGCTGGCAATCGTGGCATTAGTTGTTGCATTGCCAATTTTTTCGGAAATTTTAGTGGCCTTAGGTCATAAGTATCATTTTGAGATCCCGGCTGAAATTTCTGTCTTTTCTGCGTTATTTATAATTAAGCAGATTGCCATCGAATTTTCATCAATTGGCGAAAATCTCAAATTATTGAAAGGAGGTGAAAACGCATGATCTCATATGGTGATATGTTGGAAGTTGTCGAAAAGGAAGAGGAAAAGAACGCACCAACAACGCCACCGGTTGAAACTGTCAAAAAAGAAAACAATGAAGATAATATAGAAGATGTTATCGATGAAGAGGAGGAAGAGAATGAAAACTAACCAAATATATGCCATGCTAAATTCAATGTCTAACGAGATCATAGGCGCTGAGAATATCACGGTAAAAGATACTGCTACGTTTATATCTTTTGGACGTGCGGTGATGGCAACAGACAACAACAAGGATTCGTGCTATCAGGCGTTAGCGGATCGTATTGGTCGAACAATCATTTTGTATGAGAAGCTAGTGAGAAATAACCTTGTAGAACGCATGGATGCTATGCAGTTTGGCGCAGTGTTACAGACTATTGAAACGAAAAGCATCGCCAACGCTAAACAGAATAACTCGTGGATTTACGGCGCATCTTCGAACGTGATTGAACAACAGAACCCGTTTGACGTTATGAAAAGTGATAACACTGATATTTTGGTGCAATACTTTTCAAAGCGTGCCACATGGGAGATTGACAAGAAGATCTATGACATTCAAATGAATGACGGATTTACAAACGAGACGGCATTCTCTGCGTTTGTAGAGATGATCTTTCAGGATATGTATAACGCAATGACGCTTGCTGAGAACGACTTGCAACACGGTGTTATTTCAACCGCAATAGCCTCTGCAATCCATGCGGGGACAAAAGAAACTAATCCGATCCCTACTATGGCAAGGAATCTTTTAAAAGAGTACAACACATTAACCAGTGCTGGTCTTACTGTAGCGACTGCTTTAATCAATAAGGAGTTCTTGCGCTACTGCGCTAAAGAGATCCTTTTGGTTACTAAGAAGATGCGAGATCCATCCATCTTTTACAACGAGTTAGGAGCAACAAAGTGGCACGAATCGCCACAGGTGCGTTTGTTGACAAACTATGCTACTGCCTCGGATGCTTACTTGTCGGCAGATACGTATCACAAGGAGTTAGTCGCTTTGCCAGATTATGATACGGTCAACTACTGGCAAGCCAGAGGAAAGACTGACGATTTTACTACAGTATCTTCCGTCAATATCAAAGTACATGAGGGAGATGCTGACACGACGGGTACAGACATTAGTCAGAGCGGTGTTATAGCTTACGTTTGCGATCCTCGTAGACAGGGTTATATGTTTGATAGAATTAGAACAAAGTCAATCTATAACCCAGCTTCGGAATGTACTGACTACTTCCACAAAGCAGACCAGGGATTTTTTATCAATCGTGCTAGATGTGGTGTGGTTTTCTACATTGCAGAAGAGTAACTATTAACCATACACTATTATAATCGTAAATGCACATAAGGGAAACAAATGTTTCCCTTTTTTAGTAAAAGGAGTGAAAAAAATGTTTATTAGAGATTTCGAAAAATTCGCATATAGACGAAAACAACACGGCTACTCATTTTATTATCAATATTGGCGAGAAGTTTTATTTGATTATGCTTGCAAGATTTTTTCTTACACTGGAGATATTGCTGAAATTATACCACCAAAAGAAATTGAGGTCCGACTTTTGTTATTTGGCAAATGCGGAATCAACAGAAATAACAGTGGTGATCTGCTAGCAACTAATGTTAATTTATTCGGACTAACTCATTACTTTGACGAGTTTACAAGCTATAACTACGCTACTCCACTTGAGAGCGGAGAGCGCACAATCGGAAAAGATGCAGTATTGATCAGCAACAACACGTTGAGGAATGGAATGAGTGAGATCATCCATGCTTACGCTTGCCAGTTAGCCCATGCAGAAGTTACATTGCTTTCTGCATTCATCAATAATCGAGATACCGTAGCATGGACAGCCATATCCGAACAACAAGCTCAGTCTGCAAGAGAGTATCGCTCTAAGATGTATGAGGGAAAGATTGACGTATGCGTAGACAAGGGATTCTCGACTATTGAAATGCGCCCACTCGGAACGGATAAGCGATTAAGTTATTCAGAACTGTATGACACTCGCAACAATATATTAAACTCTTACCTTGAGTTAATAGGTGTTAGACGTGCGAACGACAAGAGAGAACGCCTTATAACTGATGAGGTGCAAGCGAATAATTCGCTGTTAAAACTTAATCTCACTGATATGCGAGATAGTAGGTTAAAAGGTCTCGAAGATATCAAACGTGTGTTTGGTGTAGAAGGGGAACTTGTTTGTAACGTAGATTTAGACGGCAACGGATCGCTTGATGATTCGGAGCAGAGAGGAGATGGTGAGAATGATTAAGAAATATACTATAGCAGATTATTTGCTCGCAGAATATAACCGAACAGGATCGGAAGCAGATAACATCTATCTGCTATCGGGTGCGTTGTGCTACAAATTCTTGTTTTCAGAAACCGCAGACGGCAGAGCAGATTACCCTGTTTGCTTGCAAAACGAAAAAAATCTTATAGCTGTAACTAATATTATTATGAAGAGATACCCAAACAAACGTTTGTTTTATGGCACTCTTAATAATGGAGTGCTTGAAACTGGCCAGGATAACAGGGCATACGAGATTATTCGGAGTTTAGTTGATTCTGCGTTGTCTGAAAATAAATACAAAATTGACACTCTATACAAAACTACTACTCTCGATTATAACCCGATTGAGAACTATAACCGCAAGCAAACGACCACTATTAAGCATGAGGGTTCGGAAACGGATACAAGAAGTGGATCGGAAGAAAGAGTGCACGGAGGTAGTGATACGCTCGCTTATACAGGTGGAACAACTTCCACCCCGACAGGATCAACAACTAACATACACTCGACTACTGCTTTTAACGAACCTTCGGACTTTGCCGGAGACACAAAAGATGTGACAACTTATGATGGAATGCAGACTACGGAAGTGTTTAACGATCGAAAAGATACAAATCAATATAACTCTAATGAAAACGTTACTTATAATGATGTTAAAAACGAGCATACATTCACTAATCGAGTAGACACAACAGAGGATTCTACTAGCGGAAACATTGGTGTTACGACTTCACAACAGATGCTCGAATCCGAAAGAGAAGTTGCCGAGTTTTCAGTTTTTGCGGTTATAGCGGACATAGTGCAAGAATCGTTTTGCACTGATGAGTGGGTGATTCCACCGTTATATAGTGAGGAGGGATATTATGAATATTGATTTTTACACGTGCGCATCAAAAACGGAAACAGTGCAGAAAGTATTGACAAAAGAAAGAATTATGACCGGGTGCAAGCTGTTAGATGCAACTAACGTAATCAATCCTACGGTTTTGATACGAGCATCTGATATAGCTACTCTTGCAGATTATAACTATTTGAGAATCCCGCAGTTTAATAGATATTATTACATTAGTAACATGGAGTATCGAAGTAATGTAGTAGCTGTATCATGTGAGGTAGATGCTGTCTTTTCGTGGTATGCCAAATATAAGAACACATCACAGCTTGTAACTAGATCCGAGAACATCCGTAACCGCTATATACAAGATGGATCAGAGCCTATACACAGTGATAACTTTTACACGTATGTAAGCTTTGGCATAGAAGTATTCGACAAAAAATGCGATCGACTTATACTAACGACTGCGGGAAAAGGATCGTTGACGATAACCCAGAAAGCAATGTTGGAAGAGAGGAGCGTTGAAAATGGCTAAAATAGAAGAACCTATAGACTGGAGCAAATACGGAGATCATTTTTCAATGGCATGGGCATCTGAGGGTAGCAGTGTGATAAGTATCACACGTAGAGCAGATGGGCAGATTCGTGTTGATAGCATTGGTGCTTATTCGAATATTGAAACGATTAGAATTGACTATGTGAATGCCGGACGTTTAATAGGATATGTGCACGAAGGAAAGATTAGCGTTATTGGTGCACCCGGAGATCTAGTCACTAATAACAAACAGATCACGTATGGTGCTGGTAGTTCTGCCGGATCGTTTGTGGATGCGCTGACTCTTTCAGTATCGGAACAGACCTCATTAGAAACAGGGGTTGTTTCCTATTATATGGGTTCCGGCGCAAAAAAAGAAGTTCCTGTTAAAAACGTAGGCGACGTTCTGCCGGATAAAGGAACACTATTATCCGAATATTCAATCCCACAGAATGGCGAATCTGTTAATTATGATTGGTCTGCTGGGCTAACAGATTCTGTTAGTGATTCATTCACTTTTGCTTTCGACGATGATACTAAATGTGCGTTGTTTAAGAGCGAAACACCATATACACAGGGCGTTGAAACAAGAGGTTATAATCTTGTAAACGTGAACGATATGCCGTCAGAAATGCTAAAAGCGGCGAATGACATTGTAACGACTGCCAATGCTGCACCTATTGAATCGGGAGAATGGATTACATGGCACACTTTTAACTCTGTAGGTATGAACTCAGTTGACGGAAACCCCATAGTTTTTCTGGATCTTATAATGACAAATAACTTGAGCGAGGCACAACGCTATGTGCAAGACGGGACTATTCCGTCAGATGCGAGGGTAAATCCATCCCACGTAAAGAAATACACTGATTCAAATGATGACGGAGAGGACGGCGGTAAATCGTCTACTTTTGACGAGAACGAACCATCCGCCCCAACGGTAAATAGTGTTAAGTTATCGAATCTGCATAACTACTGGATCACTCAAAACCAGATGCAGTCTTTTTATTCGTCGGTTTGGGAAACGGATCTGACAGATTTTGTAAAAGGTGCATTCACCGGGATATATTCGAATCTTATCAGTAACGTAGTTTCACTGAAATTCATGCCTACTTCTGCAGAAAATCTCGGCGGTACAGGTGACGCAAGCCCGGTTATTTTAGGATTCAAAACTTATGACAATTTGAATGTGCAGACAATAGGGAATACTACAGCGCCAATAGTAAATATTGGCAGTTACAAATTTTTGAAAGAATATAATTCGTTTGCTGATTATGCACCGTATACCGACGTGAAACTATATCTTCCGTTCGTTGGCGTAGTGCCAATTGATACTAACTTGTTTATGGGCGCTGGTGGTGGCGAGACTGCTACATTGAACATAAAAGCACAGTATGACTTACAAAGCGGGCTTATAACATATTTTATCATGCGGAATAAAACAATGATTAGTAGCGTTAGTGGGCGCATGGCGGTAGAAGTGCCTATCTCATTACAAAGCGGTTTAGACACGTTCAGCACGATAAGTAGCAACTTTATTGGCAAAGCTACATCCTTTGCCGAAAACATAGCGACAGGCAACCCCATAGGCATGGTCGCAGACATTGCACAAGGTTCTGCTACAGCACCACCGCAGACGGTCTTTGCGTCTACAGGTGGAGACGGTGCATTCTACGCACACCCTAAATGTATGATCATGATAAGGCACCCTCAGTATAATCGTCCGAAAAACTATAGCCACGTAGTCGGTTTTCCGGCTTACGTAACTAAAAAGGTCAGCGATTTGCAAGGGTTTAATATCATTCAAAATCCAGTGATTCCATTAGCTGACGGAATGACTGGCGCAGAGCATGACATGATTGTTACCGCAATGCAAAACGGATTATATTATTAATGTTTCACGTGAAACATTGAGACAAAATAAAAAAGGGGCGATATGCCCCTTTTTATTATGATAAAATTCCTCTGCCGTCATTTTTTATAAAATCAGCAAAGTCCTGCCCTGTTATATTATCGCAATATGCCACTTTACCGTCTTTCCATGCTGACCGTATGAGATTATGCACTGTTAGCGATCCTAATCGTTTATGGATGTTTGGTTCTAACGAGCATATGTTCGATAGCGTGTAAAGATCACTATATAAACGTGATGCCGGATAGATATATAGCAGTGGCGATCCGTCATTTTGTAGTAGCAATTTTAAGTTAAAATTTACAACACTGCCGATAATCTGCACTTCATAAAGCATATCGTACGTCTCTAGCTTATTAGGCAACTTGCAATATTCTTCCGTCTGCCACTCGCTACCTTTTATCGACTTTATGTTTTTTCCGAAAAACATCTTATTTTTTGTATTTTTGTTTGGCGACAATTCAACTGCTATCTTAATGACAGATCCATCATCATTGATTTTGTCATAAGTATCAATCTGACCGACTTTCATTTTTGTAACGCCACGTAGTCCCCAATCCGTATAGTATGGAGAATGACGGCTAACAGTATTCCCCAGTAGCCATACTTTACCCGGGCGATCTCGAAAGATAGTACTTACAAGGTTAGCGAGTGTTAGTGTTTCGTTCGGAAGGTATCTCTCATTGTCGCAAGCGACTGATTCCTCAAAAACAATTTCCGTAATATCCGGATACTGTCTCGACTTATACCGACCGGCTATGTTTAACGCGAACACTTGCCCGAAATTCCAAGGTGCTTTTTCCTCTGTGCCATCCTCTTTTAATTTGGCGAAGTACATTTTGCCCCGGAAAACCTTTACATGGTCGTATTTGCCTTTTGTGATTTTCGTAATATCCTTGTCGGCAAAATCATCTTCCACAAGAGAAGATTTTACATCGTCATTAAACCTACGCAAGTAGGCTACAGTGCATTTTTTTGTTTCCCACGCACGCCACAAATACCCAGTATATAGTGGGTTGTCTTTGGTGTTTTCGTATGCAATAGAATAGGACTTTCCAGCACCACGTCCGGAAAGTATAATGTTGTACGTTGCGTTTTGCTCACATATGTCTTTTGTTGTATAGAATCCGTCTTTTCCTATTCCCATGTTTGCTACCTCCTGTTTATAACCTTTTTTTCTGCTTGCCTAATTCAATAAGTTTCTTATAGTCCTCTAGCAACCCCATTTCGTAAGTAGTGGGGCGCATAACTACACTGTTTTTGTTATCAATTGTGATGCCGTCTATCACTGGACACCATTCAGAGTTGTCAACGTATTGCACTAGTTTTTTTGAGATATAAACCCCATCTTTTTTTAGATTCCGGGGGAACACAAAGCCGTCTTTAAAGTCTTTCAGATCTTTTAAGGCTATAGCGTTGTTTTTTGGAACGCCAGATACCGTACAATGTATCACTTTATCGGAATACTGGTAAGCGTACCGTTTAGCCCCTTGTGTGATAAACCTATCATACGTTTTTTCTTGCTCCCAAATCCCAATAAAATGCCTATTGCCTTTTTTATCTTTTGGGCACATTTTTTCCAGTGGCAACCCGTGATAGTTCAATGCTTTTCTTGTATCGTTGATTATTTTAACATTACAATGCCTGAAATAATCAATATAATCTAACGTATTCAACTGTTTGCAACTATCTGTGTCATAATACACATTATCCGCTTGCTTGTCAATGTGGAGTAGCACTTTCCACAGTGTACGTCTAGCATATGCGGTGACCCATACTCCCCACTGATACGGCAGATTATTCTTATAGAATTTTTTTTGGCACTCGTCCAAAGATTCTTGTATATTCGGTGTTGCAGTACCCCATCCGTGATCATACAGGATTTCAGATTGGACAAAATCAGTCACCATCATTCCATAAAATGAATTGATAAATTCTTTTGATTCTTTATACAACGCCTCTGTACCCGCTACGCCCTTTAGTTTTGTTTTGTTTTCATATAAATCCAACACATATTCAACAAAATAGGTAGGGAGATACTTCTTTTGGGACTGAAATAGTTTTATAATTTTTTCATCAAAATTATAACAATCGTGTAATATCATGTAATCTTGTTCCGTGCAGATAAATACACAGCTTTTTGCACTGATAATTTTGCCATTATCGTACTTTGCGCCCTTTAGTGCTATACATTTACTAGATGGTAGATAGTGCGTGTTACATTTTGCGGTTATATTTTCCATTTTTAACACAAAAATGTAAGCGTATTTATCAAAGTTTGTTTTTTTCTTTGCAGATACTTCTCGGAATTTTTGCATCGGATATTTTTGTCTGACTATTTGTGATGGGTAATCACTCGATAAATCGAATGAACCCGCATTGCTAAGGACTTTACCAGCATTAAGATAGCATGCCCCAGAGCTACCGCCCATAAAAGCTGCCCGAAGTAGCTTATATTCATTTTCGGTAGACGGTTGCATCCGTGTTATTTTTTTCAGGTATTTATAGTCATTTTTTGTAAAACTTTTAACAACTCGTCTAACTCTGCCTGTTTGAGTTAGTGGAATTGCGTGTTGATATTTATATGTTCTTAATAAATCACGGATGCCATTATATACTACGATGCAATCACGCTTGCAGTAACCCATCTCTGGTACTGTCAATGGTGTTTTTGGGGTTCTCAAAATGTTGTAATCGAGATCCCCTACCATTTTAGCACAGCCTAACTCTTTTCCCCATGTTTCAAGAGATTTTCTGGTGAGCATATAAGTACACCTAAATTCGAAGATGCCCCAATCGAATTTTATAGGTTTTCTCTCTGAACGAGCAAAAACAGTAATTGGAGCGATATCTTCCAGATACTCACGGATAAATTGAAACTCGTAAGACAAGTTATGCACCCAAATTATAGGCGATAACCAATGACACGCTTTTTTTACTTTTTGTAAGAATTTTGGTAATTCGGAAAGATATCTGCCGTAATAGACAGTATCATCTATGCCAAATTGCCAAATGTAACAAAACGCCTTGCTTTCGGCATTGTTATATTGCTTTTCAGAGTAACACTCTTTATAACTTGTTATATTTCCGTCAATATTCCAAATGCTTGTTGTTTCAATATCAAACGTGAGTATTTCCCTTGTCTCTGATATGTGATTTCTCCCGGATATATAGTCGATGCAATGAAATGTATCGTTATCATTGAATTTACTCCAGTGTATCATAGTATTACCCCCAGCATTCCTCTAGGTATTCGGATATGTCAAACTCACCGCTTTCCAGAGCGTTGCGCCATTTTGCAGTTGGCTCTTCACTAAACGCCATCTGCAGATCGTCGAAACTGATGTTTTCTGATTCGAGTATATTCAGAACCAAGTCTGCTAGTTTGTACTCGTCATCCTCTTCCAAGTACTCTTTCAGATAGGATGGGGTGCTATCCTCTTTATCGGACATCACCCACTCAGCAACTTTTTTTACTTCATCCAAACCCAACTCTTCCGAGTATTCGTTTAAGTCGGCAATTTGCTCACAGGAAAACCCAAATTTCTGTTTCATTCGGTCAGTTGTCATTACTGCAAAGAGACTTATAAGATCTCTTGCAGAATCGACAGAATCAGCGTACCCAGACGATACAAGTGATTCTGCTTGTTTCTGCTCTTTCTGAGCGTTCGCTTTTCCTTGCTTATATGTGTTTATAGCATCATTTATTCGCTTACGCTGTTTCTTGCTTCGTATCTCTCGCTTTTTGAGATCCCCAACACGCTGACGTCCTTTTTTGCGTTTAAGTTTGGGTGACATAAAATCAACGAACTGTTTGGCGTATTCTATGCCTTGAGAGGCTAGTCTAGTAGCTTCGGTAAATAAATTTTTATAAGCTTGCATATCATCACCCTAACTCCGCAACTGGTTTAACTTTCGTAATTTCAACTTCCCAACCTGTCATATCTTCGACAATCCTAAATCCAACCCCTTTTATTTTATCTCTACATAAAATATATCCATCTGCTGATTCTAATAACACTATATTTTTTTGTAAAACTTGACAATAGCATTGCTCATTTATAGCTTTCTTTACAATTCTTTTCATTTCTAATTTATTCATGTTGTTACCTCTCTTTCATGCGTTGTTCTCATTTACAAGTATTATTATACACCTATTTCAGATTTTTACAATTGACAGAAT
>ENA-ORRW01003346-ORRW01003346.1-human-gut-metagenome-genome-assembly--contig:-NODE-3346-length-11629-cov-2.914723_pt1 | contig 11629 bp, 8 predicted proteins | sample MGYA00242183_ERZ509150 | MGnify/ENA primary metagenome ERZ509150 (study PRJEB26280, sample SAMEA2338639) | human gut metagenome | biome: human gut; feature: human-associated habitat; material: faeces... | reverse complement strand
TTCTTTTATTTGTTGTAACAATTAATTGTTTTTCTTGTTCTCAAGCTCAAGAAGCTTCATTGCACGCACCTTGAGTGGCAGACCAAACAGTGTGATGAAACCGTCTGCATCGTGGTGATCGTAGAGATCGCCGGTGGTGAAGGAAGCAAGAGACTCATTGTACAGGCTGTACGGAGAAGACTCGCCGGCTTTGATGATGTTGCCTTTGAACAGTTTGAATTTTACTTCGCCTGTTACGTATTTCTGGGTTACATCAACGAATGCCTGGATTGCCTCGCGCAGAGGAGTGTACCATTTTCCTTCGTAAACAACCTCAGCAAGCAGGTTTCCGAGATCTTTCTTTGTTTTCAGGGTCTCACGGTCGAGAATCAGCTCCTCTAACTGCTCATGTGCAGCCATCAGGATAGTTCCGCCAGGAGTCTCATAAACACCGCGGGATTTCATGCCGACAACACGGTTCTCAACGATATCAACAATACCGATGCCGTGTTTTCCACCCAGCTTGTTCAGCTCGGTGATGATTTCAGAAACTTTCATTTCTTTTCCGTTTAAGGTCTTCGGAACGCCGGCCTCAAAGGTCATGGTTACGTACTCGCCTTCGTCCGGAGCTTTTTCCGGAGGAGTGGTCAGTACGAGAAGATCGTCGTAGTTCGGCTCGTTGGACGGATCCTCAAGCTCAAGTCCCTCATGGCTGATGTGCCACAGGTTACGGTCACGGCTGTAGCTGTGGTTTGCATCAAACGGAAGGTCGATGCCGTGTGCTTTACAGTAAGCCAGCTCGTCTTCACGGGACTGCATGGTCCATACATCGGTCATTCTCCAAGGAGCGATTACTTTGATATCCGGAGCAAGGGCTTTGATGCCGAGCTCGAAACGGATCTGGTCATTTCCTTTACCGGTAGCGCCGTGGCAGATGGCAACAGCACCTTCTTTTCTTGCGATCTCAACGAGTTTCTTTGCGATAACCGGACGTGCCATGGAAGTACCGAGCAGGTATTTATTCTCATAAACAGCGCCTGCTTTTACGCACGGCATGATGAAGTCTTCACTGAACTCGTCGATAACGTTTTCGATATATAATTTGGAAGCGCCGGAAAGTTTTGCTCTCTCATCGAGGCCAACCAGCTCGTTTCCCTGGCCGCAGTCGATGCAGCAGCAGATTACTTCGTAGTCAAAGGTCTCTTTCAGCCACGGAATAATGGCAGTAGTATCAAGTCCGCCGGAATAGGCAAGTACAACTTTTTCTTTCATAATGTAAGATCCTCCTTGGATTTCTCGTGCACCTATATGCGCGGTGCATCGTCAATGACTAAAATATACATCATACGACAGGATTATGCAAGCTTTTTTTCAGAAATTCAAAAAAAACTTGCATAATATACATTTGAGGTGTATACTTATGCAATCGACGGTATATGACAGCAGAAAACAAAGATTTTTCATTGAAAAAAGAAAATAATTGAGCTATCATAAAGAGAAAAGAAAAAATGTCCGGCAAGACAAGAAAACGGGCGAAAGAAAAAAGGAGAAAAAGGTATGATCAGAGCAGGAATTATCGGTTCTACAGGATATGCAGGAGGCGAGCTGGTGCGTATTCTCCTGGGACACAAAGATGTGGAGATTAAATGGTATGGTTCCAGAAGCTATATCGATAAGAAATATGCGTCGGTTTACCAGAATATGTTTCAGTTAGTAGACGATGTCTGCAAGGACGACAACATGGAGCAGCTTGCAAAGGAAGTAGACGTCATTTTTACAGCAACTCCGCAGGGACTCTGTGCTTCCCTGGTAAATGATGAAATTCTTTCGAAAGTAAAGGTCATCGACCTGAGCGCCGATTTCCGTATTAAAGATGTAAAAACGTATGAAGAGTGGTACAAGATCGAGCATAAATCTCCGCAGTATATCGACGAGGCGGTTTACGGACTGTGCGAGATCAACCGTGAGAAAGTAAAACAGGCGCGCATCGTGGCAAACCCGGGATGCTATCCGACCTGCTCGACTCTTTCGATTTATCCTTTATTAAAGGAAGATCTCATTGATGGCAACACCATCATCATCGATGCAAAATCCGGAACTTCCGGAGCAGGAAGAGGAGCGAAAGTGGACAACCTCTACTGTGAGGTTAATGAAAACATCAAGGCATACGGCGTTGCCGGCCACCGCCACACACCGGAGATCGAGGAGCAGCTTTCCTATGCAGCCGGCTACCCGATCACCCTGAACTTCACCCCGCACCTTGTTCCGATGAACCGCGGCATTCTCGTAACGGCATATGCATCCCTGAAAAAAGATGTGACTTACGAAGAGGTTAAAGCCGTTTACGATAAGTATTATGCCAACGAGCAGTTTGTACGTGTTCTCGATAAGGATGTCTGCCCGCAGACGAAATGGGTCGAGGGAAGCAACTATGTGGATGTCAACTTCAAGATCGATCCGAGAACGAAACGAATCATCATGATGGGTGCGATGGACAACCTGGTCAAAGGCGCAGCAGGACAGGCGGTACAGAATATGAACCTGATGTTCGGCCTGCCGGAAAACGAAGGCCTGTGCATGCCGCCGATGTTCCCGTAAAAAAGACAGAAGCAGACAACAGACGGAATTTACGAAAAGCGAGGATAAAAGAATGAAAAAGATTGAAGGAGGCATCACTGCTGCAAAAGGTTTTCAGGCAGCAGGCGGCGCAGCAGGAATTAAAAAACAGGGCGTAAAGGATATGGCACTTGTCTACAGCGAGGTACCGTGCGTAGCAGCAGGAACCTTTACTACAAACATCGTAAAAGCAGCTCCGGTCAAATGGGACCAGGAGATTGTATACAACCATCCAACCGCACAGGCAATCGTCTGCAACAGCGGAATTGCCAATGCATGCACCGGCGAGGAGGGCTATGGCTAATGCAGAAAAACCGCAGAGGCAGCATCAGCTGCACTTTCCATTCCAGAGGACTCCGTTCTCGTTGCATCGACCGGTGTTATCGGAAAACAGATCCCGATCGATAAGATCGCAGCCGGCGTGGAAATGCTGAAACCGCAGCTTGCAGCTACAAGAGAAGCCGCAGCTACAGCAGCACAGGCGATCATGACAACCGACACCGAGCCGAAGGAAGTTGCTGTTCAGATCGAAATCGGCGGAAAAACCGTAACGATCGGCAGCATGTGCAAGGGCTCCGGCATGATCCATCCGAATATGTGCACCATGCTGAGCTTTGTGGCAACCGATGCCAATATTTCGAAAGAGATGCTGCAGAAAGCACTGAGCGAAGTCGTACCGGACACCTACAACATGGTTTCCGTAGACGGTGATACTTCCACAAACGATACCGTTCTCCTTCTGGCAAACGGTCTTGCCGGAAACCCGGAAATTACGGAAGAAAACGAGGATTACAAGATTTTCAAAGAAGCACTCTTTGAAGTCAATAAAACACAAGCGATGCACATCGCAGGCGACGGCGAGGGCGCAACCGCACTGTTCGAAGTGACGATTCAGGGAGCCGAGAGCAAAGAGCAGGCCGTGACACTGGCAAAATCCGTCATCACATCGAGTCTGACGAAAGCGGCAATCTTCGGCCATGACGCCAACTGGGGAAGAATCCTCTGCGCGATGGGTTACTCCGGAGCAAAATTCGATCCGGAAAATGTGGATCTCTACTTTGAGAGCGCAGCCGGAAAACTGCAGATTATCACGAAAGGTGTTGCCGGTGACTACAGCGAGGAGGAGGCAACGAAGATCCTCTCCGAGCCGAAAGTAACTGCGACCGCCGACATCCACATGGGAGAGGCGACAGCAACGGCATGGGGCTGCGACCTGACCTACGATTACGTAAAAATCAACGCAGATTATCGTTCCTGATCGGATCCGGAACAGGCACGGGAAAAGAGCATAAGAGGAGAAAAAATCATGGTAAATCAGATGTATCTGGACAAAGCAAATGTGCTGATCGAGGCACTTCCTTATATTCAGCGGTTCAACCGCAAAATCATTGTCATCAAATACGGCGGAAGCGCAATGGTGGATGAAGAGTTAAAGAGAAACGTCATCCAGGACGTAGTTCTTCTGAAACTGGTCGGCTTCAAACCGATCATCGTACACGGCGGCGGAAAGGAAATCAGCCGCTGGGTCGGAAAAGTCGGCATGGAACCGAAATTCGTCAACGGCCTTCGTGTAACGGATGCCGATACGATGGAGGTGGCAGAGATGGTGCTGAATAAGGTCAACAAAGAGCTTGTCACCATGATTCAGTCACTCGGAGTTAGTGCTGTCGGCATCAGCGGAAAAGACGGCGGACTCTTAAATGTAGAGAAGAAGCTGTCCAAGGGCGAGGATATCGGCTTCGTTGGAAATATCAAGAACGTAAACCCGAAGGTGCTGTACGATCTTCTGGAGAACGACTTCCTTCCGGTTGTCTGCCCGGTAGGCATGGATGATGATTTCAATACTTACAATATCAACGCAGACGACGCGGCATGCGCCATCGCTGAGGCGTTAAATGCAGAAAAACTGGCATTCCTGACCGATATCGAGGGTGTCTACAAAGATCCGAAGGATCCGGAGAGCCTGATTTCCGAGCTCCACGTACAGGAAGCAAGAGATCTCATCACAAACGGAAATGTCGGCGGCGGCATGATTCCAAAACTGCAGGGCTGCATTGATGCGATCGAGAACGGCGTATCGAGAGTCCACATCATGGACGGAAGAATCCCGCACTGCCTGCTGCTTGAGATCTTTACGAACAAAGGAATTGGTACGGCTATTTTAGGGGAAAACAAGGAGAAATTCAATCATGAAGACGAATGAGTATATGGAACAGACCGAGCAGTACGTGCTCCACACCTATAACCGGTTCCCGCTCGTGATCGACCACGGCGAGGGCGTTCATCTGTATGACACCGACGGAAAAGCATATCTGGACTTTGCGGCAGGTATCGCGGTATATGCGCTCGGCTACAGCAATGACGATTATAAAAAAGCAGTGAAAGACCAGGTGGACAAAGTCATCCATGTTTCCAACCTGTTCTACAATGTTCCGATGGGCTCCGCGGCAGAAAAGCTGGCGAAGGCATCCGGCATGGATAAAGTATTCTTTACGAACAGCGGTACGGAGTCGATCGAGGGAGCCATCAAAGTAGCGAGAAAATACGCTTACTTAAAAGACGGCAGCAACGATCATGAGATCATCGCGATGAACCATTCCTTCCATGGAAGAAGCCTTGGAGCGCTTTCTGTAACAGGAAATACGCATTATCAGGATCCGTTCAAACCGCTGATCGGCGGCATTAAATTTGCGGATTTTAATGATCTGGAGAGCGTAAAGGCACAGATTACCGACAAGACATGTGCGATCATCATGGAGACTGTACAGGGCGAGGGCGGTATCTATCCGGCAACGAAAGAATTTTTACAGGGCGTGCGCGATCTGTGTGACGAGCACGACATCCTGCTGATTCTCGACGAGATCCAGTGCGGTATGGGAAGAACGGGAAAACTGTTCGCATGGCAGGATTACGGCGTACAGCCGGATGTCATGACGTGTGCAAAAGCACTTGGCTGCGGCGTTCCGGTCGGCGCCTTCGTGCTGAATAAAAAGACGGCAGAGCATTCGCTCGTTCCGGGAGACCACGGAACGACATACGGCGGAAACCCGCTGGCCTGCGCGGCTGTCAATGCTGTATTTGAATGCTATGAGAAACAGCATGTCGTAGAGCATGTAGCAGAGACGGCTCCGTATCTGGAGAAAAAGCTGGACGAACTGGTGGAAAAATATGACTGCCTCGCAGCACGCCGTGGAAAAGGCTTTATGCAGGGCCTTGTCGTAACGGGCCGTCCGGTCGGAGAAGTCATTAACCGCGCGATTGAGAACGGACTTCTTGTGATTTCCGCCGGAAGCGACGTTCTTCGTATGGTACCGCCGCTTGTGATTACGAAAGATGACATCGATGAGATGATTGAAAAACTGGAGAAAGCATTACAGTAATGTGAAATAGACAGCCGTCTGGTTTCCTATGCAGGAGACCGGGCGGCTGTTTTCCTGCTGTCCCTCGGTTCTGTATAAAAACGGGGAAAAAAGGAATAGTATAAAATGTACTCTCGGGGCCTTTCTGCACTTGCTTTTACGGCCGATTTTCCGCCAGCTGCACCCAAATTTCATCAACGTACGCACCGCGTACGCCTCAGAAATTTGGGCACAACTGACAAAAAATCTTCTCGTAAAATCAAGCGCAGAAAGACTCCGAGAGTACATAAAAAAACAGCAGGAGGAAGAATCAATGGCGGGAATTTTAACAGCGCTGCTTTCCGGCGCACTGATGAGTATTCAGGGCGTTTTCAACACAGAGGTGACGAAACAGACGAGTACATGGCTGGCGGCCGGCTGGGTGCAGATTAGTGCGTTTGCCGTCTGTCTTGCGGCATGGTGCATCACCGGGAGGGAGCCCATCGGGGATCTGTTCCGCGTAAAGCCGTGGTATCTGCTGCTCGGCGGGGCAATTGGCGCGTTTATCACGATCACGGTTATCTGGAGTATGGCAGGGCTCGGCCCGGCGAAGGCGGCGATGCTGATCGTCATTTCCCAGCTCGCAGCGGCGTGGCTGATTGAACTGTTCGGCCTTTTCGGTATGGAAAAAACGGATTTCACCGTGCGCAAGCTGCTCGGCATGGCAGTGGCAGTTGTGGGAATTGTAGTGTTTCAGTGGGAATAACGATTAAGATTTCTACTTGTATTTTTATGGTTTCTTCGATACAATAGAAACGTAGTTATGCGTACACAAGGGACCCTTGCGCGTCAGATGCGAAGCGGAAGGGAGTACACAGCATGAAATTGAAAAAACAGCAGAACAGAGGCAGAAAACATGCAAAAATACTGGCGGCGATGCTGGTTTTTTTGCTCTGCGGATGCAACCACAGGGATACAGAATACAAACTGTCAGATAGCACAGGCGGGAGTACGGCGGAAACCGTTTTCGGGAATCAGAAGGAAGTGGATGAGGAGCAGACGGTTTCCGAAAAAAGCGCCGGAGAAACCACAGGCATTCCGGAAAAACGTGAGGCACAGGAGGCAGCACCGGAAGAAACGGTGCAGGTTTATATCTGCGGTGCGGTCGCTTCCCCCGGTGTCTACACGCTGCCGGGCGGAAGCCGCGTAGTGCAGGCTGTGGAAGCGGCAGGCGGATTTCTGCCGGATGCTGAAGAAAAAATCCTCAATCTTGCACGGAAAATCGAAGACGGAGAGCAGATCACCGTCTGGACGCGCGAGGAGGCAGAAAACATGGAAAGCACGGAAACGCCGCAGCAGAATACGGGCGGCACGGAGCAGGCTTCCGGTTCCGGCAAAGTCAACCTGAACACGGCCGGAAAAGAAGAACTGATGACACTCTCCGGCATCGGAGAGAGCCGTGCGGATGCCATCATCGCCTACCGCGAAGCAAACGGCCCGTTTGGTTCGGTTGAGGAGATTATGAACATTGAGGGCATCAAGGAAAAGATGTTTGAAAAGATAAGGGGTTCTATCGAGGTTTAGAACAAGAAGGAGAAGAAATGGCAAAGAAAGTTCTTGTAGTTGATGATGAAAAACTGATCGTAAAAGGAATCCGCTTCAGCCTGGAGCAGGACGGCATGGAGGTTGACTGCGCATACGACGGCGAGGAAGCACTCTCCATGGCAAAAGAAAAAGAATACGATATGATCCTTCTGGATCTGATGCTGCCAAAGCTGGACGGATTGTCCGTCTGCCAGCAGATCCGTGAATTTTCCAACGTTCCGATCGTCATGCTGACCGCAAAGGGCGAGGACATGGACAAAATCCTGGGACTGGAATACGGCGCAGATGATTACATCACAAAGCCGTTCAACATTCTGGAAGTAAAAGCACGCATCAAGGCCATCATGCGCCGTGCGGCCCGCCAGGAGCCAAAAGAAGAGAAAGCAAAAGTCGTACAGGTGAAAGACCTGCGGATCGACTGCGAGGGCAGAAGAGTCTTCATCGGAGACCGCGAGATCAATCTGACTGCGAAGGAGTTCGATGTGCTCGAGCTTCTCGTCTTCAATCCGAACAAGGTGTACAGCAGAGAGAACCTGCTGAACATTGTCTGGGGCTATGAGTACCCGGGCGATGTGCGCACCGTAGATGTACATATCCGCCGTCTGCGCGAAAAGATCGAGAAAAATCCAAGTGAACCGAAGTATGTTCACACAAAGTGGGGAGTTGGTTACTATTTCCAGGCTTAAAATCAAAGAAAAATGGAAGTTTCTGCGGAGTCTGCGCTTCCGCATCACGGTGATTCTTGTGATCATCGGCATTGTACCGTGTGTGATCCTTGAGAAGAGCATCGTAAACAGCTATGAGGACCGTGCGGTATCGGTGCGCAGCATTACCGTAAAAAATCAGTGCGATATTATCTGCAACCAGCTCATCCAGCAGAATTACATGGAAGATCCTGGATCGGATGTCATCAACGGACAGCTCAGTATGCTGACGAATATCTACGGCGGCAGAATCCTGATTATTGACCAGGATTTCCGCGTCATCAAAGATACGTACGATATGGACCGCGGAAAGACGATTATCTCGCAGGAGGTCATCCAGAGCTTTCAGGGCAAGGAGACGAGCCAGTACGACCGGAAAAACAACTATCTGGAAATGACGGTGCGGATTCAGAATACCGAGACGAAGGAGACGCTCGGCGTTATGCTCGTCAGCATTTCGACGGATGAGATCCGTGCGAATATGAAAATTCTGGAGACGAAGGGAATGACGATTCTTTCGATCATTGCGCTTCTCGTGCTGGTTTTTGGCTATCTGCTCGCGGGCATTCTGATGAAGCCGTTCCAGAAGGTCACCCGTTCCATCGAGGACATCACCGACGGCTATCTCGACGAAAGCATTTCTGTTCCGGATTACCTCGAGACAGAGCTGATCACGGACGCATTCAACAAGATGCTGACCCGCGTCCGCACGCTCGACGATTCCCGCCAGGAATTTGTTTCGAACGTCTCGCATGAGTTAAAGACGCCGCTTGCGTCCATGAAGGTTCTGGCGGATTCGCTGAACGGGCAGGAGGGCGTTCCGGTGGAACTTTATCAGGAGTTCATGCAGGATATTACCTCGGAGATTGACCGCGAAAACCAGATTATTACCGACCTTTTGTCGCTGGTCAAGATGGATAAAAAGGTGGCAGACCTCAATATCACCCAGGTCAATATCAACGAGCTGTTAGAGCAGCTGCTGAAGCGGCTTCATCCGATTGCCGCACAGAAAAATGTGGAGCTCATTCTCGACAGCTTCCGCCCGGTCAATGCGGAGGTGGATGCGACGAAGCTCTCGCTGGCGTTCTCGAACCTGATCGAAAACGGCATCAAGTACAACAACGAGAATGGATGGGTGCGTGTATCCTTAAATGCGGATCACAAATATTTCTACGTGACGGTGGCAGACTCCGGCATCGGCATCCCGGAGGAGTCGATTGCGCATATCTTCGAGCGTTTCTACCGCGTGGACAAGTCCCACTCGCGGGAAATCGGCGGAACCGGCCTTGGTCTTGCGATTGCGCGGAGCGCGATTGTCATGCACCGGGGAGCGATCCGTGTATACAGCAAAGAAAACGAGGGAACGACATTTTCCGTGCGGATTCCTCTGAATTACGTGATGTAGGAGGTGGCGCACATGAAACGGATACTTGGCGTACTGCTGGCCGGCGTGCTGCTTCTTAGCGGCTGCGGGCAGTGGCAGAAGAGCCAGAAGGAGTCGGCGTATCACCTGTACTGCCTGGACAAAACCGGCACAACACTGGTGCAGGAGCCGTATGAACCAAAAGAAGGAACGGATCAGAAACTGATCAAGGAGCTGGTTGACGCGCTGCAGGAGAAACCTGCCAGGGACGGAAACCAGGCACTTCTTTCCAATGGGATTTCCATCAAGACGTATACGCTGGAGAACGGGCTCCTTACGCTGAACTTAAGTGGAGAGTACGGAGAGCTTGCGCGGCCGCAGGAGGTTTTGGTGCGTGCAGGACTGGTGCGTACCTTTGTGCAGGTTCCGGAGGTGGAGCGCGTGACGTTTCTGATCGACGGGGATCCGTTAAAGGATTCCAAAGGACGCGAGATCGGAACGATGACGGCGGACAGCTTTCTGGAAAATTCCGGAAGGGAAATTTATCAGTATCAGTATGCGACGCTGACACTGTATTTTGCAAATGAAGCAGGCGATCATCTTGTGAAGGAGACGCGGCGGGTGCCGTACAGCACGAACATTCCGCTGGAGCGTGTCGTGGTGGAGCAGCTGATGAAGGGACCGAAAGAAGACGGCCACTATGCAGTGCTGCCGGATACGATGAATGTCTTAAGTGTCACGACATCCGATCGGATTGCCTATGTGAATTTTGACAAATCTTTTAAGGATTCTGCGCTTTCGAGTGTGGCGGAGCAGATTCCGATTTATGCGGTGGTGGATTCCATCACGGCGAACTGTAAGGTGGATAAGGTGCAGTTTTCCATCAACGGAGAGAGCGATGTAACCTTCCGTGAAACGATGAAACTCAATCAGTTCTACGAGGAAGACCTGTCTTATCTGGAGGAAAAAGATACATGAGAAAACGGCCCATGTGCCTGGCGTGTCTTGGATTCATGCTGGTACTTGTGCTGCTGCGGATTGCGGGCGTGCCTCTTGGCACGCCTTTTTCTGACCCCAAATACGAAAACGAAGCGCAGCAGGGCAGGAAGGTGTGGATTGCAGGGACAATTGAAACGTATGAGAAAAAGAGCAGCAACAACGGGTATGTGCTGCGCGGGGAGGGAAGCAAAGGGAAAATTTATCTGCTCGCAAAGCGGGGAGATCTGCCGGTCGGAGCCGCTGTGCGGGTGTACGGAACTGTAAAAAAGCCGGAAAGCCCGCGCAATCCGGGGATGTTTGATGAGAAAACATATTATGAGGGAAAAGGCTGTGCGTTCTACGTGATTTCGGAGCGGGAGGAAGTTGTGGATGTCGGGCGGTGGAATCTCGGCGAAGCGCTCCGGCTGGAGCGGGAGCGGTGCTGTGCCGTTTTAAAAGAAATGATGCCGGAGGAGGAGGCAGGTGTGCTTTCTGCGATGCTGCTCGGGGAACGGTCGGAACTCACGGAGGAGACGTATCTGGCGTATCAGCAGAGCGGTCTGCTGCACCTGATTTCCGTTTCCGGCATGCATCTGATGCTGCTCGGCATGGCACTCCGACGGCTGCTGATGGCGCTGCATCTGCCGAAAACTCCCGCGTCTCTGGCAGCGGCCGCCGGTATGGTGCTGTATGGCATGTTTACCGGCAGCGGAACGGCGACCGTGCGTGCAGTGGTGATGTTTGCGGTGCGGATGGGAGCTGTCGCAGTGGGAAGGACGTATGATTCCTTAAGTGCGCTCTCTCTTGCGGCAATTCTGATGCTGTCAGAAAACCCCTTGTATCTGGAGCAGAGCGGGTTCTGGCTTTCGTTTGGAGCAGTAACAGCCATTTCCGGGGTTTATCCGGTTCTGGCGGGGGAGAAGGCGGAACGGAAGAGACGCGGGGAAAAAACAGGGCTGGAAAAGCTTGCGGCGAAAGGAAAAGAGGCTGCGATGGTGTACCTTTCCCTGCAGCTTGTCATGATCCCGCTGCAGGCGTGGGATTTT
>ENA-ORRW01003338-ORRW01003338.1-human-gut-metagenome-genome-assembly--contig:-NODE-3338-length-11659-cov-3.885901_pt1 | contig 11659 bp, 9 predicted proteins | sample MGYA00242183_ERZ509150 | MGnify/ENA primary metagenome ERZ509150 (study PRJEB26280, sample SAMEA2338639) | human gut metagenome | biome: human gut; feature: human-associated habitat; material: faeces... | reverse complement strand
GGATCGTCGTCCTTGCAGCCTCCCGACGCAATCAACAGCGCGGCGGCCGCAACGAGACGGATGGAAGCATATCGTTTCATGGTCGTGTTCGTTTTGGGTTCTACTTGTTTTTGGCCGGGAGTTTGATGTCGAGCATCACCGGCAGGTGGTCCGAGGCTTTCGTCACGTCGCCCGACTTGAACCAGCGCAGGATCTGCGAGCCTACGACTTCGCACTTCGGCGTGCCCTTGAGCTGCATGATGTAGTCGATGCATTTCGAGGGATTGTCCGACGGGAAGGTCCCGAATCCGGTGATGGTCAGGATCTCCCAGTCCTTCTGGAGCAGTTTGCCCGTCTCCGACGAGGGTGTGGCGTTCATGTCGCCGCCCAGGAAAACGGGCTTCCCGGAGTCGCCGTAACGTTCCTTCATCGTTTTGGTGATCAGCTCCACCTGTCCCAGCTGCGCCTCGGAAGAGACATGGTCGAGGTGCGAGGTGCAGATCACATAATCCTCCATCTCCATGACGACCAGTACGCGCGGCTCGGCGCCCACGCCCTTGGGCAGGGCCACCGAAAACTTATTCACGGCCTTCTTGCGGGTCGTCACGCCCTCGCCGTATTCGCCTCCGTCGTAGGGCATGGCCGCACCGTATTCGAAGTCCCAGCTGCCCATCAGGGATGCGAAATGCTTGAGCTGGTAGACGTGGCGCGTGCGGTTGGTGTTGTTGTCGAGCTCGTTCATGCAGATGGCGTCGGCGTCGATCTCCTTCATCATGTCGGCGATGAGCTGGTAGTCGTCCTTGATGTATTTGTTGAAGATTCCGACATTGTAGGTCACCAGGCGTGTCACATCCTCGCCCTTGGAGTTGTCGATCGAGACGTGGGGCGGAATTTCGGTGTCGTAGAACGGTTCGTCCTCCATGCAGGCTGCGGCATTGCAGGCCAGGCCGAGCGTCAGCAGGGTCATCAGGTATTTTTTCATGAGTTCCAACATTTTTCGGTTTGTTTTGCGGTTAAAAATTCAGTCCGTCGTTCCATCCGGGGTTCTGGGTCAGGGCGCCGCCCGTCAGCGAGCGGTCGTCGGTCGGAATCGGATAGAAATAGTCGCGGGTTTCGTCCCAGATGCCGGGGTTGTTCTTGTGCGGCGAGATGTAGCCGTGGTCGCCGTCGGAGAAGAGAATGTCCTGGTCGATCACCAGCGTCAGTTTGGCCGTGGTCGAGGGCGTCTCGCCCTTGGTGGCGAAATAGACGTCGGGCGTTCCGTCGCCGTCGATGTCGTACTCGCCCTTGGCGGGGATGTAGAGGCCCAGCAGCGGTTGTTCGAAGGTCTTGCCCTCCTTCCAGCGCATGATGTCGTAGTAGCGGAATCCCTCCATCGCCAGCTCGATGGTGCGTTCGCGGCGGATTTCGAGGATCACGCCTTTGTTCGCTCCGGAATTGACGTTGGGGTAGTAGCTGGCCATCAGCGGATCGGGATTGTTGTTGGCGGCCGTCATGTCGAGGGCCGGCATGCCCACGCGGTCGCGGACGACGTCCACGGTCAGGGCGATGTCTTCCGGGGTCAGCGTACCCAGCTCGGCCTTGGCCTCGGCGTAGGTGAGCAGGATTTCCGGATAACGGAATACCGGCCAGTCGGTAGTCGAGGTGGTGGCGCCGTTATGCGTGTCGTCGCTCACGAACTTGATGAAGCGGTAACCCGTCATGTCGTAGCTCTTGCAGTCCTCGATCACCTCGTCGATGCCGTTCAGATCGACATATCCCGGAGCCATGAGCGTCTGCGCCATGCGCGGGTCGCGGTTCTGGAACTGCTGGTTGTAGGTCATGGTCTCGTATCCGGGCTGGTCCTGAATCTTCGAGCCGTCGGCCATCAGGTAGTGGTTCACCAGCCGCTGCGTGGCGCTGTGGCGCATGTTGCGGAACGTGAATTGGATGCCGTGGCGTACGAGGATGTCGGCGTTGAAGCGCATCGAGAGGATCGTCTCCTTGGCGTCGCCGTCTTCGAGGATGAAATATTCGCGGTAGGGGGCGTCGAGTTTGAGCGTATTGCCTTTGTAGAGCGAATATTTGTTCTGCTCCATGACGGCCCATGCGGCGTCGGCGGCCAGTTGGAGGAAATAGTCGGCCGAGATGGTCACCCCGTCGATCGTCTCGTCGGCGATGCCGTGGTATTTGCGGAAGGTGCCTTCGTAGAGCGCGGCGCGGGCCTTCATGGCGCGGGCGGCGTTTTTGCTCAGGCGGTAGAGCGCGTCGCTCGGCCAGTTGTCGGGCAGGTCCGTGATGGCGCGGTCGAGGTCCTCCATGACCTTCTTCATCACGAATCCGCGGCTGTCGCGCGGCCGTTTGAGCGAAGCCCAGTCGTTCGACGGAATCACGAAGTCGTAATAGGGGATGTCGCCGTATTTGCGCACCTTTTCGAAGTAGAACAGCGCGCGGAAGAAATAGGCCACGCCGTCGTAGCGCTGGCGGATCGTCTCGTCGGGGCAGTTGCCCGAACGTTCGAGGTAGTAGTTGATGTAACGCAGGTAGGCCCATGCGCTTGTGCCCCAGTTTTCGGTGGCCGGGGAGCGCGTGCCCTGCTGTACGGAGCTGAGGTTCTTGGCGATCTGGATGTCGGAGACCTGAATGGCATCGGTGTCGGGACCTGCGAAGAGACTGTAGAAGCGGTTGGTCCAAAGCTCCAGCTCCGCTTCGCTCGAAAAGAACGTATTGGGCGAAAGGTTCGTTTCCGGCTCCTTGGTCAGGAAGTCGTCGCAGCCCGACAGCGCCAGACTCATCGAAACGAATATCAATATTTTGCTGATAGTTTTCATGGTTGATCGAAATAATGCTTTCCGGTTAGTTTAGAAGGTGATGTCCACGCCTACGGAGAAGGTCCGCGAATAGGGATACAGACAGTCGTTGGTGGCGCTGGTCGTGGCTACTTCGGGATCGACCGTCTTGCTGTAGCGCTTCAGGGGCGACCAGTAGGCGAGGTTCTCGCCCGATACGTATACGCGGACCTTTTCGAGGATGCGCTTGTTGATCGGGATGGTGTAACCCAGCGTGATGTTCTTCAGGCGGATGTACGAGGCGTCCTGCAGGTAGCGGTCGGTTTTGACGTTCATCGAACCTGCGCTCGAAGTCTGGTAGCTGCGCCGGCGGGGGAAGTAGGTGTTGCGGTTGTCCTCGCTCCACGCCAGCCGCTCGAAGTCCTTGGCGATGAACGTGGTGGTCGGGAAGCTGTAGGGTCCCCAGAAGTAGTAGCAGTTGGCGCTGGGCATCCAGTCGATCTTGCCGACGCCTTGGAAGAAGACCGCGAAGTCGAAGCCGTTCCAGTTCAAGTCGCCGCGGATCGAGTAGGTGTAACGCGGCAGGCTGTTGCCGATGACGCGCATGTCGCCCGGATTCTTGACCGTACCGTCGCCGTTGTTGATGATGTTGTTGCCGTCGAGGTCGCGGAAACGGACGTCGCCCGCCATGAGGTGCGCCGCCGAAGCGTCGGAGCTGGTGTAGACGCGGTTGTTGACCGCCTTGTCGTTGATCTGCGCCTGATAGCGTGCCGCCTCCTCGTCGGTCTTGAACAGTCCGTCGGTGCGGTAGCCCCAGAGTTCGCCGAGCGTCTCGCCCACGTAATGGTCGGTGAGCAGCATGTCGTCGTTCTTATACTTGGTGATCTTGGACTTGTAGTCGCCCAGCGATGCCGAAATGCCGTAGGAGAAGGGTTTGCCGGCCACCATGTGGCGGTCGCGCCAGCTGACGGTGATTTCGTAGCCCTTGGTGCGCAGGTCGGCGCAGTTCTCCTTGGGCGAGGGCGCTCCGAAGACGTCGGGCAGCGTGAGCGACGTGGTGAGCATGTCCTTGGTGTCGCGGATGTAGAGGTCGGCCGTGACGTTGAGGCGGTTTTTGAGGAAGCCCAGATCGAAACCGAGGTTGTAGGTTACGACCGTCTCCCACGTAAGTCCGTCGCTGATGGGGTTCGACGCCGAGGCGTAATTGGCCTTTTCCGTGCCGTTGAAGGTGTAGCCCAGCTGGCCGGTCGAGATCGTTTCGATGTAGTAGTAGTTCGACACCTGCTGGTTGCCGAGCGAGCCGGACGAGAAGCGCACCTTGGCGTTGTCCCACCAGTTGCGCATCGGCTCCCAGAATTTCTCCTCCGAGATGCGCCATCCGGCCGATGCCGAGGGGAAGAAGCCCCAGCGGTCGTTGGCGGCGAAGCGCGACGAACCGTCGTAGCGTGCCGATACTTCGAAAAGGTACTTGCCGGCGTAGTCGTAGTTCGCACGGGCGAAATAACCCAGCGTCCGGTAGGCCGTATTCGACTCGACGCAGCGTTCGATCTCGCCCTGCGCCATGTTGATGAAGCTCAGCTTCTCGCTCAGCGACCCTTTCTGGCGGACGCTCAGTTTCGACGAGCGGAAGTCCTCGAAGTTGCCGCCGGCTACGGCCGAGAAGTTGTGCTTGCCCCACGAGTGGCCGTAATCGAGGTAGGCGTTGACCACATGGCCGTTATAGTAGTAGCGGTCCTCCTGATAGAAGTCGTAGATCGAACCGTTGGTGAAATCGACCACGGCGGTCTGCGTCGCGTTCCATGTGTTGGCCGTCGGATAGGAGCGGTAGGCTCCGAGGTTGTCGCGGCGGCGGTAGGTGTAGTCGGCGTTGAGTTTCAGATCCTTGTTGCGCGTGAGGTCGAACGTCACCCGGTTGGTGATGATGTAGTAGTTGTTCTTGCGCGAGTTCTTGTTGCGTCCGTCGGCGAATACGCCGCCGCGTCCGCTGGCGATCGGCGAGTTGGCGAACTGGATGCCGTTGGAATAAACGAACGTGGTGCCGTCGGGGTTGACCGGAACGAACGTCGGGCTGATGTTGTTGGCCACGTTGAAGAGGATGCCGTTGGAGTTGAGCTCTTCGGAACCGTCCTGCTCCCAGTAACCGCCGTATTTGTAGTCGGTCACCTCCATGCTGATGTTGTTCGAGTAGTGCATCCACGGCGTTACTTCGGCGGCGATCTTCGTGCGGAACGAGTAGCCGTTGTAGATATCCTCGGCGCCATGGTTGAACAGGCCTTCACGGTAGAGGTAGCGGCCGCTGACGTAGTAGTTGATCTTGTCGTTGCCGCCCGTGAGCGAAATGTTGTGCTCGGTTTCGGGACGGCTGCGCTTGAACATGTAGTCGTACCAGTCGAAGTTGCCCAGATAGCGGTATTTGCCGTTGCTGTCGGTGATGACCCACGGGCGGTCGGGATGCTCGGTCTTGTCGTTGCGGCGGTCGTAGAGCATCTGCATCTCCTCGTCCGTGTAGTTCCAGCCCACATAGCCTTTCGATGGGTAGCAGAATTCGTTGGTGAGTTTCACGTAGTCGTATCCCGACGTGATGAAGTCGGTCGAGGTGGTGTTCCACGACACGCCGTAGCGGCCGTTGTAATTGACTTTCAGCGTGCCGGCCTTACCGCTCTTGGTGGTGATGAGCACCACGCCGGCCGAAGCCTTGGCGCCGTAGATCGAGCAGGCCGAAGCGTCCTTGAGCACCGATACCGATTCGATGTCGTTGGGGTTGACCTGCGCCAGCGACGCTTCGATGCCGTCGACGAGCACCAGCGGGCTGCCACTGTTGAGCGATACTGCGCCGCGGATCTTGACGTCGTAGTTCTTGCCTTCGATCGAGCCGCTGCCGAGCGTCAGCAGCAGCGACGGATCGGCGCCCTGCAGGGCTGCGGCCGTATTGGTCACGGGACGGTTGTTGAGGTCCTTGCCGCTGATGGTGCCCACGGCGCCCGTGACGTTCACGCGCTTCTGCTGGCCGTAGCCGACCACGACCACCTCGTCGATGGCCGCCGAGCTTTCCACGAGGGTAATGTCGATGGCGGCGTAGGAGTTGACTTCGACCGTCCGGGGCTGGTAGCCGATGAACGAGATGACGAGCTTCGCCGGAAGCTTGACGTTCTCCAGCGAGAAGTCGCCGTTGCTCATCGTGGTGGTGCCGTTGTTGGTGCCGTCCACGATGATCGTGGCACCCGGAACGGGCAGCCCCAGATTGTCTTTCACCACGCCTTTGAGCTGGTTCTTATCCGCGGCGAGGCTCTTCGGAGCTGCCTTGGTTACGGAGATGCTTTTGCCCGTAATCGTGTAGGTGATGTCCTGATCGGCGAAGATCTGGGCCAGAACCTCGTCGATCGACGCGTTCTGCGCCGAGATGCTGACGCGGCGCTGCATGTCGACGCCGGCCGATTTGATGGCCACGGAGTAGTTCTCCCGCTGATTGAGGGCTTCGATGGCCTCCTTGACCGTTACATTCGTGAGTTTGAGGTCGATCGCCTGCGCCAGAGCCGGGCTGGGAAGCGCCAGCAGGCAGAGTGCGAACAAACCCACGATCGCACGCGCATGGAAAAGTGCGGTTCGATTGTAAAGTTTTTTCATAGGTTGAAGTTTTAATGTTGTAGTTTTTTGTTGCTGTTTCGCGGTTATTTCTTTCGGGATATGTAGATCACGTCGTTGCGTTCGCGGATGGACATCGATTTGTCGGTGTTGAGCGTGCCGAGGATCTTGAGCAGCGACTCGTTGTTGGTGAAGAAGGCGTAGAAGCGCACGCCGGCCAGTTCGGGATCGGTGATGATGATTTTCTGGTCGAAGCAGCGGGCCAGCTGTGCGGTGATGCCGTCGAGCGACTCGTTGAAGAAGTAGAAGCCGCCGCCCGTGGCGCGCGATTTATAGTTTTCGCTCTGGAAAGAGGTCATTTCCAGCGCTCCCGTCAGGCGGTCGTACTGCGCGACGTCGTTGCGGACCATGACGACCTCGTCGTCGCATTTGTCGCTGTTCACGTCGAAACGCACGCTGCCCTCGACCAGCGCCACTTCGACCAGCTGGTCGCTGTTGTAGGCCCGCATGTTGAATTTGGTGCCGAGGACTTCGACCTCGACGTCGCCGGCCGAGATGACGAAGGGATGCCGCTTGTCGTGCATGACTTCGGCGTAGACCTCGCCGTCCACGAAGATTTTGCGCTGGCGGCCGTTGAAGTGGGTCGGATAGGTTACGCGGGTGCCCGAATTGAGCCACAGGAGCGTTCCGTCGGCAAGGCGCAGCTCGCTGCGCTGGCCCGCCGGCACGAGCACCTCCTCCCATTCGGGAGTGTGCGCGGTCTTGGTGTAGAGGAGCGAGACGGCGATCAGCAGCGGGACGATCAGCACGGCGGCGATCCGCTGCGTCCACCGGACGACGGTCGTCAGACGGCGCGGTGCGGTGCGCGCCGGAACGGAATGGCCGATGCGGCGGCAGAACTCTTCGAACGCAGCCTGCGCCAGCGCGGGGTTTTCGCTCCGCACCTCGTCGAGCAGGGCGCCGAGCAGCCGGTCGGCTTCGGACGAATTGCCGTTGTCGGCGAACCATTGCTGGATGCGGACCTCCTCGCCGTCGTTGCAGCGGCCGTAGAAGTAGTCCCGGACTTTATCTAATGTCGGTTTGTTCATCTCTTCATGCGTTTTATCGGCAGCCCGATGCTGCCGGTTACTACATAAAGAACAAACGAAAGCCCCGCACTACGTAACGGGGCCGGAAGATTTATCGGGGAAATTTCAGGGCAGGATGTCCAGAAAGACGATGATGGCCGGAATGATGTTGAGGTATTTGCGCAGCTCCTTCAGCGCCAGCTCAAGATGCTTGTCCACGGTGCGTACCGACAGGTTCAGTTGTTCGGCGATCTCCCTGCTCGGCATGTGCTCGAAACGCGACATGCGGAAAATCTGCTGCCGCTGCGGGGGCATCTTTCCGACGATGGTCTCGACCTGCTCGGCAGTCTCCGCCAGATCGAGCTTCTCCTCGATCTCGTTCCGCGAAGGCAGGTTTCCCCCCCCCCTTGCTTTCGGTCTGCGCGATAGCCTCCTTTAGGGTCGTGAACGTGCGGCTCTTGGTGCGGAAGTAGTTGTATATCTCGTGTTTGGCCAGCACGAAAAGGTAGTTGCGGATGGATTTGGCCGCATCCAGCTTTTCGCGGTTCAGCCAAACTTTCATGAAGATATTCTGCGCGATGTCCTCCGCAACGGCGGTCTCTTTGGTCATGCCCTTGATGAAGGCGAAGAACGTCGGGTAGTATTTGTGGAACAGCACCTCGTAACCCGCGATGTCGCCGCGGATGAGCTGCCTGAGCAGGTCCTGCTCTTGCGGATCGCAATTGACGAAGGTGTTATAAACGGATTCTTTCATTATCGGGACTACGTTCCGGAAACAGCATGCCTTTCCCTGCAGCACTCGGATCTGCTCTGAAAAAAGAGGGTGGGTGCGGAAGATGCTATGACGAAGATAAGCATAATCTTTCGAAAAACAAGCGGCAATCCGGGGAATTAACACCCCGGTCGCCGAATTTTAACGGGGCTGCAACAATTCCCCGAAGATACCTATTTTTATATATAAAGGGCCGCGGGAGTGCGCAGTGCGGGGCGGTTTATCGGGCGGTCTCTTGGTCGAAGACCGCATCGAAGGCCGCGCGCAGACGGGCTTCGTCGCGGATCAGCGCCCGCAGCTCCTCCTGTTTGCGGGCGTTGTCCGATTCGGGAATCCAGAGCCGGAGGTAACCGCCTTCGGCGTACTTTTTCCGCAGGTGCGCAAGACAGCGTTCGAAGTGTCCCTCGCGGTCGAGTGCGGGGCAGTGGGACAGACCGTACTGCACCGTACGGCGGAGCACGGTCGCGGGGTCGATGCAGCGGTCGGCCTCGGCGACGATGCGTCCGTAGATCGTGCGGGGTGCATGGTCGGACGAGGCCCGGTGGTCCTCGACGGCGTCGCGCATGACGGCCAGCTGCTCTGCGGTGAACCAGCGCCGCAGCTCCGTGTCGGCGAGCAGGATTTCGCCCGAATGGATGTGGTGCAACTCCCGGCCGCGGGCCAGCCCCGTGTCGTGATAGGCGGCGACGGCGTAGATCATGTCCGCATCGACGTCGTAATGCCGCGCCAGATCGAGACTATGGGCGATGACCGTGCGGACGTGGTCCGTGCCGTGCGCCGCGTCGAAGGATTCGTAACGGGGGATGATCTCCGTTTCGATATAGATTCTCAGCTCTTCGGATGGTTGCATGGTGCAAAAATAAGCATTTGGCGGGAAGTGCGGCATCGGAAAGATATTAAAATTTTTAGTTTTGTTCGGGCTTTTCACTATCTTTGCACCGGTAAAGTTAGGGAAAATGAAGTCGGAAGCGGAATTGAAAGCTGTCACGCAGTTCGTTGCGGAGTATGCCACCCGGCTGATGGGGTCCGGAGTGCATACCTCGCGCGTGGTGCGCAATACGAAGCGTCTGGGCGAGGCGCTCGGCGTGCGCGTCATGGTGTCGGCCTTTCAGAAAGTGGTTACTTTCTCGGTTTATGACGACGAGAGCGGACGGGTTTACAGCGAGGTGGCGGACATTCCGCCGCTGCCGATCAGCTTCGAGCTGAACTCGGAGCTAAGCGCCCTGAGCTGGGACGCCTGCGACCTCAGCCTGCCCCTTGCCGAGATTCGGCGCCGCTATGACGAGATCGTCGCCCGGCCTCGTCTGGACCCGATTTTCACACTGATTCTCGTCGGACTGGCCAACGCATCCTTCTGCCGGCTTTTCGGCGGGGAGTGGTGTGCGGTAGGCATCGTCTTTACCGCCACGCTGCTCGGATTCTACCTCAAGCAGCGGATGCAGGCCAAGGGATTCAATCACTATGTCATCTTTATCGCGTCGGCCTTCGCGGCTTCGATGTACGCTTCGGTGGCGATGATTTTCGATACGACTTCGGAGGTCGCCATCGCCACGAGCGTGCTTTACCTGATTCCGGGGGTGCCGCTTATCAACGGCGTGATCGACATCGTCGAGGGGCATGTGCTGAACGGTATCGCCCGCCTGACGTCGGCGCTGATGCTGATCGTATGCATCGCCGTCGGATTGTCATGTACCCTGATGATCGTTAAAAACGGATTGCTATGACGCTGCTCGCCATTCTTTCGGACGGATTTTTCGCCGCGGTGGCGGCTGTCGGATTCGGAGCCGTGTCCGATCCTCCGATGCGGGCCTTTCCGGCGATCGCCCTGCTGGCCGCCATGGGGCACGCCTTGCGTTTCTGCCTGATGGACACAGGCGTGGATATCGCTTCGGCGTCGCTGTGCGCTTCGGTGGCGATCGGTATCGGAAGCCTGCTGCTGGGAGGCCGCATCCACTGCCCGATGACGGTGCTGTTCATCCCCGCGCTGCTGCCGATGATCCCCGGCATGTATGCCTACAAGACGGTCTTTTCGATGATTATGTTCATGCAGAATCTCGACGATCCCTCCGCCGCGGGGTATCTGGCGGCCATCGTCCGCAACGGATTCGTTACCTTCAGCGTGATTTTCATGCTGGCCGCGGGAGCCGCCGCGCCGATTTTCCTCTTCAACAAACGCGCACATTCACTGACGCGCAATAAAAAACAGATTCGCAGCTGATTATGGAACTCTTTTGGCAAACTATCGCAGACTACAATACGATGACTTGGCCCGTGCAGGCGCTCATCGTGCTGGCGGCCGTCGTCCTGACGGCGCGTCTCTATCTGCGCCCGACTCTCCGGGTGAAAACCGCAATGAAATGTTTTCTGGCGTTTCTCAATGCGTGGATCACCGTCGCCTATTACCTCGTGTCGTGCGATGCGCGGGCTTACAGCGGAGTCATGGCGTTTTTCTGGGGCGTCATGGCCGCCGTGTGGATTTATGACGCGGTCGTCGGTTACACGACGTTCGAACGGACGTACAAACACGACAAATTCGCTTTTGCGCTCTACCTGATGCCGTTCCTCTATCCGCTGATATCCCATCTGCGGGGACTGGATTTCCCGATGACCACCTCGCCCGTCATGCCCTGCACGGTGGCGATCTTCACCATCGGACTGATGCTCTCGTTCTCGAAGCGGATCAATCTGTTCGTCGTGCTGTTTCTGTGCCATTGGTCGCTGATCGGCTTTTCGAAGGTTTACTTTTTCGGCATTCCCGAAGACCTGCTTTTGGCGAGCGCGCTGGTGCCGGCGCTCTATCTCTTTTTCAAGGAGTATATCGACGTCAATTTCCGCCGCAACGCCAAACCCGATCTGCGGGTGATGAATATGCTGCTTCTGGCGATGTGTTCGGGACTCGGCGTCTTTTTCGCCGCGACCATCTGGCAGCAGCTCGCCGGAATGGCCGGATAATGCCGGCCGCCCGAACGTCTTCTCCGGACCGGGGATAAAAAAATCCCTCCTTTGGTAAGGAGGGATTTGGGGTGGAGTGTCGGAATGGCCGGTAGGAGCTGTCCCGCCGACATCCGGTTATTTCGCGTACGAAACGGCGCGGGTTTCGCGGATGACGGTGATCTTCACCTGACCGGGATAGGTCATTTCGTCCTGAATCTTCTTGGCGATATCGTGCGAGAGCCCTTCCGATTCCTGATCCGAAAGTTTGTCGGCGCCGACGATCACGCGCAGTTCGCGGCCGGCCTGAATGGCATAGGTCTTGACGACGCCGGGGTATGACAGGGCGATGTCCTCCATCTCTTTCAGACGCTTGATGTAGCTCTCGACCACCTCGCGGCGTGCACCGGGGCGTGCGCCCGAAATGGCGTCGCAGACCTGAATGATCGGTGCGATCAGCGAGGTCATCTCCACCTCGTCGTGGTGGGCGCCGATGGCGTTGCAGACTTCGGGTTTCTCCTTGTATTTCTCGGCGAGTTTCATGCCGATGATTGCGTGCG
>ENA-ORRW01003334-ORRW01003334.1-human-gut-metagenome-genome-assembly--contig:-NODE-3334-length-11669-cov-3.599191_pt1 | contig 11669 bp, 9 predicted proteins | sample MGYA00242183_ERZ509150 | MGnify/ENA primary metagenome ERZ509150 (study PRJEB26280, sample SAMEA2338639) | human gut metagenome | biome: human gut; feature: human-associated habitat; material: faeces... | reverse complement strand
TCGCCCCGTAGTAATGAAACGCCCGTTAATGGTCGTTGCGCCATAAGTTAGGGAAATAAGACGCGCCGGCCGCTTTCCGTCGGTGTCCGTTATCGCGCTGCTTAGGCTTCCCACTAAGAAATAGTAATATATAGGGTCGCCGTCTGCCGCTCGCTGTACTGTGTCGAAAACGATGTTTCCGGCCGTTCCTGTCTTTTGGCAACGGGCGTATATGTAGTAGACCGTTCCGCTTACAAGGTTCGAAAAGGTGGCCGTATTTAGCTGCCAACTTTTTACGGTTTCCGCTATCGTATAGTGAACCAACGTACCGCCTACCACCTTTACCGTATTGGGATTCCCTTCGTAGTTCGGTTCAAAGCGGGTGTTCTGTAATACGAACTGCTGGGAACGTGCGCCGGTGGCTAACATGGTCGTTTCAATCGAAAGCGGCTTTATCTTCTCGCTGTAATAGTGTCCTTCGGGGTCGAAAACATTAGCTAATACTTCTTGGCTGGCTTTCCAATTGCGGCGGGCCTTCGACGGGTCGGCAAGTTCGTTTATCTCTATAACATTGTCGATTTTCTGCAAGTCTTCGATAACGCGGGTTATCGTCGTTTTGGTTACGCTGTCGCCCAAGGTTATATTATACTTGTATTCCCGCAGCAAATCGCGCGTAAAGGCCGTAATTCGTACCGATTTGTTTACGCCTATGTCTTCATCTTCCACTGGGATATAATCGCCGACGGCAAAAAGGTTTACTACGGTCAGTTCGCCGGCGAACTGACGTATAAAATTTTCGTCGATACTTAACCCGTACTGTACTTGCGGCTGGCTGTATTCGGTTATTGCCTTGTTGCCTTCCGCAAGGAGTTTGTTTTCCGCGTCGGTCTTGTAAGTGTCCGGCAAATTTATATCCGTGAAGAAATACTTATCGCCTACGCCGAACTGAAACGCCGCACTTGTTTCGCTGGGGAACTTCATGCCGTTTTCGTCCGTGAACGGTACTACCTGTATTTCCTTCGTCGCGTGGTCGTACTTGTGTATGTCAAATTCATAGCCGGCCAAGTTTCCGGTAGTGAACTTAACCTTTGCAGTAGCTCCGTCAATAAGCCACTTTGTATTACCCGCGCTATCCTTTTCGTTAAGGTCGAAGTTCATAGTAGCGTCCTTAAAGGCATAATACGCGCTTCCGGCGGCGGTTACTTCGCCGTAGCGTTCGGGTCTAATGTCGTCGAATATCTTTGTATTCTCCTTCAACCCGTAAGCCGCAATAGCGGCCGCGTCCTCGATGTAGGAAGCGTTTTTAGCTTTGCCCGGAAGACAAAGACGGGTATAACGGTATTTGTCCCCAAGGTTGCTACTACCGCCGTAGACGTATAGCCGGGTAACTACGTTCTTGGAATTGATGTTTTGGCGCGTTAATTCGTAAAGCCCGCCGGTACGTCCGTACCGGAAGGTATAGGGGAAGTTTACCCCGGCCGTTTTGATATTGAGCGTACGAACGCCGTTAGCTTGGGTAATCTCAAATTCGGTGCTGTACTGTTCGCAAAGGTCTTGCAACACTTCCAAACAATTCTTTTCCGTATAGGTAAGCGTTTTATACTCCGTATTGGCCGGATAAACGCCTAACACCCATTTACCCGGATATACGCGGGTAAGGTTCCCGATAAGAATACCTAAGAAGTCTTCTAAATCGCCCGTAAAGCTATCTAATACGGTATCGTCCGGTAACAAAAATTGCACGTCGATTAACTCGTACTGTACGCCTTCGAAAGTAAGGGTATATTCGAAATTCCGGTTTCCGGTCTTCTTAATGCCCGGAAGCTGGTTAAGGGTATAAGTCTTCCCGTAAACGTCTATTTGGTCGCCCAAGTGGAAGGTTAAGGGCGTGGCACTTTTTACGGTTATCGCCACCGTATCCGCCCCTAACAGCGTAATACTTTGTTCGGCCTTGGTAACTCCGGACTTACGCGCCCGCGAAGTCAATAGGGCCGTAGTCCCGTCCGGGTGTCTTACTATAATTTGTTCCATACGATAATACCGTTAGTAGTGAAACTTTCTATTTCTTCGATAACTCCGGCGACAATGGCGTAAAAAATTCCGTCGGTCGTGTATTCGTGACTCGCTGTTACGTCGGTTCCGTAAACGTCGTTCGTTTGGGTTCCGTCGCCCCAAAAGATAGTAACCGCCTTCTTGCTGGTTAGGGTAATCGTTAGCGTTTTCGTATCATTGCTTAAACGCTGGTGCCGTACGATACGCTTTACCGGGTCGGGTTCCTTCAATTTCAAGGTAAAGGTTCCTACCATAAGGTCGTCGTTCCAACGTTTGTTAATGGCTACCCCGTTCTCGTTATAGACTTCGTAAAGCAACGGTTTCGTAGGGTGTATATCTACCATAAGCCGCTGGGTGTTGGGCCGGTTGAATACGTCCAAGAAGTCGTTTAGCTTCGTAACAAAGTCTACCTTCCCGTTCGCTTTCATAAAGCAATTAAGGGCTATTTCGCGGGGTTGCAGTATCTTGTTTTCAAGGTCTACTATCTCCCCGTGATAATCCGGCCAATCAACGGAAACCGGGGTTTTCATTTTGGGACGGTCAAGAAGGCCGTTACTTTCGCTTACATAAATATCCCAAGCCTTAAAATCGGTTCCGTCTATACTGTAAGCCAATTGCGCCACCGTAGCAATACTTTCGGTAATTTCTTCCTGCGGCAAGGCGGTATTATATACCTTAACTTCGTCGATACAACCGTACCCGTTGGCGGTCGTATAGATGTCTTGCAGGATAGCGAAACCGGTAGGCTGGGCGGGTAGCGTAATGGTCTGCACCAATGCCGTATCAAGGTAAATGCGGATTGTTAGGCCCTCTTTGACGATAGCCCAATAGCCCCAAGTATCGGCCGCAAGGTTAAACCACGCTTCCGTATAACCTTCTATGGCTTCCCAGCGGGCAAAGAATCCGATACGCTTACCTGTAAAGCCGTCCGGGAAGGCTGAACGCTTCAACCAGGCAAGCAGGGTAAAGTTCCCGGTAAGGGGAATTACGTTTTTGTCTATATCGCAATGCCCGTTACCGTCGAACTTTATACAATTGCCTTGCTTTCCGCCGGTAAAATCTGCTTCTACTACCGTACCGTCCGCCCGTGTCTTGCTGTAATCGTAAGCAATGGTAGAACCGGCCGCTTCATCGAAGGGCATATTTAGGATAATGTTACTTTCGTCTGCCATATCAATACGTTTTAGTCGTTTTTCGAATAACTTTTATTATCGCGTTACCTTCGCCGTCGCCGGTGGTAGTCGTCAAGTTCCCGCCGTAGTGGTTTACGCAAATCTTCGCGTTATCCCGTGCTTCTACTTCTACGGTGGTATCGTCGAATACGTCTACCATTACGAAGGAATTACCGGTAGCAAGAACCTTTAACCGGCTTTGGTGCTTTGCGAATACCTGCCCTACGTTCCAACCGTCGTAAGTGGCGGTACCCTCGCAACGGCCAAGGGCTACTACGTGCCGGAAGTTTCCGGCCGTAATAGCTTGGTCGAGGAACACGCCGTAGGCTTCGCAAGCACCTACGAAGTGCTGGCGTATAAATTCGTTGCTGGGGTACTCGTTGCTTAGGCAAAAGTCGATACCTTCAAGGTACATTTTAATAAGTTCGTCTTTCCCTTTGGTATCTATAAGGCGGCCGTACCATTCTTCGCAAATGCCTTTCTTTTTGGCGTCGCGGGCCAATCGTTTATTTACTTCCATATCGCTACATTGTTATTCCTTGCGCCCGTAACGGGTCGGACGCGCTTCCCGAAGTATTCTTTTCTATCTGTTCAAGGTACCGGTTCGATACGCTTAATTTGCCGTCGATGTTGGCAAGGTGTATAAGCTGCTGGCGCAAGATTTCTATTTCCTGCACTTGGTTTACACGTACGGCGTTCGTTTGTCCGGCCAATAAATCTATACTTTCTTGGCTGGCTCCCTTAATTGCACCGGATAGGCTCGTAGTAGGGTCGCCGTTATCGTCCAAGTCCTTAAACAAATCTTCGTACAACTTCAAGGCTTCGGCGTACCCTTGGGCTATTGAGTTTACTCTATCCTTAAACCGTTGCTGTTCTTCCGGGGTCAAGCCGTCGAAGGAACCGCCGCCTTCATCGTCAAAACCCATATCGCGCTGCAACTGCTTTACGGCATTTTGTAGCTGCTGTTCGAGGAATTGTTTTTTTAAGGCGTTCTTTACGGCATTACCTAATACCTGGTTCGTAACCTTTTCAATCGCGCTTTTTACTTTGTCGCTGTTGAAGCCGTCGGAGTAGGCTTCGGCTATCGCGTCGGACAAGTCCTTTGCCGAAGTCTGCGTTACGCTTTCCGTAATTTCGGCTATGGTGTCTTCGATTTGGCGGCCTAATTCTTCGTACTGCTCCTTATATTGGTTTACCTTACCACTATCGGTTTTTTTCTTGCTTTCTTCCGCTTCCCACATAGCCCGCAAGTGCGCGCGTTGTTCGCGCATATTGTTAATAAGGGCCTTTTGGTTATCGTAAACCGATTCGCCTAACGCCTTATCTACGGCGTGTTCAAGTGCTTTGTAGGCGCGTTCCAATTCTTCGACGGCAGCAGCGTGTTTCTTAATGGCTCGTTCGGCCTTACGGTCGCGGGAGTTGAACAGGTCAAAGACGGAAGTTAGCATACCTACGGCTCCCTGTATCATTTGGGCCGGGTTCATAGTTGCGTACCCCTGTGCCATTTGCCCTATTCCGTCCACAATTCCGCCTACGTCCCCTAAAATAGCTTGGGTTTCGTCGTCCATAGAACCTCCCATTTTCTCAATAGCACCCGTAACCGCGTCGAACGAACCTTTTACCAAATCGGCCGTAGCCCCTACGCCTTTGAATACTTCGGATAGGTTCGCTTTACTTGCGTCCTTCTTATAGTCCTTCAAAGCCGTAGAAAGGGCCTTAAACGGGTTGCGGGTCTGTATTTCGTCCTTGGCTTCCCGCAACTTGCTTAAAACTACGTCTAAGTCTTGCGGGTTAAGTTCTACGCCTAATTGGGCCTTTTGCGCTTCGATTTTATCTATAAGGGCCTGTATTTGCGCCGTAGTAAGGTCGTCGAGGTTCCCGAAAAGTTGCTCCCAAGCCCCGGAATCGGTCAATTCCTGCAACGCTGCGGACGAAAGGGCCTTATTCTTGGCTTCCTGCAATTTCGCTACTAATTCTTCGTTATTCTGCTGGGTTGCCAATGCTATTTTTTCGTCGTATTGCGCGGAAATATCGGCGCATTTTTGCTGATATGTTTTGTATTCCTCTACCAATGCGTCGTAGTCTTCGTTCCCCGAACTTTTTGCGTATTTTTTGCGCTCTTTCTCCAAATTCGCCAAGGCTTCCAAGGCTATACGGCGTTCGTCGTCCGTCTTGGCCTTCGCCAATTGCTCGTTAAGAAGGCGGCTATTTTCGGCGTAGTTGGCTTCAAAGGTTATCTTCTTACCCAAATAGTCCGCATATTCGGATAATAGGGCTTTTGTCCGGTCTTTGGCCTTTTGCTCTACGTCTTCCTGCTGCTTCTTAATAATGTCGCTTTTACCTTTGTCAAGGTCGGAACCGTCCCCGGTCAAAGCCTTACGCTTTTCTTCCAAGATATTAACCATTTCCAAAATGGAACGTGCCCCGGAAAGTTGTTCTTTAAGCTCCTTTTCGAATCCGGCTAAAACGGTTTCCTTCGTTTCGTTGGCTATGGCGTTATTTAGCTTCTGCAATTCTTCGGCTTGTGTCTTTGTGGCCGTTCCGCTTCCGATAGCCTTAATAAGCTGGTCGCGCTGCTTCTGTAAATAATCCAAATAGCTACTTCCTTCTTTCAGCAACCCGGCGAACTCGGCTTTTGCGGCATTGCGTACTACTTCGTCTTTGGAATTTACCCAATTGTAATACTCCGTATATTTCTTTTTCCGGGCTTCCAATTGTTCCGTAAACGGGTCTTTTTGCGTAGTCTTAGAAGACGTGCCGGATAAATCCATTTTTTTAAGTAACGCTTCCTGTTCTTTGATTTTCGCCAATAACTCGGCCCGCTCCTTATCGGTGGTAGCTTCCTTATACTTTGCACGCAACTTTGAAATAGTCTTTTCCAGAGCTTCTATACTGCCTTCCGCCACTTTATCCGCACCGCCCCCGATAGAATCCAAAATTTCGCGTTCTTTTGCGGTAAATTCTACTTGCTGGTTTATCAAGGCGTTATATTCCCGTTCCGCTTTCGCTACGGCATCTTCGGCCTTTTTCCAATCGCGGGATTTTTCAATTATAACGCCTTTACGCTCTACGCCGTAACCGTCCTTATATGTTCCCTTCTTCGATACATACGCTTTCGGAGTAGCTTCTAATTCCTGCTGGGCTTTTAATACTTCCTTGTATTTCTCTACGGCCAATTCCTGTACGGCTAACGCTTTGGCCCGTTCTAAGCAGGCTTCTATAAACTTCGACTTATTAGCTACTAACAAGTCTTCCGCTTCTTTAACCGTCTTAATGGAAAATCCCAAGTCCTCGAAGCGGTCTTTATTGTCTTCGATAAACTTGTTTTTAGCGGCCATATCGTTACCCAGCCGGTTCCATGCGGTGGAAAGCTCGGTAATTGCTGTAACCGGTTCGGCGGCAGCTTCTACCACTTTGTTATTAAATTCTTCTTGCGCCTTCTTTGCTTCCCGATTCTTGGATATGAATTTGGAAATTAAGGCTATCGCAGCGGTAATCGCTACTGAAAGGCCAAGGGTTAAGGTCGCCATTAACGCCTTTGCCGCTACGTTGGAAATACCCAAAGCCGTAGCAAACTTCGTTTCCGCTACGGTAAGTAATTCTTTCGCCTTGCGAACTAATACAAGCTGGGTATATGAATCCTTGTTTAAGGTTTTGGCTACCTGCTGTAAGCCTATGGTTATAGCCATAAGGGACTGAACTTTAACCATAATCTTTTGCAAGTTTTCATTTTCCCCGGCAAACAGTCCTACCGCACCCTGCGCGGCCGAAAAAGCCCCGCTTATACCGCCCATTACCTCTAATACGGTATTCATATTTTGGTAGTCGTCGGACATAATTTTAGCCTGCGTATTTGCGTCGGCCATAGCGTCCGCCAAACGGCCTAATTCCGCCTGCATAGCCCGGTATTCGTCCGTATTACGCTTCCCGTTCTGTTCCATTTCCGCAAGTGAATTTTTAAGGTTCATAACTTGCGTTCGTAACATGCCTTTCGCCTTCGCGTTTTGCTCTACCTTGGCCTTATTCTCGTTTAAGGTTTGTTCTTCTTTCTGTAAAGCGTCCGCCGTGTTCGCCACTTCCTGCAAAAGTGCTTTCCGCTGGGCTATTTCGTCTTTTATAGCCTGTTGTTTGGCCGTTAATGCCCTATATTCTTCGTCCCCCTTGGCGGTGCCTTTCATAAAGGCGGCCCCGGCCGCTTCGCCCAAGCGGGCGTACTCTTTTTCAAGGTCGGCGATTGCGTTACTATGGATTGCGGCCATAGTGTCTATATCCTTAAACGCCGCTTCAATTTGTGCGGCGGCTTCTCTGTACGCGGCTTCCATACGGTCGCCGCCTTCTACGGTTGCGTCCGTGAAACCCTGTACGCGCCTTTTGGTTTCGGCCAATGCGCTATTTATTTGCCCGTTATTCGCAATTATATCGAACTCCAAGGCACCGCCTTTTATATTCATCGGATAATGCTATTTATTTGTTGTAAAATACTTTCGGCGTTCTCGCTGGTTATCTTGGTTGTCGTGTTGCCCGCTGTATTGCCGTCTTCGTCGTCGGCCATGCGCGGCGCGTCGATTAACAACCGTTGAACAACGGCCCAAGCTACGCCGTGATGTAAGTAATCCCAAGTCCAGCCAAGGTGGGCGCAAATCGAACCCCGGCGGCCGTAAGGACTATTAAGCCCTATTACTCTATGCGCTCCGTCCTCGGTTGGGTCGTTCTTGCGCCGCTCATCAAGCGCATAGAGTTTATAAAATCCCCTAAGTTGCTTACGCTGGTTACGGCTTCGGAAAGTCCTACCAATTTGGAAGGTTTAATAGTGTGGAAGAAAAGGGCCGTAAGCCGGTCTAACTCCTTATCGTCGTTGTATTTTTTTACCCTTCCACCCGCGCAAACTTCGGTAACGTGGTAATCTTCGCCCAATACGGCAATAGCGATTATTCGGGCCATACGTGCGGCGTTATCTTTGGCTATGCGCTTCGCTTCCGCCAAGGTTTCCGTTCCGCCGGCTGTAAGCCGTTTTTCGTCTAAGCCCATTTCTACCCATATCGCGCTAAGTCTGTCAAGAACCGAAAGCGTAGGTTCCTGTATTTCGAAGTCTTCCTTTACCGTAATTACTTCGGGACGTTGGAAGAATCCTTTAACGCCTTTTTTATGCCGGCGGATTTTATGCGTAACGCTGAACTTTATACCTTGCTTTACCAAAAGGTTAAGTTCTTCGCGCTCTAACTCTAAATCCGTTTTTTCTCTTATCGTATCGTCGTTCATATCGTCGTTAAATCAAGAAAGCCCCCGAAACTTTCATTTGGGGGCTTTCGGGTTAAAGTAAGGCTTTCCCCGCGTTATGCCTGCACGTCTGCGGCGGTCATAAGCGTAGCGGTTATTTTCTTAGTTCCCGTTTTGGTCGGCTGCAATACGGTACCGGCAACCTCGATAAGAAGAATACCGCTTTTACTGAAAGTTGCGTTAATCTTACTTACGAGTTTCATGCGCGGAATCTCGAATTTAAGGCCCTGTTCCGGGGTAATGCGTACCGACTTTTCGACTACGGGGATTTTATCCGGAGCTTCCCATTTATCCGGCGTTGAACCTGTGCCGGGGGTACCTACGCCGCCCAAAAGGTCGGCAAGAACCGTAACCGAAGGGTTCATAATCGAAAAGTTGAAGTTCGTTTTTCCGCCCCGGCTAATGCTTATTACGGGGTCGTCCACTTCTTCGGCGTAGTGGTAGGTTGTTTCCGGGTCTTCCTGCGTCATCGTGCAGGTGTCTTGGTAGGTATAACCCAATACGTCCAAGGTTTTGCCCATACCGCCGTCCTCGGCAATTGCTCCTACCTCAATCTTGGAAAGACCGATAGTATAAGTTTTCTTTGCTGCCATTGTCGTAAATTTTAATTAGTTCGTTGTATATTCCATTCTACCCGCAAGTTGTTGTAATGCTCGTTAATGCCCGGTTCTTTAATTATGGCTTCCGTAGAAACCCGAATAGTCAGCCCGGTAATGTTCGCCGATTTTAGAACCGATAGAACAATAACCGTTAGTTCGCGTATTCGCTCCCTATGCGCCTTAAATTGTTCGGTTCGGCCTATCCTTTCCTTTTTGTCGGGGACGTGGATATTTACGTTTGAAGTTCCGGTTTGCGGTACTTCGTGGTTTAGGAATAGGTTGTTAATTACTACGTCTTCCTTCCCGGAATTATCCGGCCGTTCTCCCTGCACGAATATTCCGCCGCTAAGGGCCGCTTTCAATTCGGCCGAAGCGTTCAGAATCTCAAAAAGAATATCATCGGTTTCTATACTCTGCATACCTCTTTGTGTTAAATCCATAACCGGCAATGAAGCCGGCCGAGGTCGAACTTTTCGCAAGTTCCGGTTACTACAACTAAGCCCGTTGCTTTGGCTGCTTCTACAAACTCGGTATTCGAAAGCTGGCTAACGTCTACCTTCTCCCGCGTTACAATTACCTGCGTGCCTTCGGGAATTTTGGCCGTACCTTTCGGTAGCTGGATAAGCGAAGCGAATACGCGGGTTTCTCCGTCGGCGGTCTGAATTGTCGAACCTTTACCGTTGGTTTCTTCCCGGCAAACTGCTTTTAACCCCCATGCGGCGGCGGGCGTTTCCCAAGAACCGTTAGGTAATTGGACGCTTTCGCCGTCGTGCTGCAAGGCGTACAAGTATTGCGGGTATTGGTAGGAAGTCGTTACCATACGTTGCTTTTGTTCCGAATTTTGGGCTTGCCGGCCGGCGTAATGCCTAATTCCGTGCAAGTCGCGTTATACCAAAGTTTGATAGCGTCCCAATTCCAACTAATGGAATACCCGCCTTCTCCGATATTGGCAAGGGGGATAAGCGTTGTAAACTCTCGGCAAATGGCCGTTTTAGCCTTCCGCACGTCTACCGGTGCGTCCGGGTCGGGGATAAGTCCGCTTTGGTTGCAAAGTATCAAATCCACGTCGTCCGCCGATAGCTGGAATTTGCCGACCGTTTTAGTAATCCATTCTTTGTAAGTCATCGGGTAAGGGTATTAGGATAGGGGCGACCGTTGCCGGCCGTCCCCTTTCCGGTTAGTGTGTCCAAGTGCTGTTAGAAGTGTCCATAAGGAAGGAACGGCCCGAAGAAAGCCAAGCCGGGAAAGCGTTTGCAATTCCTACGGTAACTTCTTCGATAGGTTCCTCGGTGGAATACTTCTTTACGCAGGTGTGGCCGTTCATAGCTTTGATTGCTACGGAACCTTTAAGGTTCATATCGGCCGGCTTCTTCCAATAGGTCGAACCGAGCACCTTGCTTTCGCTGAACATTACCACGTTGTCGGCGAACGGGTTGCCGGTAATGAGGCTTCCGTCGTCCTTCTCGATAGTAATATCTTGGTCGATAACTACGACCTGCAAGCCGCGCAGGTACGCCAAACCCTTCATAGCCGCGTTTACCTGTTCCAAGCTCGGCGTTTGTGCGATGTTCAAGGCGTTAGCCGCGAACGAAGCGCAAAGTTTCGTTACTTCCTCGGTCTGAACCATAAGCGCGAAAGTGTCAAGGTTCATAAAGGCGTACTTCAAGCTAATACCCTTTTTCTTGGCCTTAGCTACGATAGCCTTAAAGTCCTTGCTAAACGGTTTCGCGCCGGTGGTGTTCCAAGCGGCCGAGCCGGTCTGAAATCCTACCTTCTGCGTTGCGTCGATTTGATAATCTACGTCGTACTCGGTAATTACGCTATTGTTGTTGTCGTTGGTAAGCGTTACTTTGCCCAACGAAATAGACTGCAACGCAATCCATTCCAAGCGGGCGGCCACCCCGTCCCAGCAGTACTGCGTATCTTCGGCCCACGCTTCTACCAAAGCCCGAAGGTCGGGGTTCGCGGAAGTCATGGCGACCATAATGTCGTATTCGTTAAGCTCGTTTTCGTCCTTGGTGCGCTTAATAGCCACCTTCGGAATATCGCCCTGAATACGCGCGATAGCTTCGCGGGTCTTTTTGTTGATACTTGCGCCGCGTGCTACAAGGTCGCCGGCAATCTTTAACCCTACCTGCGCTTCAAGGGCTTTCCATGTAAGCGTGTAGTTCTCCTTCAAGGGGAACAAGGTAGGATAGTAGTACGGTTTAAGGTCGTAAGTGTTAATTACGGCCTGCATATCCTTTTCGGTAATGCCAATCATTAAGCTCCTTTGCATAACTTTTCCCGATTAAATTAGATAAACTGAATACCGGTAAGTTTGGCTTTCACTTCGGCACCGATAGGCGGGATATTGCTTTCCCGAATCTGCCCGATAGTCCAAGCGTTTACGATATGGTTGCTAAGTTCGTCCACGTCGTAGCTTTCGCCTACAAGGGCTACCGGTGTGTATTTGAAAGCTGCCCCCGAAGCCCCGGCCTTGGCTGCGAGGTAAAGCGAATCGCCGGCTTTTGCGGCAACTCCAAGGGTTGTACCTACCGTAAGGTCGTCTTTGCTGCCGTCGCCGCTGTTTGTGGCGATAGCGGTAATA
>ENA-ORRW01003326-ORRW01003326.1-human-gut-metagenome-genome-assembly--contig:-NODE-3326-length-11698-cov-7.097054_pt1 | contig 11698 bp, 9 predicted proteins | sample MGYA00242183_ERZ509150 | MGnify/ENA primary metagenome ERZ509150 (study PRJEB26280, sample SAMEA2338639) | human gut metagenome | biome: human gut; feature: human-associated habitat; material: faeces... | reverse complement strand
CCTGCGGCGGGTCGCTTTTGCGACATATTTCATAACCGCCGCAGTGCGATCCCTGCGGAGCGTTTTTAATTCATAGGAAGAAATTTCCTATGAATTAAAAAGTATAGGCCCAGGGGACCTATACCATCTTATGCATTTCCGCTTTTCTTCTGTGATGCCGGTACAGGCTTCCCAGTCTGTTGTAGAACCAGAAGGACTGTACCAGAATATTATTGGCTTTTCCGATCTTCTCTTTGGTAGTACCCCGGTAATAAGATCCTCCGCATTTGATCCCTTCCCCCAGCTTCACCGCCCGGATCAGATCGGATTCACAATGAATCTGCTCCGGGATGTCAGTATACGCCATACCGACACAGTCCGTTTTGTGAGCATCGCTTCCACCGAAGGTCGGCAGTGCGTACATTTCCGCCAGTACCTTGGCGCAATGGTTGCTATCTACACTCTCACAGGCATTGAAGCCTTCCAGAAAATCAAACTGATTCATCACCGCCATCTGATTCCGCTTCTTCAGGGTATTGGTGAAGCTTAAATATTTCTCTCCGCAGGGATGTGCCGGTCCTAATATTCCGCCGTTCTTATGCACGATATCGATCAGGATCTGTACCGGTAATCCCCGAAGCTCCAGAATTTTCAGCTTAACATTCTCAGGCATGATCACCAGGATATGTCCGGCATCAATGGTATCGTATTCAATCCCCTTCAGCACTACAAAATCTTTATATTTTTGATCCTTGATGTTTCGTTTCCACGCGCGGTAACCATTATATGAATTATGATCGCTGACCAACATACCGTCAAAACCCTTGCGGATCAATTCCGCAATAAAATCCTCAATAGGAACCTTTCCATCCATAGATCCTTCTTTTGTATGACAATGCATATCAAATTTCATCTGTTTTGTTCCTTCTTTCTCTTGTGGCTTACGTCTTTGGCCCATGCCAAGTATAACAGATTCCCTCATAGCATACAACGCCTTTACGAAAAATAAAACAGGCACCGGATATATTCCACCCAATGCCTGTCTGTAACTTTCCTGCATGTTTTATTTGATATTCTATTTTACCACACGTACACGGAAGACACCGTCAATCTTCTGCAAAGCCTCTACCAGATCCTGTGTTGCCGCACTTTCAATATCCAGCATGGTATATGCCACTTCACCGCGGGATTTGTTGGTCATATCGGAGATATTGATGTTCTTCTCACCGATCACTGCGGTAAACTGATTCAGCATATTGGTAATATTTTTATGGAAAATGGCAATTCTTCCGGCCTGGCTGCATACGCCCATGTCACAGGCAGGATAATTTACGCTGTTGCGGATATTGCCGTTCTCCAGATAATCCATCATCTCTTCCACAGCCATCTTCGCACAGTTATCCTCGGATTCCTCGGTGCTTGCGCCCAGATGAGGGATCACGATACAGCCGGGCTGTCCTGCTGTCGTAGGATTCGGGAAATCAGATACATAACGGGCTACCTTGCCGCTCTTTAATGCCTCCAGGACATCTGCCTCATTTGCTAACAGATCTCTTGCAAAGTTTAACAGGACCACGCCATCTTTCATTTTGCTGATGGCTTCCTTGTTGATCATACCCTTTGTGGAATCCAGAAGCGGTACATGTATCGTAATGTAATCACAGTCTGCATAAATTTCTTCCACATTCATCACATGCTTGACGGAACGGCTTAAGTTCCAAGCAGCATTGACGGATACGTAAGGATCATAGCCATAGACTTCCATACCGAGGCTTACTGCTGTATTGGCCACCTTGACGCCGATAGCACCCAGACCGATGACACCTAACTTTTTGCCCATTACTTCCGTACCGGCGAATTTCTTCTTTTCTTTTTCTGCGGCTTTGGCAATGTCAGCGTTGTCTTTGGATGCCTTGACCCATTCGATACCGCCTACCACATCACGGGCAGCTAACAGCATACCAGCGATCACCAGTTCCTTTACGCCATTGGCGTTGGCACCGGGCGTATTGAATACTACGATACCCTTTTGGGCACATTTATCCAGAGGAATGTTGTTGACACCGGCTCCGGCTCTCGCTACTGCCAGAAGATTTTCCGGCAGATCCATCTCATGCATGGAAGCACTGCGGACCAGAACGCCCTCTGCGTCATTCATATTATCGGTTACTTTATAGTCTGCTGTCAGACGATCCAGTCCCACTTTGGAAATGGGATTCAGGCAATTGATCTGAAACATTTTTTCTCCCCCTTAAGCGTTCTCCGCTTCAAACTTCTTCATGAACTCTACCAGCTTCTCCACACCTTCGATGGGCATTGCATTGTAGATACTTGCTCTCATGCCGCCTACGGTTCTGTGCCCCTTCAGGTTCTCAAAACCGGCTTCTTTTGCTTCTTTTACGAACTTGGCATCCAGCTCTTCATTACCGGTAATGAATGGAACATTCATCAGGGATCTGTCTTCCTTGCGGACGGTACCCTTGAACAGCTTGCTTTCATCCAGGTAGTCATACAGGATCTTCGCCTTTTTCTCATTGCGCTCCTTCATTGCTTCCAGACCACCCATCTTCTTCAGCCATTTAAATACCTTGCCGCAAATGTAGATGCCGTATGCGGGAGGAGTATTGTACAGAGAATCTGCATCTGCATGGATTTTATAACGAAGCATGGTCGGTGTACCGGGAAGTACGTCCTCGGTGATCAGATCCTCACGGATGATCACGATAACCACACCTGCAGGTCCGATATTTTTCTGTACGCCGCCATAGATCACACCATATTTTGTCACATCTACCGGCTCGGATAAAAAGCAGCTGGATACATCTGCAACCAGGGGCTTACCCTTGGTATTGGGCAGGGTCTTGAATTTCGTACCGTAAATGGTATTGTTCTCGCATATGTACACGTAATCTGCATCCTCACTGATGGGCAGATCGGAGCAATCGGGAATATAAGAGAAAGTCTTATCCTCGGAAGAAGCAATCTTATTAGCCTTGCCGTACAGAGAAGCCTCCTGGTATGCCTTCTTCGCCCACTGACCGGTTACGATGTAGTCTGCTACACGGTTCTTCATCAGGTTCATGGGGATCATGGCAAACTGCTGGCTCGCACCACCCTGTAAAAACAGTACCTTATAGTTGTCCGGGATATTCATCAGTTCTCTGAGATCAGCTTCCGCTTCCTTAATGATCGTATCATAGGCTTTAGATCGATGGCTCATCTCCATTACGGACATGCCGGTTCCTCTATAATCCAGCATTTCATCGGCTGCTTCCTGTAATACCTCCTCAGGGAGTACTGCAGGGCCTGCGGAAAAGTTATACACTCTTGCCATTTTCAAAGACCTCCTCGATATTTTCTAAATTTTTTATAAAAAGCATAGGTATAGAATAAGCTTTTCATTTGCTTTAGTCAACTACATTGTTAAATTATTTTCAATTTGTTCGCCTGGCAAGGACAATTTATCTGAAAATGTCTGTATTATTAGAAAAGTAACTATTTAGAATACGTAAATATCAAAAATGGTACTTCAAATGCTCGCATTTGTAAGGACCGTTGTTGATATTTATGTATTGCGTAAGCAATATTATTTGCTTTTCTATGCAAATAATATCTAAATAGTTGCTATTCACTAATAAAACATTACGACAGGGGTGCCGATCTGCACATAATCAAACAATTCTTCCATTTTGTCCTTTGGCGTATTGATACAGCCGTGGGAACCCGCAGTCTGGTAGATGTCCCCGCCGAATTCTTTGCGCCATCCGGCGTCATGAATACCGATACCGCCCTTCACAGGCATCCAGAATTTCACAGGAGAGGCATACCCCGGTCCCCGTAAAACCCGGTTTTTCTGCTTATTATAGACAAAATTGACGCCTTCCGGCGTTCCCATACGCCGCCGCATATTGCCTGTCACGATCTCCGTCTCCAGCTTCAATGCGCCTTTTTCGTAATAGTACATTTTCTGTTCTGTCATATCCACTTCGATATAGGTGTCACCAATATCATTTTTACCATAGCAGAAGGCTTCTCTCTCATAAATAGGGATATGTGTCTGGGGAGTGCCTGTATGTACACCGGGATCCAACAGATGCTCCAGCAGGTAGGCAGTCTCCTTTTTCCGGTCCATTTTGCTGCCATAGGTTCCGCCCTCGATGGTGATCACATCCCCACGGGTACTGTGAAACTGTCTGGTTCGTCCATAGCCGTCATATTCTTCCGCCAGGCTCTGCACATACGCCGCCACAGCCTCCTCGTCCAACACAAAGTTTCCCTTCTCATCCTGCACCGGCAGTCCGTTCTGCGCAGTCAGAAAAGAAGCACAGTCCGCCGCTGTTACCGGATGTCTCTCTTCACCGAAGCAGTAGACAATATCGCAGGTCTGAAATCTCTCGATCTCTTTCCACAGATTCCTCAGAGTTTTTTGACTCTCATCCGGTGTTATCTCATAGTAGCATCCGCTCTCCTGCAGGTTCAGTGTTTCCTGCCCATTCTCCACGATTTCTTTTAATGCCAAAAAAGCCTTCTCCAGATCGATGCGGTCGCTCAGTCCGTCTGTGAAGGCATAGGCCCCCTCCGTATCCCTGGTAAGGCTGTAATCTGTTATTCTCTCCTGTTCCGTCTGTACGAATTCCAGGGCATTGTAGGCTCTGCGAAGCGCCTCCTCATCCACGGTCACCGCAGGTGCCAGGGTCCGCCTGGAATGAAGCAGAACATTGTCCACCCACAGATACGGATTCTGTTCCTGTCTGTACGCTTCCAGTGCACTGCCAAAGTCCGCGCGATAATCCACATCGGCGAGAGCGATCGTGTATTCCTCTCCCGCTTTATCCACGATGACAACATTCGGAGCTTCTGTATGTGACAAAAGCTCCGAATTCACTTCTTCCACCGTTTTTCCGGTACAGTACACTCCGTTGATCCAGGTATTCAGAGAAAAGCCTTCCCTGTAATAAAATGCCAGGACAAAATATACTGTCAACAGAAACAGTAGTAATATCAACACCGCAAAAAGTAATCTCTTCGTCGTCTTATTCATCAGGACTGCCTTTTCAAATCATCTCCGTCAAATACTTCACTGATGGGGGCTCCTGCCGGAACCATGGGGAATACCTTATCATCCTCCGGGATCATACACTCGATCATTACCGGTGCCTTCAGGGCAATGGCTTTCTCGATAGCGGGTGCCACTTCTTCCTTTTGGGTCACGCGGATGGCGGTACAGCCCAGTCCTTCTGCCACCTTACAGAAATCCACCTTATCCTTCAGTACTGTTTGGGAATAGCGTTTCCCATAGAACAGTGTCTGCCACTGTCTTACCATGCCAAGCACCTGGTTGTTGATGACTACCTGGATAATGGGAATGTTATAACGGCTGGCAGTAGCCAGTTCATTCATGTTCATGCGGAAGCATCCGTCGCCTGCAATATTGATGCAGACCTTATCCGGCTGTCCGATCTGCGCACCGATGCAGGCTCCCAGACCGTAACCCATGGTACCTAAGCCCCCGGAAGACAGGAAGGTACGGGGCTTCGTATAATGATAATACTGTGCCGCCCACATCTGATGCTGTCCCACGTCTGTGGTGATGATGGCTTCTCCGTTCGTCACACGGTCAATTTCCTGCATGATATAAGGACAGGACAGATTTTCGTCATCGTATTTCAGAGGATATTTTTCCTTCAGTTCCGTTATATGCGCCATCCACTCCGGATGTTCCTGTTTGGACAGGCAGGCATTTAATTCCGTCAGAGTTTTCTTCAGATCGCCTACCAGAGAGGCGTCCACACGGATATTCTTATTAATCTCCGCAGCATCCACATCCAGCTGGATGATTCTTGCATTCTCCGCGAACTTTTTCGGGTTACCTGTCACACGGTCGGAGAATCTGGCACCCAGTGCCACCAACAGATCACATTCGCTGACTCCCAGGTTCGAAGTCTTGGTACCATGCATGCCGATCATGCCGGTATAGCGCTCACTTCTTCCATCAAAGGCTCCCTTACCCATCAGAGTATCACATACCGGTGCATCGATCAGCTCTGCAAATTCTGCCACCTCAGCACTAGCCTCGGAAATGATGGCTCCGCCACCCAGATAGATGTATGGTTTTTTCGCCTTGTGGATCATCTCTGCTACCAGCATCAATTCTTCCCTGGTGTAACGAGTCACTCTCTCCTCCTGCTGAATCGTCATGGGCGTGTACTCACAGGTAGCTGCCGTCACATCCTTCGTAATATCGATCAGGACAGGACCGGGTCTTCCGCTCCTGGCGATATGGAATGCCTTGCGGATGGTATCTGCCAGGATCTCCACGTTTTTCACAATATAACCATGCTTCGTAATGGGCATGGTCACGCCGGCGATATCCACCTCCTGAAAGCTGTCCTTGCCGAGTAAAGGTAAGGTAACATTTGCGGTGATCGCTACCATCGGTACGGAATCCATGTAAGCCGTAGCGATACCGGTGACCAGGTTCGTAGCGCCGGGTCCGCTGGTAGCCATGCAGACACCTACTTTTCCCGTAGCTCTCGCATAGCCGTCCGCCGCATGTGCCGCTCCCTGTTCATGGGAAGTCAGAATATGTCTGATCTCCCCACTGTGCTTATAAAGTGCATCATAAATATTAAGGATTGCCCCGCCGGGGTAACCGAATACGGTATCTACCCCCTGCTCCTTCAGGCATTCTACCAGAATTTCCGATCCTGTTAACTGCATTGCAAAATCCCTCCGGTTATTTTAATGATTGCTTAGTTTTTCTGAGAAGGTGCTTCCAGTACCGCACCGCGGTTACCGCTGGTCACCAGTTCATGATATCTTGCCAGGTAGCCGGTCGTGATCTTAGGCTCTCTGGGCTGCCATTTTGCTCTTCTGGCTGCCAGTTCTTCGTCGGATACCAGTACATCCAGTTTGTTCTCCGGGATGTTGATACGGATAATATCGCCCTCTTCCACCAGTGCGATCGGACCGCCCACTGCTGCCTCCGGAGAGACATGTCCGATGGATGCGCCACGGGAAGCTCCGGAGAAACGTCCGTCGGTGATCAGTGCCACGCTGGAGCCCAGTCCCATGCCTGCAATGGCAGAGGTGGGATTCAGCATCTCTCTCATGCCGGGGCCGCCCTTAGGTCCTTCATAACGGATCACTACTACATCGCCTGCAACGATTTTCCCGGACTTGATAGCATCAATAGCATCTTCTTCACAGTCGAATACTCTGGCAGGGCCTTCGTGTACCAGCATCTCCGGTGCCACAGCAGATCTCTTGACCACGCCGCTGTCCGGTGCCAGATTACCCTTCAGTACAGCAATACCGCCGGTCTGGGAATAGGGGTTCTCCACAGGACGGATGACTTCCGGATTCTTGTTGACACAATTCTTGATATTCTCTCCTACGGTCGTACCGTTAGCAGTCAGGCAGTCGAGGTTCAAAAGTCCCTTCTTGGACAGTTCATTCATTACCGCATAGACACCGCCTGCTTCGTTCAGGTCTTCCATATAAGTAGGACCGGCAGGTGCAAGATGACACAGATTCGGAGTCTTGGCAGAGATCTCGTTGGCGATCTCCAGGTTCAGTTCCACACCTGCTTCTCTTGCGATAGCGGGCAGATGCAGCATGGTATTGGTAGAGCATCCCAGTGCCATATCCACAGTCAAGGCATTCTGAAAAGCTTCCGGAGTCATAATGTCTCTGGGACGGATATTTTTCTCGACCAGTTCCATGATTTTCATGCCGGCATGTTTTGCCAGACGGATACGTTCGGAATATACGGCGGGGATCGTACCGTTGCCACGAAGTCCCATACCAATGGCTTCGGTCAGACAGTTCATGGAGTTCGCGGTATACATACCGGAGCAGGAACCGCAGGTAGGACATACCTTTTCCTCGAACTCAGCCAGTTCATCCATAGTCATGGTACCGGCTGCCACACTTCCCACTGCCTCGAACATAGAGGATAAGCTTCTCTTCTGTCCGTGTACATGTCCGGCTAACATGGGACCGCCGGATACAAAGATAGTGGGGATATTCACTCTGGCTGCCGCCATCAAAAGTCCGGGAACATTCTTGTCACAGTTGGGAATACATACCAGACCGTCAAATCCGTGTGCCATAGCCATGCACTCGGTGCTGTCGGCGATCAGATCTCTGGTCACCAGGGAATACTTCATTCCCACATGTCCCATGGCAATACCGTCACATACAGCGATGGCGGGGAATACTACCGGCATACCACCTGCCATGGCTACGCCCATTTTTACAGCTTCAGTGATCTTATCCAGATTCATATGTCCGGGTACGATCTCATTGAAGGAGCTGACGATACCGATCATGGGGCGTCTTCTCTCTTCTTCGGTAAATCCCAGCGCATTGAACAGACTTCTGTGGGGTGCCTGGGCAGTTCCTGTCTTAACGGAATCACTTCTCATAATTATATCTCTCTTTCTCTTCCTTATTTTCTCTATACCGGATAAATGTGCTTCCGGAGGCATGCGGCATCAGATTCTCTCTGCCAGAAGGTCTCCCATCTCGGTACAACCTACCCGTGTGCAGCCCTCAGACATGATATCGCCGGTGCGGAAGCCATCCTGCAATACTTTCTTTACCGCTGCCTCGATGGCATCTGCTTCTTCGTCCAGGTCAAAGCTATAACGAAGCATCATAGCCGCGCTTAATACAGTGGCGATAGGGTTTGCAATATCTTTGCCGGCAATATCCGGAGCGGATCCGTGGCTGGGCTCGTAGAGGCCAAACTTTGTATCATTCAAGCTGGCACTGGCTAACATTCCGATGGAACCGGTCACCATACTTGCCTCATCAGACAGGATATCTCCGAACATATTCTCTGTCAGGATCACATCAAACTGTGCGGGATCCTTAACTAACTGCATGGCGCAGTTGTCTACCAGCATATGTTCCAAAGTAACGTCAGGATAATCCTTCGCTACCTCTTCCACAACCTTTCTCCACAATCTGGAGGAATCCAGCACATTGGCTTTGTCCACGCTGGTTACCTTTTTCCTACGCTTTCTGGCAATATCAAAGCCTTTGATGGCGATCCTGCGTATCTCGTTCTCATCATAGGTCAGGGTATCTGTCGCTTTTCTCACCCCATTCTCCTCGATGGTCTTACGCTCACCAAAGTATAATCCGCCGGTCAATTCTCTCATGATCAGCATATCGAATCCGGCCTTGCTGATCTCCTCCTTCAGAGGGCACGCCGCTGCCAGCTCATCATAGAGCACTGCCGGTCTTAAATTAGCAAACAGATTCAACGCCTTGCGCATTGCCAGAAGTCCTGCTTCCGGACGCTTCTCGGGAGGTAATTTGTACCAGGGGGATGTGGTGGTATTACCACCAATGGATCCCATCAACACCGCATCCGCCGCTTTGGCATCCGCGATAGCTTCCTCTGTCAGAGGGACTCCATGGACATCAATGGAAGCTCCACCCATTAAAATATCCTTATAGATCATTTTATGACCATATTTATGCGCAACTTTGTCTAAAACCTTTTTTGTCTCCCTGACGATTTCTGGACCGATGCCGTCGCCGGGAATACAGGTAATATGTAACTCCATAGTGTTATTTCCCTCGTTTCCTGTGATATTTCCTGTATTTTTTACGTAAAATACTTATTTCATAATAACTGATACTGTATGAAATTTCAACATTGAAAATTAACATAAATGCAATTATGTACATTAAAATAGATCAAGTTATTAAGTGTGTCATATACGTAAAAAGGAGCAATACCTTATCCCGGCATTGCTCCTTTTTCACTTCTTCTTAGTTCTCTCCAGCCTTCTCAACCTTGCTGATAGCAGATTTCTCCATAGGAATACGGCAGTTCTTGTTATTACCAAACTCTACGATAACAGTATCGTCGGTAATGTCGATCACGATGCCATAGAAACCGGAAGTGGTCAGAACGCAGTCACCTGTCTCTAAGTTGGACAGCATTGCAGCTACTCTCTTCTGTTCCTTCTTCTGCGGTCTCATAAAGAAAAACCACATTGCACCGATCAATACTGCATATACAAGAAGCATAACGATCATGCTGGTTCCGGAACCTGCTGCAGCAGCCTCTGACTCAGTTAATAAAATACCCATTTGTTCCTCCATTCCGGCGTGTTACGCCTGTAAAACTTTCTGTACAAGTAAGTATGATACACAAAAATAGCTTAAGGAGCAAGTCTTTTTGCATAAAATTGTATGAAATTCCTCTAAACTCCGACAGTTGCAGCTTATTCCAACGGTGTAGCCATGGAATCCAGCTTGTGTTTTTTATATTCTGCAAAGTGGCCTGCATCCAAGGCATCGCGGATCTCTGTCATCATGGTATTATAAAAATACAGATTGTGGAGTACACAAAGGCGCATGCCCAACATCTCCTTCGCTTTTAATAGATGTCGGATATAAGCTCTGGAGTATCTCTGACAGGCAGGACAGTTGCAGCCCTCTTCGATGGGTCTGTCATCCAGTTCGTATTTGGCATTGAACAGATTAATCTTTCCATGGTTGGTATATAAATGTCCATGGCGTCCGTTTCTCGTCGGATATACGCAGTCGAAGAAATCAACACCTCGCTCTACGCCTTCCAGAATATTGGCCGGGGTGCCCACGCCCATAAGGTAGGTTGGCTTGTTCACCGGGAGATAAGGTACCACCTCATCCAGAATGTGATACATTTCCTCGTGGGTCTCGCCCACTGCCAGACCGCCGACCGCATAACCATCCAGATTCATTTCAGCGATCCGCTTGGCATGCTCGATACGGATATCTTCATAGATAGCACCCTGATTGATACCGAATAACAGCTGGTGCGGGTTCACCGTATCCTCTAAACTGTTCAGACGTTTCATCTCTGCCTGGCATCTTTGCAGCCATCTGGTAGTCCGCTCCACGGAATTCTGTACGTACATCCGGTCCGCCTTACTGGGCGCACACTCATCAAAAGCCATGGCAATGGTAGATCCCAGATTCGACTGGATCTGCATGCTCTCCTCCGGCCCCATGAAGATCTTATGACCATCAATATGGGAGCGGAAGGTAACGCCCTCTTCCTTGATCTTACGAAGTCCCGCCAGGGAAAATACCTGAAATCCGCCGGAATCTGTCAAAATCGGCTTATTCCAGGACATGAACTTGTGAAGTCCGCCCATCTGTTTGATAATTTGGTCACCGGGTCTGACATGCAGATGGTAGGTGTTGGATAATTCCACCTGGGTTCCGATCTGCTCTAAGTCTGCTGTGGATACGGCGCCCTTGATCGCCGCTACCGTTCCCACATTCATAAATACAGGGGTCTGGATCACGCCATGCACTGTGGTAAATTCTCCTCTTTTAGCACGTCCTTCCTGTTTAATCAATCGATACATCTTCTACATATTCCTCCCAGAATTCTTCTAACGAGATTCCCTGTTCCATAATCACCGTTGCTGCGGCCTTGCCCACATAACGAAAATGCCAGGGTTCATATTCGATTCCCGTGATGTTTTCCTTGCCTTCAGGGTATCGTAAAATAAAGCCAAAACGACAGCTGTTGGTTGCCAGCCATTTTCCTGCTTTCGTATCTCCAAAGCCTTCGTCTAGCGACATATAGTCGTTGCAGACAATGTCCAGTGCCAGACCGATCTGATGCTCACTGGCTCCCGGTACGGTCACCGCCTGACTGGACAGCTGATACGCCTCCATATAGGACATACCACGCTTCATA
>ENA-ORRW01003322-ORRW01003322.1-human-gut-metagenome-genome-assembly--contig:-NODE-3322-length-11715-cov-2.956346_pt1 | contig 11715 bp, 9 predicted proteins | sample MGYA00242183_ERZ509150 | MGnify/ENA primary metagenome ERZ509150 (study PRJEB26280, sample SAMEA2338639) | human gut metagenome | biome: human gut; feature: human-associated habitat; material: faeces... | reverse complement strand
GGGCACATACGGCCATAGTGGCTGTAATGCACGTCTCGGACCTCCATGTTGGCGCGCTCGCGGCTCAGACCGCCGGGGCCCAGAGCGGACAGACGGCGCTTGTGGGTCAGTTCCGCCAGAGGGTTGGTCTGATCCATGAACTGGCTCAGGGGGCTGGAGCCGAAGAACTCCTTGATGGCGGCGGTAACAGGCCGGATATTGATGAGGCTCTGGGGGGTGACCACGTCCAGATCCTGAATGGTCATACGCTCCCGGATCACACGCTCCATACGGGAGAAGCCGATGCGGAACTGATTCTGCAGCAGCTCGCCCACGCAGCGCAGACGGCGGTTGCCCAGATGGTCGATATCGTCCTTCACGGAGATGCCGCGGGCCAGACCGTTCATGTAGTTGATGGAGCAGAGGATATCGTCGATGATGATGTGCTTGGGCACCAGATCGTCCTTATGGAGCTTGATCTGCTCCTTCAGCTCCTCGCCGGAGTACTGGCCCAGCAGCTCCTGCAGCACGTCGAAGCGGACACGCTCCTTGATGCCGCACTCAGCCAGAGGATCGAAGTCCACATAGTGGCTCAGGTCGCACATCTTGTTGGACTGCACCCGCAGAGGCTGATCGTCCACCAGAATGACCACCTCGGCAACGCCGACGGTGTCCAGCAGGCGGGCATCCTCCTTGCTCAGCAGGTGGCCCTCATCGAAGAGCAGCTCGCCGGTAGCGGGGTCTGCCACAGGCTGTGCCAGCTTGTAGCCGGTGACCCGCTGCCAGAGGGACAGCTTCTTATTGAACTTGTACCGGCCCACAACGGACAGATCGTAGCGCCGGGGATCGAAGAACAGGTTGTTCATCAGGGTCTCGGCAGCTTCCACCGTGGGGGGCTCGCCGGGACGGAGCTTGCGGTAGATCTCCAGCATGGCGTCCTCATACGTCTTGCTGGGGTCCTTCTCCAGAGTAGCCGCGATGCGGGGATCGTCGCTGAAGCGGTCCAGGATCTCCGCGTCGGTCTTGAGGCCCAGCGCCCGGATCAGGCTGGTGATGGGCAGCTTGCGGTTCTTGTCGATACGGACCCAGAACACCTCGTTGGCGTCCGTCTCATATTCCAGCCAGGCGCCCCGGTAAGGGATCACCGTGGAGGTGAGGATGGGCAGGTCGGTCTTAATGTCGACCTCCTTGCCGTAATACACGCCGGGAGAACGGACGATCTGAGAGACCACCACGCGCTCCGCGCCGTTGATGACGAAGGTGCCGGAGTGGGTCATCAGGGGGAAATCGCCCATGAAGATCTCCTGCTCCTTGATCTCCTCCGTCTCCTTGTTCCGCAGACGGACCGTCACCTTCAGGGGGGCGGCATACGTGGCGTCACGGGCCTTGCACTCTTCCACGTTATACTTGGGGGCTTCATCCATCCGGAAGTCGATGAAGGTCAGCTCCAGGTTGCCCTGATAGTCAGAGATCGCCCCAACGTCTGCGAAAACCTCCCGCAGACCGGTGTCCAAAAATTCCCGATAGGAGGTCTTCTGGATCTCCAGCAGGTTGGGCATGGGCATGACTTCCTCGTGCCGGGCAAAATTCTTTCGGAGGGTTTTGCCGTAGTACTTGTCCTTAGCCATCTTCACTTTCACCTTTCTTTTGCTCCGCCGCCCTGTCCGGCCGCGGGGCAAGCATTGTATCCGATACGCTCGGGTGAGTTGTTAAATTTATTTCAGTTTCCTATTGCCTTTCGTTGGCGGATGTGCTATCCTGTGTTCGTAATCAGGATGGGATTTTATCCGCTTCCGTTCATATAAGCGACTTATTTTATCACGAAATCTCTTGTCTGTCAAGGGATTTTTATTTTTTATCCCCCGAAAAATCGTTTTCTTGTCTTACATCCCCCGTTCAAACGCAGAAAATGACAATTCCCCCGCCGAACCGTCCGGCATATTCCCGGACAGCCCCAGTCTCTTTACAGTCAAAGAGCGGCACACGGATTTCCGTGTGCCGCTGAGGCTGTCGATAAAGTGATAAATTTTCCGTGACGGTAAGGAAGGGTGTGCGCGGGAAACCCAAGAAGGGTGTCCCGCGCCATTAAAATCCTAAGTTTTCAGAACTTTTATGAAGTTCTGAAAACTTGCTCAGCGGGGAGAAAAGACTTTTTCGACACGCTGAGCGGCACACGGAAATCCGTGTGCCGCTCTTTTCATTTGTCAATTTTATTTTACTGATAAAGCTCCTCATCGGCGTAATCTCTGCTCTCCTGCTTGCTCAAACGGCAGGCCCGACGGCGCTCGATCGCCTCATACACATCGCTCCAGCTGCCGACCACCAGACAGACAAACGCGCAGAACGCCAGGCCGGCGGCCACAGTCTTCAATACAAAACGGGCAGTTTTATTCATGGTGAACTCCTCCTTATCAGGTGCGGCATATAAACGATCCGGTGGCTGTGGAATATCCGCAGCCATGCACCGGCTCTTCCAAAACGTGCCGGACAGCGGAGATCCTCCGCTGCTTTGCGGTTATTATACACGGTTTTCCCGCTGTTTACAATCCTTTTTTCCAGTCCTCCCGCAAAGAATTTCCGGTTTCCCGCGGAATGATAGCGACTGATGTTCAAAGCCGCTAAAACCGTTGACTTTTTGTTCCTCACCTATTATACTGATGGCAGTAAGCAGCGCAAACGTTTGAGTTCTCTGATCCGACTTTATTTTCCCTTGTATCTCAGCAGGCGGTCCGTCAGCTTTTCTGCCCTGCGGACGGAACGCCCCATCAACTTCTTGTGCCGGCGCAGGGCGGCGGAATGGATGATCGTTATGGAAAAATTCGACTCTCTCATCATCGGCGAGGTTGCTCAGGACACCAACGTGGATTTTGACGGCACTGTCGTCCAGGCCGTCGGCGGCGCGGTGTATTATTCCGGCTGCGCGGCAGCCAATATGGGACATAAGATCGCCGTCCTGCCCAAGGCGGACCTCAGCCAGCTGGACGTGACGGCAGCCTTCCACGAGAAGGCTCCCTCCATCAGCGTGTTCCCCCTGAACAGCCCCCACTCCTTTGTGACGAAAAACGTCTACCACACGGCGGACCGGGAGCGCCGGACCTCCACTGTGGACAGCCTCATCGCCCCCTACACCACCGACGAGGTGCCGGTGGATCAGATTGATGCCGCCATCTGGCATCTGGCCGGTCTGGCCGGCGGCGACATCCCCAATGAGATGATCCCCTTCGCCGCCAAGCATGCCATGGTGGCCATCGACGTGCAGACCATGCTGCGCTGGGTGGAAAACGGCGGCATGGTGTATCATGACTGGAAGGAAAAGAAGGAGCTGCTTCCCTACATCCGCTTCCTCAAGACCGACGCCGCCGAGGCGGAGATCCTCACCGGCCTGACAGACCGGGCGGAGGCCGCCAAGGTCCTCTACGGCTGGGGCGCCAAGGAGATTTTAATTACCCACAACACGGAGGTGCTGGTGTATGACGGTCACGAGATCTACACCTGCCCCATCAAGGCCCGGAATCTCTCCGGCCGCACCGGCCGGGGCGACACCACCTTTGCCGGGTACATCAATGAGCGGCTGACCAAGGACATTCCCACCGCTCTTCAGACCGCCACCGCTCTGGTCTCCCTGAAAATGGAGACGCCGGGTCCCTTCACCGGCACCCGTCAGGACGTGGAGGATTACATCAAGCTGATGTACTGATCCGGACCCGTGAACCAAACAGGCTGAGACTGCGGTCTCAGCCTGTTTTTCCGTTCCGCACCTCCCCGTCTCCGCTTGACATTCCAAGAAAAGCATAATAGACTACCATCAAGTTCACAATAAAATACAGAGTTCGGATCGTCTGTCAGAAAGGAGCGCGCCATGCGGACTATTTTATCCAGAGCACTGGCGGAATTGAACGCCCACCGGAGTGTGGTGCTGGTGACCATCGTCGCGGAGCAAGGCTCCGCCCCCCGGGGCCCCGGCAGTCAAATGCTGGTGGGTGCGGACGGTCAGCTAACGGGCACTATCGGCGGCGGGCAGGTAGAGCGGCAGTCCGAGTTGCTGGCCCTGTCCCTGCTGAAGGAGCGGCGTTCCCAGATACAACACTTCGCCCTGACGCAAGCCGGGGCGGACAGTCTCGGCATGGCCTGTGGCGGGGATGTGACGGTACTGTTTCAGTTCATCTCCCCGGAGGACATCCTCTGGCAGAGTGTGTTGGAAACGGCGCTGGACCGGCTCACCGCCGCCCAGCCCGGCTGGCTGATCCTACGGACGGACGGCTCCGCCCCGGCGCTGCTGGACGGCGAGGGCATGGCCCTTTTGGGCAGCAGCGGTACAGCCCCCCTCTCCAAGCGCTGCGTCCTGACAGGAACCGACTTTTCTCTCCCCCTCCCCATTGGGGAGCGGGCGGTGATCTTCGGCGCGGGACACATCGCCCGGGCGCTGATCCCTCTGCTGCGCAGTGTGGAGTTCCGCCCGGTGGTGTATGATGACCGGCCCGCTCTGGCCGATCCCGCCGCCTTCCCCGACGCAGAGCAGGTGGTGTGCGGCGATTTTCGGAACATCGCCGGCACACTGCCCCTGTCCCCGGAGGATTATGTGGTGGTGATGACCTCCGGTCATCTTCACGATCTGGAAATTCAGGAACAGATTTTGCGGCAGGAGCTGGCCTACGTCGGCGTCATCGGCTCCCGGGCCAAAATCGCCGCCGTCAACGCCCGGCTCCGGGAGGCCGGTATCTCCGAGGAAAAGCTCCGCACTGTCCACACCCCTGTGGGAACACCTATCAAGGCCGTGACCCCGGCGGAGATCGCTGTGAGCATCACCGGGGAAATGATCTACGAGCGGGCCTGCCGCCGGGAGGACCCGGCTCATCACGCCTGCCCCATGGTCTGACCATACCATTTCAAACACTGAAAAGAGGGATCTTATGCTCGTTGTCATCCGAGGAGCCGGAGATCTGGCCACCGGCATCGCTTTGCGGCTCCACCGGGCCGGGTATCAAATCGTTATGACGGATCTCCCCGCCCCCACCTCCATCCGCCGCACCGTCTGTTTCTCCGAGGCCATTCGCTTGGGAGAGATGACAGTGGAGGATATTTCCGCCCGGAAAGCCGAGACCCCGGAGGAAGCCCTGACTCTGGCCCAGTCCGGTATCGTGGCCGTTCTCGCTGACCCGACGGGAGCCTGTATCCCCACCCTCCGGCCCGGCGCGATGGTGGATGCTATTCTGGCGAAAAAGAATTTAGGCACCGCCCTGACGGACGCCCCGGTGGTGATCGGCGTCGGCCCCGGCTTCACCGTGGGGATTGACTGCCACGCCGCCGTGGAGACCATGCGGGGCCACACGCTGGGCCGGGCGCTGTACACCGGCAGTCCTCTGCCCAACACCGGCATCCCCGGCCTCATCGGCGGACGCAGCGGCGAGCGGGTCCTCCGGGCCCCGGCGGACGGCATTTTTGAGCCGCGCATGGAGATCGGACAGTTGGTTCAGGAGGGAGAAATTGCCGCCACGGTAAACGGCAAACCCATGCGCTGCACCCTCACCGGTTGTCTCCGGGGCTTGCTCCAGGGCGGCTTGCAGGTCCACGAGGGCATGAAATGCGGCGACATCGACCCACGGGGCCAGCAGGCCAACTGCTTTACTGCCTCCGACAAGGCCACCGCCATCGGCGGCGGCGTACTGGAGGCACTCCTCCACTTCGGATGCCTGCCGGATTGACCTTTACAGTTGACATTTCCCCCTATTTTCCGGTATGATAGGAACAATTATGTAGGGAAACCTGTTTTTACACTTGAATTGAGAGGCACTTTATGGCAACAACATTTATCGACAAGGCCCGGATCACGGTCCGGGCGGGCAACGGCGGTAACGGCGCAGTGGCGTTCCACCGCGAAAAATATGTGGCGGCCGGCGGCCCGGACGGCGGCGACGGCGGCAAGGGCGGCTCCATTATCTTGCAGGTGGACGACAACATGTCCACCCTGATGGACTTCCGCTACAAGCGCAAATACGTGGCAGAAAACGGCGTGGACGGTCAGGGCGGCCGCAAGTCCGGCAAGGACGGCGCCAATCTGGTGATCCGCGTCCCCCGGGGCACGCTGGTGCGGGACGCCGAAACCAATGAGATCATTCAAGACATGAGCGGCAGCGAGCCCTATGTCCTCTGCAAGGGCGGCCGGGGCGGCTGGGGCAATATGCACTTCGCCACCCCCACCCGGCAGGTGCCCCGCTTCGCCAAGGCGGGCCTGCCCGGCGAGAGCCACGATGTATTTCTGGAGCTGAAGCTGCTGGCGGACGTGGGCCTCATCGGTTTCCCCAATGTGGGCAAGTCCACACTGCTGAGTGTGGTCTCCAAGGCCCAGCCCAAGATCGCCAATTACCACTTTACCACCCTCTATCCCAATCTGGGCGTGGTGTGGGTGGACGAGGGTGTGTCCTTCGTCATGGCTGACATTCCCGGCATCATCGAAGGCGCCAGTGAGGGCGCCGGTCTGGGCCACGATTTCCTGCGGCACATTGACCGCTGCCGCCTGTTGGTCCATGTGGTAGACGTGTCCGGCAGCGAGGGCCGGGACCCTGTGGCGGATTTTGACGCCATCAACACCGAGCTGGAGCAATACAGCCCCGATCTCGCCAAGCGGCCCCAGATCGTAGCCGCCAACAAGGTGGACATTATGACCGACCCGGAAAATCTGGAGCGGCTCCGCGCCCATGTGGAGGCCAAGGGCTTCACGCTGATGGAGATCTCCGCTGCGGCCCATCAGGGCACCCGGGAGTTGGTGGGCAAGGTAGCGGAGGCTCTGGCTTCCTTGCCGCCGGTCACGGTCTACGAGCCGGAATATGTCCCCAAGCCGCCGGTGGTGGACACCAGCGAGCCGCTGGACATCCAGCGCTTGGACGACGGCCACACCTGGCTCATTCAGGGCCCGTGGCTCCAGCGCCTCATGGCCAACGTCAACTTCGACGATTACGAGAGCCGCATGTGGTTCGACAAGACCCTGCGGGAATCCGGACTGTATCAGCAGCTGGAGGAGCGGGGCATCGAGGACGGCGACACCGTCTCTCTGGACGGCTACGAATTCGAATATCAGTATTGACAAAATGCCCCCGGCCAATGGCCGGGGGCGTTCCGCATTCCATTCGTTTTGATCAGCAGAAAGCAGAAGGGACCTGCGCAGATGCGCAGGCCCCTTCTGTTTCATTTTAGAACATGCGCGTCAGAACTATGACCTTGGCTTACGTCTCAGCAGCGGCCTCTCTGGACTTGCTGAACGCCTCCATGGCTCTGGCATTTTCTGCCCGCTTCGCCTCGATAGCATCCTTCAGGAGCATATCCTTCACCTTCATCAGCCGGGTGGTGGTGGAACGGTCATTCTCGTCCAGCTTCATGGTGATATAGCGGATGGCCTCCTGGGTGTTGGGGATCATCACATATTCCAGTGCGTTGACCCGGCGGCGGGTCTTTTCGATCTCCTCCGCCATCAGCTGGGCGGATTTTTCGATCTGCGCCAGCTTCAGCATCTTCCGGAACACAAGGCCAAGAGCCTCTACTGCATCGTCCAGTTCACCGGAGGTGGCGGCGAAGCCGTAGGGGTAAATGTCGGAATCCGACTTCGTCTTTGTCTGGAAATCGTACACCGGCACGTTGACGGACATGATGTTCTGAGTGGTGCGGGTGAGCTCCACACTCTGCTTGGGATACAGCAGCGCCTGTTCCAGTGCCTCGGAGGACATGAGGGCAGAGGCCACCGTAAAGGACTTGTGGACCCGCATCAGGTCCTCCTCCACCTCGGCGCGGAGAGAACGCACCTCTCGGACCGTATCCAGGAACTGCTTCATCAGCTCATCCCGCTTATCCTTCAGCAGCTTATGGCCCCGCTGGGCGGTTTTCAGCTTGCCCTTGAGACGGGTGAGCTCCATGCGGGTAGGGCTGACCGTGATATTTGCCATGGTTCACCCCTCCTTACTTCTGCTCGTCCTTTTTCGGCCAGTATTTCTCGATCAGCTCCGGCTTGATCCGCTTCAGCTCGCTCTTGGGCAGGATGCTCAGCAGCTCCCATCCCAGATCCAGCGTTTCCTCGATGGAGCGGTTCTCCTCGTAGCCCTGGTTGACGTAGCGTTTTTCAAATTCGTCTGCAAACTTGGCGTACAGCAGATCCGTGGGGGTCAGCGCCGCCTCGCCCAGAATGCTCATCAGCTCCTTGTTGTCCTTACCGGTGGCATAGGCGGCAAAGAGCTGGTTCATGGTGCTGGCGTGGTCCTCACGGGTCTTGCCCTCGCCGATGCCCTTATCCTTCAGACGGGACAGGGAGGGCAGCACGTCCACAGGGGGATGGATGCCCTGGCGGTACAGAGCGCGGCTCAGGATGATCTGGCCCTCGGTGATATAGCCCGTCAGGTCGGGGATGGGGTGGGTCTTATCGTCCTCAGGCATAGTCAGAATGGGGATCAGGGTGATGGAGCCGGGATTCCCCAGACGGCGGCCGGCACGCTCGTACAGCGTAGCCAGGTCAGTATACAGGTAGCCGGGGAAGCCGCGGCGGCCGGGGACCTCCTTCTTGGCGGCGGAGACCTCACGCAGAGCCTCAGCGTAGTTGGTGATGTCGGTCATGATGACCAGCACCTGCATCCCCTTTTCAAAGGCCAGATACTCAGCGGCGGTCAGGGCCATACGGGGGGTGGAAATACGTTCCACGGCGGGGTCATTGGCCAGGTTGCTGAACAGCACGGTACGGTCAATGGCGCCGGTGCGCTTGAACTCGCTGACGAAGAACTCGGATTCCTCGAAGGTGATGCCGATGGCGGCGAACACCACGGCGAAGTTGGAGCCTTCATCCCCCAGAACCTTGGCCTGACGGGCGATCTGCGCCGCCAGATTGGCGTGGGGCAGGCCGGAGCCGGAGAAGATGGGCAGCTTCTGGCCGCGGACCAGCGTATTCAGGCCGTCAATGGTGGAAACGCCGGTCTGGATGAACTCGTTGGGATAGTCGCGGGCGGCAGGGTTCATAGGCAGGCCGTTGATGTCCCGATACTCCTCAGGGAGGATGTCGGGGCCGCCGTCAATGGGCTGGCCCATGCCGTTGAACACGCGGCCCAGCATATCACCGGACACGCCCAGCTGCAGGGGGTGGCCCAGGAAGCGGACCTTGGCGTCCGCCAGATTGATACCGGCGGCGGATTCAAAGAGCTGGACCACGGCGGCGTCGCCGTTGACCTCCAGCACCTTGCCCCGGCGGAGGGAGCCGTCATGCAGCTCGATCTCCACCAGTTCGTCATAGGTGACGTTTTCCACCATGCGGACCATCATCAGAGGGCCGCTGATCTCCTCAACGGTTTTATATTCACGGATCATTCGTCATCCCCTCCTTTGGCTGCAATGGCAGCGATCTGCTGCTCCATATCAGACTGGATCTGATCGTAAACCGCCGCGTATTCCTCGGCAGGCACGCTCTTGGCGCGGCCGATCTGCTCACGGGCCGGGATCTGGAACAGTTCCTGGGCGGAAGCGCCCTTGGCGATGGCGTCCCGGCAGAGGACGTCATAGCTGAGGATCATGCCCAGCAGCTTCTTCTGCCGCTCGTAGTCGGAGAAGCTATCCACATCCATAAAGGCATTCTGCTGCAGGAAGTCCTCGCGGAGCATACGGGCCACCTCCAGCGTCAGCTGGTCGCCGGCGCCCAGAGCGTCCTTACCAACCAGCTGAACGATCTCGTTCAGGCTGGCCTCGTTTTGCAGGATGCCCATAGCCTTAGTGCGGTCCCGCATGAACTCGGGGCCGAGATTTTCGTCAAACCACGGCTTCAGGGAGTCCAGATACAGGGAATAGGAGCTCAGCCAGTTGATGGCCGGGAAATGACGCTTGTAGGCCAGAGAGGAGTCCAGTGCCCAGAACACCTTGACGATCCGCATGGTGGCCTGGGAAACCGGCTCGGACAGGTCGCCGCCCGGAGGGGACACGGCGCCCACAGCCGTCAGGCTGCCCCGGCGCTCGTCGGAGCCGATGCACTCCACGCTGCCGGCCCGCTCGTAGAACTGAGCCAGACGGGAGGCCAGATACGCGGGGTAGCCTTCCTCGCCGGGCATCTCTTCCAGACGGCCGGACATCTCACGGAGGGCCTCGGCCCAGCGGGAGGTAGAGTCGGCGATAACGGCTACATCGTAACCCATGTCGCGGAAGTACTCCGCGATGGTGATACCGGTATACACAGACGCCTCACGGGCGGCCACGGGCATATCGGAGGTGTTGGCGATCAGCACCGTCCGCTTCATCAGGCTTTCGCCGGTGCGGGGGTCCTTCAGCTCCGGGAATTCCCGCAGAACGTCGGTCATCTCGTTGCCGCGCTCGCCGCAGCCGATGTAAACCACGATGTCCACGTCGGACCACTTGGCCAGCTGGTGCTGCACCACGGTCTTGCCGGAGCCGAAGGGCCCGGGGATGGCCGCCGTGCCGCCCTTGGCGATGGGGAACATGGTGTCGATGATCCGCTGGCCGGAGCACAAGGGCCGCTTGGGGGGATACTTCTTCGTATAAGGACGGCCCACACGGACGGGCCACTTCTGGAGCATGGTGAGGGGGACTTCCCTGCCGTCCTCGGTCTTGAGGGTGGCGACGGTCTCCGTCACGTTGAAGGAGCCGCTCCGGATGGAGGTGATGGTGCCGCGCATGGTGGGCGGCACCATGATCTTATGGAGCACAACGGCCGTCTCCTGGACCGTGCCCAGGATGTCACCGCCGATGACCTGATCGCCCACCTTGGCCACCGCGTTGAACTCCCACTTCTTCTCGTGGTCCACGGCGGGGACCTCCACGCCGCGGGTGATGCAGGCGCCTACCTTCTCCACGATCTTCTCCAGCGGACGCTGGATGCCGTCATAAATGCCCTCGATCATGCCGGGGCCCAGCTCCACGCTCATGGGCGCGCCGGTGGTGACCACCTCAGCGCCGGGGCCCAGTCCAGAGGTCTCCTCATAGACCTGAATGTTGGCGGTGTCACCCTTCATGGTCAGGATCTCACCGATCAGGCGCTGGGGGCCGACACGGACCACGTCGGACATATTGGCGTCCGCCAAGCCCGTAGCCACCACCAGCGGCCCGGAAACTTTAACAACTTTACCGCTCAAATTCGATAACCTTCTTTCTTCAATTTTACAGAAGGAACAATAGAACTTTTCTGCTCTCCCACCGCCTTGGGCGGTGACGCCCGTTTGCGAACCGGCGAGAGAGAATCTAAAGGGGAAACAGCCGCAGCGCCGCCTGCGGCGGAACAAGCAAGGCTGTTTCGAGGCAGGCTCCCGATTGCCGGGTGCAAAGCACACGGGAATCGGATGAACCAACGGTGCAAAATGGAATCCCCTCTTTAAATCCTTACAGGATATCCGCACCCACGGCCCGTTCGATGGCGCTCTGGATGTTCGACTTGCCGATGCCCAGAGACCCTTCCCGGCCGGGGATCAGGATAATGGCGGGCTGGATATTGTCCTTATAACGGTCCAGCACGTCGGCCATATCCTTGGCCAGGGTCTCTGTCAGGTAAATCACCGCGCAGTCGGTTTTGGCCAGGTCATGGACGGTTTTCCGGGCCTCCTCCACGGAGGTGACGGGATAGGTGTCCAAGCCCAAGGCCCGGAAGCCCATGACGGACTCCCAATCGCCGATGACGGCGATGGAATAGGTTGCTGCCATGTTCTCCCCTCCTTACGCGCAGGTCCGCCGCAGGCGGGACCGGATGACCTCCGGGCTCAGCCCGGCGGC
>ENA-ORRW01003319-ORRW01003319.1-human-gut-metagenome-genome-assembly--contig:-NODE-3319-length-11731-cov-2.194844_pt1 | contig 11731 bp, 9 predicted proteins | sample MGYA00242183_ERZ509150 | MGnify/ENA primary metagenome ERZ509150 (study PRJEB26280, sample SAMEA2338639) | human gut metagenome | biome: human gut; feature: human-associated habitat; material: faeces... | reverse complement strand
ATTTTACGTTGCAAAACACAGGGGAGGAGGATTGAAAAGCAGCCTTTTTCCCTATATTGTTTTGTAGCGCCCCGTAATGCTACGGGGCACAGCAGGGGAGAGGGTAAATGCTAAATATTTCATTTTATCTAACGTTATCCTCAAAAATTTCTAAGCTATTAATCTTAACCCCTCTCCTCAGAAATGGGTGTTTCTTCGGGGGCTCCCCTGTGTTGCGTCAGCAATATAAGGGAGACGTGTAATCGCTAAAATTCAAGTCTGTCCCCACGAATTTTCTACTGAATCTTATTTACTTCCAGATGCTTCGTGGAAATTAATCGCTCTATTCTTGGGATTGCCTGTCGTTATTTCGGTTACAGGGGATTGCCTATGTTGTTGATAAACCCGCTATTTCTTTCGTTTTTCCTATTGGATTAGCGGACGATAGTGTTAAATAAATACAAAAAGAAAGAAGAGTGATGTTATTCTGAAATGATATCTTATATATTTGTATTAACAAAATTGTTAGACTAAATTATTAAACTATATTGTTAATACAAAATATGAAAAAGAAAGATACCGAATCGGAGATTTTGAAAGCGGCCGAGCAAGAGTTTATGTTGAAGGGATTCGATGGGGCAAAGACTACTTCGATCGCGCATGCAGCTGGCGTGACACACGCCATGTTGCATTATTATTTCAGAACGAAGGAACAGTTGTTCGAGCGTATTCTTACAGAAAAAGTACAATTGATGAGCGAGTCGGTTCTGGCTGCTTTCGGTCAACCGGGATTGCCTCTCTTGGAGCGGCTGAAAGACGGAGTTACCTGTCATTTTGATTTCATTGCCGCTAATCCGCAATTACCTCGTTTTATCGTAAACGAGGTTTTTAGCCGTCCTGAACGATATAAACTTATGAGCGATAAAATCGTGAAAGTGGCAGATTGTTTGATGAAGGGTATTCAGCAGGAGTTGGACGAGTTGCATGCGCAGGGAAAGGTAGAATGGGTCGATGTCCGAATGTTATTGTTGGATATTATTTCTCTTAATGTTTTTCCGTTTATTGCCTATCCGATTATAGAGCCTATATTGGGAGATATTGCTGCCGATCGGAATCGCTTTTTTGAATTGCGTAAGGCTGAGAATATTGAAATGATTATGCGTCGTATAAAAAAATAATGAATTATGAAGCGAGTTGTTATTTTGTGTGTATGGCTGTTCTCGGTAGTTGCCGGGCATGCTCAACTTTCGCTCGACGAATGCCGGCGACTTGCCCGGGAAAATTATCCAGAAATTCGTCAGTACGATTTGGTTCACCAAACCGAACAGTATAACCTTTCTAATGCTGCGAGGGCATGGATACCGCAGCTTGCTTTTTCCGCTCAGGCTACTTGGCAGACCGATGCGCCTAACTTCCCGAAGGAACTGACCGGTATGTTGGCTCAGCAAGGTCTGGAAATTCCGGGATTGAGAAAAGACCAATATAAAGTGGCATTGGAATTGAACCAAACGATTTGGGACGGGGGCAAGTCTGTTGCCGACAAGCGTATAGCCAGAGCAGAGGCCGCCGAACAGAAAACGATGACAGATGTCGATCTTTACGAACTGGAAGGCCGGGTGGACGATCTCTATTTCGGAATCCTTTTGCTCGACGAGCGCATAGCTCAAACGAATTTGACACTGAATCTTCTACGGAGTAATTTGGAAAAAGTCCGGGCGTTGCAGAGGAACGGGGTGGCGATGCAGTCCGATGCCGATGTTTTGGAGGCCGAGTTGCTTTCGGTAGGACAGCAGCTCATTCAGTTCGAGTCTTCTTGCGATAGTTATCGTCGTATGTTAGGCATATTCATCGGACAAAAGGTGGGCGATCGAAAGTTGCAGCATCCCAGTGCCGTACAGCCCCTGTCGGGAGAATCGGCACGTCCCGAGTTGGCTATGTTCGCAGCGAAGATAGACAGGCTTACGGCGCAAGAAAAGATGGTAAAATCGTCGTCTATGCCCCGCTTGGGATTTTTTGCTCAGGGATATTATGGTTATCCGGGATTGGACTATATGCAGAGTATGATGAATAACGATTGGAGTTGGAATGCTATGCTCGGCGTGAAATTGTCTTGGAATTTCGGAGCTTATTATACACAGAAAAATAATTTAAATAAATTGCGTACTTCTCGGCAGCAGGTCGAAGTTCAGCGAGATGTATTCCTTTTTAATATGAATTTGCAGGCGGCTCAGGAGAATGGGGATATCGCGCGTTTACGCAAGGCGATTGCCGATGACGACCGTATCGTGGCTCTTCGTCGGTCGGTACGCGAGGCGGCCGAGTCTAAATTGCGGAACGGAATTATAGATACCCATGACTTGTTGTCGAAGATTACCGACGAATCCACGGCCTCTATGGCTCGCAGCATGCGTGAAATAGAATTGCTGAAAGCAATTTATGAATATAAACATACCATTAATCGATAAATACAGCGTAAAATGAAAAGGATAGCAGTTTATAGCGCCATGACTGTCGTGCTGGCAGCTTGTGGCAACGGTGGAGATTTTGATGCAACAGGAACGTTCGAGGCAACCGAAGTTCTCGTGTCGGCCGAAGCGGCGGGCCGTATTCTCAGCTTCGATGTCGAGGAAGGCGATACTCTTTCGGCAGGGAAACAGGTAGGTGCGGTAGATACCGTACAGCTTTATTTACAGAAGTTGCAATTGGAGCGTCAGCGGGCTTCGGTGCATAGTAACCGTCCTGATATTTCCAAGCAAGCAGCGGCTTTGAGGGGACAAATCGCCCAACAGGAGACAGAACGTCGCCGAGTGGAAAATTTGTTGAAAGACGGGGCGGCCACTACGAAGCAGTTGGACGATATTAATGCGTCTCTTCGGGTTTTGAACGGGCAGTTGGATGCTTTGCTCTCGACCTTGAAAAACAATACGTCGTCGATCGATGAAAATGCATCGGCTATTGATTTGCAAATAGCTCAGGTCGAAGACCGTCTTTCCAAATGTCGTATCGTTTCTCCTATCGACGGTTCGGTATTGGTGAAGTATAGCGAGGCCGGGGAGTTGGCTGCGACCGGTAAGCCTTTGATGAAGGTCGCCGATATGGACCGATTGTATTTGCGGGCTTATTTCACATCGGATCAGTTGTCCGATTTGAGCGTGGGGCAGGAGGTTACCGTCGTTGCCGATTTCGGGGGAGATAAGCAGAGAGAATATCCGGGTCGCATTACATGGATTGCATCGGAGAGCGAGTTCACACCCAAGTCGATTCAGACCCGTGATACCCGAGCCAACCTCGTTTATGCGGTGAAAATCGCGGTCGAGAACGACGGCCTGTTAAAAATAGGCCTTTACGGAGAGGTGCGTCTTCATCAATAACAACTTAAAACAAATAGGGAGATGGCTGTACGGAATGTCATAGAAATACGAGGATTGACCAAGCGGTACGGTTCGCTCACGGCAATCGAAAATATAACGTTCGAGGTGAGGCGGGGGGAGTTGTTCGGTTTGATAGGTCCCGATGGAGCCGGCAAGACCACGCTTTTTCGTCTGCTTGCGACGTTGCTGAATCCCGACGATGGAGTGGCGACAGTAGATGGATTCGATATTGTCGGGCAATATAAAGAAATCCGAAAACGGGTGGGATATATGCCGGGGCGTTTTTCGCTTTATCCCGATCTGTCGGTTGAGGAAAATCTTGAATTTTTTGCAGCCCTGTTCGGGGTAGGAGTGAAAGATAATTATGATTTGATCGCTCCTATTTACACTCAAATAGAACCGTTTCGAAAACGGCGTGCAGGGAAATTGTCGGGTGGCATGAAGCAGAAATTGGCTTTGTGCTGTGCTTTGATTCACCGTCCGTCGGTGTTATTTCTCGATGAGCCTACGACCGGGGTCGATGCCGTTTCCCGAAGTGAATTTTGGGATATGTTGTCGGAGTTGAAAAGCAAAGGTATTTCGATTCTTGTTTCTACGCCTTATATGGACGAGGCTTGTCGTTGCGACCGTATAGCCTTGTGCAATAACGGAAAAATTCTGGGGATAGATACTCCTGCCGGTATTACGGAGCGGTTCGATGAACCTTTGTATGCGTTATCGGGAGACAATATGTACGGATTACTCGTCGAGGCTCGTAGGATAAAAGGCGTGAAGGAATGTTACCCGTTCGGTGAGTCTCATCATTTAGTTGCCGATAGTATGTTCGATTCCGATGAGTTTGTGACTCATTTGAACGGACAAGGTTTTCATCATGTTTCGATTCGTCCGGTCGAACCCGGAATCGAAGATGTTTTTATAAAATTGATGCAGCATGAATGATATAATTATATCGGTTAGGGATTTGTGTAAATGTTTCGGCGATTTTGTCGCGGTCGACCATATAACGTTCGATGTGAAACGAGGGGAGATATTCGGTTTTTTAGGCGCTAATGGAGCCGGTAAGACCACAGCCATGCGTATGCTTTGCGGGTTGAGTTATCCGACATCGGGTCGCGGAATGGTTGCCGGGTACGATGTGATGACGCAGGGAGAGGAGATAAAGAAGCATATCGGTTATATGAGTCAAAAATTTTCGTTGTACGATGACTTGACCGTTCGCGAGAATATCCGTCTGTATGCCGGAATTTATGGGCTGAGCCGTTACCAAATGCTTCGCCGGACGGTGGAGATGTTGAATCGATTGCATTTCCGATCGGAAATTGATACGCTAGTAGGTTCTCTTCCCTTAGGCTGGAAACAGAAGTTGGCTTTTTCCATTGCGACTTTGCATCGCCCGGAGGTGGTTTTTCTCGACGAACCCACGGGAGGAGTGGACCCGGTTACCCGTCGTCAATTTTGGGAGATGATTTATGAAGCCGCTTCCGGGGGAACAACTGTTTTTGTAACTACGCACTATATGGATGAAGCGGAATATTGTTCGAGGGTATCTATCATGGTCGATGGAAAAGTAAAGGCTTTGGGTTCTCCGGCCGAATTGAAGAAACAATATGCTGTCGGGTCGATGGACGAAGTTTTCAGGATTTTGGCTCGCAGCGCTAAACGGGGAGAATAGATATGGGAGGATTTTTGTCATTTGTCAAAAAGGAGGCTTTGCATATTTTACGGGATAAACGCACGATGTTGATCGTGCTGTTGCTCCCTATCGTGCAGATTCTTTTGTTTGGTTTCGCTATATCGACCGAAATGAATAATATCGATTTTGCCGTAGTGGCTCCCAATCGTACGGAAACTATTCGACAGCAAATCGAGCGTATGGAAGCCAATCCGTATTTTACATTCAAAGGATATATTTCTCAGGCTGAGATCGACGATGTTTTGCGGAAAGGCGATGTTACCGCGGTGGTGGTTTTTTCTGAGGATTATGATCGGTTGGTAACGAATGCCGGGATTGAGGGAGTCTCAGAGGCGGCGGTGCAGTTTATTCTCGATGCGTCGAACCCCAATAATGCAGGTACAGGTTTAGGATATTTGCAAAGTTCTTTTCAGTCGGGAATTTCCGTCGCGTCGGTCGCTCCGGCGACACGGGTGTTGTACAACCCGCAGATAAAGAGTTCTTACAATTTCGTGCCGGGAATCATGGGGTTGATTTTTATTTTGATTTGTGCCATGATGACTTCTGTATCTATCGTGAGGGAAAAAGAGACCGGTACGATGGAGGTCCTGTTGGTGTCGCCGGTGCGACCGATATGGATCATTTTTGCCAAGATGATTCCTTATTTTTTGCTTTCGTGCGTGAATCTTGTCGTTATTCTGGTATTGGCGCGATACGTCCTCGGAGTACCGATGTCGGGTTCTATGGTTGGTTTAGTAGGGCTTTCTTTGCTCTATTTGGTGCTTTCGCTGGCATTAGGATTGTTTATTTCTACAATGGCTAATACGCAGGTTACGGCAATGCTCATTTCGGGTATGGTACTGATGTTGCCTATTATAATGTTGTCGGGAATGTTGTTTCCGGTGGAGAATATGCCCGGCATTTTACAGGCATTGTCGTGTATCGTGCCGGCTCGTTGGTATATCGATGCCGTGCGAAAACTGATGATAGGGGGCATGCCGTTCGCCGAAGTATGGCAGCAAGCCTGTATTCTCTTTGCCATGACGGCTGTTCTGGTGGGTGTCGCCCTTAAAAAGTTTAACGATAAACTCGAATAACGATGAAAACATTGTTTGTTTTATTAGATAAAGAGATACGACAATTTTTTCGGAATGCGTTCTTGCCGAAGTTGGTGATTGTTTTCCCTGTAATGGTGATATTGATTATTCCGTGGGTAACGACGATGGATGTGCGGCATATAGGCGTTTCGGTAGTCGATAATGACCATTCGGAGACTTCCCGGCGGATTATCCAGAAAATAGAGGCTTCGGACTATTTTAATTTGAGAGGCGTTACCGAAAGTTATGACGACTCGTTCGCTTTGTTGGAAGGGGGTGAGGCCGATGTGATACTGACTATCCCGAACGATTTCGAACTTTCGTTAATTGGTGATTCGCCCAAGCGGATAGGGATAGACGTGAATGGTATAAACGCTATGAAAGGGGGACTTGGCTCACAGTATATGGTACAGCTCGTCATGCAGACTTTCGGCGAATTACAGCAAGAGAAATCGGTCGTTGTATCTCCCGATTTGTTTACGGTGCAGAATCGGTATAATCCTACTCTCGATTATAAACATTTCATGATACCGGCATTGATGATTATGTTGCTGGTAATGATTTGCGGTTTTTTACCGGCTTTGAATCTCGTAAGCGAGAAAGAAATAGGTACTATCGAGCAAATCAATGTTACTCCGGTTAGTCGTTTATCGTTTACATTGGCTAAGTTGATACCCTATTGGATTATCGGTTTTCTTGTATTGACCGTCGCTATGGTGTTGGCATGGTTGGTTTACGGGCTTTCGCCCGAAGGTTCTCCCGGCTCCATTTATCTGGCGGCTTTGCTTTTTGTGTTTACGATGTCGGGTATGGGGGTGACAATCGCTAATAACTCGTCGACCATGCAGCAGACCATGTTTGTCATGTTCTTTTTCGTGATGATTTTTATTTTGATGAGCGGATTGTTCACTCCGATAGAATCTATGCCGACATGGGCGCAATGGATTACATACATTTTGCCGCCTCGTTATTTTGTCGAGGTGATGCGTTCGGTTTATCTGAAAGGAACGATGTTTATCGAATTATGGCCTAATTACGTGGCATTAGCCGTCTTTGCCGTTTTGTTCAATAGTATGGCGGCATTGACGTATAAAAAGCAGGCTTGATTTGGTATAAGATTTTGTCGAATTTAGCTTGGAATTTTTTTACTGAGTTAAAGAATAATTTTTTTCTGTTTTTTATGATGTAATAGAGGATATAAATGAGTCCTCTATTACATCTGTCTTATGGGTTTAATAAGATTATGCTATTTACTTATCTTTGTTAGACCCTGTTTGCATGGCATCATTCAGTAACTCGATGTTATCGTTGGTCGTTTTTTTCCAATCGGTCGATTCCATTGTGCTGATGAATGAGGCGCATGATGAAAACAATAATGTTGTGGTAACAATGAACAAGAATGTCATTGTTGAATTTGATCTGAAATTTTTAACTTTCATACTCGCTTTTTTATTATTGTGCTCTTGCAGAAATAACCCTTCTTTTTTGATATACTTTGCATTTTTTACCCTTGTATTCTCCCGGACCTTGATATGTTCCAGAAGAAGAACATGTCGATGAGCATTGACTTATAGCCTTTTCCTCGGCTTCATGGGGCGTTTCGGCATAAAAGGAGAATTTATTACTACTTGTGCCTGCTGGTTTTTCTCCCATGTAACTACCGTTACTATCATCGTAATATTCATATATTATTTCGTATGTAACGGTAACTTTATAATTTTTTCCTGCATAAGTTATACCTATTCCTAGTATTAGAAACAGAATTAAAAATAAATTTTTCATAATAGTAAAATGTAAAAATTCCTACTCGTTTTTATTATCGGCCTTTCGGAATACTCCGTTGTTTGAGTGCCAGAAATCGTGGGTTAGATACGTACACAAAAAAAGCGTGGCACTTTTTAACATATCTTGCTATCTAAGGTGTTTGGCGAAACCTAGGCAAACAAGATAATACAAAAAGCCCACGCTACACGTGAGCATTTCACCTATTATCCTTCTTTGCCTTTTAAGTCGCCAAACTTTTAGATAGGAAGAATATAGCTAAAACGCTTTTTTCAATATGTTTTTATAGTGTATGTATCGGATTCATAGGCAATATTTTTTATCATCACATGCAAATATAACAATATTTTTGAAATAGGGGAATATTTTATTGACCAAATGGTTATAGAGGATTTGTTAAATTGTGAGTTAATCATTTCGATTGATGGATTTATTTGTTAGTATATATTAACTTTTATGTGTATATAATCTGCTTATGTCCGGTTCTATATTTGTATCGCTTAAAGATAGAGCGGAAAGAGAATGGAAATGAGTTTACCGGATTATAACGGGACACGGCCGATTTTCATGCCTTCGTCAGAGAAAAAATAGGTAATTGTCTATTTGGTTTTGATGGAAGGAGAGAGAAAAAGTGGTATATTTGTGTAATGAACAAAGGCAAGTGTGTGCGGTATAGATAGGACGGTTTTGTCGCTGTTTTCTTGTACACTATTTTTGTAAACTAATAGAATATAGTATGGCATTGAAACGAGGAGATAAAGCGCCCGAGATATTGGGTGTAGATCAGACTGGTAAGGAGATTCGGCTAAGTGATTTTGCCGGAAGTAAATTGATACTTTATTTTTATCCGAAAGACAATACGCCCGGGTGTACTGCCGAAGCATGCAGCTTGCGGGATCATTACGCCGAATTACAAGCATCGGGCTATGCCGTGATAGGCGTGAGCAAGGACGGCGAGGCATCTCATCGCAAGTTTATCGAGAAGCAGTCTTTGCCGTTTTCTCTTATAGCCGATACCGAGTGTAAATTGAACGAGGCCTTCGGTGTGTGGCGGGAGAAAAAGATGGCCGGTCGTACTTATATGGGAACGGTGCGGACTACTTTTATAATAGATGAGAACGGTGTGATCACCGATATTATAGAAAAGGTGGATACAAAGAATCATGCTTCACAAATTTTGAAAAATAAATAAAAATATATCGTTATGGAAGAACAACAAGAAACTGCCGGCAAACGAGTGCCGGTTTCGTCTGAGAAATTAAAGGCTTTACAAGCGGCCATGGACAAGATAGAAAAGAGTTATGGCCGAGGTGCTATTATGAAACTGGGAGATGACTCGGTAGAGGAAGTCGCTGTGATACCCACTGGTTCCATCGCTTTGAATGCGGCGTTGGGAGTAGGAGGTTATCCGAGAGGCCGTGTCATCGAGATTTATGGACCGGAGTCGTCTGGTAAAACGACTTTGGCCATACATGCCATTGCAGAGGCTCAAAAAGCGGGTGGTATTGCGGCTATTATCGATGCCGAGCATGCGTTCGATCGCTTTTATGCCGAAAAGTTGGGTGTCGATGTGGAGAATCTGTGGATTTCGCAGCCCGACAGTGGAGAGCAGGCGTTGGAGATTGCAGACCAGTTGATTCGTTCATCGGCTGTCGATATAGTCGTTATCGACTCGGTTGCCGCTGTAACTCCTAAGGCTGAGTTGGAAGGAGATATGGGTGACTCGAAAATGGGTTTGCAAGCCCGGTTGATGTCACAGGCGTTGCGTAAACTCACGGCGACGATCAGCAAGACAAACACGACCTGTATTTTTATCAACCAGTTGCGCGATAAAATCGGGGTCATGTTTGGAAATCCCGAAACGACGACGGGAGGTAATGCCTTGAAATTCTATGCTTCCGTGCGTCTCGATATACGTCGGGTCAGTCAGTTAAAAGATGGTGATGAGGTTATCGGTAACCAGACTCGTGTGAAAGTGGTGAAGAATAAAGTCGCACCACCTTTCCGCAAAGCCGAGTTTGACATCATGTTTGGCGAAGGGATTTCCCGTGCAGGAGAGATTATCGATTTGGGAGTCGATAAAGGTATTATCAAGAAGAGCGGCTCTTGGTTCAGTTACGGGGATACTAAACTTGGGCAAGGTCGTGATGCCGCCAAGAAATGTATAGAGGATAACCCCGAATTGGCCGATGAATTGGAAGCCGCTATAATGGAGGCCTTGAAACCTGATAAATAAATATATTGGGTAGCCTAAAAGAAAAAGAGCCGAATTTTTTCGGCTCTTTTTCTTTTTATAATGTCGGGTTAAGATAGATTGGAGTTTTCGGCACAGTAGGAAATCAGAGGGGATTGTGCTATCCAATCTTTTAACCCCTCTCCTCAGAAACTATTGTTTCTTCGGTGTCTCCCCTATATTGCTGGCGCAACACAGGGGAGAAGTTTAAAATCTATCCTTATGCAGAAATGAGAAATATCATTTTTAATCTTCTCCCTATGTGGCGAAGCCAGGTAGGGGGAATGGTTGAGATTTGATTTTGTTGCTGTTACTGTCGCTGTTTTTTAACCCCTCCGTCACTACGTGCCACCTCCCCTATATTTTGCTGCGCAAAACACAGAGGAGGAGGGTGAGATGTATTTCTCTTTCGCTTCTATTCCGATTTTATACGTGCCACCCTGTAATGTTACGGGGCACGGCAATGGAGGAGCTTAAAAATGTTCGAAGTGGATTTCACCCTCCTCCTTGCTGAGCCTCATAGCCTTACAGGGTGTTTGTTGTCAAGTAAGATATAGGGCGGGTGTCGAGTAGTAAAGGAGGGGTTGATTTTTGTCAAAAATCTATTCGGCTGCTTTTCTTAACCACTTGCCGAGGAGATCGGAATGTGGTTGCCGACAAAAGATTTATTGTTAATATTCAAGTCTGCCCTCATGAATTTTCTACTGAATCCATTTGTTCTTTTTGCTCTGCATTCGACTTGTACTATCTTTGACAAAAGTCCGATATAGGCTGCGATTCGGCAAAAAAACAAATGGATTTGTTCTTTTTGCTCTCATCTTGCACTATCTTTGTACCCATTAAACGAGTATAGTACATGAAAATAGAACAGATTATATCCGATGCTGCGGTCAAAGCGGTGAAAGCTTTGTATGGAATCGAGGCAGCTCCCGGAACGACAGTTCCTCAAAAGACGAAGAAAGAGTTCGAAGGAAATCTCACGTTGGTGGTGTTCCCTTTTTTGAAAGCCTCTCATAAGGCTCCCGAAGCTACGGCTCAGGAGATAGGCGAGTATCTTCTCGCCAATGAGCCGGCAGTCGCTTCGTTCAATGTAATCAAGGGCTTTCTCAATCTGGTGATCGCTCCTTCGTTTTGGAGCCAGATGTTGCATCACATCGACGAAGAGGCCGATTTCGGGACGCATAAAGCTGCCGCAGATGCTCCTTTGGTCATGGTCGAATATTCCTCGCCCAATACCAACAAACCGTTACATTTGGGACATGTGCGCAACAACTTGTTGGGATATAGTCTTTCCGAGATTTTGAAAGCCAATGGCAATCGGGTGGTGAAAACCAATATCGTCAATGACCGGGGTATTCATATCTGTAAATCGATGCTGGCTTGGCAAAAATGGGGCGACGGTGTCACTCCCGAAAAGGCCGGAAAAAAAGGAGACCACCTTATCGGTGATTTCTATGTGTTGTTCGACAAACATTATAAACAAGAACTGAAAGAACTGGAAGCCAAAGGCATGACCCCCGAAGAGGCCGAGGCCGCCTCGCCGCTCATGCAGGAAGCCCGCGCCATGTTGCGCAAATGGGAGGCCGGCGATCCCGAG
>ENA-ORRW01003318-ORRW01003318.1-human-gut-metagenome-genome-assembly--contig:-NODE-3318-length-11739-cov-4.086186_pt1 | contig 11739 bp, 9 predicted proteins | sample MGYA00242183_ERZ509150 | MGnify/ENA primary metagenome ERZ509150 (study PRJEB26280, sample SAMEA2338639) | human gut metagenome | biome: human gut; feature: human-associated habitat; material: faeces... | reverse complement strand
ACCTGAGAGGTTTGTTTACAAATGAGTGATTTTACTTCTCCTTGGCAGGGGTATGATTTTTCAGGGTTGAGTGCGGCTCTTTCTCGAATACAAGAGATTACCCGACCTGCACTGGAGGCATTGCAGAATATTCAATCCACACTGCAACCTATTGTTGAGGCGCTTGAGCAGTATAAGCCAAAAGTAGAAGAGATTGGACAAGTTCTTTTGCATGTTTCCCGTCGTTTTTCAGCAATTGAAAAAATGGGAGATGCTCAGTTTGTCTTTTGGGACTATATGACCGAAGAATTTGTCGATGAAATTGTGGATTCAGAGAACATCAGCAAAACGCTTAGAGAGCAGATGCTCCGGGATCGATTCTCCAAGGTAAACAGAACTATTGACAAGACCCTTTCTTCTCCGGCAATGCAGAAGCATAAACGGCTTTATTCTCAATCTGCAGAAGCGTTTCGGGATGGTAATAGTGACCTGGCAGTTACAGGGTTCACCTCTGTATTTGATGGTTTGCTGACCGATATTTCTGGGAATCCCACATCACGTCTTGGGCCTCGCATCGACGTGATTAAGAAGAAACTCGATAATGACGAGTTTCTCGATAACGATGAATATGCGATGTTAACGTTGGCTTTGACGTTAGAAAAAACTTTGGACTCTTTTTCTGCACCTTCTGATTTCAAAGGGAAAGAACCGACGGGGCTTAATCGGCATTGGATTGCCCATGGTCGTTCTACACGGAAGAAATCGAAGATAGATTGCGTCAAGATGATAAATCTTATTTATGGTCTGCTGTTGATAGTAGATCTAGAATCTACAGTATCGCCAAATTTTTCTTGCATAAATGGTGTGTGAGTATGAAAGTTAGAGACAGTTTTTCATTAAACCCTGTTGGTAATACAAGCAAATACACAGATTTTATCAATTATATTGACACATCTTCTGTTAATGCAGGTTTGTTGTCGGAAGTCTCTTTTCTGGAAGACGAGTTTCCTTCACGGGCACAGCGATTAGTAAGACCTGGCGATATACTGTATTCCTCCGTCCGCCCTAATTTGCGTCATTATTATCTTTATAATGACAGCTATGAGCATGCCGTTGCGTCGACCGGCTTTGTGCTGCTTCGAAACAACTCAAGCTATAACACGAGGTTTGCCTTCTACTATCTATCAACAAATGAGGTCGTGAAATATCTCTCGAATATTGCAGAGTTGTCTCAGTCGACTTTTCCGTCTTTTTCATCAAAGGACATTGGAAAGATCGACTTGCCTGATATCGACAGGAAGGCACAAGACCAGATTGTTTCCATTCTCTCCGCTTATGACAATCTGATCGAAGTCAACAACAAGCGCATCAAGGTTTTGGAGCAGATGGCGGAAAACCTGTATAAGGAGTGGTTTGTCCGCTTCCGCTTCCCCGGACATGAGAAGGCAGATTTTGAAAATGGTATCCCGAAGGGGTGGGCTTATAGGCGAGCCGATGAGGTCATTGATTTCAACCCGACGCTGAAAACAGGGAATCAAACGGAGTTTACGATCATCCCCATGGAAGCGCTCAGCACGAACTCCATGGTATTAGATTCAGGCTGCTTTGTGCGGCAGGATTCCATTTCAGGTCGGCGCTCACAAAACGGCGACACTCTGCTGGCCAAAATTACGCCCTGCCTGGAAAACGGGAAAACCGGGTTTGTTATGGGCATGCCGGAAAACGAGGTGCTCGGAGGTTCGACCGAGTTTGTCGTTATGCGGTCTAAGGCATTAACGCCTCACTATGTTTATTGCATTGCCCGGAGCTACTATTTCCGGCAGACAGCCATTTTGAGCATGAATGGAGCCGATGGGCGTCAGCGTGTTGACGAGGATAAGCTGAAATCAACAAAGATTCTTCAACCGGAAAAGACTGTGCTGGATCATTTCGAAACAATTGTTACGCCAATCTTCGATGGCGTTTATCAGATGGTACAGGAAAACAAGAACCTCATCCAGCAGCGCGATCTGCTTCTACCGCGCCTGATGAGCGGAAAGCTGGAGGTGTAAAAATGTCCACTTTTTCTGAACGATATGGGTATGTGGTAAAGCCTTTGCAGTTGGAAAGCATGACCATAGAATTAAGAAACAGGATTTGGAATATTTACAGATGTGAAATCTGTAATGATATTGCAGTTATCGATTCTCACTATCTCGAAGAAATAATGGATGCATGTGGGCTTTCGTATACCAGCGTTTATGATAACGCTGATTTGGATAAAAATCTTGCTGTTTTTCGGAAATGGTATGATCAGGCAGAATGGTATCGAATCTATGATTTCGTTGAAATATATCTCGCATTTCTCCCGACGAAAGACCTCAGTGATGCAATAGATAACTTTAATGGTGTTCTATCGGCTGAGAATGCTGGATACAGAGTAATCGGAAGACAAGTAGTCCCCATTACAAATGAGTACGAAATAAAGTGTATCGAACAGGCACAACAAACCCCTTATAACAGTATAAATGTACATTTAAAAAAGGCAACAGAGCTTTTTTCACGAAGGCCCCTACCTGATTACGAAAACTCAATTAAGGAGTCGATCAGTGCAGTTGAGGCAGTTTGCAGCATTATTACTGGATTGTCCGGTAAGAATGCAACTCTAGGGAAAACAATAAAAAAGCTTAAAGACTACGGAGTGCATATCCACCCGTCAATGGAAAACGCGTTTTCATCTATGTACGGGTATACTTCAGACGAGGACGGAATCCGTCATGGAGGCATTGATTTCAAATGGGCGCCCGCCGAAGACGCAAAATACATGCTGGTTTCCTGTTCGGCGTTTGTAAACTACTTGATTGAGAAATGGAGCAAAGCAGCGAAAAATCAGGACAATTCGGAGGTGTAATCATGTTTGCCGCCAGTACATACGAAGAAATAGAGCGTATCGAAAGCCAAGTTGAAAACATGGAAATTGTCGTTTTCCTTTTCGCTCGTCCAACGGAAGAAAAAATCTTAAAGGAATTTGAGTATATCCATTACAATTCTGCAAAATACTGCTCTATTTATGCTATCGGGTACACTGATGATTTTGCCAAGGCAGAAGACCAGACTTATAGGAAAGTCGATGCGATGATGCAGCGGGACTGGTATTTCAGTACAAAGGCCTTTACTGAATTCAAGGAAAAACTGCAAGACCGTATTCGGTGGAACTATTCCGGTGAAACGGAAGTACTCGTCTTGCAGAACAATCCTGGGCAAAAGAATGTTCTAAACTTCCAGAACTATGTTGCGATTAATGTAAATAAGGGCATCCGAGAGGAATATATTGATTCTTTTCAAAGCTTCATGGAGTCCCTGATAAGAAGTTCCAAGCGCAGGGTTACGGCAAAGGAAGCTATTCGGGACGTCCGAAATTCGAGAATCAGCGTCAAGGATATACTCGCCGGAGCTATCGATGATTGCAAGAAAGTTCCTACGCCGGTAAAAGAGATAGCAAAAGACAGGTTGTTTTATCGCTGTGCAAATACAATGCAGTAGTATAGTCCGGCAAATATATTTTAGAAATAGAGGCAAGCTGTTATGAAACGCATTCCCTTTTCTCAAGTTTTGAAAACTGCGGCCATAGATATTCGTAGAGAGTATGACCGTCTATATGGAATGTTTTGTGTACAGAAGTTTCAAGATATGGTGGGAGCAGGATCTTCGTTGAAGGATTACTGTGCGACATATTTTGTTCGGCTTCCCTTTCGCGGTACATGCGTATCTTTAGATGACTTTGATGATTTTTATGGATATAGCTTTGAAAAGAATCCTTCTACCTTTGACATAGAGTATTTAGTGTCTTTTTGTGAGTATTCATATAATCTCGCCATCTACAATCAAAATACCATCTATGGCGGTGGTATAGTCGGAATTGGTGACCCAATGCAGTTCTATGTCCAGCAAGTGCTGACGGTTATCGAGACCATAGGGTATATGCCAAATAATCAAAACGGTATTACTGATTTTGTCCCCAAAGACCAGGCGGCGATTTCTGCCGCGGAGATAGTTGATCCTGCGTTGTCGTACAGGATTATTGAATACAACCATCACTCGATGAAGGGTGATCTCGAAAGAAAAAAGGCTACACTGATTGCGCTGGCAGACAAGTTAGAACCAAAGAGAGCAAAACTAAAGCAAGTTAGCGGCTCGTTGGAATCAGATTTGTTCTATCTTCTGAATAGTGTAAATGTACGACATAATAACGCAGATCAAGTTGGTAAGAACTATATTCATTTCGTGGCAGATATGAAAGATAGCGACATCGAACAATGGTATGACGATATGTACCAAATGTGCCTGCTGGCATTCCTGGAGTTGGATCATCTGGAGCGCAAAGAGCGCGTAAAGAAATTAAAAGAGGACATTCAAAAGAACGGATAATATAGGTGGTGACTACAATGCGCAACTTCATATCCGAAGACGATATTGAACAGGCGATCCTGCAAAAGTTGGAGGGTGACCCGTTCCAATATGGTATTCTGCGCTGTGACCCTTCTCCGGACAAGCGCGAGCTGCTGCCGGATGGGACTGGACGAAGCAGCAAGAAAGAATGCGTACTCCCGCTTATTCTGCGGGAGGCCTTGGCGCGCCTAAATCCAGATATACCCGGCGAAAAGCTGGAGGAGATCGCCCGCGACCTCTGCCGGGATTTCAGCGCCACGGATATGACGGCCACCAATTACAAGTACTACAACCAGATCCGCAACGGCATCAAAATCAGCCTCCGCCGCAACGGCAAAGAGGATTTTGATTTTGTGAAGCTGGTCGATTTTGACCGCCCGGAGAACAACACCTTCACCGCCGTTTCCCAGATGTGGATACAAGGACGCGTCTACTGGCGTCGCCCGGACGTGCTGATTTTTATCAACGGCCTGCCCATGGTGTTTGTTGAGCTGAAAAACAGCATCGTCAAGGTGGAGGAGGCCTATAACGACAACCTGAAGAACTACCTGCGGGATATCCCGAACCTGTTTGCGCTCAATCAGATCTGCGTGCTGTCCAACGGGCTGGAGACACGGCTCGGCGCCTTCAACGCCACCTACAATCATTTCTTCGAGTGGCTGAAGGTGGACTCCGAGAAGGAACGGCCCGACCGTCAGGCTTTGAAGGAAGCCGGTACGGTGGGCGAAAGCTCGGTCCGGTATTTCATCGACGGCCTGCTGCAAAAAGGCCGGCTGATCGACTACATAGAAAACTTCATCATGTTCCGCAATCAGAAGAACAAGATCATTGCCAAAAACCACCAGTATTTCGGAGTGAACAACTTGATGGAATCGGTAAAGAACCGGGCGGAGCTGCAGGGCAAGCTTGGCGTGTTCTGGCACACCCAGGGTTCCGGCAAATCCTTTTCCATGGTGTTCTTCGTCCGCAAGGTTCGGCGCAAGATCTCGGGCAATTTCACATTCCTGATCATCACCGATCGCGAAGACCTGGATGACCAGATCCACAAGAATTTTGTAAAGACGGAAGTGATTGGGCAGAAAGAGGAATGCCAGCCGAAGAACGGTAAGCAGCTGCGGGACTATCTGCAGACCAACAAATCCTTCATTTTCACCCTGATCCATAAGTTCCGCTATGACAAGGGTAAAAAGTACCCTGTGCTCTCCACCCGGGACGATATCATCGTGCTGGTGGATGAAGCGCACCGGACACAGTACAAGGATCTGGCGGAGAACATGCGCACGGCCTTGCCAAATGCCAATTATATCGCCTTTACTGGCACCCCGCTGCTGGGCAGCAAGCGCTTGACCAACCAGTGGTTCGGGAACTATGTGTCAGAGTATAACTTCGCCCAGTCGGTGGAGGACGGCTCCACGGTGCCGCTGTTCTATTCCCGCCGTGTGCCGGAGGTCGGGCTGGAAAATGACTTTCTGGACGACGATGTGGTGGACATCATCGAGGAGGAAAACCTGAACGAGGACGAGACCCGCTTGCTGGAAAACTCCTCCTCTCGGATTTTGGAGGTCATCAAGAGGGAGGATCGCATTGATAAGATCGCCCAGGATATTGCTCATCATTTCCCGCGCCGCGGTTTCCTTGGGAAGGGCATGGTCGTCTCCGTCGATAAGTATACGACGGTGAAGATGTACGACAAGGTGCAGCATTACTGGGCGATTGAGAAGCAGAAGATCATGCAGGAGCGCAACAGCGCCGCCACCAAAGAACAGCGCGATGAGCTGACGCGCATCCTCAATTACATGAACCGTGTGGAAATGGCGGAAGCCGATGAGAATGAGAAGTTCCAGAAGCAGGGGCTCGACATTTCCATGCACCGGCAGAAGATGAACGCTGTCACGCCGGAAGGCCTGGATATTGAGGACCGCTTCAAAGATCCCGATGATCCCTTGCAGCTCGTGTTTGTCTGTGCCATGTGGCTGACCGGTTTCGATGTGGAGAACCTGTCCACGCTCTATCTGGACAAACCGATGAAGGGGCACACGCTCATGCAGGCCATCGCCCGCGCCAACCGCGTGTATCCCGGCAAGCCCTGCGGCATCATCGTGGACTACGTCAATGTGTTCAAGTATATGCAGAAAGCCTTGACGGAGTACGCGGCCGGTGATGACGGTACGGAGTTCCCGGCGAAGGACATTGACCAACTGATTGTCCTGCTCAACAGTGCTGTCGATGAAGCGGATGATTTTCTGCTAAGCCTTGGCATTGATATCGGTGCAATCGTAGCAGAGGCATCCACTCTTGATCGGCTGGATCTGCTGCGGGAAGCCTACAATACGATCATTTCCAACGATGAAAACAAGGACAAATTCAAGGTGATCCTGAACACGCTGATGAATCTCTACGAGGCATCGCGTCCGGAGATCTTTGAGAAGAACTGGCAGAATGAAAAGTTTTCGCCGCTGGCATATCTGTACGGGCTTTTCTGCCATACCATTGACGACGAAAAGATCAATCGCGCCCGGCTGCGTATGGCACAAGTTCTGGACACCAGCGTTTCCTCGCAGAAAGCAGAGGATAACGACGCCGGGCTTGTCATTCACCAGGGGAAGGTCATCGACCTTTCCAAGGTGGATGTGGAGGAGCTAAAGAAGGAGATCAAGGTCGCCAAGTACAAGGCCGTGGAGATCGACGATCTGAAGGCGTTTATCGAGCAGGCACTGCAGCAAATGCTGAATCGCAATTGTACGAGACAGAAGTTTTCTCAGCGCTTCCGCAATATCATTGATCGCTATAACGCCGGCGGGTCGGAGAATGAAGACTACTACGAGCAGCTGCTCCAATTGATCGAAGATCTGAAAGCGGAGGACAAGCGGCCGGAGGCCGAGGGGCTGTCGGAAGAGGAACTGGAAATCTTCGATTTGCTGATTGCCGGAAAGAAACTTACAAAGGCGGAGGAGCAGAAGGTGAAGCTATCCGCGAAGAATCTTTTTAAGAAGCTTTCCGAGGAGAAGTCGGAGCTGATGGTTGTGGATTGGTACAAGGACGAACAGCCGCGCGCAAAGGTAAAAACGGCGATTGAAAAGTCGCTGGATGCAGATCTACCGGTTTCGTATGACAAGGAAACGTTTGCTGTGAAGATTGATCTGTTACTGACACACTTTATTGATATGGCCGTTCAGGGCTACGGCTGGGTCGCGGCATAACGGAGGTATAGACAATGGATAAATCTGGCGTGATCTACATACTGACCAACCCGTCCTTCCCGGAATATGTGAAAATCGGGTATGCGGACGATATCGACAAGCGGCTGCAGCAGCTCAATCGGAGTGAGTGCATTCCCTTTGCATTCCGGGTTTATGCGACCTATGAGGTCAATTCCCGGCTTTCTGATCTGAAGATCCACAGCATCATCGACAAGCTGAATCCAAACCTGCGCTCCATCGAGAACTTCAACGGAAAGCAGCGCGTGCGTGAGTTCTACGCCATGTCGCCGGAGGATGCCTATTCCATCCTGGAGGCCATCGCAGAGATCCACGGCTGCGCGGACAAGCTGAAACGGATCGCCATGGACGAGGCTCAGAAGCAGGCGGAGGAAACCGCACAAGAGATCGACGCCGAGCACAAAGAGCGCCAGTCGCCTTTCCGCTTTTCCATGTGCAACATTCAGCCCGGTGAAGAGATCGAATACTGCAACAACCCGGAGATCAAGTGCACCGTCGTAGATGATAAGACAGTTAGCTATCAGGGGCAGAGCTATTCGCTTTCTTCTTTAGCCCAGCTTCTCACTGGCAGCAAATACTCCGTCGCCGGTCCCCGCTATTTCAAATACAAGGGCGAATGGCTGAACGATATCCGGCACCGGCTGGAAGGATAATAAATCACAGACCGTTCCCCAAAGCCTACGGTTTCTTAGATGATTTGACGATCGTATCTGAGAGGAGAGCAGACATGGATACTTCGACTATAAATTTTTATAAGGGAAACCATAAATATGAGGTTTCTGCAGATGAATTAGCAACTGAGATTGCACAGTGCCTACAGATAGAAAACCTAAATTTCTTGATTGGGGCAGGTTGCTCGAGTTATCGAGATGACACTGGGGCTGAAAAGGCTATTCCAACTATGGCTGGTCTGGCAAGAGAGTTTTATGATTGCAATCCCGATCTTAAAGTTGATCGCAAGAATGCAGCCAAAGACCTTTTTCCGAATAATTTGGAAGCCTTGATCAATTACCTTATTTCGCTCAAAAATATAACTACTTCTGAAAAAAGCAGGAAAGCTCTATCTGGGAAAATTAGTATCATTAATAAGTTCATATTTGAAAGAGTGTGCAATACACCATATTCTAAAGAACTTATTCAGCTATACAAAGAGTTTTACCTGCGCATTGTCAAGAAAACCAGGCAGGTACCAGTTAACATTTTTACGACGAATTACGATCTGTACAGTGAAAATGCACTTGATGAACTGGGCATTATGTACAACAACGGTTTTTTGGGAAGCGCTCAACGAATCTTTAATCCCAATTCTTATAACTATGTAGTTGTAGAGAACCTCGGATTAAGTAGGGATGTATGGAAAAGCGTTAGCAATTTTATAAACCTCTACAAGATTCACGGTTCAATTAATTGGCTTAAAGATGACAATTCCGGATCAGATACCCCTCACATTTTGGAAAAGGATATTGAACTGATTAGGAGTCGGAAAAAATATGATTCCATAATGATCTATCCCACGCCCCAGAAGGATAGGACAACTCTGATGGTTCCATACTCAGACCTTTTCAGAATGATGCAGAACAGTCTTCTAAAAAAGAATTCTGTACTGATATCGTTGGGATACAGTTTCGGAGACGAACATATTAATCGCATTATTCTCAATGCTCTCTCAGTATATGATTTCAGACTTGTTATTTTCGGCGATTCGGATATGATTAGAAAATTGCAGGAAATCGGAGACAATCGTATTTGGATCATCAATTCGGAAGATAACATACATTATTTCAACAACTTCGTTGAGAGGGTTCTTCCCACGCAGGATGAAGAACAAAGAGAAGAAATTGAAATTAAAAAATCCTTGAAAAAGCTCGCAGTGGTTCTCGGGGATAGTTCTGAAGACCCAAAATAAGAAGGAATTGATAGTATGAACAGACGAGTAATCGGTCGGATAATATCTATAAGTCACAATAATGTGGTTGCCGAGTTGTACAACAATTTAGGCAATTACGTCACGCTTTATGACGGTATAAGATTTGTCGGTGAAATAGGCTCGTATGTGGCTATTGATGATATTAACCGGCGGATTATAGCTGAGATCATTGCCGTCGATGAAAAAAGCGATATGGTTTCAGAAAAACTGAACAAGGCAGAAAGTCATAGATACTTACGAATCAATCTCATCGGCGAAATATGTAATGGTAGCTTTAGCTTTGGCGTTACAAAAATGCCGCCTGTTTTTTCAGAGATAATGATAATCAGCGAAGCTGATCTCCGGCTAATGCTCGATATCAATTCCGGTGAAATTGTCGATGAAAACGGGAAAACAAAACTGACGGTTCTTCCAATTGGTACATCAGTTATATTCCCAGAGTACCAAGTAAAAGTTAAACTAAATGAGTTTTTTGGATTCCACTTTGCGGTTTTTGGGAATACAGGAGCCGGCAAGTCAAACACAATCGCAAGACTAATTCAAGAGGTTTTCACCAAGACCAATTATTCCGCTAAAGGAGCTCGTTTCATTGTTTTTGACTCAAACGGAGAGTATGAAAATGCATTTGCTTCTATTGGCGAAAAGAATCCAGCCATCAATGTTAAGTTCCTGAGTACTGCTCGAGATGCTGAGAAGAGACTGCAAATTCCGGTATGGGCTCTAAGCGTTGACGATTGGGCAGTTTTGCTACACGCTTCAGAAAAAACTCAGGTTCCAATTATTAGTCGTGCCCTTGATATGATAAGAGTCTTTGATGCTCCTGGTGATGATGAAAATGCCAAAAAGGTAAAAAACCACATTGTTGCATCTGTAATAAAAGATGTGCTATCCAGCAATGAAAATCCAACCACTCAGAATTCCAAAATACTTATGACCCTCAGCAAATTTCACACTGATGAAATCAAACTAGATACCATTATTCCTGGCAATAAAGATGCGGACATCAATAATGATAGAGGAGTCAACACCACACCCGATACTCTTCCAATATCAAAGGCAATAAGCCTTTCGTTTGCCAAGATGTATGCTCCTGTTAGCTTGATGCAGTTCTGCGATACATTCATCCTTCCAAACGTAAATGATCTATTTTCCAGTAAGGATACAATCCCTTATTCACTACAGAGGTTTACTGAGGCGGTTGAGTTCGCTGTTCTGTATGAGGGAAGCATTAACTCCTCTCGGATCTATGAATACACATCAACATTGATAACAAGACTTAAGCATCTTTCAGAAAGCGAACAGGGCGACTTCTTTGATAAAACCTCTTTTTCAAGTATTGATGATTACATCAGAGATATTATTGGAGTATCACAACTTCTCAATATCGATATAAGTAATTTAGACGATACCGCTACTGAAGTAGTCACAAAGGTGTTTTCAAAAATGCTTTTTGATTATTTGAGAGCACTATCTCCGCGTAATTCAATGCCAATTAACTTGATCCTTGAGGAAGCACACCGTTTCGTTCGCTCCGACATGGATTATGGCGTTTTAGGATACAACATATTCGAGCGAATTGCGAAGGAGGGGCGAAAATTTGGATTATTAATGGGAATATCCTCTCAAAGGCCAAGCGAGTTATCAAAAACGGTTGTGTCGCAGTGTAACAACTTTATAATTCATAAAATTCAGAATCCAGATGATATCCAATATATCTCTCGAATGGTTCCCTACATGAATCAAGGAATGGTTGATCGAATAACATATCTGCGCCGAGGATATGCCTTGGTTTTTGGAACCGCTATAAATCTACCCACACTAACTGCCTTTGAAAAAGCGAGTCCATCTCCCAATAGCGGGAACTCCAATATTGTAGAAAAATGGTATGTTGACTGAAGCCTTTTTCAGGTGTATAGGTTTTAGCACAAATAATCCTTGCAGCAGGTATTATAATTAATATTGCTTGTACAGGCAATACAAAATTCGCTTTATTCACCCTCGTCGAGCGAATAAAGCGAATTTCCGGTGAATATTCGGCGAATTTTCAGTCGCAGAAGCAGTGAATCACACTTTTCAATAGAAAAACGGTGCTGAAAAATGCACTTTTCAAATTCTGCCGCTGATGCTACCCTTCCAGAAAGCTCTCGAACGGCGCGTCGTCGCTCAGGAAGGTATCCATCATAAACC
>ENA-ORRW01003293-ORRW01003293.1-human-gut-metagenome-genome-assembly--contig:-NODE-3293-length-11824-cov-20.525108_pt1 | contig 11824 bp, 10 predicted proteins | sample MGYA00242183_ERZ509150 | MGnify/ENA primary metagenome ERZ509150 (study PRJEB26280, sample SAMEA2338639) | human gut metagenome | biome: human gut; feature: human-associated habitat; material: faeces... | reverse complement strand
ACACATCATAAACAAGAAAGATGAATTACAAGCAAGGTACCTTCACAAATGCTGTATCCGGGAAATGCTTCTCTATATAACGACAAATATAAGTTTCTGTATCTGCTTGAATGATTTTATCCTCTCCTTCGGGAAACAGATTGTACATCACTGTATGAAGCTTTATCCCTCTCCGTTCTATAGCCTCAAAACTCAATAATGTATGGTTGATACTTCCCAATCGTCCCGAAGTAACAAAAACTAAGGGATAACCCGATTCCTGAACATAGTCTATAGTCAGATTATCTTCTGTCAACGGCACCATCAGCCCCCCGGCTCCTTCTACTAAAACAGCATCATAGCGCTCACTCAGCACCTCCGTGGCATGCTTTATTTTATCAAAATCAATGGCGCGGTTATCTATTCGTGAAGCCAAATGGGGAGAAGCCGGATAAGAAAATATTTCAGGTTTGGTAAGTCCCTGCTCATCCTCAGGCAAATACTCCATCCCCATCAGACGACGATGCAACTCAATATCCTCCGAATAACCTTCCGGATTTCCAGTCTGTATGAATTTTTGAGTAATAGTACGACATCCTTGTTTGTTCCAAAGATGTGCCAGATAGGCCGTGGCATAACTTTTGCCAATATCTGTATCAATACCACTTACGAAAAATACATTCTGTTTCATGATTCTTTTTATTTCTATTGTCTTTTCTTTGCAATAATATAAATAGGATGATAAGTCAAAGTCACCGAACGACCATCACTGAACAAACGGGCATACTTGTCACAGAAATCCTGCAAATCCCTTTTAGTCCACGCTTGTTGCCTGACAGCAGCCACCCCGGTGTGTTTCAAGTGATAAAGCACTTCGAGCGGAGTACCGAAAGTCAGACAGATACGTTCCTCATGAGCCTTCACGATCTCATAGTGTATGCGCAGCGCTTCTTCTAATTCCTCTAAAGAACGATAGTGAAGACCGCTGCCGGTAACCGATGCAACTTCTTTCAGATTATCCCTGCCGAACGTAGTAAAAGCAAAATATCCTTTCTGCTTCAACAAAGTATTACAACGTTCAAAAAACAGCTCGGGAGAAACAAACCACTGTAATGCCGAGCATGATACAATCAAATCCTGTCCTTTTGGAAAAGGAAGGGACTCGGCATCCCCTGCCAGAAAGGTAGCCTGCCCGCTTCCCAACAAATCGGTGAAACAAGAACTCATCTCCTGACAAATATCATTCAACACCAGTTTTTCAGGATGGAGGGTTTCCATCAACCTACGGGTAAGAAAGCCCGTCCCGCTACCAATTTCCAATATCCGGCCGCACGGACGGGGCAAATAATGATTTAGCATATCACTCATGCGGTATGCTATCTGCTTTTGTGCCACCGCCTCACGGTTATAACTCTCTACAGCGCGGGAAAAGCGACGGGTTATCAATTGCTTATTAATCATATGTTTTTGTTTTAAATAACAGACGGGCATAGCAAATCTCTCATTATTTCTTCTGAATAATGAGGAATATCATACTCTGCCACTTCCGTCCCGGTCCATGCATTTCTTTGGTTGACCGCCGTAAAAATCAAATCATTCTTGCCTATAACAGCCCGTTCCCATGCAAAACTGGGAACAGCGCAAGATTTTACCTGTTCTCCAATCCTCCGAAGCTCTTCTTGCAGTTCCTCTACCGCACGTTGCGGACGTTTCGACAAGAATGTTTCCAGATTCTCCTTTTTCAAACACATCCTGCGGATAAACTTTTCCAACGTACCCTCATTCAAGCCTTCCAGTGTTCCTTCAAAAACTTGCTGCGGAATACCTTTCAAATCATCGACAGGAGTTACCGTGCCATTCAAAGCAACACGCTCACAAATAGGCAAGTCCATATCCTGCAATACCATAGACGCGGCCCATACTCCCATAGACCAGGCTATCAGGCGAATCTCCTGATAACCCTGCAACAACGTGAAATCAAAATCCAGCGAACGATAATCATAACAAACCAACAGATCGCTATTTTCGGGGCAATAATCCATGAAAGGACATTCATCCATTCCCCAACCGGCAAAAAAAAGTGTCAATCGGGGAAGATGCTTTTGTTGTATAAAATAATGTTTCATATCAATTCTATCAGACTTTTTATTTCTTCTTCAGTAATATCCGCTGTCAACGAAAAACGGATACGCGATGTTCCTTCGGGCACAGTGGGAGGACGCACCGGCAACGCATAAAAACCTTTACGCTGCAAGAAATCGGCCTTTAACACCGTATCACCGCTATCGCCTATCGTCATTGGCAGAATATGGCTGGTAGAAGGACAAGCGTAGCCTTTCTTTACCAACGCGTCTTTCAAAAGAGAGGATATTCTCTTCAACCTTTCCCTCCGGAAGCTGAAACTGTCCAAATGCTCCAGGATAAAGAATGTCCATAGCAAGTTGACAGGAGGAAGAGCCGTTGTAAATATGAATGTACGCATTTTATTGATCAAATAATCACGGATGGTCTTCGAACAAACAATATAGCCTCCTACTGAGGCCAACGCTTTACCAAAAGTTCCACATAAAAAATCGATGTCAGCCACACAATCCTGTTCTTCCGCACACCCCAGGCCATGTATCCCCCGCACCCCTACAGCATGCGCTTCATCCACATACAGCAATACATTATCATATTGTTGCTTCAAAGTGACCAAACGGCGGAGATCGGCCTCATCACCGTCCATACTGAAAATACTTTCGGTTACAATAATTATTCTATCATACCCGGCATGATTGGAAACCAGCAACTGTTCCAATTGGTCATATCGGTTATGCCGGTACCGGATACACTTGGCCGCCGATAAACGAATGCCGTCAATAATGCTGGCATGTACCAGTTTATCGGCAAGAATCAATGTACGAGCATCGCTCACTGCAGGAAGAATACCGGCATTCATGTGATAACCACTATTAAAAACCAACGCGCTTTCCTTCCGAAACAGTCGGGCAAGCAAATCCTCTATCTGAACATAGATATTAAAATTTCCTGTCAGCAGCCGAGAGGATGAAGAGGAAGGAAGAAAAGTGTCGGGAGTAAGACTTTGCAAGAATTCCGTACGTAATGGCAGGTAAGCAGCCAATCCCAGATAATCGTTGGATGAAAGGTTAAGCATCACTTTTCCATTCACCTCCACCTCTCTTCCCCAATGGCGGATAACAGGCAACTTACGAAGATTACTTTTATTTTCAAGCAGGGCTAATTCCCTTTCCCAGTCTGTTAATGAATTCATTTTTTCTATTTTTCCCAATACTATCACTTATTCTTTTAATTCTCCTACTATCTTTACCAGTGAATGCGTCAATTTGCTCAATTCTTCCGGCTGAATTATAAAAGGCGGCATGATATACACCAGTTTTCCAAAAGGACGTACCCATACTCCTTCTTCGACAAAACGACGTTGCATGAAAGCCATATCTACCGGTTTCTTCACTTCAATAACCCCGATAGCTCCCAATACACGCACATCAGCCACCTGCGGCAATAAAGCAGCAGGAGCCAGCTCCCTCTTCAATTGTGATTCAATAGCCTTTACCTTTTCCTCCCAACTATATGAAAGCAACAATTCCACGGATGCTTTCGCTACGGCACAAGCCAACGGATTTCCCATAAAAGTAGGGCCGTGCATAAAGACTCCCGGATAACCGCCGGAAATGGTATCAGCCACCTCATCACTGGCAAGGACAGCAGAAAAAGTCATGTATCCACCGGTCAGTGCCTTACCTATGCACATGATATCGGGCTGGACACCTGCATGCTCCCAAGCAAACAGTTTCCCTGTTCTTCCGAAACCTGTCGCTATCTCATCAAAGATTAACAACAGACGATATTGCCTGCAAAGTTTCTCTACCTGGCGCAAAAACTCAGGATGATAAAAACGCATTCCGCCCGCCCCTTGTACAATAGGTTCCAAAATCAATGCGGCCATTTCTTCATGATGCTGTTCCAATATTTCCTTCAAGGGTTCTATATCCTCTTCATACCAGATTCCGCCAAAGCGCGACCGGGGAGCAGGAACAAAATAACGCACAGGCAATGTAGGGCCAAAAATATGATGCATACCGGTCACCGGATCACAAACGGACATGGCATTCCACGTATCTCCATGATATCCGGACTGAATAGTTACAAAATTGTTTTTCTTTTCCTTCCCTTGCGCATACCAATATTGCACGGCCATTTTCAGTGCCACTTCTACCGCAACCGAACCGGAATCAGCATAAAATATTTTCTGCATACGGGGAGGAACAATCTTCAGCAACAACTTGCCTAATTCGATGGCCGGATCGTGTGTCAGTCCGCCGAACATGACATGGCTCATACGGTCTATCTGTTCCTTGAGCGCTTGGTTCAATACCGGATGATTGTATCCATGTACCATGCACCACCACGAAGACATCCCTTCTATCAAACATCTTCCGTCCTCCAATTCTATATATACTCCATCCGCCCGTCTTACCTTATAAGTGGACAGCGGATGAGTAGTCGATGTATAAGGATGCCATAAATGCTCCCTGTCAAAATTTTCCATATATTATTTCCTTATTGTTATAATAACTTTATAATGTATCAAAGCGAATACCCGGCCTCTTCTATCAATATTTTATCTTCTGATACTTTGGAACCTAATGTAGTCAGCAAATCTCCCACAATGGCAGAATTAATACCGATATACAATGCTTTCTTTACAGCTTCCACACTCATCTGTGAACGCCCTCCGGCAAAACGAAGAAAGGCTGTGGGATTGATAAAACGGAATAAAGCGATGGTTGTCAGAATCTCCGCCTCTGCAAGACGATCCATTTTTTCCAATGGAGTGCCGGGTATAGGCTGTAACAGGTTTATAGGAATAGACTGTACTTCCAATTCCCTCAGTGTAAAAGCAAACTCAATACGCTGTTCCATTGTTTCGCCCATGCCGATGATTCCTCCGCTACATACATCCATCCCCACCCTGCGTGCTGCCTGCAACGTTTCTATTTTCTGTTCTTGTGTATGAGTAGAACATAGAGATGAAAAATAAGAGGGAGCCGTTTCCAGATTACAATGATAACGGGTGATGCCTGCCTTAAACAGCCGTTCCAATTCCGCTTCATCCAGCAATCCTAAAGAAGCGCATAACTGAATATGCGAATGCGCACGCATGTACTCTGTTGTCTCACATAGCCGGTCCATGTTACGGCTACCCGGTTTCCTGCCGCTGGTCACCAAAGAAAAACGGGATACTCCCTGCGCTTCGTTATACAAAGCATGGCGCAGACATTCTTCCTTCCCAACCAAATCATAAACATCCGCTTTTGTTTTATAATGTGCAGACTGTGCGCACCATTTACAATTCTCAGGACATTTACCGGATTTAGCATTGATAATGGAACACATATCGAATTTCCGAGAAGCCAGGACCCGTGTTATCTCATGAGCCGCATCATACAAATCCTGTTTCTCTGCCTGGCAGGACAGCCAACGGGCTTCTTCTACGGTAATCTTCTCACCGCCCAACACTTTGTTTCTTATTGCATTCAGCATCATATACAGTTCATATTAAGACAAAAAAAGCCGAAAAGATGCATGGCACATCTTTCCGGCAAACAAATATTTATTTAAATAAAAAAGACAAATCACGTCAGCCACCTGTGGTTGAGGCAGTTGGATCCGAAACATTTGCAACATGGATTCAACAGGGGCCATTCCTTCTTCATATTCCTCTCCAGCATCCTCTTTCCGTGCGGAAGAGCAAACAGAGAATGCCGTGCAAACATTTGCCTGTTTACCCAACGATACATCGGCAATCTCCTTTTTCAGATTACCAATAGTTACATATTTGCCCAAGCTATAAAACATAGCGTACTTCTTCCGGCTCCAATAGCGGAAACGTATCGTATGTTTATTCTGGCACAATTGTTTCATGTTTTTTCGTATCTGAGATTGGCAAAGGTAAATAAAATATTCAATGCAGCAAACTTTTATATAGAAAAACACCGTTCCGCCTCTTACAACCTTAAAACCAGTTTTCCGAAAGCACAACGGTGAATTCTTAAGTCCTTTATATTATATTTCTGTTATTCTTCTTTCTTCGAAGCAGCTTTCTTGGCAACCGGCTTCTTTGCCGTTGCTTTCTTGGCCGCAGGTTCTTTCTTTACGGCAGGAGCCTTTTTGCCTTCAGCTTTCTCCAGTTTAGCCTGCAATCTCTCCACTTCCTTGTTCAAAGCCACCAATTCCTCGCCCTGATTCTTAATGGTAGTAAGCAACGAATTTAATTCTTCGTTATCCATATCTACCGGATACAACGAATTGACACGACTTATAAAATCACCCAAAATGTTCATATAGTTGGTGAAAGCATCATACGGAGAATCATAAATACCACGATTCAACCAAATACCGGTATTCTTAGTGGTCATGAAGCGGAAATTATTACTTGCCTGCAAATAATCCCAATCCTGCTTAATACGGCGATCATCGCACAAATGAACACGTTCTGCCACACTATAAAGTTTATTGAAAGCCTCACGCTGCATCACATTGCCTAACCACGGACTGATATCGCGTTCCTCGTCTATCCATGACATAGGATAAGGAACATCCACCTGATCCACAGATTTCAGTTTGGTAATGATATCGGTCGGAGTAGAGAAAGTAACCCCTCTTTCTTTTGCGCAGACAGGCAGTGCTTTCATAAATTCCAAAATATTGGAAGACAATGGCTGGGCGATACCCAAAGCAGAAAGTTCCATGAAAATATTGATAACCTGCTCCTCCTCCGGCAAAGCTGCAATCCAATCTATATATTTGTCGGCAAACAACGGATATTCATTCCATTCGGAATTAGAGAAACGCAGGCTGATGTCATCAGACAATTTGAAATCGCGAAGCAATAACTTCAAGTTCGGATTCATGGCACAATGATACAGGTAGTGCGGGCTCTTCCAACCCAAAATATGTTTCGCGCCTTCAGTCAACATACCTTTAAAGCCCATATCGGCTATCGTAGCGCCAATATCATTCGAATAAATCAAGCTGGAGTTACGGAATACCTTCGGCTCCTTGCCAAATATTTGTTTAATCTTGGTACGCATACGTTCCACTTCTTCGCGGAAACAATCTTCATTAGCCAATGAGGAAAGACCGTGAGAATAAGGTTCGCACAAGAATTCGCAACATCCGGTCTCATTCAACTGATGCAACAACTCGATTACACCGGGCGCATGCACTTCCAACTGTTCCAGCGCCACACCCGAGATAGACAAAGCCACCTTGAAAGTATCACCGTGATTCTTTGCCATTTCAATCAACGCACTCAGCGCAGGAATATACGAGCGTTCGGCTATATCACTGATGCCGCGCTCATTTTCATAATCATCATAATAATAATGGTCACGGCCTATATCAAAACAGCGATAGCGTTTCAGATGGATAATTTGATGTATTTCAAAATAAAGACATATTGTTTTCATATCCTAGTTATTGTTTTATTATTTACCATAGTTTTTTAACACCTGCTCATAGAGGGCACGGATTCTCAAGCCGACTTTCTCCCATGTAATGCCATCCACCTCTTTCTTTCCTTCTTCCTGCAGATATTGGAAAAGAGAAGGATTCGTACAAATAGAATAGATGGCATCGGCCATAGCGTTGATATCCCAATAATCTGTCTTGATTACTTTATCCAAAATTTCACCGCAACCCGATTGCTTTGAGATGATAGAAGGAGTTCCGCACTGCATAGCCTCTAAAGGAGCAATACCAAAAGGTTCTGACACGGAAGGCATTACGAATACATCACTGTTTTTATATGCTTCATAAACCTGACGCCCACGCTGGAACCCCGGGAAATGAAAACGGTCTGCAATACCTCGTTCCGCAGCCAGATTGATCATGGCGTCCAGCATGTCTCCCGATCCTGCCATTACAAAACGGATGTTACGGGTACGCTTCAAGACCAATGCGGCGGCTTCCACAAAATACTCGGGTCCTTTCTGCATCGTGATACGCCCCAGGAAAGTCACCACTTTTTCTTTCGAGTGATCAGGACGAGGAATGTCCAGCAAATCTTGCGAAAGCGGATAAACGGCATTGTGCATGGCAAAACATTTGCGCGGGTCTTGATGATATTGGTGAATAACAGTCTGACGGGTCAGCTCGGACACACACATAATACAGTCGGCATGATCCATGCCATTCTTTTCCATAGCATATACTGTAGGATTCACTTTACCGCGCGAACGGTCAAAATCAGTAGCATGCACATGGATGCACAAAGGTTTGCCACTTACCAGCTTGGCATGCACACCAGCCGGATAAGTCAGCCAGTCGTGCGCATGGATAATATCAAATTCTTGCTGGCGCGCAACCACACCGGCAATAATAGAAAAGTTATTGATCTCATCATGAAGGTTTCCCGGATAGCCGCCGGCAAACTCCATACACCCCAGATCATTGACGTGCATATATGAGAAATCAGAATAGATATGATCACGGAAAGCATAATACTGTTCCGGAGTCGAAGTCGAAAGACGTGACTTTAAGTAATCATAATCCACATCACGCCACACAATGGGCACTTGGTTCATGCCTATAATGTTCAGAAACTTTTCTTCGTCGCCACAAGGTTTGGGCAAACAGAAGGTTGTTTCCATATCACCTTGCAGACTCAGACCTTTTGTTATACCGTAAGATGCTACAGCAAGACCACCATATATTTTGGGAGGAAATTCCCATCCAAACATTAATACTTTCATACAGGTCCCTCCTTTCAATAATTGTATTTACTCAATAAATATAATACTCGTAATATCTCTGCCACATTCATAGCGAATGATACAGCTCCACGACCTTTGAAAGGCGGGTTACCATCAAACAGTTCAGGTATAGAGCCAATACAATGAGAAGTCATTTCGTCTTCGTAGCCTATCAGCTGACGCTCCACAAATCCTATGCCACTCATCTTATAAATACGAAGGTAAGCTTCAAAATAGAAGCCAGCCAGCCAAGGCCATGCGGTACCTTGATGATAAGCATAATCACGCTGCATCTGAGGACCTACATAGTTCGGGTTGTAACCGCCACTCTTCGGGCTGAGCGAACGGAGCCCTTTCGGGGTAAGCAGTTCTTTGGTCACAATGTCCAACACCCCTTTCTTCTGACGGGCATCAAGCGGAGAATAGTCGAATGCTACAGTAAATATCATGTTCGGACGCACACTCCAGTCCATCATATTGCCATCCACATAATCCAGTAAATAACCATACTCATTCAAGAAAGTATCCACGAAAGCCTTTCCCGTCTTTTCTGCCAATACATTTAACGTTTCAGCCAAATTATTGTTTCCACCTTCGCCCAACAGTTCATTTGTAAAGCGTAAAGCATTATACCACAAAGCATTAATTTCTACGATATAGCCTGTACGAGGAATCACAGGACGTCCGTTTGCGGTAGAATTCATCCATGTGATAGCCTTTTCCGTTCCGTTGGCATATAGCAGACCGTTTGAATGCAAGAAAAGGTTCGGATGATTCTCCCGGCGAAGGTATTCCATAATGTCCTGCAACAATGTACCATATTTCTCACGGCATTGGTCACGCGACACCATCTTGGCATATTGCTGGATACACCACACCGCCCAAAGCAAAACATCAGGATGCTCCATTTCGTACACTTTAACATCATCAGGCTCATCATTAATAAAGTCATGAATTGCCTTGCGGGCCGTTTCCATCACCATTTCAAACTTAGCCACTTCATCAATCGCCAATGTCAGTCCCGGCAGGGAAATAAACATATCGCGCGCACGGCATTTAAACCACGGATATCCTGCCAGAATATAAAACTCATCTCCCTGTTTATTTAAGAACTGATGGGCAGCATTTATCAGACAGTGCTGGAAATTATCACGCGGAGTACGTTCTTCCACCTCCTCTTCAAAGGTTCTCTTTAATGTACGGGTACCGGCCTCGGAAACACCTCCTGAAAAGACAATGCTTTCACCTTTCTTTATGTCCACTTCAAAATAACCCGGAACATACAAATCTTCATTAAAATCATATCCTCTCTCCTGCTCTTTGGGATACTCAATTCCCCGATACCAATCCGGCTGATAGTGGAATTCGTTCTTCTTGTTCAATTGCATATATAATTCGGGATAGCCCGGATACATGCATGTCTTGATCCCATTGTCCACCTCCTGATAGTCACGGCTGGCTTGTGCGTTCTCATGAGTATACTGACGGACGCTGCGGAAAGCCAGAAACGGACGCAAACGCAACGTAGTGGCCGAATGTGCCTCCAGCAAAGTATAACGGATTAAAATTCTATTTTCATGATGAACGAAAAGCTTTTCCTTCTTCAGAATCACACCACCTACCCGGTATATAGTGGTAGGAACTTTCTCACACTCGAATTCCCGGATATACTTGTGTCCCCTGGGGCTGTAATTGTCACCCTGATACTTATGAAGCCCCAGGTTAAATTCAGCGCCGTGTTGTATCACTGTTTCATCCAACGACGATAACAATACATGGTTTTCATCATCCAGCTCAGGCACCGGAATGACAAGCAATCCATGATATTTTCTCGTATTGCAATCAACAATGGTTGTACAATGGTAAGCCCCTGAACGGTTTGTGCGGAGAATTTCTTTCGGTAATGATTCCCCGAGGTTCGTCATAAGAGTCTTGTCAAATCGTAAGTAACTCATAGTTGTTATTTTAAGGTTATAAATCAAATTTCCATATCAATTTGTGTCACATATTATTTTTGTATGCAACGCTCAAAATTAGTAATTAAATGGATAAAGCAAAATTAAATAGCAAAATATTTTTCATTTTTCGCTCAAATATCCGTAGTATTGCACAGAAATCAGCATAATTATGACAAAATGAAACTTGAAATTCAAAAAATTCTATTTGCTCTTCCGTTATTACTTCTTTTCATTCTGTACACCCTGCGTACAATGGAAAGTGTCATGAATTGGGATTTTATCACCTGGGGCATATATCCCAAAGAAACCAAAGGAATAATGGGGATTCTCACTTCTCCGTTGATACACGCCGATTGGGAACATTTATTTGCGAACACTTTCCCTCTTCTTTTTTATTATGGTGTCTGCTCTACTTTTATCGTGATTTGGGCATTGGTATACTTTTTTTCATCTGGATAGTCAGTGGAATACTTACATTTATAATAGGCAAGCCTGGATGGCATATAGGTGCCAGCAGTATAATTTATTCACTCGCCTTCTTTCTGTTCTTCAGCGGCATTCTCCGCAAACACGTTCCTTTAGTAGCCCTGTCATTGCTTGTCACCTTTCTATATGGCAGCCTGGTATGGAACATGTTCCCGCAGTTCGCTTCCTCCACCACTTCTTGGGAGGGACACTTGGGGGGCGCAGCGGCCGGAATAGCCGCAGCTATATTGTTCAGACACAAAGGCCCTCAACAACCGGAACTTTTCATTGACGAGGAAGAAGAAGATAACAGGAGTTATCCGGAAGACGAAGAAGTCATTACAAATCCGGACCAAGAAAAGAAAGAATGACTAAACCAATCTTTCCGCCTCATGAAGTCCAAAGGACCGGAAGGGATGAAAAAAGCAATAACCCGCTAACGGAATTAAACGAATGCTCATATCCTCCCTATTGTATAAGCCTTTTCTATCTTCAGATTAAACCTTTTTATACGGATATATTCTATCTCCATAGCCTTTGGAGTTATCTCCCAAGGCTATGGAGTTAACTCCAAAGCTTATGGAGATAACTCCAAAGGCTTGCGGAGATAAAACAGGCAGGAAGAAAACCCTTAACCATACG
>ENA-ORRW01003285-ORRW01003285.1-human-gut-metagenome-genome-assembly--contig:-NODE-3285-length-11839-cov-3.560930_pt1 | contig 11839 bp, 10 predicted proteins | sample MGYA00242183_ERZ509150 | MGnify/ENA primary metagenome ERZ509150 (study PRJEB26280, sample SAMEA2338639) | human gut metagenome | biome: human gut; feature: human-associated habitat; material: faeces... | reverse complement strand
GGAAGATGGACCAAAGAAAAATAATTTGGGCAGTGTCGGCAGCGAAGGCTGAGAAGATTTGGCATATCGGCACAACAATCGCTGCTAACAGCGCGTTGAAGGAAACGCCTCCTTACCCCTTACGAGTCATCGTTCGCGTGAAGGATGATAAGGGGAAGGTGAGGTATAACATCGGTACGCTATCACGCATCAGTGATGGTAAGTGTGAGGTGAATTTGTTCCCCAATGGTGCGCCGATTACAGCGTCGTTAGGGGTTAATGAAGAGGTTCGCCTCTGGCCTGACATCGAGTGGTTTTGGAAAAAGATGTTTGACGAAGAAGCCATCAAGATCAAAGACTTTTCTGAACTCACTAAATACAGAGCTGTTATCGTCAAGTTGGGGAACGCTGAAAATGGGTTTTGTTATAAGCCTGGAAAAGTTGTTGCACTTACCGATAAGAGCGTTGAAATCGACCTTAACAACGGTAGAATTGCCGTTAAACACGGCCATGAATCACGAGTAAGATTATGGGAGTAGTAGATGAAGTGACGAGGGTATTTCACGAAGCTAATCAATACCGCCACGACCACTTGCGTAAAGCCATAGGTGCTTTTGAGGGAAATCTCACTGACGGCGATACGCTGGAGAAAGCAAGGCGAGCAAAAAGGCTTGAAGGAACTCCCGATCCTAACAATCCTAATAAGGTTTGGCACATTTCACCGAGTGGTAGTGGACATTATGTCGAAAAGAATAAAGTGCCAACGCCAAAGGATTACTATGAGAAATGTGAGATAATAAAAAATCTTTTACAGTTACAACGCGGCAATAAAGTATTCGTTAAGGTCGGCAGTGCTGAACATGGTTTCAAATACTCATTTGGTAAAGTAAAAGAAGCCGCAAAAGATAATCGTGATGATGTGACAATCAAATTCACAAACGGTTCAACCATCTTTATAAAACCTGGTTCAGAATGGCGAATTCGTCGTTTTACGAAAACCGTTGAAGGAAACATTGAGGACCCTTCTGAATGCGGCAAAGACAAAGCCGCCAACACCCCGGAATCACGAACGTTAAATGATAACGGCTCTTGGAGCACTGAAGACTGATGATTTTCAACAACCGCCAAATAGACGACATGGTCGGGATTCTCCGGCGCTGGCAGTATCTGTTTATTGCCAAGCACGTCGGGCTGGATTTTCTGACCCAGTCAGAGATCGACATCTTGGTGGCGTCGGGCGTGAACGTCGATAAGTACAAGAACTCTAAGGGCATCATCGAACACGCCTTTCTGTTTGGAATCTTGGCTGAGGCTATCGGTGACACTCGCGCCAAGAAGATGAACTACAAACAGTTCCTCCAGTTCTTGAAATCAGGGAACTTTGTACCGCTTACCGAACAGGAGGAGAACGCGCTCAATTACCTCAAGAACCGCGCCTACACCGATATCACATCCCTCGGCAACCGTATCGTCACCGGAACACGCAACACCATTCTCAAATCGAATTTCCGTCAGCAGGCCGCTATACGCCAGCAAATCAAAGATAAGGCCATTCAAGCCGTTCAACTCCGTAAGGGAGCGCGATATGTAGCCAGCGAACTGGGAAACCTTACCCAAGACTGGGGACGCGATTGGCTACGTATTGCATATTACCTTCTGCACGAAGCCTACAACGTCGGCCGCGCTGAGAGTATCTACAAGCAATACGGCCCTGATGCCATGGTGTATTTCGACGTATATCCTGGTGCGTGTGCCAAGTGCCGCGAGTTGTATCTTGAAGACCCCGAGGACCCTGCGTCAAAGCCTAAACTGTTCCGGCTGGCAGACCTCATAGCCAACGGCAACAACATCGGCCGCAAGGTGGCTGAGTGGCTCCCGACAATTGACCCAACACATCCGTTTTGTCGGTGCACCGTCAATCGCGTTCCAGCAGGTTACGAGTGGGACCCCGCCACCCGCGCCTTCACCAAGCCTGTTAAGCGTCAGTTCAAAGACCCAAAGTTAAAGAACGTGAAACTCAACATTAAAGTTACAAAATAATGAAAAACAAAATCGTACAAGACCCCCCGTTTACTATGCAGATTGAACCTACCGAGGGCTGTAACCTCGGTTGTTCGTTCTGTGGCTTACACGGTATGCGCGAGAAGGGAACCAAGCCCTGGAATTTCATGACCGTCGAGACAGCCGAGCGTATTGCTTCGGAGGTAGCGCGGGTAGGTTGGAACTGTAAGTTCGTGTTCGCTATGCACGGCGAACCGACGCTGAACCCCGCCTTCATCGACATTGTCGCCACGTTCCGTAAGCACTTGCCGAAGGCCGTGTTCCATATGTACAGCAACGGTTACGCCATGAACCACGCTGAAGACACCGAGGCGTACCTCGATGCGCTGTTCGGGGCAGGTATGAACGATATCCTGGTAGACTGCTACACGGCCAACGGCGACTGGAATTTCGTCGAGAAGATCGACGTTGATAAGTACAACGTCGTGACGCTGGAACCCGGCGTTCCGTACTACTATCCCAAGCAGGGCCGCCGTATCTGTCTGCTGCCGCCCATCGCCCACGACGACACCAACAAGATGACGCGCCGCCTGGCCAACCACTGCGGAGCGGCCTTCCCGCTCGACGATTCGTTCAATAACAAGCGGTGCACCTTCCCGTTCCGCGAACTGGACGTGAGGTGGAATGGCCAGGTATGCCTGTGTTGCGACGACTTCCGCGGTGAGTACCCCGTGGCCAACATCCACGACATGCCGATCGAAGACCTGTGGAACCACCCGCGCTTCTACGCCGCCCGCGTCATGCTGTACAACAACGACCGCCGTTTCCGCCCGTGTCAGGGTTGTACGCACGTCAGCGTCCGCGTCGGCTTCTTGCCTGACAAAAAGGGTAAACAAACGCTGCCGCCTATCACGCCGGAAATCCGGAAGATGGCTGAGGAGGTATCGAAGGACGGCCCGTGTGCAGAGAAAATCTACAAGCGGCCATGGGAAAAATAAAGTACCTATGTGTCGAGCCTCACGCGGGTGATCTCCTGATGAGTGCTTGTCACGTTTTAGTAGCACCCGAATATGACGTTCGGGTGCTTACTGTAGATAGCGATCCACGCCGCCTTGCGGAGCAACGGGCGTTGTACGTCTTTCTGGGTATTGCGATGGACGCCTTCGACACCGGGTTCGAAGATGTGGTTTGTAGCGATTTTGGCGACTATTTCAAGGACTTTAATCTCTCCAGCGTCTATACGTACCTCAGAACTAAATACGGGACTGACACGCTTAATTTCGCCGAACAAACGCTTCGCGACCATTTGCGCCGTTTCCTACGCCGCAACCGCGGTTATACTGTACTGGCGCCGCTGGGACTGGGACACCCTTTCAACCAGTTCATACACGACGTTGTTCAAGATACGGTTTCGCTGGCGGAGTACTATCGCGACTTTCCTTATTCGTACACCCCGCGTGGCCGTCAGCAAGTCACAGTTCAGTGCTACAACAACGAGAACGTGCTGATGAAGCGCAAAGCCCCGTGCGACGATATGTTTGACGTTAAGTGGGAACTGGCCTTTAGGTTCTACCTGTCGTTGGAGCCTACGATAGACAAATATCAACGTTTCATAGAACAAAACCCACCCGAGGAAATATGGTCCGAGGGTGAATTACCCTTCTGAGTATGAACTGTCAATTCTTCGTCGTGTCCAAGAACCGCCCCAAGTGTGTCACGACTAAACTGTTGGAAAAGGGCGGCGTTGACTACAATATTGTGGTCGAAAAGGAGGACGTTGAAAAATACGTCGAAGCGGGTCACGCCCGTGAGCGGCTGATCGTACTGCCGGCCTCGAACCGCGGCTACAGCTACGTGGTAAATTTCTGCAAGAACACCTACCTCCGCAAGAACCGCCCGGTGGTGGTGATGGATGACGATATCGCCAACTTTTTCTACTCGATCGACGGTGAAGCCAAGTGCGGGCTGTCGTTGAAAACGCCGGAAGAACTCAGCGAGTTCTTTGAGGAGTTTGATCGCGAGGTCATGGAAACCGATTTCGAGTACGGAACGATGGGCAAGAGCGCCTTTGACTGGAGTTGCACCGATGTCAGCCCGCGTTTCAAATACGGCGGTATTCCGCACTTGATCGTCTTCAAGGGGCTCCGGACGCTGGAACTGGACTTTGACGAAAAGTTGGAGTTGAAATGCGACATCGACTACTCGTTGAAATGCATGTACCTGGGAATCGTCTACGCGCGGTTCGTGCGGTTCCTTCTCCAGAGTAAGATGAACAAGGAAGCCAACCAGGGCGGCGGTCTCCAAGACGTATACGAACGTCAGGAGCGTGTACAGCGAGCGCACGACATCATTCTGAAGCGTTGGCCGCTTAACGCACGTATCGACGAAAAGAAGAAGCCTATCAACGGCGTACCGGAGTTGCGAATTGTGTACAAGAAATTTGATATTGACTTTGACGCGGTGGAGGTGTAGATTTCCAAGTATTTATCTGGAAAACTGCACAACGTATGTCAGACATTATCCAAAAAGCAAAACACAACGTCGGCGACCACCACCCTACACAGCCGTGGGTTTGGACCGAATACAAGCCTGGAAAGTTCAACTGGCGTCTCGACAAAAACGCCAAGAACAAGAAGGCTCCCGCCGCTGACGAAGGCAAATCGGGTTCTGCTGGCGGTTCTACCAGCCTCGAAGAATGGGCCAAGCGTACCTCCGCAGACAATCTGCTCAAAGTAGTAAACAACCCCAAGGGCAACGCGCAGTTGCGTAAGATCGCCTATGAGGAGTTGAAGACGCGTGACGAATTCGACGCTTCGGCTGTTGATACCTCCGGTACGCTCGACGCGCTACTGAAGATGACCTCCAAGCAGGACGACGTTGCGCCTACTAACGCCCAAGCCAAGGTTGATATCAACGACGGCGAAGGTGAAAACGTCGATGGCGAGATTATGGAAGACTGGTTCCTCAACCCCGAGGATCCGCGTGTTCAGAAGAAATTCAACAAACTCCAGAACCGTCAAGACCGTATCGCCTATGACCGTTTCGTCTACAAGATGAAGCGTAAGGACCCTGACTACCAGCCGCCTGTTGAGGTCATGTACGACCTTAACCGTCAGTATCTGGAGTTCCTGGACAACAAGGAGCAGCGCTTCATGATTTCAGCCGGAGGCGCAGGCGTTGGTAAGTCATACGGTTTCAAGAAGATCGCCGAACTGCTCAACAAGCGTCCGTTTGACGCTGAGACTGACGCTCCTGGTGACGGCGATTATGACTACGTTGAACTCGGTGATATCAACTCCAAGAAGCAGCTGCTGGGTGTGCTCAAGGCCCACAACGGCAAGATTCTGCTCTTCGACGACACCGACTCTGTTATCACCCGCGCCGACCTGGCCTCCATCATGAAGAAGGCTACCGCCGCCAGCGGCAAGCGTATCGTCGGTGACCCTGAAGACGTCAAGTCGAATTTCGTATTCACGGGACGTATCATCATCATGACCAATAAGGACCTGGTGAATCTCGCCAAGAACGAAGACACCAAGGCCATCATCAGCCGCGCTACGCTTTCGTCGGAGGTGTATCTGACGGTTGATGAAACTATTGAGGTACTGAAAGACCGCTTCGCTGGTATGGACGTACCTCAGGCACCTCACCTTGACGATCCTGAAGAGGACAAGGCCGAACGCCAAGAGCTGTTCGATTTGATCGTCAAGAACAAGGATAAGATCGATCCTGCCAAGTTCACCACCCGTACCTTTGGTACCATTCTGTCAGAAAAACGCTCTACGGAACGTTCTAACCGCATGGCCAAGCAGGGCGGCGAGTGGACGAACCTCATCGGCGCGAAGCAAAAGGAGTGGGAGAAGAGTGCCGTGCGTGCACTGACGAAGAGTCTCGCGTATGAGGCCATTCAACCGATCGAAACCTCCGACGCGATCAGTAAGGCCGAGCAGTTGCTTAACGACGCAGAATCGCTTGAAAAGGCCGATTTCACCGAAGAGCAGCGCGAGAAACTCGCCGACAAAAAGGAGGCCCTCCCCGACGGCTCGTTCCCGATCCGCAACAAGTCTGATCTGAAGAACGCCATCCGCCTCGCCGGCAACGCCAAGAACCCTGAACGCGCTCGCCGCTGGATCAAGCGTCGCGCCAAGACACTCGGCGCTGAAGACATGATCCCTGACACGTGGAAGGCTCAGACCACTGACCTTGGCACACTCCCCGCCGACGATATGTCGATCGAAAAGGCAGAAACCCTGTTGTTTGGATAAGCCGCCATGGATGAACTCAGAAAAGCACTTGATATCTTCGCCCTCCGTAACGCCGAGGGCGAGATATCTGATGCCGTACTGGAGAAGGCGTGTGAAGCGTACAAGGCACGGTCTGAAGACTTTGCTGACGACTACTCGTACAACCTCTACGTTGCCAAGTCGGTATATGACCACATCCACGGCCTCGATCAAGACCCCGAGATAGCCAAGGCCATCATGCCTGGCCAGACCAAGGTCGTGAATGGCGTGGTGTACATTTGGACACTGACTCCTAACGCCAAGACGACATATGACTGGCGAGTTTATAAGAACGCCAACGGCCAACCTATTGGAAAAGGAGCCTTTCGTTCTAAAGCCATGCTGGCTCAAGAAGAGAAGCAGTTGAACGAGATGTTCCCTGCTGATCCTTCAGACCTCACCTACGTACAGGACCTCGGCGGCAGTACCGGAGCCAAACTCATGAAGGATTCCAAGGGCCGTGAGTTTGTCGTCAAGAGTTCCAAGAATACTAATCGCGGTCACGTTGCTGCAGAATACTACGCCGCGCAGGTTTACGACCTTTTGGGGTTAGACACACCGGAGTATGAAATGTACGACGACGGAACCGACCTGACGCTTATTTCGCCGTACATGCGTGGCATGAGCGAACCGCAGGCCAAGGACTATGACGCTATGGCCAAAGGTTTCGCCGTTGACGCATTTTTGGCCAACTGGGATATTTACCAGAACGACAATTGCCTGGTTGACGCCGCCGGCAAGGTCTATCGCGTGGATAACGGCGGTACGTTCGACTACCGAGCACAAGGCGCCAAGAAGCCTTTTAACAGTCAAATCGACTGGGACGGCATGGTGCGGTACAACCCGCAGATTGTGGCTAACCTTACGCCGCAGGATTTTATCGACCAGATCGACGCCTTAAAGGCTCGCAAAGACGAGGTGTTGGCGTTTTTTGACGCTGGAAAATTAGCCTCTAAGCCGAAGATGCGCGCCATTATCGAGGCCCGTTTCAACGACCTCGACCGCATCCGTGGGCAATACGAGGTAGAGTTACAACGCCAGCAGAAAAAGGCTGCGCCGCGTACCTTGAAGCCTGACGCGGAAATGTACCGCGAGTTCACTGATGACGAGTTGACGGAAATCTACAACAGCGTCAGTGGAACCAGTGCTGAAGGCAAGTTTGTTGATACCGATCGTCAGGTAGGATGGAAGATGCTGTCCAATATCTGCAAGGCTCGTGGTTTCGATGTACGTCCTGACGTTGTAGACGACAATACCTTCTGGGCCAAGGTGGCGCAGTCGAAATACCACATGTTCCGTGGTGCAAACGCGCGTGGCAGCGATTCGGAATATTACGCTGACGACTTTAAGTACAACGACGAATGTTTCTACGGTACGCAAGGTATTTACGGCGAAGGAATCTATTTCCACGTCAACGATTCTGATAACGCCAATAAAACGCCGTCGGGATACAAACACACGTCGTCTTACAAGAACGCTCGCGGTTACGCTGGTTACAACGGGGCTATTATCGAAGCCGTACTGGATGATTCAGCCAAGGTGATTACCGTTCAAGACGCTCGCGACGAAATTCAGAAACTATCGCTTACCAGTTCTCCGGCGGCTAAGAAGGCTCTTCAAGAACAACAGGACGCTGAAGATAACTACAACAAGTTGTCTCAGGAACTGAACGACCTAACCGACACCACTGAAAAGCAGGTGAAAGCCAATATGCATTGGGACGACTTCGCGTACAAGGACATCCCCCTGCAGATTGACCAGATCATCGACTGGGGTGCTATCGACGATGACGGCAATCCGGCCTATATGAAATTCGACGATTTTGTGAATAACCACCTTCGCGGCTGGGTAACGGCTAATGGCGGTACTATTACCGAGAAGAACAACGGCAGTGGCGATTTGGTCATCAAAATGCCGAATACCACGGAGCGTTTTCTGTTCTCGCGTTACCGGTACGAGAATAACGCTATCAAGCGCAAAAGCGGCTTTTCCCGTCCGTACAACTATCCCGTCCGCCAGTTCAAGGAATGGATCATGCGCGAGCACTACGGGCGTATCGAAGAAGCCGTCAAGGAGGCTGTCAACAATCTTGACGACGAGGTGAATCGCCTGCAAAAGGAGCGTGCTGACGCCTTCCGCGTCTACCAGGAAAAGCGTGACGCAGCGCGTAAATTGGCTACTAATAGCGTCGGAAATCCCGACAAGGACATCTATGCCGGTATATACCAAGCCGCACGGTCGTACGACGAGGTGTTGGGTGTATACGCCGCGCTGAAGGGTTACGACGCCATGATACAGCCTAACGGCAATCACTGCGGAAACTCATTCATGATTGTGTTTAACCGTTCGAAAATAATTACAAGGAAATAAGCCATGAAAAGCAAAGGCAAATATGGTGTACCGCGCAATCTGACAACCTCTGTTGTAGGAGGCGCAGCGTCGCGATACATCGATCGTAAACGCCCGTCGGAACTCATACCGTTCCGCGGCGAATTCCCGATGTTGAATGATATTGACGCACGGGAATTTCGTAAGGCTATTCAGGACACTTTGACTCTCGATGAACTGTCGCCGTTGTTTCAAAAGGTAGCCACCGAAGGTCAACGCATCGCTCTCATGGAACAGGGGTTCAAAGAGTACCTGACGAAACGCGCTGTAACACCCGCGGACTTTGTAAAATTAAGCAACGCCGATAAGTCGGACTACTTGCTGGATTGGATGAATACGAATTCAATCAGTGTAGAAGCACTCAAAATCACAATTCCGTATGGCAAATATTACATACGCTAACAAGTCGGCGTTTGCGATCAACGACACGGTGAAAGACCTCATCAGCCGTGTCGCTGATGATACCAACAACCCCGATATCGTCATTACCTCCACGCTGCGCACCCCCGAAGCGCAGGCCAAGGCTATGGCCGACAACCTGTACGCCGGCAAGCGCATTCGTTACCGCGCTCCGGGTGCGGCCGTCACCAAGGTATTCGACGACAACTGCAAGAAAATGGCCCGTTCTGAAGTCGAGAAACTGATGGTCGCTGAAATCAAGCGTCAAGCCTCGTTGGGGCAGCGTGTTTCGCTCCACTGCACAACCGAAGAGTTATACCGCCAGTGCAACATCATCGATCTGTCGATCACCCGCATGAAAAACCCACGCGACTTCACCAAAGCATTGGCCAAAGAAGAAAAGTGCCGTAAAATTATTACGCCGCTTGGCGATACGAAGTACGACAGTCCGAAGGTTTCTATTGACGCCAACGAGCCTGCAATACACGTTGAAATAATGGCGTGACAACTATAAATTTGTAAATTCATAAAATCATAGAAATATGCCTACTTTTATTGACATGTCTGCGTTGACGCTGAAGTCTTCAGCCAGCGGACAAGAAGAAATTCAGGTTTCTGAGTCTAACAAGATCAACACAAGCCAGATTGCGGCGTTGACGTTTTCGCAAGATCCGTCGCTTGGCAATTTGCCCATTTCCAGCAATTTTACATACGGCAATAGCAAGGTAAAACTTTGGAACATGCTCAGACTACTGACCGCAGCGGCGAATATCGGACGTCTGCGTATCGTGTCAGGGAATCCCGCGTCAGGCGCATCAGGAAAACCTGAAATGGCGTTTATTGTCAATATACTCCAAGGAACGAACGCCGAAACCGGAGGCACGAACGGTCTCCAAATTTTCCATCTTACCAACGATTATATTCGCGTCATTCCTTCGTCCAGTGTTGCTATGGCGTGGCCTACGCTGCAGACGCTTACCGACGAAGCAATCATCACGAAACTGCACTCGACCGCTTCTGGCGATTGGGGTGGTCTGGGTGTAACGATGGAGTGGGCCGGAAGCGGCGGCAGCGCCATGAAATATCTGACGGTTACTGATTTTAAGAGTAACACTTTCAGCAATGGTGCGATGGGCGATATTGCCGTTGGTGAGATGTTCACGTTTACGAGCGCCGTTGACGCCGCTAACGGACCTGGCTCGGCTTTGGTAGGCTATGCTGTAAAAATTTCTGCTTTGTCGATTAAATACGTTGGTACCTCTACTTCAATTAATACTTATAAACGTTCGTATCTGTATACTTACCAATCTACGAACATTTACGCTACGAACTGGAGTATTCTTGGCACTCCCACAGGAATCGAAGCCTCAGTATACGAATTCACATACGGCGAAAGCGAGGGTGTGCCTACTGACGATTTGAAATTCGTTAAGGTTGCCGATATCTTCCGTGTGATATTCAGTACCCCCGATCAGGCAGACAACATTCAATTAGACTTTATTCGGTCTCAAGACGACGATAAAGCCGATCAATATGTCTTCGTCTGTCCTTCGGTAGATACTGGCGCAACGTTAGGCGGTGCACTGCAACGCATCGCTGTTGACGCAACAACCGGGGCCGTGGATATGACGGGAATAAGTCTTGCTATCAAAGACCAGCCAGCAACAAAAATACAGGTATCTAATTTCAATAACCCTACGAATATTAGCTTAAAAAAGTTGGCTGTAGGTCAAGGAGCGATCATATTTACAGCAGGATCAATCGTAGGAGGACCTTCAGGTGTTACTGCGCCTTTATACGGTCATTGTTTTAGGAGTTCATCGAGGCCTATTTTATACACCTATCTGCTCCAAACAGCTGATGGTAGCCGTACTTTCTCTGGCTCGACGAACGGAACTACTGCTCAATGGACAGAACTGGGAGGCGGTGGAGACGGAATATTCCCTGGTTGGAAACGAATCGTAAGTTCGTGGAGTAGCGCAGTAGGACCAACCGGAACGTCAGGAATTATTAATTTCAATCAGGAGATACCTACCAGTTCAAGAATTCTCATCGAAGCAGTCATTCAATCCTCTCCTGCTACAACGGCCGTGATTAAGTTTCCGGTGCCGCTTACTGTCGCGGCCATTAATGGAACCGGGCAAGGAGTATTGTTTGATATTTTATCGATGTATCTGGGTACTAACAATACTCCGGGCTCTATCAAACTTATCTGTTCGTCGGTTATCACCGGAGCCAGCGGCGTTCAAGGCATGAACGTTGTTGTGCAATCGAATAACTTATCTGACGTATCGGATATTATCCAAATAAAAGGGATATATTTCAAGGCTTGAATATAATAAAAGCCCCTCTAAATGAGGGGCTTTTCCATTTACAGCGCCTTGGATAGCCTGTATATACCTACGACATGGAAAGCCTCAATGACTGTATCAACATCTCCTGTCGCTTCCATGGTGAGTACGCTTCCCGAAGCCGACAACATCAGATTAAAGTTAACTAACCCCGTAACGCCTCCTGAGGTATTATAATTAAGCGCTTCTATGGTTAGGTCTTCGGTGCCGCTGGTGCTGACCCAAATTATGCTCCGTCCTTGTTTGCTTCCGATCATGGTATGATCGCTCGATATAAAGTTATAAACAATCATAAGGCGGTCACCGTCACTCACCTCTCCGCCTAAATTGAATGTTTCGGGTGCTGCATTAGCTAACGCAATATCGCCACTGAAAAGTTGCTCGACTCCGTCTCCACCGCCTCCCAGTTCTGTCCATTGAGCAGTAGTTCCGTTCGTC
>ENA-ORRW01003281-ORRW01003281.1-human-gut-metagenome-genome-assembly--contig:-NODE-3281-length-11846-cov-3.533288_pt1 | contig 11846 bp, 13 predicted proteins | sample MGYA00242183_ERZ509150 | MGnify/ENA primary metagenome ERZ509150 (study PRJEB26280, sample SAMEA2338639) | human gut metagenome | biome: human gut; feature: human-associated habitat; material: faeces... | reverse complement strand
CTTGCCTCTAAGTACAACGAGCTTGCCTCTAAGTACAACGAGCTTGCCTCTAAGTACAACGAGCTTGCCTCTAAGTACAACGCTATTGCGGCAGGTCCTGTTATTATCATGGGTTCAGAACCTGAACAGACTAGGATTCCACGTAAGTTATTTATTTAACAAGTCCAAATCTATTGACAACGCCTAACAAAGGCGGTACAATATAGACAATGAAACGGAAACGTTTCAAGTAAATAAAAGGAGCTATTGTTATGAAAAAGAATTTTTGGAAACCTGCAACCTCTACTATCCCGGGTCCCGTTGACTTCAAACCTATCACGGTGCCCGCCGATGAGTCCATCCCGGATGAGGCTTTCAATGCTGAACCGGTGCCGGTGCTTGAATGTGAGCATATAATCAACGACGCGCTCGATTGGTTGTATCCCTTTATGTTCAGTGATGAAATCATCCTTGAGCCTGGATACGAGCACGTTTGCGTGATTTCCCTCACTTGCCGGGTTGATGATGAGTCCACCGAAACCATTGAATTTTACAGCGATGACCGGATTAGCGAATGCAAGAAGAAGTTGCGTAAGATTGTGATGAACGGTTGGCCGGTTGAGTCCTTTGAGCAGAACGGAATCCTTTTATTGAACACCGTCTATCTTGAAAAGTTCTTCAAAGCCCTTGGCACTTTGGGCGGTACGCTTGATACTTCCGACGGATACGTAAAGTTCATCCCGTTTGCTGAAACGTCCGCGTACTTTTGGGATTTGGTAGGTGATTGATATGGAAGAGCTTCCCTACATCCCGGATATGGACCCTGTTAAATATGATAGCTGTTGGTCCGGTATAGTGCGGACATTGATTAAAGAACAAGAGCAGAAAAAGTCGAAAGAATCCAATGCATAGAATAAAGCCCCTCTCATTTGAGAGGGGCTTTTCTTAATGTTCCACGTGGAACATTTAGTATCATTCGCCGTGTTGCGTTCCTGCGTCATCAGTGGAATGGATGTCGATTTCATCATTGACTTCATCGCTATTACTATGAATCAGTTGAGACGGGTTCAGATAGATTTCAGAACCAACGGCATAGCGACGGTTAGCAAGCCAATCAGTAGTACGAGTGCCACTAGGGTAAATAGTCAAACGATGCAGGATATCATGTTGCACGTACAAGGCAACAGTAGTCATACTGGAAATGTCTGTTCCTGCTAGTGCGAGTAAAGGCACCCACATATCAGATACGACAGCGGAGAAATCATCAGGCATTGTAATATGCAACTTGGAAGAATCTCCAGAGGTCGCCCAAATATACCCCTCAAATTTCAAATGTTGATGGTCGTTTTTATCGTACCACAATTTGAGATTATCGATGTTGAGGTATCTACTACCCGTATCTGAGAGCGTTACTTCCACCCATTCAACGCCACCGCCGCCACCACCGCCGCCACCGGACGGCGTCTTCCATTCAACAGACTCGCCATCGCTTGCAATAGTCGGGACCTGCCCGCTTGTACCACCTGTGGGAAGTGTGCGGAGCGCACTGATTTTGTTGTCCGTGTGTTCGTCTGCTTCCGTGACGGCGCTGGTTTTGGTAGTACCCGCAAGCGTGTCAACATAGAGCTTGTTTGTGACATCGTTGTTATTTGTAGGGGTTTCTGCGTGAGTCTCACCAAGAACCGTTAAGCCTTCAAAATGGTTGGTGCCTGTAAATACGTTGTTTCCAGCGGCTACAACGTCACCGGAGCCCGCACCGGGCGTGCCGGGTTGACCTTGCGGGATGCCATAGTCAATCATGTATAGACCGCCGCCAACATTTTCAAGGGTGACCGTGGGTTCTGCGTCGGGGCTGAGCTTTGTAACAGTGCCTACCTCAAAAGTAGGCGTAATCCCATCTTTACCAGGTGTTCCGGGCGCACCGGGCGCACCGGGCGCACCGTCTGCACCCGGTGTTCCGTTCTTAATTTTTGCTGTAGTTGTACCGCTTGCATCCGTGACGGTAATAGTTGCACCCGTTTCGGTCTGGACAACGTTTGCAGTCGGGCTCAACCCATCTTTACCAGGTGTACCGGGCGTACCATTATCGCCTTTCGGTCCTTTGATGTTACGAGAGGTCGGGGGTGTAGTGGTGCTTGACTTTGCCCACGAGATAACACCGGCAGTTGTAACGGTCGGATACCACAAATCATCCGAACCACCGCCACCGCCACCGCTCTGATTCACCCATTCGTAACCGGAGCCATCTTCTTTAGGCGTTGCAACCTGCCCGTGAGTACCACCCGGCGGAAGTTCGCGGACGTTCTTTACCGCCGTCAAGAGTTCGTTAAACTTTTGACAAATCTGGTTTAACCACTCAATAATAGTCGGTCCGCCTTCATACGGAAGGAACGGAAGAGGAAGCATAGGTATCACTCCATTCTTTGAAATTTTCATCGGTGTCTTTGTATAACGGGCCTGTACCGGGTGTATCGTGAGGCGGGTAAGGAATAGGCGGGATGACGGGGCAAGGGACCTTGCAAGGCTCAACGTTCACATCCATTGTATCACCTTCTTTAAGAGTAGTTACTATAAAAGAGCTGCGCAATTGCGGGGTCCTTTACAATCATCATGTTAATGTTCTCAATCACTTCACGGTAGGCGGCAAGCAGGCGGAATTTTGCTTCCGTCGTGCCCTTGCGGGTGGTGTTTGTAGTACTACCATCTTTGCCGGTTTCCTTGCGGGTTTCAGTATGTTCACCACTTCCACTCGCTACGGTTTTGCCGTTATCGGTTCGTGTTGCAGTCGCCGCAACGGTTGTAGTACCTGTATCGCTGTGAGAGCCTTCACTCGTATTGTTGCGACGGTTGCTGTTACCCTCTGCGGCATAATTGTCGCTCATACCACCGGTATCGCCTGTACCATCACCGGAGCCACCAGAAACCGGGAAAACGTAATGTTTATCGTATCCGTGCTCCCCGCTTGTGTCGCTAGTGGACCCGCTACTTTCTGTACTGGTAGTATCATCGCGTTTATCTTGGCCAGTACGTTCGTCGGTTGTAGTACGGGAATCACTGTTATTTCCCTGAGTTGTTCCCGTGCTCTCGCGTGTACCTTGCATAATGGTTTCAAGAGTTTCCTCATAGCTCTGCAACGGATTTGCGCCAATGTCCAGAGCGTCAATAGCGCGGCGTGCATTATAATAGGGCATGATAGCACGCATTGCAAAATCCATCTTTTGGGCCATTTCGTCGGGGGTCTGAAAACCGATTTCACGGGTCCAGTAATATTGAAGAATTGCGCTGTTGACTTCTTCCCGCACACTGTCAGAGGGAGCCGGGTATTTACTCAATGCCTTTTCAGTAAAAGGATACCCGGATGCAATCAAGTCACATAGACGCACTGTTGCTACTGCCATCGCTTCCACCCTTTCCGCCGTCCGAAACATTCGGTTCGGTCTTTTCATCTTCTTCATCTAACGGAAGCCCGTTGTCATCAAATACTTCCGCGCTGTTTTCGGTAGACCCGCCAAGCCATTTTACCGTCACTTTCGGGTATCCCATTGCGGCAAGTTTATCGAAACCGTCTTGGCGTGCTTTAATAACTGCTTTTGCTTTCATTGTGATTTGTTCGTTATTCGCGTTGACTTCATCATCAGTGACGCGTTCGGCCTTGACGACATTTACATTGTTTGTGCCAAGATAGGTCAAGAGTTCAGACCATTCTTTATCAAGTTCATTTGAAAACGCCGAAATATTATTGATACATTCGGTGTTTAATGCCTTGATATCGTTGCCTGTATTGCTATCTACTGCCACGAAAATATAAGGGGTGCCAACGCTAATTTCCTTTATACGATTTTGCAAAGAAAGCTGCTGTGCCTCTGTGCCCGAAATAATGATAGGACAAGAAAGAGAGCTCACGTTGAGATTACGGGCCGTATGCAACTGTGCCATATCCTGCACAATGTGCAACACCATAAGATAGGGGACAATTGGTGTCGCCGTTGCACCCGGATAACTTTTGCACACTGTGTCGTATATAATAACAGCATTAGTGTCTTTAAGATAGGTAATGCCCGTGCCATTTGCCGGACAACTGGACCATTCAGTCGGGTTGCCATAGATGTCGAACGTTGCACCCGGCAAAACGTTGCCGCAACGGTAAGAACCAAGGATTTCATCAAACCAAACCGTATCGCGGCCATCATAAAAAATGCAGCGTTCGGCGTACGACGGGTCAAAATATTTGAGGGCATCGGGGTCTTCACATTCATACGTAACACGGTTCAGGAAAATTTCAAGCGCACGATTTACGTAATAAATGCAAGTGTCTTCCATATCGGCTTGCGCTTTGCGGTAATAATTTGCTTTTTTCACTTAATCACCCCTTAATTGTATTTTTTACGCTGTAATCCATCCACGCGGCAGGGTCGTGCCAAATTCGGAGCCCTGCGTCCATTTGCTGATTGATGACATTCTTTGCCTCTGTAGGAAGGTCACCGAGGACATTTGCGCCCTGCGTCCAGATAAAATTAAAGCGCGTGCGTGTATTCAGTTCGGGCTTTTTAATGTCATTGATTGCATATCCGTACGCTGTGAAATAATTGTCAATGATTTTGGCGTAATACGACTGTACCTGCATACGGTATTCAATAAAGGTCATACGCCCGATTGCAAATTGAATGTTGCTATCAGACAGGCCAACCACTTCATTAGGAATGCGTGCGCGGTCCTTTTGCTTTGCAATCGCATCAGCTGCATCAAGGGCAGTATTTGCAATCTGCGCAATGCCGGAAACCGCACCCGCCAGCCCACCCGTTACTGCGCCTGTGACGGTAGAAGCAGCTCCACCAACCAAACCTGTTGCGAGGTTAACTGTATTGCGTACGCCTTGCACCGCATAGCTGTTTTGATTTGCAAAATAATCCGCACGCATTTCGTTATAGCTGTAACTGCATAACGGATAGGTATTCAATTCCAATGAATAAAGCGGGTTTTCACGAGCTGTTGGGCCTTTGTAACTATAAGGAATAAGGCGACAGGCGGGGGAATTTGACAGTTGCGAATATAGACGGAAGGTAGGGGTGTGCGCCGGAATACTTTGAGAAGCGTCTCCATTAAAATACTCATACCCCATTTCCATCTGAGAACCCGCACCGTTGTCAATCACCAAATAATTAAACTGCTGAGTGTAGAGTTTATTATTGTTAGGAGTATATGAGCCAAACGTCGTCGGGCTTGCTTTGCCTTTGATGTTATTTACACGGGGGTAAGCGGAATTTATAGGCTGAACACCACTTGCAGGTGCCATGAATTCAGGAATCATTCGGAGAACCTGAACGCTCTGAATCATCACACCATCGACAAGTTTTTGCAAATAGAGGTTTATGGTCTGGACTGCGGTATTTAATTTATCTTGGTCGGTTGTGTCCACCTCAAATGCGATGAAATCACAAGCTTGATAAATGCCCTGCTGGAAACGTCCACCTGCAAAAGAAGGGGCAATGTTTTTAAGATTATAAGTGAAACTTCCGGCGGCGTCCTTTATTGCATTGATGATATAGGTGCCAGCGTCGGTTGCCGTTGTGGTTTCGGACGGTTTGTACGTGTATGCAATAAGCACACACGGCTTTGTATTCCATCCACTTTCCTCAATAATATCGGTGCCGATACCAGTGTATGCGGCAGTGCCAATATCAGCAGGGGAGATGACAAATTCTCCAGTTTCGACATTCTCTTCAATGAGATTCGCACCAATCGTATCGTCTTTCACCGTCTCACGACGTACCATTGTCGCGGGGAATTCGCAAGACCAGTGCCACGTTTGCCAATAATCGACCTGAAAAGGTACGGTAACACTTCCAGCAGATGCGGGACGCGGGGTGCCGATATAGGCATAAAACCACTTGTTAGAAAACTGAGGGTTGCGCCACATAAGATAATTGCAATTGTAGTAATCATCAAGCGTTGAACCATCTGTGAGCGGAACGGTAATTTCCCACGGGTCACCGTCATTATTAACGGCGCGGCAGTTGTCAAAACTGAACTTTGTTTTAGACAGGAAAAAATTAGCTTCCTCTTGTTCGCTTGCCAGCCATAGAACATTGTTCATCTGATAATCGACCGGAGCATTTGACAAGAAATGTACGTCGGTCATCGGTTTAATTAAAGGCATATCTTCACTCCAAAAAATAAAGCGGGGGCGGTTGCCCCCGCCGATGTTTAAGAAGCGGTAACGGTCACATCTTTGGTATCCGTTTTGGACGGGTCCTGTGCGCTCGTAGCCGTGACGGAAATAGTGCTTGCGGTTTCGTCATTTGCGACATAGAGAATGCCGGACGGGCTGATAAAGGTTTTCTTGGAATTGTTGCCCGTAATGCTCCAATTCAGCTTGGAAGACCATCCACCTTTTTCTCCGCCGTTGACAACCTTTGCCACAATTTCGGTACTTGCACATTTTGCGGCTTTCTGCCCTGCGGTAATGGTCACGGAAGTGATAGACTTCATAGAATCCACCAGCTCCACGCAATTTTCCATAAGAGAAGTAGAGAAGGTGCCATCAGTGAAATACCAGAAATTCCACACACGCTTAACCGGGTTGTAAATCTGCGTCATCTCACGGGACTGCAACCAAATCTGGAACCAGTCTTCCGACACGATAAAGCCGATAGCGCCGTCTTTTTCTGCTCCGCCGAGGTCTTTTACCACAATGGTACGTCCCAAAAATTCGGCCTTATCCATATTGAACGAGGCGGCAAGGACTCCAACATCCTGAGAAGACAAGTATTTTGAGGTCGTGATAAAAAGCACGCGGCCAATATCGGTAAGCTGAGAAACGCCCATCCAGTTATAATCACGGGAAGCGCCAACAGAGAAATTGCGAACGATTTCCTGTTCCACCGCCGCATTGTACTTCAATGCAGGTTCGTCCAGATAAACTTTACCGGAATCCTGCGGCAAAGTGATGTTGCTGTTGATTTTGACCGGGTAAACGCATCCGCCAGCGTGAGCCAATGCAAACAGCTTAGTGCTTGCCTTCGATTCCTCATCAATCATAGAAGTGACGAGGGTGCGCTGGATGGCGTTCACAACATCGTTAAAGCCCTCATAGGAGCTGAACGCACGCTTCAAGAGTACGTTCGAGATGGATGCCTTTACGCGCTTCTGGAAGTTGATGGAATGGAAGTTCGTGTAAACACGGGGAGGGTCAACGCCGAACACATCGTCATACGTTGAAGTATCACACGCGGTCCAGTCCACAACCTGCAATTTATCTGCGAAAATCTCTTCGACCGTGTAGCCGTATTCTCGCATTTCCTTGTATACGATGGACAGCGGGTTCTTTGCTTCGGATGCCTTCACGGTGCCGGTAATAACCGCATTGATAAGGGCAGGGCCAAACTCGTTGAACTTCGGGTCATACTTGCTGATAGCGCCGAAAAATTCGGCGGCGTTATCGGCAGTCGGTTCTGGAATCAGCGCCTGAACATTTGCAGACATTGCATTATATGCGGCCTGCGCACGTGCCAAGCCCTGAACTTTGGGAGTTGCTTTAGTTGCCAATATAAATCACCTCTTTAAGAATCATAAATAAGGTCTTCCAACTCTTTCGGGTCGGTCTCTTCGGTTGTCTCTTCTTTGGTATCAACGGTCTCTGTTACGTCATCGGGAACTTCGGGAGGCTCGCGTCCTGCAATCATAGCGCGGTAAGCTTCTTTCACTTTGTCATAGTCGCTTTTTGCCACATACTCAATGTCAGGTACGGCTTCCGCGATGTCTTTAAGATTTTCGCGAACGCTTGCCACAACATCACCGGCGGAAGTCAATGCTTCACCGTCCAGGGTCGCAAGGTATTCGTCCAACGAATTCAATGCGGCAGAGACTCGCTCAACAACCTCTTCACGCGTCATTCAATCACCTCAACTTTCTGAACGTGTATAGGTCAACTTGAGAGAATTGCACAACTCCAACAGCTTTGCCATATCGGAGCCAGTTGCGTGAATCTTAATATAATCGCCGCTAGAAGGGGCGCTCTCTTTCTCACGTTCCACACTCTGATAAGACCCGAGGTGTTTTGCCACGCTTGCGTTGGCGGTTGTGAAATTTTTATCAAGCCAACTTAAAGGATTGACACGGGTGCCGTTATAAATCACCTCATAATGTAAGTGTTCTCCGTAACAGTTGCCCGTTTCACCGGAATAGCCAATCAGGTCCCCTTCGTTGACCGTCTGCCCATTCTTTACGAGGATTGTTTTCAAATGCGCATAACGCGTTTGAAGATTTTTACCCTTGTAGGGGCTGTGACGGATTCGCACCATGTTGCCATAACTCTGCATTCCGGTTTTGCTTTTACCGTTCCAGTATTGCACTTGGTCAACCGTACCGGTTTCAGACGCATATACAGGCGTGCCAACCGCTGCACGGAAATCCAATGCCCTGTGTGCTGAACCGCTATTGTAAGTCCAGCCAGCCGTGATGATATGGTTTAACAGAGGCCATTCCAGAACTACTTCACCATCACTTCGACGCATCGTTGCCGCCTTTCAACTTGTCCAGATAGGGCTTGAATAGAGCACACATCTGAGGATTTACTGCGCAAATGTTTTCAAGAATACTAATAAGCTCCATAATACAAATGTACACCGTTACGGCGGGAACGGCAGGAACATTGACCCCAATGTTGACGTACACAATAGCATACTCAACAAAATAGGCAACTGCCATCGCCATAACTTCCATACTTTTATGGAAACCACCCTGTCGCATAATGGCAGAATTATAATTGCCATTGTACCCGGCCTTGATAAGGCCCGTCACGACATCAAACACAATGAAACCCAAAACGATGATAAGATACATATAACACCTCCTGCTATTTCTTTATAATTAAAATAGCACTTTGTTAAATCTTTGTCAATACTATTTGTTAAAAATTTAACGGGAATTTCCCTATATGGCTCAACAGAAACAAAATAGGAATAATATCGGGCTCACCGGAAGTATCATAATTCGCGTAATTCGGGGTCCATTCAAGTATTCCAAAAGAGCCCCATTGCAGGCCGCCGCGCAGGTCAATGTCGGAAAAATCGGAAGGCGGATAATGCTCGCTGTCGGTGTCGATTTCCATCATATAACGCGCAATACTGCAAGTAATTCCGCGCCAAACTTTAACATATTGTACAGGGTTGGTATCTATATGGACAAACAACGAACCGGATAAGCTTGTTTGCAAATCATATTCTTTGATTTCATCAATCCCGGCGGCTTTGTCCAAAAGCAAAATATTTGCTTTGCTTGGATGCGGACTATTTTCGATGTATGCACTTTCGGGGGCAACAAAAACGGCAAGCTTATCAAAACCCGAAATACTATACGTAAAATCGGTCATGCCAAAATTAAAGCCGCCGTCTTCCTGTCCACGCGTTTGCCAGTCGCCTGCAAAGTTTATGGTAGATTGCAACACTCGCCATCCGCTTGTGTATAAATTCTGAGAGGTGTACCACGATAAATTAAACTCATCGAATACGGGGGCAAGCGATGTAAGTGATGTGATTTGCTTTGTGCTTGGATGAACACGAAACATCATAGGAATACTTGCAGGTGCTTTGTCGGGAATTAACGGGTTGCCGTATTTGCTATAATGGATAGGAACATCAACGCTATGAACACTCTTTTGATAGTTCGATTTTGCTGTATACCACGCAAATATAAATTGAAAAGGCGCGTCGGTATCACTAACCGCTTTTTTGGTTATTTGGCTCGTAGACCATTGCACAAAATCCAGATAAGTGTTACTGTATTCGCCAGGTAGAGCCCCTGTACCACGCTCACGAATCATCGCTTTTGGATTGTTGTCATTTTCACTGCGTAAACGATGGTAATAAATCAACACCTGCGAATTGGAAGGAAGTGCCGTGCCTTGAATCGACTGCACACCGCCTAGCACACCGTCGGGAAAAATAACGCTCTCTTCTATATCGTATAACGCAAATGTAAAGCCGTTGCCGTGATAGCTATAAACAAGACCAAGCTCTGCAACTTTGGAATACCATGTATTGCCGCTTAATCCACATAACATAAAAGGTGTGCCTTTTTCTACTGTCACATTAGATGCAAGCAAATACACGGCATTGCCCGCCGATAGAATCATCCGCTTTGTGTTGGTTTCATCGTACAAAAAAGTCAATCCGTTTTCATTTTGATAATATCCCTTAAATGGCATATATATCAAAAAGTTTGAAAAAGGTATCACGGTGTAAGGACCTGCTGTATAATCGTGCACGTTCGGAATCTCTACTTCCTGATTATAAATATGCGCCTCTGTTACGCCATAGTCCAACATTGTGCAACGCATTAGAAACTTCCTTTCATAACGGTGAAAAATGCTTGCTTTGCAAGTTGACTCTCAAAAAACACATATCCTTTATCAAGACGCTGAACAAGGTTACCACCCGCATAGCTTGTCATAAACGCACGACGGGATTGTGTGCCGTACTCTTTATCAATTGTCGACATTTCAAAACATTCTACGTTTTTGTTGCCCGTGTTTTCACTGAAAAAAACGTCATTGCTGTATTTATCATACCAAATACCGAAAAGACGGTCATCAACGCGCCACATATAACGCAACACCGCATAGCGACCTTTCGTTTTAATAAAGTTGTCGTTATCACGCAAAGCTTTATTGTAGAGTGAAAAGTCACCATATTCTGTACCTGCAGTCCATTCTGCAAACCAACTCTTTTCACGTGCGGCAAGAAGTTCTTTACTTGTTTCACACCATTCGACTGCAACGTGACGCGCAGGATTTTGCCACATCTTTTGCCCCGTCGGCATATATCCCTCATTTAAGAAATAAGGATTATAGACTGAAACGGCGTTACTCATCGCAAACACGCGGGTATTGTTATCATAACGTATAATGCTATCCACTGCGCCTTGAAATATCTGATACTCTTTAGGAAGGTACGCGTTTGCCCCGCTCTTGTGTGAGATAAACTCATCGTTGATGATAGTATTCACATTCGCAAAATCAATACCCGCGCCGCGCACATGGTCCAAATCTATCATGTACCCTGCTTCCATACCTTTATAGGTGATGATGTTGCCCTTGTTTACTTTCCAATTCTTGCGGGTATCGTATGGATAACGTGAAAACATCTTCCGCTTTTCAAGCTGAATCTCTTTGTCACGACGTCGCATATAAACAAAGCGGTGTACTTCCCCTGCATCAAGCGCTTTCTCAACTTTCTTCGGGTCAGCGTTGCACAACTCTTCAGCCGGTATCATAAATTGGTCCATTGCGGTAAGACGCGTATTGTATGTTTTTCCGATACCACGCCCGCCACAACCATACAACATATGTTGTCCTGTTTCAACTAAATCATTGCAATACCAATGCACACCGTCGGGCTTCTCCAAGTAGAAACCGTCATCGGTCATAAGGTACGTGCCAAATTTACCTGTTAATTCTTTCACAATGTACCCCCAAAAAAATAAACAGCCTTAGAGGGTTGACCAACCTCACGGCGGCATGCTTTCGCAAGTGGTTATCCGCGCGCTTCACTCCAAGACTGCTTATGGTACGGTATGTAGGATTCGAACCTACGACAACCCGCTTCGTAGGCGGGTACTCTATCCATCTGAGCTAATACCGTATATTGCAAGGAGAGCTGAAACGCTATTTTTATGGAAAAAACAATTTTGAAGGAAGCGTTTCAATAGCCTTGCTATAGTTATATTATATATCCTACCCGCACACCCTGTCAACAACTATTCTGTATTTATTTGAATTTATTTGTGATACGGATAGGATAAGGATAGGATAAGGATAGGCCCGATAGGCCCGAGCGAATGCGAGGGCCGATAGACCCGGAGAGGCCCGA
>ENA-ORRW01003275-ORRW01003275.1-human-gut-metagenome-genome-assembly--contig:-NODE-3275-length-11868-cov-2.836875_pt1 | contig 11868 bp, 14 predicted proteins | sample MGYA00242183_ERZ509150 | MGnify/ENA primary metagenome ERZ509150 (study PRJEB26280, sample SAMEA2338639) | human gut metagenome | biome: human gut; feature: human-associated habitat; material: faeces... | reverse complement strand
AGATTGAAACGCATTATTCAGGCAGAAGCAGAGAGAGAATCTGCGTAAGTAATATGAAAAATATCCACGCACCCCCTTGACAAAAGCTTTCAGAGTGTAGCTCCTTTGGCGGAACGAGATAGCGAAACATTCTCGATCATGTTTGCTGTTCATCTGGGGCTTTTTCCCTCTGCTTTTGATATTCTTCCAGATACCGATCCAGATAGACCTTGTTGACGGTGGCCACGATCGTGTTGCGGAGAAGATCCTTTGCGTCGGATTGTGTCTCACCGAGGCCCTCTCTTGCGGGAGCTATGCCGAACGCCGCGCCGAGCATATTCTCAAACTCATCACAGAAATAGTCATATGCGGTCGGAATGGAATAGTTGTCCCCCTGTATGCTGAACATCATTCGAAGCCCTTCCAACGGGACAACGGGCTTGACTACGGCGATGAACATGAGCCGCGCAAGGTGCTCCGCTGTGTATGACTTTTTTATAGGGGAGGAGATCAGCCCCTGCTTCACGTAATTGCTCACCATGGAGCTTGTCAATTCCGGTTCCCCCAACGGCGCAAGGTGTGTGTTGACATAGCGTACCACCTGCTCCAGATAAAGCCCGACATCCGGAATCTGTGCATACCGCGGTAAGCGAAAGCCCTCAATAGCCTCTATCATATTATTCACTCCCTTTTCCATGCGGCCATTATACACGGGTATCTTCAATCTTTCAACGGTTTTTAAAATCTTTTTGTCGGTTTTCTGAAAACCGTTGACGGAATGATAAAAACCTGATAGAATTTCGGTGTCGGCCTTCAAAGCCGGTTGAAATGTTTCTTGTTATTCGGAGGACACACCATGAATCAGTTTCGTATCGTTGCAGACTCCAGCTGCGACCTTCTCACACTGGATGGAGCGGACTTCGTCAGTGTCCCGCTCTCAATACGCACTGACGCCGAGGAGTTTTACGATGACGCCAATCTTGATGTTGACGCGATGGTCAGTACGCTCCGCGACACCAAAGGACGTTCCTACAGTGCGTGTCCAAACATTGCAGACTGGGAAAGCGCATTCGGTGAGAGCGGCAATGTGATTGCCTTTACCATTACCAGCGCTCTTTCAGGCAGTTATAATGCTGCCTGCGTGGCAAAGAAGAATTGTGAGGAACGCAACCCGGCCCGGCGCATCTATGTTGTGGACTCTCTCTCCGCCGGGCCCGAAATCGCCCTTCTCATTGAAAGGGCTTTATATGAGCTGCGTTCTCATGCGGACTTTGATAAAGCATGCGAAGCATTGAATACATATCAGGCCCACACGCACCTGCTTTTTGCACTGGAATCCATGCACAACCTTGCACAGAACGGCCGTGTCAGCAAGCTCGCCGCAACGATGGCAAGCGTTCTCGGGATCCGCGCCATCGGGCAGGCCAGCGCTGAAGGTATGCTTGAGATGCTTGGAAAATGCCGTGGGGTTCGTAAAGTGCGGCAGTTTATGCTGGACGAAATGGTGGAGCTTGGCTACAAGGGCGGGAAGGTTCGGATCGGGCATTGTCAGAATGCGGCGCTTGCGCTGGAGCTTTGCGCCGAGATTCGGCAGCGATTTCCGGCGGCAGACGTGAGAAGCTACCCGCTACGGGGACTGTGCAGCTATTACGCCGAGCGCGGCGGGATTATGCTGGGCTTTGAGTCATGAGAGCAGGCACAACCAATGAAAAGGGAAGATGCGCCGGAATCTTTCATCTGATCGTGCGCATTCTAACCCTACCACCCATCGTCATCGGTATAACAGTGCTTCTGATGTATGCCCCCGCAAAGCTTATGACACTGCGTGAGCTGCTCCTGTGCGAGTTGTTTTTGCTGCTCATCCCCATGGCTGCATATCCTATACGGGAGATATTTCACATTGGAAAGGATCGGAGAAAGGGACAGCGCAGCACGGCGCTGGTATGCAGTGCCATCGGATACCTGTGCGGGTTTCTCTGGTCAATACTGATCCCGTGCTCCTGGCTCGTCCACATTCTATTCCTCTCCTATGTCATTTCCATCGCAGCACTGCTGATTCTCAACACCGTTTTCAAGTGGCACGCAAGCGGCCATGCCTGCAGCACGACGGCACCTGTGTTTCTGCTGACGTGGAAGCTGCATCCGCTTTTTATTATACCGTCCGTGCTGCTGATCGCAGCGGTCTATCGATCCTCTTTGAAGCTGTCGCGCCACACCCTGCCGCAGCTCCTTATTGGCTCGGCTGTCAGTCTGCTTGCCTGTGGTATTTCATTGCTGACCTACGGACTCGGCTGACAGTCATGCAGCCCGATAACTAAAAAAATGCGCCGTACCACTGTTGCGCAATGTGGTATGGCGCATTTTCCGTGTAATCACTCCCAATCCTGTTTCTTTGGCTCACCCACCCGCCGCATCATATGGATTTTGCATCAGCCGGATCTCATACGAGTCGGTTCGAAGCATGACGACGGTATCTGAGTTTAGCCGAGTTCTATCTTCCACCTGTTTCCTCCCTCTTTTCTGACATGTAGGCAGATTTTTTCTATAATGATCCGATGCCGGCGGAGCTGACAACCGGTCATCTCTGCGATGGTTGTATCGATATCCGCCTAACAATCTAAAGAAACATTTGCTGCTGTACCGCACCACATATAGATCAGATGATGGCAAATGAAAAGTATTTCATCTGCGAAAATCAACCTATATACACTGCAAACATATAGACGATTGATACCATGGCGCACATTGAATGTAAGCCATCCGTAGCTAATGAGGAAAGCTACTAAGAATTTCAGTCCCTTTCCCCAATACCCGAATATTGTCATCACAAGAAACAGTGCGGCGGTGCAGGCAATATGCAGCCACATGTTTTTGCAGAGAAAAGCCACGGCGCAGACACAAACAGCCAATATCAAAAGCGCAAAAATGTTGACGCGGCGGATCAGTTTTGTGTTGTTAATTACGGCTTCCATCACTTTACAATTCCTGCTTTCTGGAAATGGCGTCTCAAAATACGCTGTCCAAAGAGGCAGCCAAGCAGGGCAAGAGCTACCGTGATCGCACAGGCTCCAATCATGTGCCACGGGCTGGAGAGCATATTGAGTTGCATATCAAAGACTTCCTGAGAAAAGCCTTCCGTGGATGCCTTTGCCACATAACTTTCCCAAGCAGCCCAGATCGGAACAGTGTTTCCGATAATCATGCCGAGGCCATAACAAGACCACCCGATGGCGTTGCGCAAAGGCTTCCGATAGCTGTCCTTGCCCAGCATCACAAGCTCGCAGATTACACCTACCAGCAGAAAATAAGGAAGCAGGAATACATAGCCGCCCAATGCACTGATGATGCCAAACACGGCACTCCATACCATCAAAATCCCGTGTTTGTTCAGTCGGTTAGCAACAACAAGATAAAAGGTTGCACAGAAAAATTCTTGAATACCGGCAGAGCAGTAAAGGTACAGGAACGGAAACGGAAGTGTCAGAGCACCAACCGCTCCATATACTGCAAATGTTAGGACCATCATGGCTGCAATTACCATCACGTCCCGCGTGGTAAATCTTTTCTTTTCAGTCGTAGTATTCATAAAAAACTCCTTTCAAAAAATAGGTCTGTAGGATTCACAAGAATGAGTTAGAGTAGGCTAACCAACGGGCAAAAAACACCTCCTTACGCAAAGTACAATTTCCACGCACTACCGAAAAAATCTGCAATGAGATGTATTCTGTCAAGTGCTTCGTCCTTTTCCAGCTTATGACGCACAATCTCGAAGAACGCATAATACTGTGCAGAAAATAGAATATGTATTTCGTCCAGCGTCAATGGACGGCACGAATAGCCCTGGCGAATCATCTCCTGCTGAAAGGCATAAGTCTGTTTTTCTTCTTCCTCAATAAGCTGACCCACAAAGCTTTCGTAGGCGCTTCCGGCAGACTGGCTGATAAGCAGGTAGAAAGCGTCCTTGTTTGCGAAAATGTACTCCACCAGTACGGAAATAACCTCATCAGAAATATTCCACATATTTTCCGGATGGCCATCTGTCAGAGAAGCGAAGCCCCGTTCTCCGCCTTTGCGATACAAATCCAACATATGATCCGCAACTGGTGACACAAGTGCGGCAAACAGGCTTTCTTTATCGGCAAAATACCGAAAAATTGCGCCAGTGGTCAGCCCAGCTTGTTTTGCAATGCACAAGGATCTGACGCTGCCGGAGAGCGAGCTGCTGAAATACTACACGCCATTGGACAATCAAGCGACCGATGACTGCCCCGTTAGCGGGTCTATCTATGAGGTTACGATCGTCCGCACAGGTGTCGTGTTCGTAAGAGCAGCCACCTCGGCTGCGGCCATGGATCTTGCAGACCATCTCACAACCGATCATGTCAACTGGTCAGACGACTGGAGCCCCACCGACGCCGAAGAACGCAGTGACTACGACGGCATGGTCTTTGAGGAGCCTGACTTTGACTGATTACCCGATTTCAAAAGGAAAGGAGAATCGATCTTGATATGTCAATTCAAAAGGCTGATCTACCCGAAAGCAGTTACGGCCGGTGATGCCAGCTACATGATCGCCCTGTACCGACCTTGTGAGAAGGTCATGGACGCGGCGGGGAATGTGGTTTCTGAGATCAAGGCGGTGGGTTATTGCCTGCCGACGGCAGATAATCTGCGCTATGATATGCGCGGACGTTGGAGCCGGAGCGCCAAGCATGGCATCCAATTTGAAGTCGAGGGCTTCGATGAAGTGATTGTACCCAGCAAGGAAGGCGTCATCGCTTACCTGTGCTCCGGGCAGATCAAGGGGATCGGCCCTAAAACCGCGGAAAAGATTTATGCCATGTTTGGGCAGAACACGCTGACCGTGCTGGATCATGAGCCGGAACAACTGCTTGCCGTGTCGGGCATCAGCAAAACAAAGCTCAAAAAGATTTGCGACTCCTACCTTGCCTCCCGCGGCGCACGCGATGTGGTTGCCTTTCTGGCGCCACATGGTGTAACGCCTAACAGGGCGGTCAAGCTGTACAAGCAGTACGGAGAGCATACCATGGACATCGTCAGAAATCACCCTTACCGTCTGTGTGAGATGGTGGGCATCGGCTTTAAGACGGCTGACCGTATTGCTGTCAGCATGGGCTTTGACCCTCTTTCGCCGGAACGTGTGGATGAGGGGCTGATATTCACGCTGACCGATGCAGAGCTGAAAGGACATCTGTGTATGGAAAAGCACAGCTTTCTCAAGCAATGCCTGAAGCTGCTGGATACCGAAGGGCTGACGGAAGAGATGCTGGCGGTACGCGCTTCAAGAATGCTTGAGTCCGGCCGCTTGTCCTCCTACGACAGGCAGGTATACCGCGCAGTCACAGCGCGAACGGAACAGAGCCTTGCGTGGGCCGTTTACAGAATGCTTACTTATGAGAAAGCGGGGTCTCACGTCAACATTGATACGGAGATCTCCGCAGAAGAAAAAAAGCAGGGTATACAGTTGGCTTCCGAACAGCGGCACGCAGTTACGACAGCCCTGACATCACAGCTCAGTGTGATTACCGGCGGACCCGGTACCGGCAAGACGCTGATCCAGCGATTCCTGCTGGATATCTATCGCAGGAAAAACCGCGGAGCAAAAATTATCTGCTGTGCGCCTACAGGACGCGCAGCCCGCAGGATGGAGCAATCGACCGGGTTCCCGGCCACTACCATCCACAAAGCGCTTGGGCTTCTGGCCGGTGAGGACGGCGACTACTGTGAACCGGAGATGCTGGATGCGGATCTGATTGTAGTGGATGAGGTGTCCATGATGGATATCTATCTTGCCAACCATCTGTTCCGCTCCGTACCGCACGGCAGTCAGCTTGTGCTGATTGGCGATGCGGATCAGCTTCCCTCTGTCGGGCCCGGCGCCGTGCTGAGCGAGATCATCGCCTGCGGCGCTGTACCGGTAGTGCGGCTGGATCGCATATTCCGGCAGAGCTATGGTAGCCGTATCGCCGCTAATGCAAAGCTCATCCGACACGGAAATCTTAGCTTGGAATACGGCGAGGATTTCCAGTTCTATGACTCCTGTGACATGAGTGCTTCCGCACAGCAGATCGAGACACTGTACCTACAGGAAACCGCCAGATACGGTGTTGACAATGTGGCACTTCTAACCCCATACCGCCAAAAGACGGAGACGGGCGTGAATGCGCTGAACGAGCGGCTTCGGGAAAAGCTCAATCCGCAGGACGGGAAAAAGCCGGAGGTTGCATACAGAAAGCGGATATACCGTTTGGGAGACAAGGTCATGCAGATAAAAAACTGCGAGGACATCAGCAATGGCGATATCGGTTATATCACATCCATCACCCGCGATGACACCGACAGCGTGCTGACCGTTGATTTCGGCGATGGCCGAATTGCCGAGTATGACGGAAGCGACCTTGAAATGCTGGATCTGGCCTACGCCTCCACCATCCACAAGTCCCAGGGCAGCGAATATAAGTCTGTCATCATCAACCTGCAGTGCGCCCATGCGGTCATGCTGGTGCGTCCGCTTGTTTATACGGCAATTACACGCGCAAAGGAGCGCGTGCTGATCGTAGGAGAGCGGAGAGCGTTATGCATTGCCATCAAGCGTACAGATACGGAACAGCGCGGGACGATGCTCTCGGCGCGAATCAAAGAGCTAATCTCAAATGTGAAAGGAGATCATTACAATGGCAACTTGGCTCAGTGAGTACAAGAACTTGAAAAACGAGATGGAAAAGCAGATCGGTGCAGGACATGCCTCCCTGGAGCAGCTGATGCTGTATCAGGAGCTGCTGTATCGTATTGAGGTGCTTTATGCAAGTCAGGCATTCTGCCAGACGGCACCGGTCACGACGGATGTAGCCGTTCTGTCCGGCCATTACCAGCTGGTAGACGCCTATATCCAGTGCCTGACCAAGGAACGGCGGCTGGGACAGCCTGCAGATCAGAATCTGAAGGCCAAGCGCCAGACGGCGTCCGAGACCCTTGACAAGGTCGTTCTGGATTGCCGGAAGCGGTTTTCCAGCTTCACCCCAACAGATCAGAACCAGTATCGCAAGGGAGTAAGCAGCCTGATCAACACCGTTTTACCGGTTTGGCTGAAGCTGCGCAACACCTATATCAACATCAGTAAATAAGAGGAGGGCTTTATCATGAGTCAGAACAACTCGAATGCCAAAACAGCTATGCTGGCAAAGCTGGACAGCATCCACAAGGTGGAGGGCTTTGACCCATCCCCGTTTGCCGTGGATTATACAGATCTAAATACGCAGGAGACGCGAAAGCGTCTTCCTGTCATGATCCAAATGGCATGGTTCCGCCTGAAATACCCTGAGGGCCGTATCGCCATCCAGGTGTCGCCCGGCAAGGATTGTTTTGTGGCAACGGCGCGCATCTATCCCAGCTACAAGGACCCGGTTGACTGCTATCTTGCAGAAGCTACAGCGTCAAGGGGCCCGGATGCCTCCAAGCCATCTGTGTCACCGCGGGAATGGGCGCAGACGGCAGCGGTAGGCATTGCACTAAGAAACGCAGGCTTTGGGCTTCAGTTCTCAGCGGCCGGCGACGATTTCGCCGACATGGCTCCGGACGAACTGCCTGCCGGCGAGATGGACACGAGCCGAGAGTCGCCGGCTATGGAGCAGCCTGGACAGGCAGAGATTGAGCCGGCATACGAACCGGCAGTTCTAACGGAGGAGCAGAGATTGGAGCAGGCTTTCCAGAAGCCGTGCCCCATCAAAAAGTACAGCGGCAAGACGCTTGGCGAGGTGTTAGCGATGGATCCAAACGCGATTGCATGGGTGGCCAATAAATACAAAGACAATCAGGAGCTGTCTGACGCGGCAAGGTTGATTTGTGAACATGCCATGCAGCAGGCATCCGTGTGATGCGGATATCATCACGGGGGACGGATATTCCGTCCCCCGGAAAGGAGGCTGTATGGACATCTTTCATATGTCAGACATCATTCCGCTGATTGGGCTTCCATACCCGCCATACGGAAGAAGCAACTACAATGTGCCCTGCCCGTGCTGTGATGACGAGCCGCACGCAAAACATCTCAACATCAGTCTGCAGAAGAATGTATTTCGCTGTCCGCGCTGTGGGTTCTCCGGCGGCATTTTCGATCTGTATGCATACTATACGGGGATTGCCCGCGAGGAGGTCCGTGATGCTCTGATTGCACGCTTGGATGTGCAGGGCAGTATACCGAAGCCGGAGCACATTCCTGTGCCCGTGGTTGCAGAAGTCCCACCGACAGATATTGCATCACGAAGCGACACCTATACCGGGCTTCTGTCCAAGCTGACGCTGGCCTCCGACCATCGGCAGAACCTGCGAAACCGGGGCCTATCAGATGAGGAAATCGACAGGCTTGGGTACCGTACCACTCCGGTGGTGGGGATGCAAACCATTGCAAGGCAGCTTCAATCCAGCGGATATTATCTGTCCGGTGTTCCCGGCTTTTACCGAAAAGACGGGAAATGGTCCTTTGCCTGTGAGAGCCGCGGTATTCTGATTCCGGTGCGAGACAGCAAAGGCCGCATTCAAGGCATGCAGATTCGCCGGGATAATGCGACGCGGCGCAAATTTCGCTGGGTATCCAGCACCGGCCGCACAGACGGCTGTAAGGCAGAGGGTTGGGTACATATTGCGGGGGAACCGCGCGCTATAGTGCTGCTCACAGAGGGCCCCATGAAAGCGGATGTCATCCATTACCTGACTGGACAGACAGTACTCGCAGTTGCGGGGGTAAATGCATTGACCCAATTGGAGCTTATCCTGCCGCAGCTGCATGAGCAAGGTGTAGAACGTATCATGACTGCATTCGACATGGATTTCATGGAGAACCCCCATGTGCAAGGCGGATACAGGACGCTGGTCTCACTGCTTTCGGATGCAGGTTTTCGCTATGGCACCTATCTGTGGGATCCACGCTACAAAGGTCTTGATGATTATGTTTGGGAGCACTGCTTCCAGCGGCAATTATCTTAGTGAAAAAGGGCGGTTCAGCTTCGGCTGTACCGTCCTTTTCTCGTTCCTGCGTTATCGCATATTTAATGTTCCAACAGAAAGTCAATAATGTTCTTTTGACGGATCCCGCCACGATTGACCCGCAGCAGCGTATCCGTGGACAGGACAAGTTTTTCGTAGTTATCCGAGATCGCCTCCAGCGGCGCAAATTCCCGATCCGTATTTTCCGGCGTAAGAATATAGCAGACTTGGATATAGAGACGGTCGTCAGCCCGGTTTGCGACAAAGTCAACCTCGGCCACATCCTGCTTTCCGATGTTGACGGAGAACCCTCTGCGCAGCAGCTCCAGGAATACAGTGTTCTCCAGAACGCCGGCAATATCATTGTCCCGGTAGCCAATAACGGCGTGGCGCAGACCTAAATCGGAGAGATAGTATTTTTCCTGCGTCTCCAGTATCCGCTTTCCCTTGATGTCAAAGCGGACGACCTTGTGGATCAGGAAGGCGCTTTCCAATGCCTTCAGATAATTGTAGACGGTTTCCGTGCTTAGCTTTCGCCCCTGGCTTTTTAAAAAATCAGAGATTGTTTTTGCGGAAAAAGTGTTTCCGATGTTGTCCATGAGATACAGGACAATGCTCTCCAGTAGTGCCGTGTCGCGTATCCGGTTTCGTGCGATCACATCCTTCAGCAGAACGGAATTATAGATGTCATGAAGGTATTGCATGACGCGATCCTCATCCCATTTCAGCTGATGGATGCCGGGCAGTCCCCCAAAACGGAGAAAGTTAGCAAACTGCTCCTGCTTCGAGAGCTTTGCCTCGTCCTCATTCTCTGCTGCGAATGCCAGATATTCATCAAAATCCAGCGGATAGACCTGTATCTCCACATACCGCCCAGCCAACAGCGTGGCGAGTTCCCCGGAGAGGAGCTTTGCGTTTGAGCCTGTTACATAGATATCGCAGTCAAGATCTACGCGGAGGGAATTTATGACCTGCTCCCAAGTGTTCACTTCTTGGATTTCATCGAGAAGGACGTAGATCCGTCCCTCTGTCTGTCCCGCGATTTTGATGATCTCTGCGTACAGCGCCTTATAGTCCCTGAGCGCCTCATAGCGCAAGGATTCAAAGTTGATGAAAATGATGTTCTTCCTGTCAACGCCGCGGTCGAGCAGCTCCTGACGCGTAAGCTCCAATAGAGCGCTTTTGCCGCTCCGCCGCATTCCTGTTATGATTTTAATCACAGGCTTATCCATAAAATCACGGATCAGCCGCATATATCGTTCACGCACGATCATGGCAGGTCACCTCCGAAGTTTTCTTTTATCATAGCACAAGCTGCGGGAAACATCAATAGTTTCTTTTATAAGAGAAATAATATAATTGTGTCGAACCACGTTCTTTCAAGGAGGAAACAGGGGCCCTCTCTCGTAGAGAATCGGAATCCTGATCCTTCGTTTCGCGCGTATTTATTGGCTCAATGCGTATTTCTGCTGTAAATACGCATGCTAAACCGTGTAATTAGATAAACTAAAATGGGAGGTACTCTTATGTTGATCGCCATTGATCATGGAAATTATGCCGTTAAAACCCCGCATTTCTCTTTCATTTCCGGGCTGACAGAACACACCGTAAAACCGCCTATGGCAGAGGAGGTTTTGGAGTACAACGGGAAATACTGGTCGCTCACCGGGCAGCGCTTGCCCTATATGAGAGACAAGACCAGAGATGATCGATACTTTATCCTGTCGCTCTTTGCCATTGCTAAGGAGCTTTCCGCTGCCGGCGCCAATACGGCGTTTGAGCAGATCGACCTTGCGGTTGGCTTGCCGCCGGAACACTACGGGATGCTGAGAGAACGCTTCGCGCAGTATTTCAGGCGGTTTGGAACAGTGAATTTTGCTTACAACAACCGTCCTATGAGCATTGTGATCCGAAATGTCTTTGTGTATCCGCAGGCGTATGCCGCTGTTGTTCCTCAAAGCGGACAGCTATTGAAAACGCTGCGGATGTTTATCGTGGATATCGGCGGATATACTACCGATGTGCTTCTCCTTCGCAACGGAAAGCCGGATCTGCAATTCTGCCGCAGTTTAGAGAGCGGAGTCATCACCATGAACAATGATATCATTGGCAAAATCAGCGCGCAGCACGACATGCGCATTGAAGACGAGCATATCTGTGCAGTGCTGCAGGGGCAGGAAACGATACTGCCCGAGGAAGTAAAAAAGGCGATTCGTGATGCGGCTCAGCTGCACGCAAAAGATATTTTGGGCAAGCTGCGTGAGCTTCAGGTGGATTTGCGTACCAACCCCGCCATCTTTATTGGAGGCGGAAGTGTCCTGTTCAGACCGTTGATTGAGCATACCCCGCTTGTGGCGAAAGCTACCTTCATCGAGGATCCAAAGGCAAACGCGATCGGTTATGAGATGCTTGCGCGAGGACAGATGGCCATGCGCGCGGTACAATAATGGGGGTTCCGTTGTGAAGCGGGATGGGAAATACCGTTTTTCGCTACAGTTCGGTTCAGAAACGCGAGAACAGACGCAGGCAGGAGAGCTTTTAGAGCGTCTTGGAAACCGAAAAAGCGCAGTTGTCATAGCCGCACTGAATGCATATATTGCTGCACATCCCGAGCTTGCTGAACCTGCGCCGGTAAGTGTTAAAATTGACGGCGGGATAAGGCGTGATGCGCTTGAGCAAATGATTCGATCCATTATTGACGAGCGAATCGCAAACGGTCAGTTGCTTGCCGGAGGCGTTGAAACACCATCTATACAAATGCAGGAAGATTTGAACATGGACATTGCGGCAATGATCAGCAATCTGGAGTTGTTCGATGGTTGACTTTTAAGAACTTACAAAACTGTGAATCTACTTTTCTGATGTTTTGATGAATACAAAACCGCT
>ENA-ORRW01003258-ORRW01003258.1-human-gut-metagenome-genome-assembly--contig:-NODE-3258-length-11924-cov-3.501980_pt1 | contig 11924 bp, 8 predicted proteins | sample MGYA00242183_ERZ509150 | MGnify/ENA primary metagenome ERZ509150 (study PRJEB26280, sample SAMEA2338639) | human gut metagenome | biome: human gut; feature: human-associated habitat; material: faeces... | reverse complement strand
TTTGTAGATAGCGGCATTTACTCCCACTAAGTGTAGCAATCCTTGAGGGCATATGGTATACACAGACACAGAAGTGAATGCACACAGCCTCATAAGCGGCTGAATATATGATATGGCAAAATTGGCAAAGTCTGAATTTCAAAAGGAGTTTTTATGATTTTATCTTGCAATAACATTAGTAAATCTTTCGGAACGGACATTATTATTAAGTCTTGTTCTTTTAATATAGAAGACCATGAGAAGGCTGCCATTGTTGGAATCAATGGTGCCGGTAAATCTACTCTGTTAAAGATTATCACCGGTGAAGAGCCTGCTGATACAGGCATTGTCACTCTTGCTAAGGATAAGACTCTTGGTTATCTTGCTCAGCAGCAGGACCTTCAGTCTGACAGAAGCATTTATGATGAGCTTCTTTCTGTAAAGCAGTATATCCTTGATATGGAGAGTGAATTAAGAAGAATTGAGGCTGCCATGAACAGTGCTTCAGGTGATGAGCTTGATGCTCTTATGAACAGATACACCAATCTTAATCATGAATTCGAGATGAATAACGGTTACGCATATAAAAGCGAGATTACAGGCGTACTTAAAGGTCTTGGTTTTGCTGAAGAGGATTTCTCTTTACATGTAAATACCTTATCCGGTGGCCAGAAAACCCGTGTATCTCTAGGTAAGCTATTACTTTCCAAGCCTGATATTATTATGCTTGATGAGCCTACCAACCACCTTGATATGGAATCTATAAGCTGGTTAGAGAATTACCTTCTTAATTACAATGGTGCGGTTCTTATCGTTGCACACGACAGATATTTCCTTGATAAGATTGTAAGCAAAATTATCGAGATTGATAACGGTGACTGTACTGTATTTTCTGGTAATTACACAGATTATGCCTCAAAGAAGGCAATTCTTCGTAATATGAAGTTAAAGGAATACTTAAATCAGCAGCGTGATATTAAACATCAGGAAGAGGTTATTGCCAAGTTAAAGCAGTTTAACCGTGAGAAATCCATCAAACGTGCGGAGAGCCGTGAAAAAATGCTTGATAAGATTGAGGTTGTTGACAAACCAGTTGAGCTTAATGCCAGGATGAACATTAAACTTGAGCCATCTGTTATAAGTGGTAATGATGTCCTTACTGTTACTGACCTTACCAAATCGTTTGACGGCAATACTCTTTTTAATAATATTAATTTTGAGATTAAGCGTGGTGAACGTGTTGCTTTAATAGGTAATAACGGAACTGGTAAGACTACTATATTAAAGCTTATTAACGGCATTATCCCGCCAGACAGCGGAAGCATTTATCTTGGTGCTAAAGTTTCCATCGGTTATTATGATCAGGAACACCATGTTCTTGACCCTGACAAGACTCTTTTTCAGGAGATTCAGGACGCATATCCTGACCTCAACAATACACAGATAAGAAATACTCTTGCAGCATTTCTTTTTACTGATGATGATGTATTCAAATATATCCGCGATTTAAGTGGTGGTGAACGCGGACGTGTTTCACTGGCAAAGCTTATGCTTTCCAATGCCAACCTGCTTATTCTCGATGAGCCTACTAACCACCTTGATATTGTATCTAAGGAAATTCTTGAGAATGCCCTTAACAGCTACACTGGCACAATTCTTTATGTCTCACACGACAGATACTTTATTAATGCAACAGCAACAAGAATAATTGAACTCACTAACCGAAATATTGTTAATTATATTGGTAATTATGATTATTATCTGGAAAAAAGGGATATACTTACAGCAAAGGCTTCCCCTGATGCACAATTGAGTTCTTCTGATAACACTACTAAAAAAGATTCAAAACTCTCATGGCAGCAGTCGCGTGAAGAACAAAATAAGCTTAAGAAAAAGCAGAATGAAATTAAGAAAACCGAAATAAGAATTGCTGAAATTGAAGACAGATTATCCGCTATTGATACAGAATATTCAGATCCTTCAATAGGCAGTAATACAGCCCGTTTAATGGAACTTCATAATGAATCCACTCAACTAAAGAAAGAATTAGACGAACTGTATGAACACTGGGAAGAATTAATGGATGAAATATAAGTATTTACATTCAGCAAAAAGTGCCAAAAATCCCCATTTTGAGCCACTTTTTATTGACAAATCATGAATCTAGGAGTATAAATAATCTATACTTATTATTACTTAATTTTTTAAGGAGGACAATTAAATCATGAATAAGACAGAATTAGTTGCTGCTATCGCAGAAAAGGCTGGACTTTCTAAGAAGGACGCTGAAGGTGCTGTTAAGGCTTTCACAGATACTGTTGCAGAGCAGTTAAAGGCTGGCGAGAAGATTCAGTTAGTAGGTTTCGGTACATTTGAAGTTGCTGAAAGAGCTGCTAGAACAGGAAAGAATCCTCAGACAGGCGAAGCTATTAAGATTCCTGCTTCTAAGGCTCCAAAGTTCAAGGCTGGTAAGGCTTTAAAGGATGTTGTTAACACACCTGCAGCTCCAGCTAAGAAGTCTAAGAAGAAGTAATTAATTATGACTTTTAAAGGCTGTCACTTATGTGGCAGCCTTTTTTCTCTTTATTTAATTAAGTTCATGAAATCGAGGTTTATTAATTATGGAAATCGAACGCAAGTATCTTGTGTCAGGCATCCCTGACAATATAGATTCTTATCCCTGCCGCTTTATTGAACAGGGCTATCTTAACACTGCTCCTGTTGTCCGTGTAAGACGCGACAATGATAATTACTATCTCACTTATAAGGGTGGCGGAATGATGGCCAGGGAAGAATATAATCTTCCACTTAACAAAGAAGCCTATGAACATCTGATTAAGAAAGCTGATGGCAATATCATCACCAAGAAGCGTTATGAAATTCCTGATGGCAATGGATATACTATTGAACTTGACATATTTGAGGGGCTCTTTACTGGCACTATCCTTGCAGAAGTTGAATTTCCAACTATCGAAGCTGCTAATTCATACACTGTCCCTTCATGGTTTATTGATGATGTTACTAATGATCCTGCTTATCATAACAGTAATATGAGCAGAAAAGTTTTCTAATATAGAGGTCTGGAATATGGATAAAGAAACTATGTTTGAATATATTCAACGGCTTAAGCTTGCAGTAATAACTCTTTTCAAATGGTTATTCTGCTCGGTTGTATGTGGCTGTTCTGTCGGTGCTGTATTTCACCTGATGCTTGGTTATGTAGGCAGCCTGCGCGTTGAATACCCATTTTTACTATTCGGACTGCCTGTTGCCGGTATCATCATTGTATTCATGTACAATATAGTCCATGAAGCTGGAAACCGTGGAACTAACCTTGTCATAACCGCAATACAGTCGAATGATGAAGTCCCGGGAAGAGTTGCTCCCCTTATAATTGTATCAACACTGCTTACCCATCTGTGTGGTGGTTCTGCCGGACGAGAAGGTGCTGCACTTCAGGTAGGAGGTGCATTAGGCAATACATTTGCAAAGCTGTTTAAATTCGATGAGAAAGATACACGAATTATGATTATGTGTGGCATGAGTGCCTGTTTCTCGGCACTTTTCGGAACACCTATTGCGTCAGCTGTTTTCTCCATGGAAGTAATCAGCGTCGGTGTTATGTATTATGCTGCTTTAGTGCCATGCGTACTCGCTGCATTTATAGCACAGGGCATAGCCTCTGCACTGGGACTTGAATCTACACATTTTGTAGTTGATGAAATCGCTTCTTTTTCTTTTATTAATGGCAGTAAATTCATCATCATGTCCGTACTTTTTGCTCTTGCAAGCATTCTGCTGTGTGTTGTTTTACACGGTACTTCAAAGCTCTACACTGATTACATAAACAACCCATACATAAGAATAATTATTGCCGGTACTCTTGTTATTGCCATGCGTTACATATTTGGCACAACTGATTATCTCGGTGCAGGCTCAGATATTATTGCAAGAAGCTTTGTAACAAGTTGTGCATGGTATGTATTCCTTTTAAAAATGCTGTTTACAGCCGTAACTTTGGGCGGTGGATTCAAAGGTGGCGAAATTGTTCCTACTCTTTTCGTGGGTGCAACGCTTGGAAGCTTCTTAGCACCTATATTCGGACTCCCTGTAGGATTATGTGCAGCATGTGGTATGGTAAGTGTGTTCTGCGGAGTAACTAACTGCCCCCTCACATCATTTATTCTATCTATTGAAATGTTTGGTGCATCAACTATGAAATTCACGATTCTGTGTATTGCATTAAGTTATCTGTTATCCGGATATTACAGCCTGTATAACAGCCAGAAAATCGTCTATTCTAAGTATAAGACAGAATATATAAACCGCCGGTCCCATTGACCTGTACAGGTCAAAGAACCGACGGTTCTTTTATTGGAGGGCTGCTACTTACACATATCTCCAGTCTTCTATTCGAAACTGTATTGAAACAATCCCATTATATTCATTAATATCAGGGTAATACACCATAGATATCTTCCTTCCTACCTCTGGTATCTCCTGACCGTCTAATTTGAACCTGATTGCTGTCACCAGCTTGCCATGCTCACTTTCTAACTGACATCTTAATACATTTTTATTTTTTCCAATCACAGCTGACTGTCTGACAGTAAGATTTCTGTCTGCAAACACCGGTTTTTCATTACCTTTCCCGAAAGGCTGCAGCTTCTCAAACTGTTTTATAAGTTTTATATCAACATAATCAACCGGCATAGGCACATCAATCCACACTGTCGGCGTTAGTACATTTTCTGTCATTGTCTGATTCTCATTCAGCGCTTTCCTGAATTCATCAATTTTATCAATATCAAGCGATATTCCGGCAGCCATTGGATGTCCGCCATATTTGTTAAGGAGCTTACCACATTTGCTTATCTCCTCAAACATGTTATAGCCTTCTATTGAACGCCCTGAACCCTTTGCACCATCTTCTGCTTTAGTGATTACTATTGAAGGCCTATAGAATTTTTCTCTTACTCTTCCGGCAATTATTCCCGCAACACTTTCATGGCAGTCAGGAAGATACACAACTAACACCTTGTCGTCTTTTAGTTCAGTGTTCTCAACCTGTTCAATTGCAATAGCGGCATATTCTTCTGTTATATCTTTTCTTTCAACATTAAGTGTGCGAAGCTCTAAAGCCTTATTTCTCGCGTCCTCCATATCTGTAGCAAGAAGCAGTTCAATGGCTCTTCTTGCTGAATCAAGTCTTCCTGTTGCGTTAAGACATGGACCTATAACAAATCCTATGTGATATGAGCTTATCTTGTCTATCTCAAGCTCACACGCCTCTACAAGTGCTCTTATACCAATATTAGTAGTTACTGCCAGATGCTTTAAACCATATTTAACAATTACCCTGTTCTCATCTGATAAATCAACTACATCCCCTATTGTTGCAATTGCCATAAGCTCTGCATATTCTTCAAGTTCGATTGGATTAAGTCCAAGTCTCTCATATATAATCTTAATAACCTTGAAGGCTACTCCCGCTCCACACAGCTTATCAAATGGATACGGACAGTCTTCCTGCTTAGGATTAACAATTGCATCTGCCTGTGGTACTTTATGTATCTTTTCTCCATCAACGAAATCAAACGGAATATCATGATGGTCAGTTACAATCACTGTCATTCCCTTTTCTTTAGCATATTTAATCTGCTCAATCGCAGCAATTCCATTATCGCATGTAATGATTGTATCTGTGCCATTATTATATGCTTCATCTATTAAGTGCTCATTAATACCGTATCCGTCAATAATTCTGTCTGGTACTGCAAATGTTACATCTGCTCCTGCAGCCTTTAGCCCTTTGTAGAGAATTGTTGTTGAACATATTCCATCTATATCATAATCACCGATAATATGTATTTTCTTTCCTGCTTGTATCTTGTCTGTGAGGATATCAACACATTTGTCTGCATCCTTTAATAAATGTGGTGAATGCATGTCATCCACCGTTCCATTAAGATACATATTTATCTGCTCATACGTTTCTAACCCTCTGTTACGGATAATTCTTGCCATAACCTGGTCAATGCCAAATCTTTCCCCAATTGCTTTGAAATCAGCTTTCTTAGTGTATACTCTCCAGTTGCTTTTCACTCTTTTCTCCCTGTTTCACTATTAAACCAATTATGGCGGGAACTGATATACAATCCCCGCCATGTCATAAACTTATTGTATCTGTTAATTAAACCTGAGAACCGTCTTCAAAAACCTCTTTCTTAGAAGCTGCTTTTTTATTATTCTCTTCTACAACGCCTCTCTTCTTACCGCCCATTACATACCACATAGCACTTGTTAAGCATACTGATGAGTAAGCACCAACAACAATACCTACGATAAGTGGAAGTGTGAACTCCTTAACAGAAGTTACGCCCATAATGAAAAGAACAATAAGCATTATAAGTGTTGTTATAGATGTATATACTGTTCTTGACATTGTACTTGTAATTGATGAGTTAACAAGTTCTGTAATGTTAGTCTTTGAATTAGCTGTCTTTAACTGCTCTCTTATTCTGTCAAAGATAATAATTGTACCGTTAATAGAGTAACCTACTATTGTAAGCATACATGCAATAAATGTTGTTCCAACCGGAATTCTTGCAAATGCATAGAATGCAAGAACAACAAGTACATCATGAAGAAGTGCTAATACAGCAGCTAATGCGAATCTGATATCACGGAATCTTACAAAGATGTATATAAGCATACAGATTGTAGCAAGTATAACCGAAAGAATAGCATCTCTCTTAACTGTTGCAGAAACTGATGAACTGATTGTATCTGTCTCAACAATTGTTCCATCCTTGATTGGGTACTTAGCAGTAACCGCATTTTCAATAGCTTCTCTCTGGTCAAGTGAAAGATCAGATGTCTTGAAAGAAACCTGTGTTGAATCTGCAACCTTCTGCTGCTGAACCTCTGTAATACCTGCAGCATCTCTGATTACAGGAATGATGTTATCCTCAATCTCTTCTGCTGTATACTCTTTATCAAATGTAAATATTGTTGTTGAACCACCAACAAACTCAAGACTGAAATTCAATGCTCTGTTTCCAAGACCAGCCTGAACTGCCATAGTTATGATTCCAGCAGCAATAACTACTGCTGAACCAATTGCAGCCCATTTCTTAATACTAAGAACATTAAGAGTCTTTCTGTATACATTCTTACCATACCACTTAGCATCCCTTATACCAAAGTTATATAACAGCTTCATAATAACCTTAGTAATAACAAGTGATGTAAAGATTGATACGATATTACCAACTGCAAGAGTTGTAGCAAAGCCCTTAACTGGACCTGTACCGAATATGTACAATACTAAAGCTGCAATAAGTGTTGTTACGTTACCATCTACGATAGATGATGTTGCCTTGTTATATCCTGAAAGAATAGCATTCTCTACAGACTTTCCGGCACCAATCTCTTCCCTTATTCTTGTGTAGATAATAACATTACCATCTACCGCCATACCAATACCAAGAATAATACCTGCAATACCTGGAAGTGTAAGAGTAAGATCATATACACTTACAAGGAATAAAACAAGTGCTGTATAGATAATCAGTGATAATGTTGCAACAAGTCCAGGAATTCTGAACATAACAATCATGAATAAGCAAAGTAATGCAAGACCTATAGCAGCTGCAATTAAACTTGTCTTGATTGCTGCATGTCCAAGCTGTGCACCAACAATGTTAGAGCTTACTTCCTCAAGTGTAAGAGGAATAGAACCAACTCTTATATATGTTGCAAGGTTATCTGCCTCATCGAATGATTCCATACCTGTGATAGTTGCTGTACCACCTGATATAGCTGTCTTAACGTTAGGTGCACTTACAACTTCTCCATCATATACAATATATATTCTTTTACCGATATTAGCTGATGTTGCATCATAGAACTTAGTTGATCCCTCATCTGTAAATGTAAGCTGCACTCCATAAGGAGTATCTTCCTGACTATTAGTATCTGTGTAAGCCTGTGCAGCTTTTACATCAGAACCTGTAAGTAATGGTGTGTAGTCATTTCCCTGTGAAAATGCTGTATATCCTGTGGAATCAAGGAATTCCAATGAACCTGGTGTACCAAGTTCCTTAAGAATCTCATTAGCATCTGTTACTCCAGGAATCTCAACTGTGATTCTGTTGTCACCTTCCTTATAAACCTGTGACTCTGTACTCTTTCCTTCTACTCGCTTCTGAAGCTTATAGATAGTATCCTCTACATCCTGTGACGTAAAGTTATCTTCCTTAATCTGGTATGTGATACTTACACCACCGGCAAGATCAAGACCAAGATCTATATCATAAGTGCTTCCGTATCCCTTTCCATTAAGTCCGAAAAATGCTGTTAATACAAGTCCAACCAGTAAAACAGCAACGATTATTGAATAAATAATCTTCTTAGGTAAACTGTACTTCATGTTAAAAACTCTCCCTTATACTTATTCTTCCTCAGCCATGGCCGCACGAATCATTATTGCACATTCTATACGCTTTTTCTGAAGTTCACATCCAACATCATACGCATCATTGATATTACCATGGAAGTTATATGAGTTAGCTGCACAACCACCACTGCAATAGAATTTTGCAAAACAATTCTTACATTTTTCCTTTGAATAGACATTACTATTCTTAAACATGTCTCTGATGTCCGGTCTTACTATTCCATCATCAACATTACCCATAAGGAAATCTTCGTTACCAACAAACTGATGACATGGGTAGAAATCTCCCCAAGGTGTAACTGCAAGATACTCACAGCCTGAACCACATCCTGACAATCTCTTGGCAACACATGGACCACCATTAATATCTATCATAAAGTGGAAGAAATTAAAGCCTTTACCAGCTTTCTTTCGCTTAATGATTTCTTTCGCAAGGATATCATACTGTTCACAAAGGAACGGAATATCCTCTTCTCTTATAGCATATGAATCTGTCGGCTGTGCAACAACAGGCTCAACAGAAATCTGCTCAAATCCCTCATCAGCAAGATGAAGAACATCTTCTGAAAAATCAAGATTATTATGTGTAAATGTACCTCTGACATAATAATTCATCTGATTTCTGCTCTCTGCCACCTTCTTAAACTTAGGCATTATAATGTCATATGAGCTGCCGTGGTTATTCCTTGTCGGACGCATAAGGTCATTAATCTCCTTACGTCCATCTATGCTAAGTACAATATTACTCATCTCCTTATTGGCGAAATCAAGAATCTCGTCATTAAGAAGAATACCATTAGTCGTAAGTGTGAATCTGAACTTCTTATTATTAGCCTCTTCTATGCTTCTTCCGTATTCAACAAGCTGCTTAACAACTTCAAAATTCATAGTTGGCTCACCGCCAAAGAAGTCAACCTCAAGATTCTTTCTTGAACCTGAATTGGCAACAAGGAAATCAAGTGCCTTCTTTCCTACCTCATAGCTCATAAGAGCTCTTCTTCCATGATATTCACCTTCTTCAGCAAAACAATATTTACATGCAAGGTTACAATCATGTGCTATGTGAAGACATAACGCTTTAACAACTGTAGGTCTGTCCTTAAAGTTATCAATATATGGTTCATATATATCTTCTGTAAAGAGCTGGCCTGCTTCCTTAAGTTCGCCAATCTCTTCATATGCCTCTTTAATATCCTGAACAGAATATCTGTCTCTAAGTGCATCTGTAATCTGCTCAAGAGTATTATTCTCATAAAGTCCTATAATATCGTATACCATGTCATCAACAACATGCACAGAACCGCTGTTGACATCTAATACGATGTTATAACCGTTATTCTTATACTGATGTATCATTAAAAAGCCTCCAAACCGTAAATGTTCTCTATACATTTACGAAAAATAAGAGAGTGCAGAATAGCTCGACACTCTCTTACTAAAAATACTAGTTATTCTTATTCTCACAGCTCTGGTTACCAACTGTGCAAGATGTCTTACATGCTGACTGGCATGATGTCTGGCACTCGCCACATCCGCCGTGCTTCATTGTATCCTTTAATACGCGGTTGCTGATTGTCTTAATATGTTTCACGACAATACCTCCTTCATATATTCAAATTATATCGTATTATATCATGTACAAGTCTTATTTTCAATCATTTATTCTAAAGATTTGTTCAGATAATTATTCTTCTTTCAAAAGTCTTTTCGCAATTTTTATGTATTTTGCATTAAATACAGCTACTTTTCTTATGTTTTCACATAAATTATTGTTTTATATTATTAAGATATGCTATGTATTAATATAGGAGATTATTATGTTTACATCTAAAGATTTAAAGAAGCTTATTATTCCTCTGATATTTGAACAGCTGCTGGCTGTCAGCGTAGGCTTTGTTGATACATTCATGGTATCAATAGCAGGAGAGGCGGCAGTTTCAGGTGTCGCACTTGTTGATAATATAAGTAACCTGCTTATTCAGATATTATCAGCTCTCGCAACCGGAGGTGCTGTTGTATGCAGCCAGTATCTTGGCAGCAGGAATATTAATATGTCCAAGAAATCTGCCGGACAGCTTATATTTATTATGAGTGCACTATCATCATTACTGATGGTTATCTCTCTCATAGGCAATCACGGTATCATCAATTTCATATTTGGCAAGATTGAAAAAGATGTATTTGTAAGTGCAAGTATATATTTCTATATAACAGCAATCTCATACCCGTTCCTCGGTGTTTATAATGCAGGTGCAGCACTTTTTAGAAGTATTGGAAACAGCAAGATAAGTATGAACACAAGCCTTATCATGAACATAATCAATATTTGTGGGAATGCTTTATTTATATTTGTATTTGATATGGGGGTTGCCGGTGTAGCTTTAGCCACTCTTATTTCGCGAATCATATCAGCCATAATTATTATTGGACTTATGTTCAGAACAGAATCAGCAATAAGAATAAAGACCTGCAAAGATTTTCTTCCATCACCTTCTATCATTAAGAAGATTCTGTCTATTGGTCTTCCGAGCGGATTGGAAAACGGCATGTTCCAGATAGGTAAGCTTTCTGTTTCAAGCCTTGTTTCAACATTTGGTACTGCTGCCATCGCTGCCAACTCTGTTGCCAATTCTGTTACAATGTTTGCCAATATTCCGGGTAACGCAATTGGCATGGCAATGATTACTGTTATTGGCCAGTGTATAGGTGCAAAGAAGCCTGATGAAGCCAAAAGATATGGAAAAAAACTTATGTTTATTGCATATGCAGGTATTCTTGCAACCAACATTGTAATGACAATAGTTGCCGTTCCTGTGGTAGGACTTTTCCATCTGTCACCGGAAGCAACCAAAACCGGTTTAAGCCTTATCCATTGCTTCTCAATTGTAGCAATATTCATATGGCCACTTAGCTTTACTATGCCTAATGCTCTCCGTGCTGCCGGTGATGCCAAATACACAATGATGGTAAGCATCTTCTCTATGTGGGCATTCCGTGTGGGAAGCAGTTACCTTCTTGGTGGTACATTAGGACTTGGCGTGCTCGGTGTATGGTTTGGTATGTTCATCGACTGGGGATTCCGTTCACTTGCATTCCTTATAAGATTCATCCGTGGAAAATGGACACAGAAGGCGGTTATATGATGATAATTATATGACAGTCTGATGTCTGTGAACTGTCTCTTAACACCGGATATCTACTGTCAGATGGACGACAAGTCGTCTAATTCTGGATATACAATGTCATTTGTGTGCTGAATATACTTATAAACTGTGTTAACCAGGTTATTTTACATATATTATTATGCCCTACCTATAATAACAATTAAAATGTATGATTAATAGGTAATATTTCTACTTAATTTCTTTTTAATCCAGCTTGAATAACGAAAAAGCCTATAAGATGTATGCATCTTTTACATCTTATAGGCTTTTTTAACGTTTATCTTAGTAGTTATTTATCAAAATTACCTATCAAGCACCCC
>ENA-ORRW01003248-ORRW01003248.1-human-gut-metagenome-genome-assembly--contig:-NODE-3248-length-11954-cov-4.982940_pt1 | contig 11954 bp, 13 predicted proteins | sample MGYA00242183_ERZ509150 | MGnify/ENA primary metagenome ERZ509150 (study PRJEB26280, sample SAMEA2338639) | human gut metagenome | biome: human gut; feature: human-associated habitat; material: faeces... | reverse complement strand
TGGAATCTATCGTTAAAAATGGATATGAGTGGCTGTATCGTTGCCCAAAGCCTACTTTCTGGAGAGCGTTGACAGATAATGACAGGGGAAGCAAGTTCCATATTAAAAGCGGAAGCTGGCTTTCGGCAGATATGTTTATAGACTGTAAGGGAATACAGGTGATCATGGATGGCAAGGAGCAAAAACCATATGCACCTGATAATAACAGCTATGGCGGTGATGTTTATGCTGATGAAATTATTGTAAAATATACATACGAGACCATAACAACTCCGGCGACAACTGTTCTTGTGAGCTATAGCGTTGATGTGTCCGGAAAGATTCGCGTGGATGTACATTATAATGGAGTACAGGGGCTCCCTGAATTCCCTGTATTTGGAATGAGATTTATTATGCCAACATTGGCTGACAAATATTTATATAAGGGACTCTCAGGGGAAACATATCCTGACAGAAAAGCAGGTGCACAAGAAGGCGTGTATGAGATCGGTGATCTGAGTCTTACACAATATCTTGTTCCGCAGGAATGTGGTATGAGAATGGATACAGAGTGGCTTGAAATTACAAGACATACGGCTCTTGATAACAGCAGGACAGATAGCTCGTCACAGACACTGCGCATTGAAAAGAATGATGAAAAATTTGCATTTTCTTGTCTGCCTTATACCGCATCTGAGATTGAAAACGCTCTTCACCATGAAGAACTGCCACCGGCAAGAAGAACTGTTTTATGCATATATGGCGCAGTAAGAGGTGTTGGAGGCATCGACAGCTGGGGAACTGATGTGGAAGAGGATTATCGTATCAGTGCGGAGACTGATAAGGATTATTCTTTTACAATCTGTTAGTCATTAATTAAAACGAAAAGTACAGTGATAAAATTAGCATTATAATATTGCTGATTATTATGTATTTCTGGCTCTGTATTCAGAAGGAGAACATCCTTTTTGTTTATGGAACAATCGACTGAAGTATAGTGGATTATTGTATCCGACAATGCCTGCAATCTCGTTTATAGAGTAGGATGTCGTTTCAAGCAGCACCTGTGCGTTTGTCATCCTTAGTGCTGTGAGAAATTGTACTGGTGTATTACCGGTATATTTCCGAAAGCTCCTGATAAACCAGCTTATGCTCATACCAATTGATGAAGCATATTCCTCCACGTTAATAGCGCGGTTGTAGTTTGCATTGAAATATGTAATTGCTGTATCCATCTGGCTGTCAAGGAATTCATTTCTGATTACATGCTCAGTTGTTATTTTACGGTTAAATATAATCAAAAGGTGTCGTAGCAAAAGCATGAGCATTTCCTCATAATTGTCCTGACATCTTTGAAGCTCTGTAATAATTCTTTTGAAAACCTGTTCATATTCAAGAGACGTTCCAACATTAAAGACTCTTTTATTGTCTGTAAATCCGTATTTTCTTAAAGTGTTTTTTACGTCGCTTCCGGTAAAGTGAAGCCAATATATCTGAGTCTTATCCTTACCATAAAATTCATATTTTTGAAGCTCTTTTGGGCGAAATAACACTATATGTCCTGCTGGAATGATTGTCTCATTTTCAGGATTGTCAAAGTGGAAATGAACAAGACCGGATGATATGTATATAATCTGGTAATCCAGTCTTCCTCTGGGCCTGTATGTAGGCATCTTAGGATGCTGTGACAGGCGATAGGTTCCGCAGCTTCCTACAATCAGAGGGCGGCTTTTATCTTTAAAATCTTTATGTGAATGATTCAAATATCCCGTGTTAATATACATTATACACCTCCGCTTGTATTGTACCATTTTATGCATGTTTTGTCTATTTATATTTATGGACAAAAGGTTGATTTAGAGTGTAATATTTATATAGAGTAGGACAACTATTAAGGAGCTTATGTGAATCATTTTGTATATGAAAAAGATGATAATGCTCCTAAAGCCTTTTTGAATTTTGAAGGGGGTGACAGCTGTTATTATGTCTGGCTCAATGGACACTATATCGGATACAGTCAGGTATCACATGCAACAGCAGAGTTTGATGTGACAGAATATCTCGTTAACTTAAAAAGTATCAGTTTGACGAGAATGAATTTCTGTTTAAGTTCACACTGGTACCGTTTGTGAAGTGATACTATTTATTCAATGTAGGTGGAGTATAATTTGAATATATTGTAGAGTACAAGCCAGTTGTCTAGAAGACGTCTGGCTTGTACTTTATCATAAAAACATCTATTTTAAAAAAGTGTATCATTTTGTGCATATTACAGCCTGTTATGTTTATAGACAAAAATTGCACAAATATATAAAATTGGTATAGCTGTTAAAGATAAAACAAAGTAATTAATTGGAGGGTTCTTATGGAAGAAAAGACGTACTTAAAGTGGTACAACAAAATTGGTTATGGTTCCGGTGATATTGCAGGAAATGTAGTATATGCATTCCTGACGTCCTTTGTTATGGTATATCTTACAGATACTATAGGACTTGCATCAGGAATTGTTGGAACATTAATCGCAGCATCTAAATTATTTGATGGTTTTACAGATATTTTCTTTGGTTCGCTTATTGATAAAACACATACAAAGCTTGGAAAAGCAAGGCCTTGGATGATTTATGGCTATATAGGTTGTGCTTTGACACTTGTAGCAGTTTTTGCAATTCCTACAAGCTGGGGCAGGACTGCTCAGTATGCATGGTTCTTTATAGCATATACATTATTGAATGGTGTATTTTACACAGCAAATAATATTGCCTATTCTGCACTTACTTCGCTGGTAACAAAGAACAGCAAAGAGCGTGTACAGATGGGCTCTTACCGTTTTATTTTTGCCTTTTCAACAAGTCTTATAATTCAGTCTATAACAGTTGCATTTGTTGATATATGCGGTGGAGGTGCTGCTGCATGGAGATTTGTAGCTATTATTTATGCAGTGATAGGTCTTGTAGTAAATACAATTTCAGGATTGTCGGTTAAGGAGCTTCCGGAAGAGGAGCTTAACTCCGGAATAGAGAACGATGAAGAAAAGAAGTATGGTCTTGTTCAGGCATTTAAGCTTCTTGCTAAGAATAAGTACTATATGATGATTTGTGGAACTTATATTTTGCAGCAGTTATACAGTGCTATGATTGGTGCAGGTATTTATTATTGTACATGGGTTCTTAAGAATAAAAATCTGTTTGGTGTATTTGCGTGGGCTGTAAATATTCCTCTTATAATAGCACTTATTTTCACACCAACTCTTGTTGGAAAGTGGAAAGGAATGTATAAGCTTAATAAACGTGGATATATTCTGGCTACGATAGCAAGAGCACTTGTGATTGTAGCAGGATACATGGGAAGCGTTCCACTGATGATGCTGTTTACTGCAGTTGCAGCATTAGGACAGGGACCTTGGCAGGGAGACATGAATGCAGTAATTGCCGAGTGCTCTGAGTATACTTACCTGACTCAGGGAAAGAGAGTAGATGGAACTATGTATTCATGCACATCACTTGGAATCAAAATTGGTGGTGGAATTGGAACAGCTATTGTAGGATGGCTGCTTGAAATCAGTGGTTATGTAGGTACAAATGCGACTCAGCCAGCATCTGCAATTACTATGCTTCAGGTAATGTATTTATGGTTACCATTTGTATTTGAGATTCTTATTACAATTCTTCTTTCAAAGATGAATGTAGAAGCTGCAAATGAAAAGCTTAGAAGAGAAAAAGGAATTAAGTAATTATCATATAATATGGGAGAGATGATCTGAGTGCATTTAACATATGAAAATACAAATGAAGAGATTATTGCAGTAAAGCGGAAACCACGGCACCAGCCACCACATCTGCATAATGCAATGGAAATTGTATGCGTTACGAAAGGAACATTAGAGCTTGGTGTAGGACAGGAGCTGTATCACATGGAAACAGGTGATACAGGAGTAGTATTTCCTGATGTTATTCATCATTATCAGGTGTTTTCATCAGAAGTCAATGAGGCGGTTTTTATTAATGCTCCACAAATGATTTTTGGTAGATTTGAAAATGTACTGAGGAATAATGCTCCACAATATCCTGTTGTAAAAAGTGATGTTATTCCGGATGAAGTGTACAGAGCAGTGGAATCCATAATAGATACCGGGCAGAATGATATATGGGTTGTTCAAGCTTATTTGCAGATTATACTGGCAAGATGTATTCCGATGATGAAATTAGTGGAAAAGAGCAAAATTGGCAGCGATGATATAATATACCGTACCGTATCATATATTTCTGCCAATTTTAATAAGAGTATATCGCTTGATGGAATGGCACATGACCTTGGCGTGAGCAAATTTTCATTATCCAGATTGTTTTCAAAGACATTTCACAGCAGTTTTAATCAATATGTGAATGAAGCGCGTCTGGGTTATGCCTGTCAGAGAATTGAAACTACAGATGATACCCTGACAGAAATCTCGATGGACAGTGGTTTTGGAAGTCTTAGAACTTTTAATCGTGTTTTTAAAGAAAAATATAGATTGACACCAAGCGAGTATAGAAATAAATTACAAAAATGATAGAACATTCCATTATTGAAGTTAAATTATTCATAAATCGTATTATTTCAAGTAAAGTAATTTCAAATTGCGGATTTGCAAGGTCAAGTTGGTAGATGTTATGAATGAAAAAATGTATTATAATAATACATAAATATAGAGGAAGCAGGAGATTATTGCAAAAGCTGATGCTATTAAGGCAGAGTTAAAAGCATCTACTTGCATGAGTTGGAAACCAAAGGTAAGTTTGACAAAAACGATAAGCTTTCATTCGTCAGTGATGACATGCTGATATTAGGATGCGATATTGGCAGCGAGACACATTATGTGAGGGCAATTGATACCAGAGGAAGAGAGCTCAGTAAGTCCGCTTTTTGCTTTAGTAATACGGCAGATGGCTTTGAAAGCATGTTAGACTGGAGCACTAAGCTTGCAGCTGTAAATGATAAGAAACAGATATGGCATGAGGCGAAGCTTCGTGGACGAGGCTATGCCAATGCATCATCTATTCTGGAATACGCAAGGAAAAGCGTAGGAATCAAGGATGGAGCGGATGCCGGCAGACAGGCTGTTAAGTGGTTCGTCAGCCGGATTATCGAGCTTGATGAGCAGCTTTCAGATATAGAAAACCAGTTAAACCAAAGATGCAATGAGATTCCATATGCAAAGAACATTCTGGCAATATCAGGAATCGGTGAAAACATCCTGTCTGGGATACTTGCAGAGATGGGGGACATATCAAGATTTGACAATGTAAAGGAAATCCAGAAGTTAAGCGGATTAGGATTAGTAGCCTGCCGTTCGGGCAAGCATACCGGAGAGACCAAAATCAGTCACAGAGGACGCAAAAGACTCAGAATATGATCCGAAGAAACTGTTGGGAGACATTGTAAGACCAGATCAGGCAATACCACAGGCAGCATAAGTACTACTTAAGATAGCATTACGATTCTTATGAAGCATGGGTACTCGGCTATACGATCGAAAACCGTTCGGTGCATTTTCCGTTTCAGACATCCTGTCTTCTCATAGAGAAATTTGGTGCATTGATCGAGGAACATCATGGGGATGGAATCCCAATGAATACGGAGAGCTCGAAGAAGTCACAAAAGAAGGAAGACTCCTGGTGGATCAAGCGGCATAAGAGAATGAAGGAACTGATGAAGGCGCAGCGGGAGGCAGCACGAAAAAAGGCACAGATGCAGGAAAGTGTCGCAAATGTGTATGATACGAATATCTGTACATTCAGTAAGAGTATAACAGGAGGGAAAACATGGCAGTAAAAGTTGGAAACAGTTGGGTGTCGGAAGCAGCACTAAGTTATGCAAAAGTGAAAGCGGCAGGAACGATCATCAATGTGGATGGCAGTGTGAGCGGCTGGGCGATCACGGAAGACGATAACGGGGATGAGTCGCGCGAAAAAACGAAGCTGGACAAGGAAAAGAGAGATACGTGGGAGAAAAAAATCTTAGAGATGCATAAGCAAAAACGCATCAAAGAGAAGAAAGAAGCCCAGAAGCGTCTCGAAAAGAAAAGTATTGACATGGACCCTACCTTAAGTTGTAATATAAACGTAGCAGCTTAAAGCAGGGAGGCAATATGAAACAGACCGTAATTTTAAAGAATAAGTTATTTTTGTATCTGACGGAGTTTTTTGCGGGAATGTCCGTTATGGCAGTAGAGTTGGGAGCGAGCCGTCTGTTGGCACCGTATTTCAGTTCGTCGCAGATCGTCTGGACGATCATTATCGGAACCATCATGATCGCGATGGCGCTCGGCAATATTTACGGAGGAAGAAGTGCGGACAAGTCGCCGAATCCGGACCGCCTGTACACGAGAATCCTGATCGCTGCGATCTGGATCGCTCTGATCCCGGTGGCGGGCAAATATATCGTGCTCGGAATCTCGGCACTTTTGATTTTACGGTGAGTAATAATTTTTTGATCATTGCAGCGTTTGCAGCATGTATGGTCATCTTTGTATTTCCTCTTTTCTTACTGGGAACCGTGACACCGTCGCTTGTAAAATATGCGGTGGACAGTCTGGATGATAACGGTAAGACAGTCGGTACACTCGGGGCATTCAACACGATCGGAAGTATCATCGGTACGTTTGTGCCGACCTTCGTGACGATTCCGGCGGTCGGAACGTCTATCACGTTTCTGATCTTCTCGGGAATTCTACTGGTTCTGGCAATCGTGTATTTTGTCAATGTCCGCGCAGGCAAAAAGAAAGTGATCGTATCGGTGGTAATCTTTGCACTGTGCTGCGGTCTTGGTTACTCGGATTCGTTTGCATTCTGGGAGAAGGATCTCACCTATGAGGGTGAATCGGTCTACAATTATCTGCAGGTATCGGAAGATGACACGTCGGTAAGACTGTCGACCAACGTGCTTTTTGGTGTGCAGTCGGTCTATATGAAGCAGGACAGGCTGACAGGCATGTATTATGATTACGCGATGGCGGCACCGCTCATGCTGGCGGATAAGAAGCCATCGGATATGGATGTGCTGATCCTTGGAATGGGAACGGGAACGTATGCGACACAGTGCCGGAAGTATCTCGGGGATATGAACGTGGAAGGTGTGGAGATCGATGAGAAGATCACGCAGCTTTCGCGCAAGTATTTCTCACTCTCCGAGGATGTGCCGGTCACGACCTATGACGGCAGAGCTTATCTGAATGCGATGGATAAGAAATACGATGTGATCATGGTGGATGCCTATCAGGATATCACGATTCCTTTCCAGATGTCATCCGTTGAATTTTTTACACTGGTTAAGGATCATCTGAACGAGGACGGCGTGATGGTCGTAAATATGAACATGCGCGGCAGCGGAGATGGCAACATCAATCAGTATCTTTCCGATACGATCGGTCAGGTGTTTGACGCGGAGTATACGGTTGATGTGGCGAATACGACGAACCGCGAGCTTTTTGCATCGAACAATCCGTCGATCATGGAGAATCTGCAGGCAAATACAAAGCAGATCACAAATGCTGATTTAAGAAACATGATGGAGACGGTATACGCGGATAGCACTCCATATGGAAAAGGCGATTATATTTTGACGGATGATAAAGCTCCGGTGGAACTTCTCGGCATGCAGGTGATCGATCAGCTGATCGGGGAGGAAGTTGCCTATTATAAGGGAATCTACGAGCGTGACGGAATCCAGGGAGTGTTAAATTCATTGTAGGAGGAAACGGACATGATGTATAATCCGCAGTAGGATACGTTTTTGTGCGTTGTTGAGGCGGGAAGTTTCAGCAAGGCAGCGGAACAGTTGTATATATCGGCTCCGGCGGTCATCAAACAGATCAATTCGCTTGAGGCAAGTCTTGGTATGAAGCTTTTTGACAGGACGCACAGAGGGCTTGTGGTAACGGAAGCCGGACAGTCGATCTACAATGACGCAAAATATATCATCGGGTATTGCAAGGAGTCGGTGCAGCGGGCGAAAGAGGCAATGCAGGTATCGGACGATGTGATCCGCGTCGGAATCTCGCCGATGACGCCGCCACAGGTATTTGTGGATCTGTGGCCACAGATCCAGAATCTATATCCGGATATGAAGTTTAAGCTGATCACATTTGAAAATACCTTGGAGAATGCAAGAGAGATATTGGCAAATCTGGGGCAGAATATCGATGTTGTAGCCGGAATATTTGATGAAACAATGTTAAAACTCAGAGGATGCGACGGCACTGAGATCTCAAGAGAACCGTTTTGTGTAGCGGTATCGATTCATCATGGGCTGGCGGAAAAGAAAAAGATTACATTGGATGATCTGGCGGGAGAAAATTTCATGCTCATGCAAAGAGGCTGGAGTTATTACGGAGATCGGTTAAGAGATGATATGATCAGGAATCATCCGGAAATCAACATCGTAGATTTTGATCTGTATAATGTGGAAGCGTTTAACCGGTGTGAGAATGAGAATGAGGTTCTTCTTGCGTTCAAAAGCTGGGAAAGTGTTCATCCGTTGATCAAAATTATTCCGGTGGAATGGGATTACGCCATGCCGTTTGGAATACTTCACTCGAAAACCCCGTCGGATAAGGTCAAGCGATTGATAAAGGCTATCCGGCAGATCAAATAAGGATGTGTGTATAAGCGCAAACCTAAAGGTTTATACTGCATAACAAAACGAGACTTCTTATCAGGTCTCGTTTTCTTTATAATAAGGACAGATAAAATGAAATGGGCTGATGTTTCAAGAAGGAGGAATTGCAAATGGAATACGTTACATTGAACAATGGAGTTAAGATGCCGATCCTCGGATACGGCGTATATCAGGTTACAAAGGAAGAATGTGAAAGATGCGTACTCGATGCGCTTAAAGTTGGATACCGTGCAATCGATACGGCGCAGAGTTATTTTAATGAGCGTGCAGTTGGAAGAGCAATCAAGGATAGTGGAATTGACAGAAAAAATATATTTCTATCAACAAAAATATGGTTTAGTTAATTTAAAAGAGGCATCATCAGAATGTGTGAGCAGGTAGCTGCCTCTGGCAACACACTTATCCTTTATTCTGCTTGACTACTTTTCATCTGGTATATAAATCAGGGGCAAGGGTTTCCACGGAGTGGTGCATGCACCCTTGCGGCTGATTTATATACTGGATATCCTAGCCAAAGCAGAAGAAGGAAGACCATTCATCCTTTTCCCATGGCAGTTGAACCTTTATGTCGGAACACCTTAGCATTATCATTGCCATCATGTTATCTAAGTTTCGAAATCCATAAGTCATTCGTATTGATAGCTTTATTTTGTTGTTTATTGCCTCAATCCTTGCATTGGTTAATCCATACTCTATTGTATTCAGTATTGATTGCTTATGCCGTTTTATCTTTTTTTGTAGTTCAACAAATGCAGATATTCTACAATGCCTTGCCCATTTAAACCAAGCATCAAGAGACTCCTTCGCATCTTCTACGGTGTCGTTATAGAAAACTAGACGTAAGGATTCCTTGAGTTTGTATGCACGATACAATCGTGGGTCTGTTTTTGCTATCCACTCAACCTTAGCCTGTTGGTTAGGAGTAAGATTTGAAGGGGCTTTACCCAATGCCATTTTAGAATTTTTGAGTTCTGTGGCAGTGGTATCTTTTGATGGAGTGCCCTTCTTGGGACGACCTCTTTTGGCTTTTGGCTGCTCCTTTGTAGCTGCTTTTGCTTCCCGCCAGGCATCTACTCGAACCGAATCAAGAGCATCCATTGCCCATTCAATAACATGGAATGGATCCACACAACGGTTAGCATTCGGGTAGTATTCTTTTATACATTCATCAATCCATTTAGCACCGTCACCAGATACCAGCTGAATGCTGTTTCTCTGTTCTGGTGTAAGCAGCTTAAAGAACTGCTCAAAAATAGTTTTTCCATGCCCCTTGGCAACCCAGATGACATTGCCCGTATCATGATTAACGACTGTTGTGATGTATTTATGTCCCTTGCGATAGCTTGTTTCATCAACACCAATACGAACAAGGTTATCAAATCTTGCATTTGGATTAATAGCAAGGTCTTTCTCAACACGTTCGATGATAGGACCTACTGTATTCCATGAAATTCTCATGAATGCAGCAACTGCTACACGAGAACAATTAACAGCCATCCAAGCAGTCTGTTCCTCGAATTTACGTGTAAAGCGAGAACCATGTCTAGCCCAAGGGAAGCGGCATGTAACGACACCATGTTCCTTACAATTGACTCTGCAAGAGGGTCCAACCAGAATAACTTTATGTCCTGCCCAGTCGCAGGCTCTCCAGGTTCTGGCACCTTCATTACCATTGTCATAGAACTTTGATTTTTTTCCACAAATGCCACATCGACACTGCTCGCCTTTGGTGGCATGCACCTCAATCATGATAGAGGTATCTGCGAGCATAGTAACTTTATCAATACAAGTGTGCTTGACATTTAGGATAGTTTTGATACAATTTTTATTGAGCATATGGTGACTCTTTCTTTTACAATTTTTTCTGGACAAAAAAATTATAATAGAGCCCATATGCTTTTTCAAGTTTTATGCGGCTTTGAGCCGATTTTCTATACCACACATCCTAATGAAGAGCCCAAGAAAATAGAGATAAATATTTGACGGCAGCAGATGCAGAGTTAAATAAAGCAAAAACGAACAATTATTTATGTAAATAGTAGAAGGAGATTAAAATGTCAAAAGTAATCTGGAGAGCAAATAAGGTAATTAGTATAGAAACCAGGCGAAAAGATGAGAATCGCAAAGAGAATGTATATGTATTGGCGCAGATGATAAATAATGCACAATTGTTAGTTTTTAATCTTTTTTCGACAGACAACAGATGGGAAAACATAGACTTAAATGAAGCGCCTATTTTGTTTTGTACATATGTTACACGACAGTTTATTGGCTATAGCAATGTATATATACAGGATATTGAGCCTTTAAAGAACTATGAGCCACCAAAATATCAAATTGATACGTTCAATCCTGTCGTCCGAAAAGTTAGATTATGGGAAGGGACAAAGGATGAGAAGGAAATCCTGATTTTGGGTGAAGGCGGTGGCCGATTGATTGAAGGCGATATTAACGGACCGGTAATCATGCCATTTATACCTTTTACAGATAATGAAACAATAGACAAATATGAACTAACAGATGTAAGAATATATTCTGAATTTAATGAGCGTTTGTATTTATGTTACAAATTTGGGAGAAATGTAGATCCGATGAAGGATTTGGTATTTAATCGCCCGATTCCTTTGGAATACAAAGAGTATATTGACATCATTTCATCATAAAATGGGAGGAAACTATGGAATTATTATTGAAATTGAATGCAAAATTTCAACCAGTACATAGATTTGAATTGGAAGATGCACTGCAGGAGATACTAGAGCAAACAGGAAAAGGGGAGGTTACAGGCGGAGGCACGATACAAAATCCAAGTGGTGAGGTTGCATATTGTGAAATAGAAATATCTTTGACTGATGCAACGGAAGAAAATGTAAATTGGTTAAAGAATTTGCTTAATAAAATAGGAATACCTAAAAAGTCGTCATTGAATTGGAATGGAAACTCAATAGAAGTAGGAACTTTAGAAGGTTTGGCATACTATTCAAATGGTCAGGATTTATCAGAAGAAGTTTATGCAACGTGTGATATCAATTATGTGATTCAGCAAATGGAAAGTGCCATGGATGGAATCGGAAGAATGTACAGTTATTGGGAAGGACAGAAATATACAGTATTATATTTTTATGGAACCTCCTTCATAGAAATGAAAAAGCGGGTAGAACCATTTCTGGCAAAGTATCCTTTATGTCAAAAGAGTAAAATTGAGCAGATAGCATAAGGATTCCATTTGTTATTAAAGAGTTATGATAAGCTTTCGGAACTCTTTTTGAAATAGGGCTACCGCAATCCCACTGGCTTTAGACGGTGGGTTAAGGTAGCCA
>ENA-ORRW01003237-ORRW01003237.1-human-gut-metagenome-genome-assembly--contig:-NODE-3237-length-11976-cov-5.439812_pt1 | contig 11976 bp, 7 predicted proteins | sample MGYA00242183_ERZ509150 | MGnify/ENA primary metagenome ERZ509150 (study PRJEB26280, sample SAMEA2338639) | human gut metagenome | biome: human gut; feature: human-associated habitat; material: faeces... | reverse complement strand
AAGGTAAGCCCGCAAGGGCGGTGGGAGTTTCCGGGGAAACTGCCATACCTTGTATTGCAGATTACAGCTGCAATAGACATCCCGCAAGCTCCGGCAGATTTAAGGGCGCGCGGCAAGCGCGAGAAAGGAGCAACGCGACGTGGCGAGCGTAACAAAATTTACGGCGGGCGCAGTCTACAATCAACTGCGCCACAACCTAAGGCAAATCGCTCATTCTAGCAACCCGGACATTGACCCGGTGCGGCTGCGGCAGGACTATGTGCTGTCGCCCGACAGGGGCATGAGCGATTACGACTATTTCCAAGAGCGGTTAAGCCAACTGTACGTCTATGGCCGTAACGATGTTAAGGTCATGGCGGGCTGGGTTGTAACCGCACCGCAGGACTTAGAACAGGAACAGTTCGACGATTTTTTTCTAGCCGTCTATGATTTTCTCGAAAATCGATACGGCGAGGAAAACGTCATACAGGCTGTCGTCCACGATGACGAGGGCGGTCAACCGCATCTGCATTTTTGTTTTGTGCCTGTGGTCGAGGACAAAAAACACGAGGAGGGATATAAGGTGTGCGCCAATGACGTATTAGACCGTCGAGAGCTTCGCAATTTTCACCCGGATTTGCAACGCTACTTAGACGAACACGGCCTAGAGGATGCCCACGTTATGACTGGCGTGACCCGCGCACAGGGCGGTAATCGAACCGTCGCAGAACTCAAGGCTGAACGTGAGCAGGAATATGAGCAGGAAACCGAGCGTCCAGAGCTTGATTTCGGCGGGCCAAGGGTCGAACAAGAACTACATTTTTGAGGAATACACCATGAAACAGGCCGTGTTACTTATCGACTGTTATCTGTACGGCACAATAGCGATTCTGGCCGTTGTGCTACTCGTGCTGGTTTATCTGCACGGGCAGGCCAATCACCTGCCCAATCCATTTGTACGAAAAAATATTATCTATCGTCCAGCCCCTAAAGCGCGGGGTGTGCTGTTGGGCCAAAAATATGGTCTGTTGGCGTACTCACCAGAGCGGGATGAGGGGCACATTATCGTGATGGGCCCGTCCGGCACTGGCAAGACAAGTGCCCTGCTGATTCCGACACTGCGGATTTGGCAGGGCACTGCCCTTGTCGTGGATATATCCGGCGACATATCCGCCAATGTGGACGCGCCAAACAAAATCATTTTTGACCCAACGGCGGCCAACTGTACGCCCTATAATGTGTTCGCGTCCATCGACGCAGCCCCGGACGAGAGCGAGCGGCAGGAGCGGTTGGAACAGCTTGCCTATCTGTTGTTGCCAGACAAAGCCAACGACAGTGAAGCAGGTATATTTTTTGCGAAAAATGGTCGCAAGATGATAACGGCGGCGCTGATTTGTTATTATGGCATGGGTTGGGGATTTGTCGAGATTTGCGAGCATTTCCTCGGCCACGACTGGCGCGGGTTGCTGAACGATATTGCACAGCGAAAGAATAAAATTGCCAATATGTATATCAGTTCCTTTGTCGGAGCAAGTGAACAGAACACGGCGGGCTGCAAACAGGCGGCAGACGATGCGCTAAAATTATTTGCCACAAATGAAAAAATTAAAAATGCACTCCGAAAATCTGCCAGCTACGAGCCATCCATCAGCCCGGCCACGTTGGAAACCAACAGCGTTTATATCTACATCCCGGATGAAAAATTGAAAATCTACGGCGACCTGCTGCGTATCATCACGGCGCAATCGATGGAGTATTTTTCCTCGCGTCCAAAAGAGCATACGCAGATGATTCTGTTCTGCTTGGACGAGTTCGCGTCTTTTGGGAAATTGCAAATCACCGAAGCCCTGCGCAAGTTGCGCAAACGTCATATCCGTATAATGGTGCTGACGCAATCGTTGGCTGACCTAGACATGATTTATGGCAAGGATGAGCGGAAAGCAATGCTCGGTAATTTTAAATTTACGGTTCTTTTGGGGTGCAAGGACACAGAAACGCAGGAGTATTTTTCAAAAATGATAGGAGAAAAACGCTCTCCCTTGGAAACGGATTCCAGCGCCAAGCCCCAGCCGATAATCAAGCCCGCCGACCTTGCACATCTGGAGCAGGACTTGTTTGTGATTTGCGATGATGGTGCAATCCGTTTGCGTAAAAATTTCTATTTCCAATAGGGGCACGGGGGAGTTGCCGTCTCCCCATTAGCGGATCACTACCGGGAGGCCCGCGCCCTCACCCAAACGCCTTGTCCTTTGCGATAAAAATATTGCTGCCACTCAAAACGGTAGCTTTTTTGAAGTAAAATCAAACCGCAATTTTCTTGCGTCAATGTCTCAAAAGTGTTGCAAAACTGGCAAGAGTATGATATATTTCTTATAAGTTGCTATGTTATGGCAATAAAAAAGAAAATCGCGGAAGAGGCGCCTCTTCCCTTACGGAGTGTACACTCCGTAAGGATAAGCTCTGTCTCCCGCCGAAAATTCAAAGGAGTATGTCAACGATGCGAAGAAAGTCTTATGCCAAGAGCGTTGTCGCTGTGGCTATGGCGGCAACCGTCGCGTTGAGCGCAACTGCCTGTGGGTCAAAATCCACGGCGGACACAGCCGACACATCCACCAGTCAGAGCGAGGCGGCCAGCTCGGAGGCTGAAACGCCTACCGCTACGCCAGCACCGACTGCAACCCCGGCCCCTACGGCCACGCCCGCTCCGGCGGAATCGACAGCAGAATCCACCGACAGCAAGAGCGAGCAGGGCAGTACCGATAACGGCGGCTTGTCTTCCGGCTCGCAGAGCGGCAATGCCAACAGCGGCAAAAACAATTCCGGCTCCAACAAGGGCAGTCAGTCCGGTAAAACGACCAATACGGCCAAAGCACCTGCACAGGCTGCTGCTCCTGCACCCACGGCTACGCCGAAGCCCATCACCTACACTTACGTCGTCCGCAAGCACCCCGCAAGCTGCACGACGGCGGGCTACGACGAGCACATCTGCCAAGAGTGGGGCGGTATGAACTACAACGACAACTACGTTGCCCCCAACGGCCACGACTGGGGCACGGGCGTTGTCACCAAGCAAGCCACCTACTACGAAAAGGGTGCAATTACTTACACTTGCAAAAACTGCGGCGAGACCCGCACCGAGGAAACGCCCGAACTGGATAAAACCTACCATATCAAAGAGGTCGTCGCCCCGACCTGCACGTCCGAGGGCTACACGATTTACGAGTGCAACGAGGTTCCCGGCCTGACCTACAAGGGCGAGTACACCGCCAAGCTGCCCCACAGCTGGGATGGCGGTGTTGTCACCAAGGCCGCAACGATTTACGCGAAGGGCGTCAAGACCTTTACCTGCACGGTTTGCGGCGAGACCCGCACCGAGGACATTCCGGTGCTGGATAAGACGTGGCACAAGGGCCAGACCGTCGTTCCGACCTGCACCGAGCAGGGCTACACCGTCTACATCTGCGACCAGGACAAGAACCTGACCGAGAAGCGCGACTATACTGCCGCCCTCGGCCATGATTACGACAACGGCGTTGTCACGACTCCGGCAACCTGCACGACAGAGGGCGTGTTGACCTACACCTGCACCCGCGACGGCGCAACGAAGACCGAGACCATCCCTGCACTGGGGCACAAGTGGGATGACGGCAAAATCACCACCGCGCCGACCTGTGAGACCGAGGGTGAAAAGACCTACAAATGCACAAACGATGGCTGCGCCGAGACCAAGACCGAGGCTGTTGCTGCACTCGGCCATGAATGGGATAATGGCACGGTTACGACCCCGGCGACCTGTACCGCAGAGGGCGTGTTGACTTACATTTGCAAGCGTGATGGCAGCCACAGCAAGACCGAAGTCATCCCTGCACTGGGTCACAAGTGGGATGACGGTACGATTACCACCGCGCCCACCTGCGAGACCGAGGGCAAGAAAACCTTTAAATGTACGAACGACGGCTGCACCGAAACCAAGACGGAAGCCGTTGCGGCACTCGGCCATGACTGGGATGACGGCACTGTCACAACTAAGCCAACCTGCGAAGCGGATGGCGTGAAGACCTATACCTGCAAGAACGATTCCAGCCACACCAAGACCGAGAACATCCCCGCGCTGGGCCACGACTGGAACGACGGCGAGGTCACTACCCCGGCAACCTGCGAGACGGACGGTGTTAAAACCTACACTTGTAAAAATGATGCCAGCCACACCAAGACCGAAACTATTGCCAAGCTCGGCCACAAGTGGGATGCGGGCAAGGTTACCAAGGAACCGACCTACGATAGCGACGGCACAATGACCTTTACCTGCCAGAACGACAAGACCCACACCTACACCGAGACTATCCCGGCGAAGAAGTACACATTTACTGTGACCGTAGTTGACCCCACCTGCACCGAGCAGGGCTACACGCTGCACACCTGCAACCAGAACGCCGAAAAATCCTACAAGGACAACTACACCGACGCGCTGGGCCACGACTATAAAGAAGTCATCACCCCGGCCACCTGCAAGGACGCAGGCAAGGTGGAAAATGTCTGCCAGCGCTGCAACGATACCCAGCTTGTCAAAGAACTGCCTGTTACCGAAGACCACCAGTGGAACGACGGCGTTGTGACTAAAGCTGCTACCTGCACCGAGGCAGGCGAGAAGCTGTACACCTGCACCGTCTGCAACAAGACCAAGACGGAGACCATCGAGGCCACGGGTCACGACTGGAATGAGACCACCACCCCGGCTACCTGCGGTAAGGCTGGCAGCGTTGACCGTACCTGCAAGACCTGCGGCACGACGGAACACGTAAAAGACCTGCCCGCAACCGGCAATCACGCATGGGATGCTGGAACGATTACCACCGAGGCCACCTGCGACGGCAAGGGCGTGAAGACGTTTACTTGCACTGTCTGCAACGAGACCAAGACCGAGGAAATTGCCGCGCTGGGGCATGATTTCGCTTACGGTTATTGCAGCCGCTGCGACCTGAATGCCAACTACAACCAGAAAGAGTGGGAGCAGGACATCTTTGAGCAGACCAACGGTCTGCGCACGAAATATAATCTTAGCACACTTGCTTACCGCGACGATTTGCAGTATGCGGCAGATATTCGCGTTGAAGAACTTGTGCAGAACTATATTACTTACGGAGACTACGACGGAAAGTGGGGCAACCCGCACGTTCGCCCGGACGGAAGCGGCGCAGCTACGGCTCTTGGCGATAAGCAAGATTTGGCGTGTGGCGAGAACGCTGCAAATGATGCAGGCATTTTCGGCAAAGGCCATATGTTCACCCTCTGGACGAAGTCCGGAGGGCATCTTGAAGCCATCATGAACCCCGATGCAAACGGCATGGTCTGCGCACTGAAAGAGTACAATGGCCGCGTTTTCGGCATCCAGATTTTCGTCCGTGACCCGGACTACACCACCACAAGCACACAGTCTGTAACGAGCAACACCTCCACCCCGGTGAAAATTGCCGCTGTAGTTGTCACGGACTCTGCAACCACGGAGACCGCAGCAGAATAAAGTAAATCCCATCTACAAGGCCGGAGCTATCACAGCCCCGGTCTTTTTGCTGTATAGGGTATTATTGCTAATTCCCCGATAATTGATGTCCTTTGTGGCTGTAATAATGGCTGTCTGCCGCTGCCGCCTGGTTATCGGTGAGGCGCGAGCGCAGCCACCAAGCCCATTTTTTCACACAAAGGACAGAGAAACCTTGCCCCTATCGCCCTGTTGCCGGGTTAAGCAGACACTACAAGCAAGCAGCGTACCTATGCAGTAATTGCAGCCAAAGCGGTTGCAAGCAATATTTCTGATGCGGTATAATAATTGTAAACAGAATCTACCCTATAAGGGAAAAGGAAAAAGAATGCTGACCCGGAAAGTGAGTGCTGACAGGAAAGGTGCTAATATTATAATAAGAAAGGCAAAGCAGGAATTTCTAAAATACAGCGATAATTCGATAAAAATAAAATGGCGAAAACGAAAATATGATAGTTTTATCTATCACAAACAAGCACACAATATATCAAATGGAACGGTAAAATTATGCCTAAAACAGTCAAAACCACATATACTGCAATCAACCTAGAGACGGGCGAGGTCCACACAGGCATTGATGCCCCGCAGTCCATCACGCGCGGAGAAACGCATTTTTGGCAAGCCAGCAAGGATTTTTTCGCCGCGCTGCTGGGGTATGGCACGGTGGAGAGCAAGGTTGTGGCAAATCTGCTGCACCGCACAGACCCCAAAACAAACCATATAGCGTGTACACTGCCAGAACTTAAAAAGGAACTTTCCTGCACAAGAGATACAGTTGCGAGTGCCATAAAAAAGATGGAAAGCAAGCGGCTGATTATCGGCATAGGGCAAGGCGTGTGGATGCTTAACCCGCGTATGCTGGCAATGGGCAATCAGACGCAAATTGCACTATTGATGGCCGAGTATGACAGGCATGCCAGCGAGAAAACAGGTGTTGCGCTGGTCGTGGGAAAGTACGTTTTGAAAAATCCAGTCATGACGGAAGAACTTCCCTTGCCGCCAGAGTGCGACGATAAGTTGATGTTTTTAGATGGCAATATCAAATTTTGGAAAGTTTACGACTGCTTTTTTGAAGCGATTGCAGGATTGAGCGAAAAAGAGATAAACGTCCTGCTCCACATGATGGACGTGGGCAAGGCAAGAGGTGTTGGCACTTATAATAAGCCACTGGCGGCCATTGCAGACGAAGCAAGGGTTTCTGTTCCGACGGTCAATCGAGCCGTCCAAAAGCTGAAAAAACGCAATCTGATAATACGGTTCTGCAACTGTAACTGGGTGATTAACCCCCTCATGGTTGCCAACGGCAACAGACAAAAGCAAAAAGTGTTGGAGCGCCGCTATACAGGTGTACAAGCGGAAATTGAAGCCAAACGGAAACGCTACCGCCTGAAAGTGCTTTCCCCCTATGGGGATGGCAAGCCCTTTATTCCGGTGGGGCTACCTACTTCGCCGCAGAAACCATAGGGCTGTATTTAAGGCTTGACCCAACGGGCAACCGTCTTACGGTCTGTGCCGTACAGTTGGGCGATATGGTACATACTGATTCCTTGCTGATACATTTCCCGGATTTCTGCGAGCGTGTTATCCTCTGGCGGCGGGGCGAGCAGGTCAGAAAGTGACAGCCCCAAAAAGCAAGCAAGCTGTAAAATCTTGCGGACAGAAACTGTGCGATTGTTGGACGCGATGCCGTAAACCTCTTTTGAATCTACACTTTCAAAATTTTCGCCATAGAAAGCGTTGACCGCTCCTGCAATTCTGGCAGCGTAAATCCTGCCGCCTGTCACAGACGCATAGCCGCGATTGCGCAAGGCTCGCTTGATGATGGCGCGATAACCGCCGCCATCGCAGAAATCATACGGCGCGGTCAATGCGTCCTGCATCAACGCAGCAAAGGTCTTTTGCGCTGCGGTGGGCGTGGTGTCCGGCGTGGGGAGCAGGTGGCAGTCTGGCAGAGCGGGAAACAATAGATTGTGCCTGTGCCCGGTCAGTGTGATTTCGGTATCAGCCAGCCAGCAACCGTGCCGGGGGCAGACGGCTATACCGGGTATCTGGTGCAGCCGATGCCAGTACGGCTCGCCATAAGCTGCAATATCCTCGTCAAAGCATTGCGGGCAGTAGCGCATTCGCCGCGCGTCCATGCTGCTGCTCTGGTAGATGCCTATATGCTGCCCTGCATGGCGGTTGCCGTTCAGCGCCAGCATATAGGCACTTTTTTTGCGGTTGTTGGAAAAGAAGCGTGTATAATAAGGATAGAGCGTGTGTTGCATAATAATGTCTTTGGCGGTGAGCGCTTTTGCCGGAATTGCCTCAAGCAATGATGAGAGTGCCCCGCATAACTCAACAGGCACGTTAATGTGATTTGCGCCGTACAACTCGCGGATGGAATACTTGACCGATGGATTGCCGCTGCGGATGTGATAGCGACAAATGACGCTGTACCATAGCTCGTCCGGGTAGGGTGTCGGGAAGAATGGAATCATAACTCGACCTCGCCTTTGATGTAGTCTGCATAGGCATCCAGTGGTGGTCTGCCGCTTTTTTTGGTGGCGCGTAGCGTTCCCCGCAGGTCATGGGGAGAGGCGGCTTCTGGTGAGCGGATCGCTGCCGGGGAGTGTTTCACTTCTCTTTGCGGGCGGGGAACGCGGACGGTTGCAAGCTCTGCCATATAGTCAGATACCATGCCGAGATTCTTTAAAAATGCACTTTCAAGGACTTCGTAGTCAAGTCTTTCGCGCCCATCCAAGATGCACAGCTTTTGCGCGTTGTACAACAGCTTGACAAGCACGTCCGGAATGCCCTGTGTCTTGCGATACAGCCAGCTTTGCATTTCGGGGGTGAGGTCGGTTGCAAAGCGGGTATACTGATAATGCCACAGACCGTGCAGTAACAAGGCAAATTCTTTGTCGTCCGGCAATCGGTCATATATCAGCCCAGTCGTGCGCCGAGCGGAACGGAACTCCTGCTGCAACACTTGCAATACGCGCGGTGTGCCGACCATGCAAATGCTGACACCTGCACCGTTGATTAGCTGCACCAGAAAATTTATGAAGCGGATGCCGTTTTTGCGGTAGGCGATATTTTGCAGTTCGTCAATCACCAAAAGCCCGACATGGTTGACGCGGACGATTTGGTTAAGCTGGCTTACCAATACGTCAAGGGTCAACTTGTGCGCCAGTGCGTAGTGTTGGTAGCTCGTTCCTAACAGCGTGTCCAGCTGCAAATATATGTCCAGTATCATTGCCTTGACCGAGCCGTCGTGTGGGGTCTGTACGACTAGATAGGGGATTTGCTGGCAGCAGAGCATTTGCCCATTGTAGCGTTCGTGGTGGATAATTTGGGGAAACAAAGACAAAACACGCTGCAATGCCGTTGACTTGCCCAGCCCGGACACACCGACAACGGAAAAAGAGTTGCCGCCGCCGATGGATGCGGCAACAGCCTTGCCCTGCATGGCGGCGTAGCCCTGTTGGAGAGAGGCTGCCTCTCGCTGCGGTGTGTACTGCCCATAACAGTGCTGCATGGCGTTGTAAACCTCGCAATACAGGTCTAGTGTCATCGTTAAGGGCTGGTAAAACTCGTAGAGCGCGGATAATAGTTGCAGACGCTCCCCGGTGCTGCGGTCACGGTCACTGGTGCTGTACAACGGCACGGATGCCAATGCTCGGATTAGCTCTTGCCCTGCGAGCATAGGCGGCAAGGCTTCGACGTATGGATTGCCGGGGTATAAAAGGCTTGTTGTATATTCAGCGTTCATTAAAGTTCTCCTTTTGCTCGGCAGTCAGCAAATCAATCATGGACATATGTTCCTGCGCCCGTGCAATCGTGCGTCCGCGCTGTATCTGCGGGCTGATTTTACCCTTGTCGCTGATGCCACGCTCAGCGCTGTCAGCAATTTGCATTATGTCGTTCATCAAATCAATTTGGGCTTGAAGCTCTTGCCGTTTCCAATTTGCACTCTCGCTTTTCTCGTTCTGCTGCATATCTGCGATTTCGGCAAGTGATTTGCCGAGATACATTTTTTGCGTCAATGAGAACGGTATATAGTCGCCATTTTCGTACAGGTAAACAGTGTCGAGGCAATCTGGACTATATGCTACTTTGACGATTTCGCGCCCGTTAAGACCTGCCGCGACAAATCTTTTTTTGAAAGTGTAGTTTGAAAAACGAAGATTAAATAATTCAAGCCCACGCTGCGTTATTTTTCCATCTGCGCGGGGGAGCAGCGCGTAAAGCAACTTTGGGTCACTGGCAACGGACACCGGGCAATCGTCCTGCGCTGCACAGAACGACCAAATAGCAGCAGCGGTGGGCATGATGCCAGCACTTGCCATACAGGGAGTGCGGAAAAATCCAGACTGGATATATTGCGAGTTGTAATAGAGAACACAGCGGAGAACAACAGCCGAAAACTGCTCCAAATCAAGTGCTCCTTGTCTGCGATAATCGGGAGCGCCGCGCTCCTGTATGTCGGATTCTACAACACCTTTGCCTTTCAGCAACGGCTTGTAGGCACTTTGAATCAAATCAAACAGTTTTTCAACTACACCTTTTAAATCGGGTCGGTAGGCGGGCAGGTTTTCGATTTCGATTCCATAACTTTCGCATAGATTTTCCAGTGGACCACCTAAAAACTCGCTCCCTCGGTCAGTCATAATTTTGGTTGGCAGGTGGCGGCTCGGCCAGTCCTGCGGGTCGATTTCTAAGCCGTGCTGACGACAGAAAGAAACCTTGTCCGCAAAGGTGTTTTGCAGAAGTAACCGCAGAGCGTATTGTCCGCCCTCTAAGCCAACATACACACCAGTAATCAGACGGCTGTACGCATCGACCATTGTGTAGATAACAGGTCTGCCAATAGGACGGCGAGACAGGCGGCTGACAATGTAGATGTCCGCAACGGTGGCATCTGTCATGTATGTGCCAATCGTGCCCGCATAGTCACTGACAGCCCCCGTAAAAGGACGGTGGTTGCGCTGGTATGCCTTGATACCCTCGCGGCTGATGCTCTCGCTGATGGGGTCACGGTGCTGGCGGAAATAGTAGCGAAACTGCCAGAACGAGGGATAGTCTGGCTTTAGCTTGCCTTTGGCATCACAATATTTTGCTTGCAGCATCATTTTGTAAGAGGTCTGCAAACTCTGCTTTTGTGGAGTGTAATAAAATTTGTTGAGCGCCCAGCGGATAGCCTTTTCATCCGACGACAAAGGCCGCTTCTCTGTGCCAGATTTTTCGGCGGGCAACAACGCATTTTTGGACTGGTAGACCCAGTATAACCATAGATATTGCAGGACGGTTTTGCGTGAGACAGAATTGCCAGAGATAATCTCACGCAAGACCTTGTTGCGATAGGATTTGTCGCAGATACATTCCTCAACCAAAAGTGGAGCAATCAGTTCGGCACGACGGTCACGCTGTTGGCGCTGGCGCTCGGAAATGTCTTCATCAAGTGCGAGCAGACGGTACATATCCTGCGGCAGCTTTTCCATCTGCAAAAGGCTCGGCGTTGAGATTGGAAAAGGCATTTTGCAGCGTTGACAGTTGACAACATAAGATTGCTGTTCGCCATAGAGCAAGACCCGCAGGTGGTTGCCCGTGTTCGATTTAAACAAATCATTTTGTCTCATGGTACACGCTCCTTGTCGATGATGATGCCCCAGTCGTCAATGCCCTGCTGCTGCCAATAGCGGCGGGATAATTCCAGCCGTTCCGCGACAGATGGACGGCTTAAGTGTGAGCGAAAAACAGCTTCACGGACGGCGATTTTGCCGTCAGAAAAGTGGATGACAAAATCCGTTGTGTAGGTTTCGCTCGGTAGGTTGAGGTCGTCGGCTGGAATTTCATCCAGCGAGAGCGGGATGTTACATTCGATTTGAACTACGGACGGGTCGGCGTTGAGCATCCGCGCGGTGGCAAGCTGTACCTTATCGTACAGACAGCAGACACGCGGACATTTTTCCAACTTGATTTTGGTGCAACGCTCTTTTTGAACTTGTTTGCGCATAATAGCGCCCCTTTCCGGGGCTGGATTTTGAACCGCCAAAAAAGGAAAATATCTTTGCCCTATTGGGGCACAACAATTTTCCTGTTTTCCGAAAAATCGAACGAAAATGCAGATTTTCCGTAAAAAATGGAAAATAGGTGTGCCTTTTCGCAAAATAGGAAAACGGCCTTGCCCCAACAACACAGTGCTGCAACGCACAATTTTGTGTTGTGGGGCAAAGCCGTTTTCTTGATTTTCCCAAAATCGATAAAATATACTATATGGAGAGGCACTTGAAAAATTCCAGAAAGGCAAAGCGATTTTCCAAATTTTTCTCGTGTAGGCTCGCTCCACTCCGTTCCGCTCGCAGCGCCATTCTTCAAATATTTTCTGATTATTATCTGAAAAATCGGCGGAGAAACGACGGAGTTGTTTATAATCTGAAATCGATTCGGGAAAGAAAAGGGGCCCCGGCGCGGAG
>ENA-ORRW01003235-ORRW01003235.1-human-gut-metagenome-genome-assembly--contig:-NODE-3235-length-11980-cov-7.718826_pt1 | contig 11980 bp, 15 predicted proteins | sample MGYA00242183_ERZ509150 | MGnify/ENA primary metagenome ERZ509150 (study PRJEB26280, sample SAMEA2338639) | human gut metagenome | biome: human gut; feature: human-associated habitat; material: faeces... | reverse complement strand
CTGCCGCACCTCGCTCGCCGTATCGGCACTTAGAATTATGCGGTATTGCCCAAAGGGTGATGCGAATGAAAGAAGAAAAAATCAAGGTCAACCTTCGGGTAGGGCTCCTGATTCGGGAGACGCTTGTGGATGAGGCTGCTGTGGAGGATATCCGCGTAGGCACCCTGGCCAATCGGCTGCTCCAGTCCGAGATGGATAAGGTCATGAAGGTCGGTGCTGACAACTGCCTGATCATGAACAGCAGGGAATATCTGGCCAGCGAAGCAGAAATCGAGCAGAACAGGGCGGCCTACTATCTGTTTCCGGAAACAAAGGTTGTCAGCCGGTTTATTGCTACGCAGTTGGATGACAAAATCTATCCACAAATATCTTTTTACTTTTTGAAAGAGCAGATGGATGCGCTGGAAAAGCTGGTACGAAAGCAGCGGATACCGCAAACGATCCGAAACGGTGCGGTGCACTCCTATCGGTATGTTATCGCCGGTATGCTGCTGAATCATCCGCTTTGCCGTGCGCTGGGAGCATCCGCAAATAATGATTGAACCCAAAGCCCACAGCCGCCGCTGTGGGTGTTTTTTGTCTGCCGCTGCCTGCAGCAAAACGCGCTGCAGAGGCGTCCACTCACGCGCTCTGAGAGAGGGACGCGCTGAAGACGGTAAACAAAAAACCCCCACCCGCGAATGCGGGCAGGGGAGAGGGGGAGACGCAGCCTTGAAAAAATATAGGGGCGGCACACAGAAGAATACGGTGTTGCCTTAGAGCCAGGTACCCTTCCGCAGGTACTGCGGTCAGCATTTTGGTTTCGCCTTCCTTACAATTTGTTTCTATAGAGGGAAAATTTTGCTTGCTTTTGGGTTGCGGTGCTATTATACTTTGTGACATAGAATGTGTAAAAAGTATTTACCGCATTATGACTATGTAATTTTGCTATGAATGAGGCTGCGCCTATGTATGTCGATTGGGAATACTACAAGATTTTTTACTTTGTCGCAAAATACCGCAATTTTACCAAGGCGGCCCGCGTGCTGGGCAGCAACCAGCCCAACATCACGCATACGATGAACAAGCTGGAGGATCAACTGCACTGTGTGCTGTTTATCCGCTCCAACCGGGGTGTGACGCTGACGCCGGAGGGGGAGATGCTCTATACCCGCATTTCCTCGGCTGCTGTGCAGATACAGGATGCCGAGGAGGAGCTGAGCGCCAGCGCGACCTTTGAGCATGGTGCAATCAGTATCAGCGCAACCGAGACGGCGCTGAACATCTGCCTGTCGGAACGGCTGCGGGACTTCCATGCGCAGTACCCCGGTATCCGGCTGCGGATCTCCAACCATTCAACGCCGCAGGCAATTCAGGCTGTGAAAAACGGCGAGGTCGATTTCGCTGTTGTGACAACCCCCACCGGCGCAGAGGGGGAGCTGAAAAAAGTTGATTTGATGCCGTTCAACGAAATCCTGGTCGGCGGGAAAACCTTCACGGCGCTGGCAAGTCGGACGCTCTCGCTGCAGGAGCTTGACGCCTATCCGCTGATCATGCTGGGGAACGAGAGCATGAGCCGCCTGTTTTACCGGCAGTTTTTCCTTGAGCACAGCGCAGACCTGAAGCCGGATATTGAGGCGGCCACCACAGACCAGATGATGACGCTGGTAAAGAGTGAGCTTGGCCTTGCCTTTGTGCCGGAGCCGATGGCCCGCAGCAGCCTGCAGCGCCGCAGCATTGTGCAGCTGACCCTGCGGGAGGAGATTCCGCAGCGCTCAGTAAGTCTGGTTTATGACCGGCACCGTCCGCTGAATACGGCGGCCCGGGAATTTCAAAAGCAGCTGCTGAATGCGGCCAGACAGGAAAAAGCAGAATAACGCAAAATGTGCCCGCGCAAGCAGGCACATTTTGCGTTATGGGATGCAGAAAGCGGCAGTGTTTATGTCCAACCAGTGCATAAAGTGCTCCGGATTGGAACGCCGCCAAAATGCTGTTGCAAAAGGCGGGGAAAATGTCTATACTTGTACTATACAAACCAGCAGACGCGGTATAATACCCCGCTGCGGACACTTTGCAGAGCAACCAAAGGAGTCACTTGTATGGATAAGCAGAGCAGGACCTATCAGGCGTATGTGCAGATCCTGAAAGAGGAGCTGATCCCAGCCATGGGCTGCACCGAACCGATTTCCATCGCCTACGCCGCCGCCAAGGCGCGGGATGTGCTTGGCAGTATGCCGGACAAAGTCGAGATCGGCGTGAGCAGCAACATTATCAAGAATGTCAAGAGCGTCATCGTGCCCAACACCGATGGCATGAAGGGCATTGAAGCCGCCGCAGCGGCAGGCATCGTCGGCGGGCAGGCGGACAAGGCACTGGAGGTCATCGCAACTGTAACAACGGACCAGAAGGCTGCGATGCGCGCCTTCCTGAAGCAGGTGCCGGTCACGGTGAAGGCAATCGACAACGGCTTTATCTTCGACATCATCGTGACGCTGCAGCAGGGGAGCGATTCTGCCGTGGTGCGCATCTGCCAGTACCACACGAATATTGTCCTGATCCAAAGAAACAGCGAAGTGTTGCTGGATCATACCGCGCAGGAGACAAAGCAGCTCTGCGGTGACGCCGCCCCTGCCGAGAGCGGTCTGACAGACCGGGCACTGCTGAACATTGCGGATATCTTTGCATTTGCCGATACCTGCGAGATCAACGACATCCGCCCTTTGCTGGAAACCCAGATCCGGTACAACACCCGCATCTCGGAGGAGGGACTGCGAGGGGATTACGGTGCGAACATCGGCTCTACAATGCTGAAATTTTACGGCGAGGATGTGCGCAACCGCGCTATTGCCAAGGCAGCAGCAGGCTCTGATGCCCGTATGAGCGGCTGTGAGCTGCCAGTTGTCATCAACTCGGGCAGCGGCAATCAGGGCATCACGGTCTCGGTGCCGGTCATCGAGTATGCCAGAGAGCTGGGGGCATCCGATGAGACTCTCTGCCGCGCACTGGCCCTCTCCAACCTGATTGCGATCCACGAGAAGGCCGGTATAGGGCGGCTGTCCGCCTACTGCGGGGCCGTCAGCGCGGGCTGTGCTGCGGGCTGCGGCATTGCCTATCTGCAGGGCGCAGACCTGAAAGCGGTCTCCCACACCCTTGTCAATGCGCTGGCCATCGTTTCGGGTATTATCTGCGATGGTGCCAAGGCCAGCTGTGCGGCGAAGATCGCCTCCAGCGTGGAGGCGGGCATCCTGGGGTATCACATGTACAAAAATGGTCAGCAGTTCCGCAGTGGGGATGGCATCGTCACAAAGGGCGTTGAAAATACCATCCGTAATGTGGGACTGCTGGGCCGTGAGGGTATGCGCGAAACCGATAAAGAGATCGTGCGGATCATGCTGCAGGAGCCGTAAGGCCGCCGCAGTGGAGGACAGGGACTACTTATAGGAAGTGACCTTTATCCCGTATTCCTGCGTGGCCAGCTGATCCCACCCGGAAAGCTGTGCTTTTGTCGGCGCCGCGGATGCAGACGGGCTTTCCCGCGCTCCTTTTATAGGATTCTGTCCAAAGTGCGGCGCGTTCGCAGGAGATATGCGGTTTGGCGTTTACATAGTTTTGGCGTATTTTTTCAATTCGTGCGGTAAGCATTTTCAAATCCCTCCATTCAGGAAACAAGCAACAGAAAAGCCAAAAGGCGTGCAGCACCCAATGAAGTGCGGCACGCCTTTGTACGCAGACGAAAAAATGGGATCGCGTACCTTGCCTGTGCGTGACCCCATTGTTCCGTTCCTATTCTGTGATGATGCTATGATTATAGCACGAACCCTAAAAAATGCAAGCACGTTTTCGAGAAATCGGGCCTGTATTACCGGTTTACGGTAAGGTTACGCTCGTTTTCGACGACTGCTTCTACCGCAAGCGCAAGGCCGCGCGCGATTTGATGCAGCTCCATGCTGGGTGTTCCCAGCGGCTTGCTGACGGCCTGCTCCATCGCATACGGCACATGGATAAAGCCGCCCCGCATAGCGGGATACTGCCTGTCGATGAGATAGAGCAGCGTATACATCAGGGAGTTGCACACAAAGGAGCCAGCGGTGTAGGAGAGGGCTGCCGGAATACCGGCGGCTCTCATTTTTTGCACCATGGCTTTTACGGGCAGAGAGGTAAAGTAGGCGGGCGCACCGTCCTTCTGGATCGGCTCGTCCACAGGCTGGTCGCCTGCATTGTCAGGGATGCTTGCGTCCGCAAGGTTGATGGCAACTCTTTCCGGCGTGATGGCGGACCGCCCGCCTGCCTGCCCGACACAGATGACCGCATCGGGCCGGTGCTCGTTTACGGCGGCTTCCAGAACGGTGCCGGAAAGAGCAAACCGGGTGGGAACCTGCAGTTTGATGATCTGTGCCCCGGCAATGGTGTCGGGCAGCAGTTTGACAGCCTCATAGGCCGGGTTGACGGTCTCTCCGCCGAACGGGTCAAAACCAGTGACAAGGATCTTCATGAAGGAAACCTCCACGTATTATTTTCTGCGCACGGCAAAACCAAACACAGTGCCGCAGGCGCCGCCGACGATGTGCATAAAGTTGGCTACATTGTCCTGCACGAACAAAATATCATATACTTGCTGTCTCAGGTAGAGCGCACCGACAAGGATCAAAGTGATCGGAATACCGCCGTTCCGGCTGCCGTAGCGCTCCTCCAGCGGGGGCGCGATGACAAGGAAAAGCAGCATGTTGCCTATAAAGTGGTCCCAGCCTGCATGGCCCAGCACATGACCAAACAGCCGGACAAAAAACAGCGGATCGGCCAGCGAAGAACGATAGACGCTGAAAAGATGATAGGTCGTCCACCCATTGGTCAGGTGACCCCACTATTAACTTAAAGCAAAAGACCGAAGTTGTAAAGCCTTTTTTGGCTTTTACTTCGGTCTTTCTTTTTGGGGGCTGTGCAACAGCCCCGCGTGCACCCGTGCGCAATGGATAAGCAAATAAAGGGCCTCGCTATGACTGCGGCAAAAGCGGTCATGGCGGTTCAGCAGGGGTTGGTCTGCCGCTGCTTTAAAAAGTGGATCGTCATAACGGCGCAATAGGCCAGCGCCGGTGCGCAGGCAGCCAGACGGAAGTGTGTTTTTAGGACCTGCTTTGTATCAGCGCTTTATACATTGCGCCACGGCATATTTCAATTTCTGCAAATCCGTTTCGTCGGGGTGGGAAACAGCAGTATCAAAGTTTTCAATCATTTTGTCAACGTTTGGGATTGGCAGAGGGCTGTTTTTCATCTTTACATAGCGCTCCCGCACCGATTGCGGCATTTTCCCCTGGCACATGTAGGTGCCGATGACAGTATTGGAAGCACCGAGGTGTTTTTGAACGGAAGAAAGGATTTTGTCAAAATATTCCTGACTGCCGCCGAACCCGGCTGTGCCAAACAGGAACACCTCTTTGCCCTTGAGCGTTTTCAGGAAATCGGTGATTTCCTGATTGCAGCGCCCCTTGTCCGTCCAAAAGCCGATGAAAAGACGCTCTGCCTGCAGAGCCTCCTGTGACGGGGAACCGAAGAAACACAAATCTGCCTGAGGGAGAACGGAGGAAACAGTCTCGGCAAGCTGTTTAGTATTGCCGGTCTGGCTGCTGAATACAATAGCGTATTTCACAGGTCATACCTTTTCATAAATGCAATGGGTGCCCTGATGCTGCTGCAAGCCGCCAAGGCATTTTTTGTTGCAGCGAACACAGCGGTGAATCTCCTTGATCTGCCCGGAGGCCACTTTGTTCGGCCATTCCGGGTCAGCCAACAGCTGGCGGCTCATGGCAGCACAGGTGATGCGTCCGCTTGCAAGCTGCTGCTCTACAAAATCAGGCTGATTCAGACCACCGACACCCGTGATGGGCTTGTCCGTGTATTGGCGAACCTCATCGCAGAATTTCAGGAAGCAGCCCTGCTCTTTGAAGTACGGGTGGTTGGCCGGCGGAATGGTGTCCTCCAGACTGGAATGGTTCGCCAGCGTTACATGGAAGCTGGTCACACCGGCATCGGTCAGCAGCGGTACAAAAATACCCAGCTCGGACTCCACCACACCGGCATTGCCATAGTGGGGATCTTCCTGCCGGACGGCCAGCTTGTAGTCGATGGGAATCTCCGGCAGACGGCTGCGGATGGCTTTGACGGCCTCCACCGCAAAGCGGGCACGGTTCTCGGCGCTGCCGCCGTATTCATCCGTGCGGTGGTTAAAGACAGTGGAGCTGAAGCTGCCGCACATGCGGTCACCGTGGACCTGCACCATATCGAACCCGGCTTTGACAGCCAGCACGGCGGCCTCGCCGAAGCCGTTGATGATCTTATGGATCTTGCGGGTGGACAGCTTGCTGATGTAAGGGGCAACCTCGGCATTCAGCAGGGGACGCAGCTCCTCCATTGAAATCTTCTTCGTCAGAACGCCGGGCACGTATTTCAGCATGGCCAGCATATTGGAGTCGGACTGGTGCAGCTGGGCGCAGATGCGGCAGTCATAGCTGTGGACGATTTCGATCAGCTTCTGATAATGGGCGAAGCCTTTTTTATCAAAAAGAGATTTCTCAAATTGGCTTTTGCCGACGGGGACGTCACCGATGATAACCATGGCGCAGCCGCCTGCGGCGATCTTGCGGATCTTTTCAAAGTATTCGTCCTCCGCAAGGCCAAAGGTGGTAGGGGCAAAAATGATGCGGTTTTTCAATTCCAAACCGCCGTAATTGATGGGGCTGTTAATCGTTTCGTACATGGTGCGGTATCCTTTCTGTTGCTTTTTCCAATAAGGCAAGCAGCTGTTCCTTTTCTTTTGCAGTCAGATTCGTCATAAATCTGTCGTCCCAGTCAAAGAATATCCGGTGGGCGGCTTCAAAAGCCTCCTGCCCGCGTTCTGTCAGGTTGAGCAGATAGTGACGCCCTGATTTTTCCTTGGTAATAAAGCCATCGTCAGTAAGACGATTGATGCACCGTTGACTGTGCCCCCAGTCAAGGGACAATGCTTTTGTCAATTCCGAAGGCGTACAGTTCGGCTTTTTTCCGATATATACAATAAAAAACAAAAGCCCGAAATTTAGTCCGACTTCCTGCAGCTTGTCGCCTGTGAAATCCGAAAAGCTGCGGTACAGCATGGCGATGTAGTAGGATAGGGTCTTTTGATACATGGTGAATGCAGCATCTCCTTACAAAAAAGAGTATAGTCCATACGCTTGACTTTGTCAAGTATAAAATGCTGATATACAATCGAAAAGACAAAATATATGCTATAGAGGGAAAGCAAACCGGGCAGTAAGCCCTGGAGCAGGGGACATAGCCAGCCACACGGCGGCGCAGCAAAATACAAACTCGCAGCAGCCAAAGGGTACTTTCGTATCCATGACTGCTGCGAGTTTTTTAAGGCAATACCGCATAATTCTAAGTGCCGATACGGCGAGCGAGGTGCGGCAGATGCCAAGCCAAAAGCGCAGATAATACTGGAGTCTTATCGAGCATTTTGGCAACGCAGATGCCGTGCCGCAGCCGCCGGAGCGGTGCTTAAGCCGTAAGGCGGGAATTATGCGGTGTTGCCTAAGCTATTTTCTTATTTACTGCTGCGGCTGCGCAAGAGCCTCATCGATCAGCTTTTGCAGTGTGGCAGCGTTATCCTCTTTATCAATACCGCCCATAATCGGTTCCCCAACGATGTTGCCCTGACGATCCACAACGCAGGTGGTGGGGAAGGCCATAATGCCGAGGGCAAACTTACCGGCATCACTGGCAGAGTCAAAATAGATGTTGCGGAATGCAGCCCCGGCCTGTTCCAGAATCTGTCTGGCAGCGGCAATGTTGTCCGCGTTGCCATCAAGGGTTTCTGTGTTGATACCGATCACCTCGCCGCCCTGCTCTTGAATGCGCTGATTCAATGCGTTAAGGTCGTCCATCTCGTCCACACAGGGTTTGCAGCCGCTGAACCAGAAATTTACAACGGTGAACGCATTATCGCCAAAAAGACTGCTGCTTACGCTGTTGCCGTCCAAATCCTTTCCTTCAAACTGCGGGAATGTGCTGGCCGTTTGCGTCATAGACTGGCTGGCAGCTTCATCCTGCGGCAGTGCTGCGATCTGTGTTTCGATCTCACGGATTTTGTCCGCATCGGCCTTTAAAGCAGCATATTCTTCATCGGTGAACTGGTCCTTCGCATGATCCAACGCACTCATAAGAATATCACCGTAATTGCTGCTTAGTGTGGTGTCGGTAACATTCTTGTCCATGGAGGCAAAAACCTTTTCCCACAGGGCGTTATTTGCCGCCAGAATATCGTTTTCCTCTGCGAGAAGCTCATTTTCAGACTTGCCCGTCTCAGAAGTAGATGCTTGCTGGGAAGCTGCCGCAGTGTTTGTCTGTGTGCTGCTGCAGGCAGCGAGGGAGAGCAGCATCAGAAGGGCTGTGATCCATGCAAAAAAACGTTTCATTGTCAATTCTCCTTGATTTCTGTTTTTGACTTGTCGCCGAAACCGTACTGATAGCAGATCGCTTTGGTCGGACAAGACTTTATACACTTACCGCAGCGGATACACTCCGCGTGGTTTGGTGTTTTGGTAATATCCACATCCATCGGGCACGCTTTTGCGCAGGCACCGCAGGAAACACATGTATCGCGGTCAACGCGCATCTGAAACAGGGATACATGATTCATAAGTGCATAGACCGCTCCCAAGGGGCACAGCCATTTGCAGAACGGGCGGTAAAAAACCACGCTGCCTACCACAACTGCCAGCAGAATGCAGAATTTCCAGCTGAACAGCTTTCCCAAAGCAGCTCGTATGCCCGCGTTTGTAAGAGAAAGCGGAATTGCGCCCTCCAGTACGCCCTGCGGACACAGGTACTTGCAGAAGAACGGATCCCCCATGCCGGATGTGTTGATAATAACAGCCGGAAGCAGTACGACCATGATCAGCAGTACCGCATATTTGATATAGCGCAGCGGTTTCAGGCGTCTGGTTGACAGCTTGGGAGAGGGAATCTTATGCAAAAGCTCCTGCAGCCAGCCGAACGGGCAGAGAAAACCGCAGATAAAGCGCCCCAGCAGCACGCCCAGCAGAATCAAAATGCCGGTAACATAATAGGAAAACCGAAACTTTGACGACCCGACCACAGCCTGAAAGGCCCCGATAGGGCAGGCCCCCGCAGCGCCGGGGCAGGAGTAACAGTTCAGGCCCGGAACGCAGAGATATTTCCCCTTGCCCTGATAAAGCGTTCCCTTGAGAAAATTCGGCAGATGGATGTTTGTCAGCAGTGCTGCACCTGCCTGGATCAGTCCCCGGAAACGGGCCAGAAAATGCGAACGATTCTTATCCAATGCCAACACACTCCATACATAATCGAATTGCTTTCGTAAAGACAGTGCCCGCCTCACCGCGCCATGCCCCGTAACCGATCATCATAACGGCAGCCAGCAGAAAAAGCACCTGAACGATTGCCTTTTTGCTCAACATTTCGATCCTCCTTTTTGTTTTGATGAGATCAGTATAGCACAACGGGTATAAATTTTCTGCTAAGAAAAAATTAACGCAGATTTTAGCAAAAGCTGTTATAATGGTAGTAAACAGAAACACAGTTTATATAAGGAGCGTTTATTATGCGTTTGCTGCTGGTTGAGGATGAGCCGTCCCTGCGGGAAAGCGTTGCCAGAAAGCTGCACCGTGCAGGGTATGAAACAGATGACTGCGGTGATGGGGAAACCGCGCTGGAAATGCTGGCGGCAGAGCGGTATGACCTTGTTTTGCTGGATCTGAACCTGCCCCAAGTGGATGGAATGACAGTTCTGCGCACACTGCGAAAGACCGATTTGGAAACGCCGGTTCTGATTCTGTCGGCCCGCAGTGAAATTGCGGACAAGGTGGAAGGCCTGGACGCCGGCGCCAATGATTATCTGGCCAAGCCGTTCCATTTGGCCGAACTGGAAGCCCGCGTCCGCAGCCTGACACGGCGGCAGTTTATTCAGCGCAATGTTTGCCTGCGATGCGGCAGACTGAGCTTTGATACCAAGAGCCGGGTGGCTATGGTGGACGGTCAACCTGTTCCACTGACCCGCAAGGAAAGCAGTGTTCTGGAATATCTGCTTCTGCATCAGGGACGCCCTGTCAGTCAGGAGGAATTGATGGAACATGTCTGGGACGGCCGCGTAGATGCGTTCAGCAACTCGATTCGGGTGCATATCTCGGCGCTGCGCAAAAAGCTGCGCGCGGCACTGGGGTATGATCCTATCCGAAACCGCATCGGAGAAGGCTATGAAGTGGGGGAGAGCGAGCAATGAAGCGATTATCTTTGCAATGGCGCATCACACTTATGACGGCATTACTGATTGCGGGTGCCTGCATCTGCCTGAACTTGTTGCTGTATCGCTCCGGCGCCTCCGGTATGGACAATCTGAACGGGTACGTTTTACAATATCAACAGGACGGCGGGGAGGATCTGACCATAGAGATCCCCGAAGATCAGATGTCAGACTTTCTGGTGCAATTCTCGCAAGAGGTTTACGATACAAAGACGATTTTTGGCCGCAAAGGGTGGTGCATTACGGCAGTGGTGACGCTGTTCAGCGCAGCGATTGCTTATTTTATCAGCGGCAAAGCGCTGGAACCACTGAAAGAGCTGGCACAGCAGGCCGAGAAGGTCGATCAGGATAATCTGGTTGATGTACGGCTGGAAGAAAATACCGTTGCGGAATTTCGGCAGCTAAGTCAATCTGTCAATCAAATGCTGGATCGCCTGGCCCATTCCTTTGACCTACAGCGGCAGTTTGCCGGGAATGCAGCCCATGAGCTGAAAACACCGCTGGCCATCATGCAGGCAAAACTGGAAATCTTCGCCGCACATGAATACGGACGCGGAAACCGCAGAGCTGGTACACTTTCAGACAGAGCAGATAGCCCGTTTATCGGCGCTTGTACGGACCCTGCTGGAAATGAGCAATTTGCAGGCCGTTCCGCGGGATGACTGCATTGAGCTCGCGCCGCTGGCAGATGAAATTGTGACGGATCTGACGCCGCTGGCCCAGAAAAAGCAGATCACCTTGCATCAGGAATGTGAGGATATTCATATTATCGGAAGCGATGCCCTGATTTACCGTATGCTGTTCAACCTTGTGGAAAATGCAATCAAGTACAATCAGCCGGGCGGTTCTGTGCAGATTACGATCAGCCGGTCAAACGGCAAAGCAATACTGCGCGTTGCAGATACCGGCTGCGGTATTCCCGATGAATACAGAACCAGCATCTTTGAACCGTTTTTCCGTGTGGACAAATCCAGAAGCCGCGAAATGGGCGGCGCAGGACTGGGGTTGGCGTTGGTGCGGGAAATTGCAGCACTGCACGGCGGTACAGTACAGGATGAGCCGGCAGAAGGGACAGGAACCGTATTTACCGTTGCGCTGCCCATGTAAAGCGGAAATAAAAGTCATCGGCAGGGAGAACGAGATGACGGGAGCAGGGGGCATCGGGAAACAAAAGCCTCCCGTAAAAGAGAAATGCACAAGTTCGCTAAATCAAAGTTTAGCGAACTATAGGGGGCGGGCTGCCTTTTGCGGTGTGTTGCAGTAGACCTTATATAGTATATCAGACCGTCAAAAAAATTGCATTTTGCCTTATTGCGTGTGTAGGGCGACCATTGGTCGCCCGTCAACTGTTTCGGCGTGATCTATATGGATATTATGATGCCGCGTATGAACGGCTGGGACGCCGCCAGAACCATCCGCGCCATGAACCGCCCCGACGCGGAAATCATCCCCATCATTGCCATGTCCGCCAATGCTTTTTCCGAGGATATTATGGACAGCCGTCTGGCGGGCATGGATATTCACCTGGCCAAACCGCTGGACGAAGCCAAGATGATCAACGCCCTAAAGCAGTGCATCGCCGAACGGAGTGCCGTAAAGCTGCGGAACGATTTGTAACGCTTTGCAGCGGCCAACCTAAGGCAACACCGCATAATTCCCGCCTTACGGCTTAAGCACCGCTCCGGCGGC
>ENA-ORRW01003210-ORRW01003210.1-human-gut-metagenome-genome-assembly--contig:-NODE-3210-length-12065-cov-3.135054_pt1 | contig 12065 bp, 3 predicted proteins | sample MGYA00242183_ERZ509150 | MGnify/ENA primary metagenome ERZ509150 (study PRJEB26280, sample SAMEA2338639) | human gut metagenome | biome: human gut; feature: human-associated habitat; material: faeces... | reverse complement strand
ATGAGCACTATCGCCGGGTGCTGCGCCATCTGCGCGAGAATACGCTCTCTGCGTCTGATCTGAGCCGCATTCAGAACGCATTGACCTTCTTGTCACCGCTCTGTCGGGATAACCGCGAAGCCCACAAGGACATGATGGGTGTGACATTAAAAACCGATGCTCTGCTGAGAGCCAACCGATAAACGACCACCCGCTACGCTGGCAGCGGGTGCTTTGCTTTCTCGCGTCCCAGCATCGCCAATACGCCGTGGTTTCGTCCTGGAGTGGGATGGGGCTTGCCTGCGGTTTTAACGTCTGAAACGTCGCACAGCTGGCTAACGCGCTGGAATCTGTGCTTGGAGTGTGTATTCGGCAAGGCCACCAAAAACGTCGGTCGAAATTCTACATTTTTCCGAGAGCAAAAGCGAGCCGCTTTCCCGAAAAATTCTCGGAAAAGCGGCTCAAAATGCCTTGGGTAAAGGTTCAAGTCCACTGATTTTGCCAAAACCCTTTTTGATATCTTTTTTTCGACTTCAAAAATTGGGCGCAAAAAAACCCGGAAGTCGTTGAAACTTCTGGGCTTTTCGCGCTGATATCTTTTTTGGTTCAGCTTGATGGTGGACAGTACAGGACTCGAACCCGTCTTCCGGGTTTCGGGTCCTGTTTTGCCGGGTTTTGCGGTCTTTTTTGTGCCAGCAGTGCAGTGTATTGTACCGCTTGATGCTCTGTAGGTTTTAGACGTGCTTTTGCCGTAAGGCTAAAAATAAGGCTAAATCCAGAGCCAGCGGCAACCCACTTTAGAGGAACAAATCTTGCCTTCCCATTTCCCAATCTGGATATATTTGAACGGAAAAGCCAGCATCTGTATCTCCCATGCACATTCAAATAAAAGGAGCGTTGTTCCGTCTTGTTTGAACAAAAGCGACGTGGGCATCAAAACGGTGCTTAGCTCCGATGCGTCTTGAATCTTTTTGGCTGCCGGCCAATTAAAGCGAAGTACATCAAAATTTTCGTTTATAAACTCGATCACCTTTTCTGCAAGGAGATTCAGCGTTGCCTGCTTATTTTCCTGAAATTTTCGGCAACTTGTTCTTTCAGCCTCGGTTATCGGCTTTCCAGAATACGCTTTTGCTACAACTGATATCTGCCAACGTTTCCCGAACATTTCATATTCGTCAGTCTTATACCATCTGTGATGATACTCCATATCCCTCCATGTCCTGCCCATAAACCGGCTCTCGCACTTCAACATCGCTTCCAAACACTGCTTCTGCAACTTTTGTGACAGTCTTAACATCAAATCGCTCAGAATCACTATATTGATAATCTGTCCAGAAATAGACACTGTTGGCCTCAATATGAGGCATAGTATAGGATATGCCATCAATCTGGGTAGAACTCATTTCAATATACCGACCAAACAGTTCAATATGATCGCCTTCTACAAACCATGTATCTCCGAGATCACCTGTGACCGTGATATACGCTCCTTGCATTTGCGCCAGATAGGGTTCATATTCTTCTGGAAAATTCATCATGTAGTAGCCTGCTTCATCCAGAGGATACTTATTTGCAAAGTATTCGGTAAAGCTCTGTATGACCCACAACACAATTTCGTAGCGTTTTCCGTCCTCAGAGATAATCTTAGCGACCTCTCCATCCAAATGAATATTTGTTCCAGCATAAACCTTTGGATAGCGCTGCAAGAACTCATAGCTTGGCACATCCAGATAGTCATTGTCAAAGTAGCTCAAAAAATCCCTCGCTGCCGGTCACATCATGCGTTTTCAGATACACCCTTGAACATGTGGGCGAGATTTTCTTAAAATTGGAAATGTTCTGGAAATCTTGAAAGAGTACATAAAAAGTTGACGTAAAACGGTACATAAATTTGAACGGTTTTTTGCTTTAAAGCGCTTGACGGACAACACGTTAACAGATTAGAATAATGCTGAGAAAATGCAGCACGCGTAAGTGCGCCGATTTTTACGCCTGCCTGACGGACAACTGTCCGCTGGACAGAGGCCGCCGCATCTGCGGCGAGCACCAAAACGGAGGAAAGAATCATATGAAAAAACGCTTATCCAGCCGGCTTCTTTCACTTCTGCTTGTGGTTGCAATTTTTGCAGGCTTTGCCCTTCCGGCAACGGCTGCGGAAAGCAGTCAGACACAGAAGCTGAGATTTGAAGCGGGCGAGAGCGAGACAGCGCCCACGAAGCTTTCGCAGACGCTGCTCGATTCACAGCCGGAAACGTTCTCAGAACGTGACAAGGCGGATTACGCGCCCGATGATACGGTGCGTGTGTCCATCGTTTTAAAGGACGAGCCTGCTGTCGCCATGTACAGTCTGGACGGCATCGGCGAGAACAATTCAGCGGTAACATATCGTCAGACGCTGAAAAACCGTCAGAACTCGCTGACCCAGCGCATCAACCGGACGCTGGACGCGCCGATTGACGTTGTGTGGAATCTGACGCTGGCGGCAAACCTCATTTCGGCAAACGTCCGCTATGACCAGATCGACGAGATCAAGGCCGTATCCGGCGTTGCGGATGTGTATGTGGAAAACCGCTATGAGACGATGGTCAAGCAGGAAGAACGCTATGATCCGAATATGGCCACCTCTTCCGAGCAGATCGGCTCGAGCACTGCATGGGCGGCGGGCTATACCGGCGCTGGCAGCAAGATTGCCATCATCGACACCGGTATCGACATTGACCACCAGTCATTCAGCGCCGCAGGCTATGACCACTCGATGGAGCTTCTGGCCAAGGACGCGGGCATGACGCTGGACGCGTACAAAAAGAGCGTCGGCGTTCTGGATGCGGCGGGCATTGCCGATGTGTTTAGCCAGCTGAATATTGCGAAAAGCACGACGGCCTCCGCTGTGACGCGTAACGACAAGATTCCGTTTGCCTATAACTATGTGGACAAGAATACGAAAATCACCCACATGGACGATGAGCAGGGCGAGCACGGCTCGCACGTTGCCGGTATCGCCGCAGCAAACAAGTACATCGCAAACGCCGACGGCACGTTCTCGAACGCGCTGGAAACAGCCAAGGTGCAGGGCGTTGCGCCCGATGCGCAGCTGGTCGTGATGAAGGTCTTTGGCTATGGCGGCGGCGCATACGACTCCGATTACATGGCCGCAATTGAGGACGCGATTGTCCTTGGCTGCGACTCGATCAACCTGTCGCTTGGCTCGTCGGATCCCGGCTTCACCCGTGCGACGGACATTCAGGAGCGCTTTGACGCACTGAGCGACAAGGGCGCAATCATCAGCATCTCCGCCGGCAACAGCGGCGACTGGGCAGAGAACTCCCAAAACGGCTACCTCTATGGCAACGACGTTTCGTTCCAGACCAGCGGCTCGCCCGGAACGTATTCCGACTCGCTGGCGGTTGCCTCCGTTGACAACGCCGGTGCAACCGGCAACTATTTCAGCGTCGGCGGCGAGATGGTATTCTACAGCGAAACCACCTACGCAAACGAAGCGTTCACCACGCTGAGCGGCGAGCTGGACTATGTGTTTATGCCGGAGAGCGTGCTTGGCAACGCGGCAGATTTTGACGGCATTGACGTCAGCGGAAAGGTCGTATTCATCCGCCGCGGCACAATCAGCTTTGTGGACAAGATCACGAACGCCGCAAACGCGGGCGCAAGGGCTGTTGTCATCTACAACAATCAGCCCGGCACAATCAACATGGATCTGAGCAGCTATACGCGCACCGCGCCCGCCATTTCGATTACACAGGCTGACGGCGCAATGATCCTGTCGAAGTCTACGGCCGCAGAGGGCGGCGTGTACTACACCGGCAAGCTGACCGCGACGAGCGCAGTCGGCGTCAGCAAGCCCACAAACGACTACGGCATGAGCGATTTCAGCTCCTGGGGCGTTCCGGGCAGCCTGGAGCTCAAGCCTGAAATCACCGCGCCCGGCGGCAACATCTATTCTGTCAACGGCACGCACGTTGAAAAGGGCGCAACGCTCGGCGGCACGGACGCATACGAAAATATGTCCGGTACGTCCATGGCCGCACCGCAGATCGCCGGTATGGCTGCGCTGATGGCGCAGTACATCCGCGAGAACGAAGCGCTGTCCGGCTACATGAGCGAAAATGGCGTGACAAACCGTCAGCTGATCAACAGTCTGCTCATGTCCACGGCTTCGCCCATCATTGAGGCCGACACCGGACTTCCGTACTCCGTCCTCAACCAGGGCGCGGGTCTTGCAAATGTGGACAGCGCAATGAACGCCGAGTCCTATATCATGATGGACAGAAACCTGAGAGGCACGGCCGTCGACGGTAAGGTCAAGGCCGAGTTCGGCGATGACCCCGACTGCGATGGCACGTATACCGCAGGCTTTACCATCTACAACATCTCCGGCAGCGCACAGCGCTATAACGTCTACACCGACCTGTTCACGCAGGACATCTTTGCGGACGAGGATGGACAGACGTATCTGGATACGTGGCTCACGACGCTGGACGCGGAATTTACATATGATTTCAGCGACCACACCGAAATCGTCTCCGGCTTTGACTGCGACGTCAACCACGACGGCAAGACCGACGCGCTGGACGCACAGGCAATCATCGGCTATGTTGCCGGTGAAAACGACGGCAGCAGATACAACCTGACGGCTGCGGATCTGAATGCCGACGGCAAGGTCACGTCGTATGACGCGCATCTGCTGCTGGTGAAGCTGAACTCCGCCGCCATCGAAATTCCCGTTGGCAGCAGCGTCCACGTCAGCGTTACCATGAAGCTGACCGACGCGCAGAAGCAGACGCTGAATGCCATGTATGAAAACGACGCATACGTCGAGGGCTATATCTATGTGGAGACCGACAATACCGCCGACGGCGGCCTGCGTCCCGTCCACTCCATCCCGGTTCTGGGCTTCTACGGCAACTGGTCGGATGCGCCCATGATCGACGGCGGCACGGCGATTGAGGATCTCTACGGCACGGGCGCGCACGGCTCGTACATCGGCTATGACTACTATACCGATTATACCGGCATCGTCTATCCGGGATCGAGCGATATCGGCATCTATACCGTCAACCCCTATGTGGTTGAGGATGAATATCCCGCAGGCCGCGAGGCCATCAGCGGCAGCGCCACCATTGCGCAGTATGGCTTTACTCTGATCCGCAATGCAGCTGCGGTTGCGACGTATGTCAAGACGGCAGACGGCAATATCACAGTCAGCGGCGTAAACAATCAGGTTTCGAGCATGTTCTACTATAGCAATAATGCGGAATGGACAAATTATGGCTATGAGCTTGGTGCGGCAGTTTCTCCGGTGGCGCTTGGACTGAACGAGGGCGACAAGTTCACCGCTGGCCTTGTCATGATCCCCGAGTATTATGAGCAGGACGGCGAACTGACGGCAGAGCAGATTGCAGAGCTGATTTCCTCCGGCGAGCTGGGCGACGGCGCTTTCATTGAAAATACGTTCACCGTGGACAGCACTGCGCCTGAGATGCTTGATGCGAAGAAGAATCCGGAAAGCGGCGAGCTGACCATTGAAATGCAGGACAACCAGTATATTGCCTATGTCGAGGTACATAAGGGCAAGGGCAGCATTGTTCTGGGCGAGGGTCAGCCGGAGCAGGCCGAGGCCGGTAAAAAAACCGAGATGACGTTCGAGCTGAACGATCAGACGGCGGGCGAATACGTCACCGTAATCATTGGCGACTACGCGGGCAATGAATCGAGCTACTACGTTTACTACGGCGGCACGCCCGAGGACTACAGCAACAGAATGTTCGGCTTTACCTCCAACGAGGTGCGCGGCAGCGGCAAGCGCTGGGTGGAAATTGACCCGGCTACCGTCAGCTATGACGCCGAGAGCGGCACGGGCAGCGGCCTTGTAACGGCAGCGCCTGCCGAGCAGGAGATCTATGCCGAGACGTATGCGGGCGGCTATGTGTTCTACGCAGCCGACGACGGCTTCTATGCCACCGAGCATGGCGAGTGGTCAACCGGCGTAAAGGTTGCCAACTACTCCAAAATGGCGGATGATGAGTTTGTGGCTGACATGGCCTATAACGACAAGGATCAGATGATCTACTTTATCACCGAGTACGGCAAGATCACGGACGGCGTACCTGACCGTGAAACCGGACGCCCGGTGAAGGACAGCTCCAAGCTCTACAGTCTGAATCCGGCGACCGGCGCAGTTGCCCAAATTGCAAACGTGACGGTTGACGCGCCGAGCGTTCCGGCAAGCGGCATGGTGAACTATGACGGCTACAAGTCGCTGCACGCCATGACCATCGACAAGGATGGCAATTTCTACGGCGTGAACTTCGGCGCAAGCTATTCCGAAACCGCCAACTATGTCTACCTCTACAAGTGGACGCTGAATGACATTGCGTCCGGCAGTCTGGCTCTCAAGCCCATTGCCGAAAACGGCGTGTGCGACGGTACAGGCGAGAGCGGCAAGAGCGTGCGCGTAACTGGCTATTCCTCCATGGCCTATGACAAGGCGAGCGACAAGATCTATCTGGCCGCCGGCTACTATGGAACGGATAGACAGACCGGTGAATATGTCAATACCGGCGACCTTGACAACGAGCTGTGGGTGCTTGACCCGGATACCGGCAAGGCAAGTCTTGCAAACGAGGCAAACGCGCTGATGTTTGCGCACGTCAAGGGCATTTATATTGTCGCGGACGACAGCCTGACGCTGGAGCAGACCGATACGGTTTCCGGTGTGGAGCTGAACACGACCAACGTGACCACGATGGAGGGTAGCCTGCTTGTCCTGCGCGCAAGCGTCAATCCGTGGCTGACAAAGAACAAGAGCGTTACATGGTCGGTAGATGATGAAGACGTTGCGTCCGTCAAGGACGGCGTTGTGACCGCGAACAAGGTTGGCACGGCGACCATTACGGCCACGTCTGTGGCTGACCCCACCAAGTCTGCGACCTGCACCGTTACGGTCAAGCCGTTCCCGGAAATGAATCTGCGCGCCGCCATCTATGACAGCGACAGCAATGTCTACTGGTCGAGTTTCAGCACAAAGCTTCCCTCGCAGTGGCAGAAGCTCTCCGGTGCAGTAAGCGAAATTGACGCGGCTGCGCTGAACGAGGGTGTGATTCTGGCGCGCAAGGGCAGCACCATGCTCAGCATTGACCCCGAAACCTTTGAAGAGACCGTGGGCGGCACGCTGACGAAAAAACAGCTCTGGTCGGATGCAGCCGAGTCGCCGGTTGTCCTCTCCGCAGATGATGAAGAGGGACTGGGCGATATGGTCGCAATTGCTGGAAACGGTACAGTGATTGAAACGCTTGACAAAAACGGCGTAAAAGAATCCTTTACGTTCAGCCAGTTTGCAAGCGACCCAATGGCGGTGATTGCTTTCAAGGAAAGCGGCACATACGATCTTGGCTACTACGAAAGTGGAGCAAACTTCTTCTACATCCTGACGGAAAGCGGTAAGCTGTATGAACTGACGCTGTATCCGGATATGGATATGGACACTTATGACACTGTGACGTTTGCCGAAATGTCCAGAAGCCTTGGCGACACGGGCCTGAAGCTCCCCAACGTCTCCAAGTGCCAGAGCGGTCAGGAGGATGAGTCCGATTATGCGCGTGCATCCATGATCTACGATAAGGCAAGCGACTATCTGGTGATTGCGGCCTATACCGACAGCACCATGCAGCAGAGCGCGGCGATGCTCTATGGCATTTCTGTAGCAGATAAGACGCTTGTGCCGCTCGGCACATTTGGCACTGGCGTATGGCCGGTCGTTGGCCTTTACCGCGCAGATGCGGCCAGCTCCGGCAACAGCGCTGACGCGCAGCCGGTCAACAAGACCACCGGCTCTGTGAACGCGGCCAAGCTGACGCGCACCACGCGCGAGGACACCGTCAAGCCGCAGTCGGTCTCCGGCTCTGGCAGCACGGTTGCCAACGGCGTGATGACCGTTACGCTGACCGAGGATGTGGCCGTGACGAACGGCAAGTACACCGTGAAGTATGATCCGGCGGCGCTGACGCTGGAGAGCAAGACCTCTCCCGCCGCGATCAAGGCGTTCCATGTGGATGAGACCGCGGGCGAGATCACCTTTGCCTTTGCCGCTGCCGAGGCGTATGAGGCGGGCAAGACGCTTGCAACGCTGACATTCCGCTATCGCAGCGGTTGCGAGGGTGATGTGACGCTCTCCACCGCCGAGCGCAACGACGAGACCGTTACCGGCGACAGCAAGGAGCTGCCGCTGCACGAGTGGGTCGCGTCTGAGCGCAAGGAGCCGACCTGCACGCAAAGCGGCTATATCAAGTACACCTGCACTACCTGCACCGAGACCAGAACCGAGATTCTTCCGGCGCTTGGCCATCAGCCCATCGTTGACCGCGACGGCAACCGCGTGTGCGCACGCTGCGGTGCGGATCTGAACTTTGGTATCCGCCACGACGATGCAGCCTCCGACAGCACAAAGAAGCCCCCGTTCACGGACGTGAAGCCGTCGGATGCGTGCTATGACGCAGTCAAGTATCTGTACGAGAAGAACATCATGAACGGCATCGGCTATACGCGCTTTGGCCCGAATGAGGCGCTGACGCGTGCGATGGTCGTGACGATTCTCTATCGGATGGACGGCAAGGAAGCGGTCAGCTTCAAGGGTGTGTTTACGGATGTTCCCGGCGGCGAGTGGTACTCCGACGCAGTGGAATGGGCTGCAAAGCATGATATCGTCAACGGTGTCGGCAGCGGCAAGTTCAACCCGAACGGCGAGATCACGCGTGAGCAGCTGGCGGCGATCATCAAGCGCTACGCCGAGTACAAGGGCGTGACGATCTATGAGCCGACAAGCGCGCTTGCACCGACCGCGAATGTCTCCGCCTGGGCAAAGGACAACGTGGCATGGGCAGCAGCTGAGGGCATCCTGAGCGCAACGCAGGCTGCAAATGCAGTCAAGAGCGCAACGCGCGCCGAGGTTGCCATGGCCATGTACACCTACCTGACCAAGACGGCAAAGTAACAGACAAAATGAAAATTCCTGTGCCGAAAGGCACAGGAATTTTTTGCTTTAAAACGAGAATATTTGCGAAAAAATGGCGGTGCGTCAGCGCGCAAGCAGAAGAACGGCAAGATCATTGACGTTTGTTCCGGTCGGACCGGTCATGATCAGTCCGCCAATTTTTGCAAGGGCAGGGTAGGCGTCGTTTTGCTGTAGGATGTCGGCGAAGCACAGACCGGCGCCATTCAGCGCGGCAAGACTTTCGCCGTCAACATAGCCGCCCGCGGCGTCAGTCGGGCCGTCCGTTCCGTCCGAGCCGAACGAGAACACGGCAGTCTGCGAAAGACCGGCGATGCCCTCCGCCGCGGCAAGCGCAAGCTCCTGGTTGCGGCCGCCGCGGCCGCGGCCGGTCAGATGAACAACGGTTTCGCCGCCTGCCAGAAACGCAAGCGGACGCGTGGCATTGGCGTGCGTTTTTGCGATGCACGCGAGGAAGCGGCCGGCCTCGCGCGCCTCACAGCACAGACAGTCGGTCAGCCGGATGCAGGTGTAGCCGAGCGACTGCGCGGCCTGCTCGGCAGCGGTACACAGCTCGCGAACGCTGCCGGTCACGTGCGATGTGACGTTTGAAAGCGCCTTTGGCGTTTCCTGCGCAAGGCACGCCTTTGCCGCGTCTGACAGGCGAAGCTTATATTTTTCGGCGATGGCCAGCGCCTGTTGGCAGGTGCTGCTGTCGGGATAGGCAGGGCCGGAGGCGATCATGTCCAGTGGGTCGCCAATGATGTCGGACAGAATGATGGAATAGACGGACGCGGGCTGGCAGTGAAGCGCAAAGCGGCCGCCCTTGACGGCGGAAAGACGCTTGCGAATGGTGTTCATCTCTACGATGTCCGCGCCGCAGGCAAGCAACTGCTTCGTGATGTCCTCTGTCTCCGAAAGCGGCACAAGCGGGGACTCAAACAGTGCCGAGCCGCCGCCGGAGATGAGAAACAGCACGCAATCCTCCTCCCGCAGTCCGCGCGTCAGATCCAGCGCAGCCTGCGCGGCGCGGAGCCCGGCCTCATCCGGCACCGGATGCCCGGCCTCAAAGATCTGAAGCGGGCCGATGGGGCCGCGGCTATGGCCGTATTTGGTGATGACCGCGCCGGAGGTGATGCGCGTGCTGAGCGTGTCCCACGCCGCGTTCGCCATGGCCCACGCGGCCTTTCCGATGGCGATGAGCACGACGCGCCCCGCGCAGGAAAACTCCTGCAGCGCGCGCTGCACGGCGGCGTCCGGCTGCACGGCGCGCAGACTTGCGCGGATGATCTGGTCAGCGGTATCGCGAAGCGTCATAAAATCTGTCCTTTCCGATCAAAAGCATTCTGCCGACAGTGTATCACATAACGTACCCTTCCGCCAAGTATGGCGGAAGAAAAAAAGCGGCCTGCGAGCCGAGGTTGCAAAATGGGCGCGTTTGTGGTAAATTGGGTGCAAATGAACATAAGAGGTGATCGCATGAAGCGGCTGCTGCTCCTGCTGGTGTGCCTGCTGGCGCTTTGCACAGGCGTCTGTGCAGCAGAGCCCGTTATTTCCGAAATGAAAACAGACTGTACCCTGACCGGCAGCAGCTCTTGTCAGGTCACGCAGAGCTTTACGCTGGAGATCAGCGGCGCGCAGACACAGCTGCGCTTCCCGCTCAGCGCCGGCGCGAAGAAGGCCTCCGTCGCGGGCTATCAGACGCAGAAGCAGACCGACGGCGACTGCCCCGTGCTCGTGCTGACCGATGCAAACGGCTTTACCGGGACGCGCTCGTTTACCGTCATGTATACGATCTCGGGCCTTGCAAGCGAGGCCGACGGCGTGCAGACGCTCAGCCTTCCGCTCATGAGCGCGAAATGGGACTATCCCATCTCCAAATATGTCTTTACTGTTACGCTGCCCAAGCCGTTTGAAAGCTATCCGGCCTTTACCAGCGGCTACCACGGCGACGTGATCTCCGACTATATCGATCTGGATGTCTCCGAGTCGCGCATCACGGGCGTGATCGAAACGGGGCTGAAGGACCATGAATCGCTCGAAATGACCCTCACGCTGGATAAGTCCTATTTTTCCGGCGCGCATACCACGCTTTCGTTCGGCTGGGCCGGCACGGCAATCATTCTGCTGCTGCTCGCGCTGGCGTTCCTTTACTGGTTCTCGTCTCTGCGCAGTGCACGGGTGCGCGTATCCTCACGGATGCTGCCGCCGGATGCGGCGCTGCCGTGCGATATGCCGTTCCTGCTGGCGGGCGGACCGATCCAGTTCAATATGCTGGTCTGCCACTGGGCAAGTCTGGGATATCTGACCATCTCCTGCGGCAAAAATGAGCGGGTGGTGCTGCGCCGCCGCGTCGATATGGGCAACGAGCGCCGCCCCGCAGAGGTCAGGTTGTTCCAGATGCTGTTTTCGCAGGGCGACGTGTGCGAGGGCGTAAGTCTTCTGTACAAGCGCACGGCGGAAAAGGCCGACGAGGTCCTGCGGCGCTACTGGGTCAGGCGGATGTACCGCAAAACCAGCGGCAATCCGCTCATTATGCGTGCGCTCGGCATTCTGGCCGGAGCGCTGACTGCCGCCGAGGCGGCAAGCCCGATCCTGCCGTCAGGCTTCGTGCGCTGGCTGCTGCTGGCCGTGATCTTCGTGCTCGGCGGCGTACTGTTTGCGGTGATCCAATATGCGCCTGCGGCGTATTATCAGGGAAAATGGCCGCTGGCAGGACTGGCTGCGGCGTGTGCGGCGGCGCTTCTGGCGATGGCGCAGCTCGGCGAGCGCGTCCTTGTGATGCTGCTGGTGATCGCCTGCGAGGTGCTGATCGGCGTGCTGACGCTCCACGGCGGCAGGCGCACCGCCTTTGGCGACGAGATCGTCGCGCAGGCGCTTGGCTACCGCAAGTTCCTCCGGCGCGTCACGCAGAGCCAGCTGCAGTCCCGGCTGGCGCAGGACAGCCAGTATTTTTACCGCATCCTGCCCTACGCCGAGGCGATGGGTCTTGCCGGAAATCTTGCCCGGACGCTCGGCAGCACGGAACTTGAGCAGTGCGACTGGTATCAGGAATCCAAGCCCCTGCCGCGCACGGCAGCAGGCT
>ENA-ORRW01003203-ORRW01003203.1-human-gut-metagenome-genome-assembly--contig:-NODE-3203-length-12079-cov-3.696607_pt1 | contig 12079 bp, 12 predicted proteins | sample MGYA00242183_ERZ509150 | MGnify/ENA primary metagenome ERZ509150 (study PRJEB26280, sample SAMEA2338639) | human gut metagenome | biome: human gut; feature: human-associated habitat; material: faeces... | reverse complement strand
ATTGCCATCGGCTACACCATGGTCTACGGCATCCTTCGCCTTATCAACTTTGCCCATGGCGACACGTACATGTGGGGCGCATGCTTTGCGCTGCTCTTTGCCCGGATGCATATTCCGTTTATTCCGGCGCTTCTTCTGACCATGATCTGTACCGGACTGCTTTCGGTTACGATTGAATTTCTATGCTACCGCCGTCTGCGCAATGTCCCGCGCGTCATTGTTACGGCGAGTGCGCTTGGCGCATCGATTGTGCTCTCAAATGCTGCTCTGGTTCTCATCGGTGCGGACGTCTATACCGTTCCGTCCTTCTTTGAGGTTCGCTATTTCACGCTGGGGACCATTGTTGTAAACAGCATGCAGTTTATGCTGCTGGGCTGCGCCGTTATTTTGATGCTGGCGCTGACTCTCTTCATCAATAAGACTAAATTTGGCCGCGCCATCCGCGCGACCTCCGAAAATATGGACGTTACGAGCCTGATGGGCATCAACACCAACACGATCATCAGCCTGACGTTCTTCATTGGCGCCGCGCTGGCCGGTGCGGCAGGCATGCTCGTCGGCATCTACTATGACGCGGTGTATTCCACAATGGGCTATATGGCAGGTATGAAGGCGTTTACCGCGGCCATTCTCGGCGGCATCGGCTCGATTCCCGGCGCGATGCTCGGAAGCCTCGTGCTCGGCCAGATCGAAAGCTTTGGCACGACCTACATTTCCTCCAGCATGGGTCCGGCAATTTCCTTTGCCGTTCTGATTCTGGTGCTCCTGGTTCGCCCGACCGGCTTCTTCGGCGGCGGCGACGCCAAGGCAAATCGCGTTTGAGGAGGGGCGTTATGAAACTGAAAGAACTGCTCTGCAATCGCCATTTCCAGCTTGGCGCGGTGATCGTGATCCTGGGGCTGGTACCGATTTTTGTGAACAACGCGTCGGTTATGCACGTGGCAGTCATGCTGCTTCTGTACGTGATTCTGGCGCTCGGTCTTGAAATCGCGCTCGGCATCACTGGCCTGTTTTCCCTCTGCCACGCGGCATTCTACGGCATGGGTGCTTACGCCTCCGCGCTTTTGACACTCCGTCTGGGCGTGAGCTTCTGGATTGCGCTTCCGGTCGGCGCGCTCTGCGCGTGTCTGTTCGGCGTTCTCATCGGCCTTCCGGCGCTTCGCACCAACGGTGACTACCTTGCAATTGCAACGCTTGGCTTTGGTGAAATTTTCCGCCTGCTTCTGATCAATGGCGGTGACTTTACCAGAGGGCCGCGTGGCCTGCCGGGCATTCCCCGGCCGCAGCTGTTCGGGCTCGACTTTTCCAGCAAGACGACGTATTTCTACCTGATCCTCGTCTTCGCGGTGATCATCTTCCTGATCGTGCTCAACATTCCGCCCTCATGGCCGTGCGCGACGACGAGGACGCGGCTGGCTTCATGGGTATCAATATTTCCCGCTACAAGGTTACAGCGTTTGCGCTCAGCGGCCTGATCGCCGGTATTGCGGGTGCTTTTTACGCGCACTATATCTGCTTTATCAGTCCCGATACGTTCGTCTATAACGACTCGATCACCATTTTGACGATGGTTCTCATCGGCGGAAGCGGCACGGTTGCCGGCCCTATCATCGGCGCGGTGCTTCTGACGCTGCTGCCGGAGTTGCTGCGCTCTCTGGTGCAGTACCGGATGCTCATTTACGGCCTGATTGTCGTTATCATGATGCAGATCCGTCCGAACGGTATTCTCGGAAGCTACAATACCCGTTCGTCCTATCTGGAGGCGATCATGAAGTCGCTTCGTCAGAAAAAAGACAAGGAGGCGTGAGCGATGCTGCTTGAAATTGATCATGTTACCAAGGCATTCGGCGGCGTTGTTGCGACCAATGACGTTTCGGCGACGTTCGACGCAGGAAAAATCTACAGCCTGATCGGCCCCAACGGCGCGGGAAAAACGACGCTGTTCAACCTGATCACGGGCGCTTATGTCAAAACCTCCGGCAAAATCTCGTTCGACGGCAAAGACCTCGAAGGCATGAAAACGTATGACATCAACCGCATCGGCATTGCCCGAACCTTCCAGAACATCCGCCTGTTCAAGCAGATGACGGTTCTGGAGAACGTCATGACGGGCATGCACAGCCGGATTCATCATGCCAGCATCGAGTCGTTCCTGCCCTGGCGATCGCAGCAAATCGAGCGCGAGATCGTGGAAAAGAGCATGGAGGCGTTGAAAATTGTCGGCTTGGACGACAAGTATAAGGAATTCGGCACCTCCCTTTCCTATGGCCAGCAGCGCCGTCTGGAAATTGCACGTGCGCTCGTCAGCGAGCCGAAGCTGCTGCTCGACGAGCCGGCGGCGGGCATGAATCCCTCGGAGACGGCGGAGCTGATGGAAAACATCCGCAGGATACGGGATACGTTTCAGATCGCCGTGCTGCTCATCGAGCATGACATGAACCTGGTCATGAACATCTGCGAGGGCATTTGTGTGCTGAACTTCGGCCATATCATCGCCAAGGGTACGCCGGAGGATATCCAGCGGAACCAGGCGGTCATCGAGGCGTATCTGGGCAAGAAAAAGGAGGCGGCGTCATGAGCAGCGTGCTGCAGGTGGAGAACATCAATGTGTATTACGGCAGCATCCACGCCGTGAAGGACGTGTCCTTTCATGTAGAGCAGGGCGAGGTGGTGACGCTGATCGGCGCCAACGGCGCGGGCAAATCCACCGCGCTGAACACTGTGGCGGGACTGCTGCGCAGCAGGACGGGCAGCGTCCATTTTTTGGGTGAGGAGCTGCGCCATGTGCCCGGCCATAAGCTGGTAGGGCGCGGCATGGCGCTGGTGCCGGAGGGGCGGCGCATCTTCCAGCATATGACGGTGCAGGAGAATCTGGACTTGGGCGGCTATTGCCGCGGCGGTGATAAGAGCGCCGACATGGAGTGCGTGTTTGACCGCTTCCCGCGGCTAAAGGAGCGGCGCAGGCAGGTGGCCGGCACCCTGTCCGGCGGCGAGCAGCAGATGCTGGCCATGGGACGGGCGCTGATGAGCCGCCCCAAGCTGCTGATGCTGGACGAGCCGTCCATGGGCCTTGCGCCGCTGCTGGTGGAGCAGATCTTCGACATCATCCGCCAGCTCCACGCCGACGGCACCACCATTTTGCTGGTGGAGCAGAACGCACAGGCAGCGCTGGCGGTGGCCGACCGGGGCTATGTGCTGGAAACGGGCCGTATCGTCACCGAGGGCACCGGCACGGCACTGTTGGAGAGCGACACCATCCGCAAGGCGTATCTGGGCGGATAAAACACCGGCCAACCACCCTGTTTACAGGTCAGTTTTTTTGCTGATGCACACTGCTGCCAACCCCGCAAGCCCTTGCAGCACAACGGCTTTAAGTCATTTCCGGTTGCTCCACGTTCCACTGGATAGGCTCCATGCCCATGGAGCGGATGGCGGAGATCACATGGTCGTCGTAAAATATGGCCCCTGCCAGCACCAGCGCCCCCAGTGCCGCCACCGCCCGCCGCCGCAGCAGAAATACCCGCACCTTTCCCTTGCCCATGGCCATCCCGTCCTTTACTGAGTTTGCTGCAGCGTATGCGTGCTCCGGCTGCGGTATGACAGCACAAAGCCCCCGACCGGGCCGGGGGCTTTGTGCGTGGAGAGGGAATATGGATCATTCGGCAAACAGGGGAGTGGACAGATACCGGTCGCCGGTGTCCGGCAGCAGCACCACGATGGTCTTGCCCGCAGACTCCGGCCGCTGGGCGATCTGCAGAGCCGCCCACACGGCGGCGCCGGAGGAGATCCCCACCAGTACGCCCTCGGCATGGCCGATCTCCCGGCCCAGGGCGAAGGCATCCTCATTGGTGACGGGAATGATCTCGTCATAGATTCTGGTATCCAGCACCTGGGGAACAAAGCCTGCGCCGATGCCCTGGATCTTGTGGGCCCCGGCCACGCCGGTGGACAGCACCGCCGAGCTCTTGGGCTCCACCGCCGCCACACGAACGGCAGAGTTCCGGGACTTCAGATACCGGCCCACGCCGGTGATGGTGCCGCCGGTGCCGACGCCTGCCACGAACCAGTCCACCTGGCCGTCGGTATCCTGCCAGATCTCCGGCCCGGTGGTCTCAAAGTGGGCCTTGGGGTTGGCAGCGTTGACGAACTGGCCGGGCACAAAGCTGCCGGGAATCTCGTGGGACAGCTCCTCGGCCCTGGCAATGGCCCCCTTCATGCCCTTGGAGCCCTCGGTGAGCACCAGCTCCGCGCCGTAGGCCTTCATCAGCTGGCGGCGCTCCACGCTCATGGTCTCGGGCATGACGATGATGACCCGATAGCCCCGGGCGGCGGCCACGGAGGCCAGGCCGATGCCGGTGTTGCCGGAGGTGGGCTCGATGATGACGCTGCCCTCATGCAGCAGGCCCTTGGCCTCGGCGTCGTCGATCATGGCCCGGGCGATGCGGTCCTTCACGGAACCGGCGGGGTTCAGATACTCCAGCTTCGCCAGAATGCGGGCCTTCAGGCCGTACTTCTTTTCCAGGTGGGTCAGCTCCAGCAGGGGGGTGCAGCCGATCAGCTGATCGGCGGAGGTATAGATATGAGACATGGCAATTGCTCCTTTTTGTTATAAGATGTGTTTTTTCTCTGGTCTGGCGGGAAACTCACATTTTACAACATCGGAAAACCAGATATGCTTCCACGGGAATGACCTCGGTTCTCGAAAACTACTACCAATACGGTGTGTTGGTAGTATATTCCTGGCGAAGGCAAAAGTCAACCCCCATGCGAAAAATTTCGCATGGGGGCTTATTCAGGAAATCCTACAGGCTCTTTTCCAGGGCATGCACCCAGTCGGCCTTCAGATAGTACAGCAGGAACACCACGCAGCTGACGCTCCAGGTGATGGGATAGGCCCAGAAGATGGTGGCAATATCCGGACAGACCTTCAGAGCCAGGGTGATATAGCTGACCCGCAGGATGCACCAGCAGCCCAGCATGGTGTACATAGGCACCTGGGCCCGGCCCGCGCCCCGCAGCACGGCGGACACACCGTGGGCAAAGGCCAGGAAGCAGAAGAACAGTGCCTCGATGTGGGACTGACGCACACCGATGGCCACCACGGCCGGGTCGTCGTTGAACAGCCGCATGGCATAGGGGGCCAGGAAAAACAGCGCCACGCCGATGAGCTCTGCCATGGCCATGGAGCACAGGATGCCGATCCGCGCGCCCTGCTTGGCCCGGTCAAACTGCCCCGCTCCCAGATTCTGGCCGATGAAGGTGGTCAGAGCCATGGCGAAGGCGGTGATGGGCAGGAACACGAAGCCCTCCACCTTGGAATACGAGCCGCAGCCCGCCATGGCGTCGGAGCCGAAGGTGTTGATGTTGGACTGCACCACCACGTTGGCGATGGCGATGATGGAGTTCTGCACGCCGGAGGGAATGCCCTGGGAAGTGATTTTCTTCAGCAGAGGCAGATCAAAGCCGATGCGCTTGATCTCCAGCCGGTACGGCCCGTCGGACCGGGTCAGCTTGATGATGCACAGAACGGCGCTGACCACCTGGCTGATCACGGTGGCTACGGCGGCGCCTGCCACGCCCATATCCATGGCCCCCACAAACAGCAGGTCCAGGACCACGTTGACCGCCGACGAGATAACCAGATAGTACAGGGGGCTGCGGCTGTCGCCCACCGCCTGCAGAATGCCCATGCCTGCGTTATACAGGATGGTAGCCAGGCTTCCCAGGAAGTACAGCCGGAAATACAGAATGGAGGTGTCCAGCACATCCGCCGGTGTGCGCATCCAGGTGAGGATGGTGGGGGTGAAGAATACGCCCAGAAGCGTCAGCAATACGCCGCAGCACAGAGCGAAGGCAAAGTCCGTATGGACGGCGGCGCGGACCTTTTCATAGTTCTTGGCCCCGAAATACTGGGCAATGACGATGCCCGCGCCGATGAACAGGCCCATAAAAAAGCCTGTCATCATAAAAATGAGGTTGCCGCTGCTGGCCACAGCGGCCAGAGCCTGCTTGCCCACAAATTTGCCCACGATGACACTGTCCACCGTGTTGTACAGCTGCTGGCAGAGATTGCCCAAAAAGACCGGCACTGCAAAGCTGACCATGCGCTTCCAGATGGATCCGGTGGTCATATCGGTGCTGCGGTTGATGGCGGCCACGCCGCATCGCCTCCTTATGTAAAGAAATCGTCAGTTCCTTCATTATAGGTGGAAAATGCGGAAAGGTCAACCCTCCATCGCCAAAATAAGTGTTTTTGTCTTTGAATCGTGCACAAAAGCGAAAATACGGCAAACGGATTCGGTGAAACCCGGCAGAAAAAATAGTTCTCCGCGCAGCGTGGGACCGCTGCGCGGAGAAGCAAAGGGGGGATGCGAGAATAAATCGTTGTCAGTCGGCCAGGATCCGCACCGCACCCACATAGGTGCTGCTGTAATAGCCATCGAAATAGCTGATCTTGACCCCGCCGTTGGAGGTGGCGTGGATGAACGCGCCGCCGCCCAGATAAATGCCCACATGGGAGATGTCGCCGCCGCCATAGGAGAAGAACACCAGGTCGCCGGGCAGGCGCTGGGCGGAGGACACCCGGGTGAAGGCATACAGCTGATCGCTGGCCCCGTGGGACATGCGATAGCCGAAGTGGGCGTAGACGTACATGGTGAAGCCGGAGCAGTCAAATCCGCTGGGGGACGCGCCGCCCCACACATAGCGGGTGCCCAGGAAGGACTTTGCATAGTCCACCAGGTCCTCCCGGGCGCTCTTCACGGCAGAGGTGCCGGCATAATCGCTGTACTGCACGGCCTGGCACGCGTCGGACCGGACATAGCCGGTGGTGCCGCTGAAGGTGATCTGATACCAGCCGCCGTCCTCGGTGACGTCGTTGAGCCGGGCCACCTTGCCCTGGCGCAGGGTCCGCAGAGAGGCGGCGCTGTCGCTGGGGGCAGCGTATACCGTTATCTGACGGGTGGCCATGGCGCCGTCATAGGCGTCCAGCAGGGCCTGGCGGGCGGCCTGACGGCCGGTGCGGTGCGCCGCGTCCAGAGCGGCCTGACGGGCGGCCTCCTCCTGACGGGCGGCCTCCTCCTGCTGCAGCTGCACCGCCCGGACGGACAGCTGGGACAGGTCCAGGGTCTCCTCCCGGTCCAGCAGGCCCATGTCAATGGCGATGCCCGCATTGGCTTCGGCGGACTGGGACAGGCCCGCGCCCTCCAGCACCTGGACGGCGGCGGAATAGGCGGCAGCCGCGTCCTGTATCTGATGGCTCTGATCTGCGCTGACGATCCAGATACTGGACAGCGTCATGGATGCGGCCAGCAGCAGACAGGCGAAACGTCGGGATACCATAGGGTAAGACTTCCTTTCCATAAGGGGATTTTTCAAAGGACAAGAGATATCATACCACAATGGTTTCAAAAAAGCTACAAAAAATTACAGATTGGTAACAAAAGTTTTCAAAATGGTAAAAGTTTACTGCCGTGTCACGCATAACACGGCAGTAAGCTCGATATTCAGGACAAAATCCTCATTTTCGAAGGTCGGCGATGGCCTGGCCGGTGGCCAGGATGCTCTCTCCCGCCCGGCGAACGCTGGCTCCGGCAGCCTTTACCAGCTCGTCCTTCACGTCCACCGCCAGGCGGCGGAAGATCTCGGTGATGATTTTTTTCTTTTCCTCGTCGGCCCCGGCATACTCCCGCAGCAGGGCCGCTCCGGCGGCCAGTCCGCCGCTGCGCAGCTCCTCCAGGGTCTTGGTCCGGCCGCCCCGGCTGAGAATATCGAAAAACGCCCGGGAGAACTGCTCCCGCTCCTGGGGGGTCATGGAGCCGATCCACTCCCGCAGCACCCCGTCGGACAGCTGGCCCAGCTGGGAGCGTTGGCCCAGGTGGACAAAGTGGGGCCCCTCCACGCACCAGGACAGGGGCTCGTGCTGCATGATGGACCGGGCGGTGCTGTCCACCACCTCGTAGTCCTCGGCATGCTCCAGCAGCACGCCCACAATGGACGAGGCGGGAATGAAGGTAAACAGCCGGTCTGCCACTGCCTGGTAGCACGGCTCGTTTACCAGGTCCCGGCTGAAGCCGGGGCCGTCGTTGTTGTAGGCGGCGATGAGCCGCTTGCGCTGGAGCTTTTCGTCCAGGTGGACCGCCGCCCAGGCCGCCAGATTTCCTCCCTTGGAGTGTCCGCCGATGCGCAGGGGGCGCCGGGGGCAGGCCCGGGCCACGGCCTCGGCGTACTCCGTGGCCTTCAGCTGGGCGGGAACGGCAGACAGGAAGCTCATGTTGAAGTCCTCCTGCCAGCCCACAATGGTCATGTCCGTGCCGCGATAGGCAACGTATACGCTGCCGTCCGGCAGCAGGAAGGATACGGCGGCAAACTGCATCTGCTGGGCCTCGTCGTGGAGGCTTTCAAAGGCGAACAGCGACACGTCCCGGAACCGGGCCGTCTCCGCCGCCGCCCGCATCAGGGGGATATAGTCCAGAGTGGACAGGCCCAGCTGTTCGTCCTCCTCCGTCAGCTGGCGGCACACATCCCCCATGGGCATGGCGTCCTTGGGGTCGAAGCTCCACAGCTGCCGGAGCTTCTTCAGATTGATGTAGGAAATGATGCACAGGATCAGGCTGTCCACCTCGTTGAAGCCGTCCTGGGCAAGGGTCAGGTCGCCCCGCCACCGGAGGTAGTCGAACACGGTGGCGTTGGCGCGGGTCTCGTCAGACATGGGGGATCCCTCCTATTTGATTATTGCAGGGTTTTGCACCGCTCGTCGGTGTTGTGGATCACCTGGGCCACGCTCTGGCCCAGGCCGGGATACGCTGCCGTCAGGGTATCCGGCGTCATCTGGGGCAGGTCCTCCGCCTGGTCCAGGGCCTGACGGTACCGCACGCGGCTGAGGGTCATATCCGCCTGGCCCAGGCCCGCGTCATAGTCCCCGGGGGCCACGGCGAAGAAGTCCTCGTTGCCGCCGCAGCGGCGGTACAGCTGCCGCAGCAGGCCGTACAGCGCCCCGCTGAGATAGTCTCCGGCGGCGGTGATGGCCGGACGGCTACCGGTCTTTCCCAGCTGGTCGAACAGGACGCTGACGGTGTTCACCACCAGCTTCTTTTGCAGGGTAGCCATGATGCTGCCCCGGAGGCTGCCCTTCTCCCCGGAGGCGTCGTACACGTCTCCGGCGTCGATGATGGACCCGTCCCGGCTCAGGGTCCGGCCCAGCAGATAGTCCGCCGACACATGGTAATAGTCGCACACCCGGGTCACGAAGGCCAGGCCCGGCTCCCGGATGCCGTTTTCATAGTGGCTCAGCAGCGCCTGGCTGATGCCCAGCTCCGCCGCCGCCTTCCGCTGGGACACGCCCTTCTCCTGCCGCAGCAGGCTCAGGGTGCGGGAAAAATCAGTTGCCATTCTCTCACCTATCTCTTTTCTATACAGTAAGTAGATTATACCGTGCTTTATACAAAAAGTAAATCCCCAATTTTGCCTGGGTGAACGATCCGCCGGATGACCATTTCCCCGGCAAATACCGGCAAATTTCCAGGAATCAAATATGAAAAAGATGTTAATTCCTTCCAAATCCCTTGACGGGCGGGAAAAAAGAATGTATCATATGTTTTTGTAACGAATTTGTAACTTTTTAGGGGTTCCCTTATTATGAAACAAGACCTGATGCATAAAGACGTCCACGACGTCAACATAACGCCGGAGGAGCGCCGGAATATCTGGCAGCTGTGGCGGCAGAATCTGAAGGACTGGGTCTGGTACACCCAGGAGAATCCGGACTGGCTGGATCTGGATATTCAAACCGCCGTAAAGCGCCATATCATCGCGCCCCTGCGCAGCGCCCGGCAGCGGCTGCGTGGTCTGGCCCAGCAGAAAAAGCGCCGGGAATTTCCGGAGTCCGAAAGCCGCCTGGCTCAGCTGCTGCTGTTTGCCTGGGGCAGCCTTCCCCGGATAGGCGCGGGCCTGCGGGAGCAATTCGCCGTGCGCCGCAAGCACAGCATCCGCCGCAGCGGCAGCATCCGCGCCCTGGGGGAGCGTATGCGTCTGCACCCGGCCATTTTCCTGGGCACCTGCGTCAGCGCTGCGGCGGTGATCGTGCTGCTGTCGGTGTACACCGTGGGCACCACCGTCCGCTACGACGGCATCAACCTGGGCACCGTCAGCTCCCGCCGCACCGTGAATCTGGCGGTGGAGCAGCTGCAGACCGTCACCCGCCAGACCCTGGGAGACGAGAGCTACACCATCGACCGGAGCCTGCTGTCTACCCAGTCCCATGTGGTCCCCCGCCGGGAGGTAGAGAGCCGGGAGGACCTTACCGGGAGCCTCACCGCCCAGATCGGTGACGTCACCTATGGCTATACCCTGTATGTAGACGGCGAGGCCGTGGCTGCCACCACCTTCCCCGGAGCCATTGAGCAGCTGATGGAGCAGATGAAGGTGGGTTATATCACCGAGAGCACCGTGGACTGCTATTTCGTGGAGGATGTAGAGGTGAAGGAGGGCTATGTAGACAGCTCTCTGATCTCCAACCTGGGCTATATTGCCGAGAAGCTCAACGCCACCAAGGCCGGGGCCGTGGTATACACCGTGAAGCCCGGCGATGTGTGGTCCGCTATCGCCGAACAGAATGGCATGACCAATCAGGAGCTGCTGAACCTGAATCCCGGCTATGACATCGCCGTGCTCCATGCCGGCGACCAGCTGACCATTTCCAACGCCGTGCCCTATCTGACGGTGGTGGACGTGGAGCGGCAGAGCTATGTCCGGGACCTGCCCTATGACGTGAATTACAAGGACGATCCCAATATGTACCAGGGCGACAGCAAGGTCCTGTCCAAGGGCGTATACGGCAAGGCCGACGTTACCGTCAACGTCACCTTCATCAACGGCGAGGAGACCGCCCGGGAATATGTGGCCTCCGTGACCCTGAGCCAGCCTGTGGCAGAGCTTCGGGCCCGGGGCACCAAGGCCCGGCCCACCTGGTTCCCCACCGGCAGCTTCCGCTGGCCCTGCTACGGCGTGATCACCTCCTTCTTCGGACCCCGTCCTGCCAGCGTGCCCGGTGCCTCCACCTATCACGAGGCGCTGGACATCGCCAACAGCTACGGCACCGCCATTTATGCCGCCGACGGAGGCACCGTGACCCTGGCCGGATGGTATGGCGGCCTGGGCTACTGCGTGAAGATCAACCACGGCAACGGTTTTGTCACCACCTATGGCCACAACAGCTCCCTGCTGGTATCTGTGGGGCAGCATGTGTACAAGGGGCAGCAGATCGCCCGCATGGGCTCCACCGGCATCAGCAGCGGGCCGCACTGCCACTTCGGCATGACCCGCAACGGCACCATTGTGGACCCCCTGAACTATCTGCCATAACCGCATCACAGCATACGCCAAAGGGCCGCCCCCACGGGCGGCCCTTTTTCTGAATTCTCCCGATCCTCTCTTGACAGTCGCCGTCGATTCCGATACTATAATACCGAAAAAACTCAGGATAATGGAGGAAATGGCTATGGATATCCAGCAGGCAGTGGCAGAGAACATCCACCGCATCCGAAAAGCACAGCGGCTCAGCATTGATCGGGCGGCGGAGCTGTCCGGGGTATCCAAGAGCATGTGGGGCCAGATCGAGCGCGGCGGGGCCAACCCCACCGTGTCGGTGCTCAGCCGCATGGCCCAGGGGCTTCACGTCCCCCTGGAGCAGCTCATCGCCTGCCACGACGATCCGCCCACCATGCTGCACCGGGCGGTGGACGTGACCGGGCAGCGGCTGTGCGGCGGAAAGGTCATCGCCTACCGGCTGTTTCCCTTTGATCCGGAGTCCCGCAGCGAGAGCGTCCAGCTGGACCTGTTCATCAGCGGCAGCTATGACGGGCCGGACCGGGTCCCCGGCTCCTGGATCTACGTCACCTCTCTGTCCGGGACGGTGGAGGTCACCACCGGCGGCGAAGCGTACCGTCTGGAGAGTCGGGACTGTCTGTCCTTCCCGGGCAGCCAGCCCTATCGCTATGAAAACGTCGGCAACAACACGGTCCGGCTCATTCAGTGGACCGTGTATAAAAAATGAGACGCCCCGTCAAATTACAGAACAGCT
>ENA-ORRW01003200-ORRW01003200.1-human-gut-metagenome-genome-assembly--contig:-NODE-3200-length-12091-cov-2.242689_pt1 | contig 12091 bp, 10 predicted proteins | sample MGYA00242183_ERZ509150 | MGnify/ENA primary metagenome ERZ509150 (study PRJEB26280, sample SAMEA2338639) | human gut metagenome | biome: human gut; feature: human-associated habitat; material: faeces... | reverse complement strand
GAAGTCTCCCGTCGCAAAGACCGTCGCATCCGTTCCGGCAATCTGCTTGATACGAGCGATCAGCAGTTTGGAGGATTCCCGGCGTGCCACCTTCCCCTGATGGTCGTAATGGGAATTGAAAAAATAGAACACCTTGCCACTCTCCTTATCGCGAAACTTACCCCAGGAGCAAATACGGTTGCAGCAAGTAGCATCCCAGCCCTTGCCCGGAACATCCGGTGTTTCGGAAAACCAGAAATTCCCCTTGTCCAACAAATCGAAACGACTGGTCTTATAGAAGATAGCGGAATGTTCGCCCGCATCCTCGCCGTCATCGCGCCCGGCACCGATATAGGCATACCCATCCAACTCGGCAATCCCGTCCAACATGTGCTTGAACCCTTCCTGTGTCCCGAAGATATCGAAATCGTGGAAGCGGATCAGTCCTTTCACCATCTCTTTGCGGTTCGGCCAGGCATTCCCACCATCTTTTTCCGTATCCATACGGAGGTTGAAAGTCGCCACGTTCAGTTCGCTCCTCCCGCCTGTGGCCGGATGGGATTCTTTCATGACCCATGACTGGAGCAAAGCTGCCAGCAGGAGGACCAAAGCAAATACACTTATTGTCTTTTTCATATCCTTATCATTTATCGATTACACATTTACCAACCAGGATTCTGTTTCAGGTTTCCATTTTTGATGATTGCCGACTGAGGAATCGGGTAGTAATACTGGCGACCATCGTCGTACCAGATACGCGGATCATCGTCCGACCAAGTCAGATTACCCGAATCCGCCCCGGTCAATCCCTGCTGTGTGCCCTCTCCTACCGAAACAGGCGTACAGGAAGCAGGCAGACCGGTCGGCTTCTCTCCCTTATAGAAGATCACGTCCGGCGTACCGTCTTTGTCGAGGTCCATCTGGACATTCAAGGCGGGAACATATATACCAGTCCAACGCATCGTCATCAGCTCACCGCGTTTCCAACGCTTCAGGTCGGTGAAGCGGAACCCCTCCAGAGCCAATTCGATGGAGCGCTCACGACGCACTTCGAGGATGACCGGATCGGAAATATTCGGGAAATAGTTTTGCTGGAAATAAGCATCCCCCTGGGTTGGCTTGGCAGAAAGCCCGCCGGTGATACCGGCGCGTGCACGCAACACACCGACCGTATTCGCCCAATCCGCATCCGTCAGCGTCCCCAACTCAGCTTTTGCCTCGGCATAGTTCAGCAGGACTTCGGCATAACGGAACAACGGAATCGCATTCGTATTCAAAGCACCGGCATCGTATTTGGTATCATCCAACGTATATTTGATCGGTTGGTAGCCCGTATAGGAATAACCGTTGAAGTTAGGAGCGGCAGGCACCCCGTCGCGTTCATACCCCGGTGTGCGGATCGTCTGGGCAAGGCGTGCGTCACGGTTCTGGCATTCGTCATAGAACTCCATCGTCTCGTAACCGGCACGATCCGTAAACGGTGTCCCATCCGTATTCAGGAAAGTATTGACAAAGGTACGGATCATACTGAAACGCGCTCCGTACGTGCCTGAAGTCCACCACCAGTTAGCTTCGCCCAACACAGCCAGCCCGGCATCGGCGCAGCTCGCCAGCATCACTTCACTAGTTACCGGCTTATCACTGATGAACAGCGAGCGGAAAGAAGCATCCGTACCCTCACCCGTATAAATAGAATGGCCGCTTTCCTTCATAACCGTTTCGGCAGCACGGACAGCCTCCTGATACCATTCGTCGGCCGAGTCGGTCAATCCCAACTCCGTATGATACTTGCGAAAAGAAGCTTCGAAGAGGCAGATACGGGATTTCAACGCATAAGCCACCCATTTCGTCACCAGAGAACCGGTTTCGTCCTTCGTCCGCGAGATATTCTCACAAGCGAAGTCCAGGTCTTCCAACACATGATCCATGACGATAGTCCGCGAATCGCGGGGAGCATACAGCAACTCGTCGTCCACACCTAACGTACGGTCTATCCAAGGCACATCACCGAAACGTACTACCATCTCGTAATAGAAGTAAGCGCGGAAAAAGCGGGCCAAGCCGATATAGTTGTTACGGACAGATTCATCGACCGCCTCGTTCGTACAGTTCTCAATAAAGTAGTTGATGTTGCGCAGATCGCTCCACGACCACCCGCTGCTCAACTCGGCCGAGTAAGCCCCTTCGCGGATAAAGTTGTCGAAGCTGGTCACCGCTCCATAATCGCACATGGCATCCTGCCTGAAACCGTCACTGACGGAAGGGAGCATATTATAGAAAGAATAGGAATATGTTTCCAGCCCTTTCTCCGTCCTGAAGACTGTGTCTTTGTCCACCGAAGCCTGCGGTGTCTCGTCCATTGAGCAGGAGGAAAGGAGTAAACAGACTGATACAAAAGAATATATAATCCGTTTCATGTCGTTGATAGTTCTTTAATTAAAATGTTACTGATAAACCTAAACTCACACTCTTCATCTGCGGATAGCTGTTCCCGTCACCGCTACCACGGTTCCCGTTCAGTCCGGACGACATATCGGCATCCGTCAGGTCGGGATCGGAACCGTAGATGTTCGTCACGTCGAGGTCACGCGTATGCTTGTAGAGCGGGGACCAGCACCAGAGATTCTCGGCCGAAATATAAACCCGTACATTCTGCAATTTGGCTTTCGAAACGATCGGCTGTGGCAAAGTGTAGCCGAATTGCAGGTTCTTCAGACGGATATAAGCGACATTCTGCAAGTAGCGGGTCTGCGGTGTAGACTTCAGGGAAGCATTATAGCCGGCATAACGGGGCAGATAAGCATCCGTATTGTCTTCTGTCCAATAATTGCCCTGATGCCAGGTAGGCATGTTGTTATACGGGCGGTTATACTGTCCCCAGAAAATACATTCCGAACTGGGATACCAATCCTGTTTACCCACCCCCTGGAAGAAGGCGGAAAGGAAGAAGTTGTTCCAGTCACCGGAAAGGTTGATGCTATACGCATAGCGAGGCAACGCATTTCCGATTACGGTCTTGTCGCCGTGGTCGTCTACAGTGTTATTGCCGTAATCGATCACATGGTCGCCATTCAGGTCCTTGATCTTCACATCTCCCGGATAAGTGATACGCTTGGAAGAAGACTGGATCAATGTTTGGTCAGCATGGCTGTCGATATCGGCCTGATCCTTGAACAGCCCCTCAGTCACATATCCCCAGATTTCACCTACACGCTTGCCGGCATAGTAGTCATCCAGGTTACCTGTCTGGTTGTTATAGCGGTCGATGGTCGAGATATAGTCGGACAGCGTACCACGGATCTCGTAGTTGAACGGTTTCTCCGCCAATGTGAACTGGTCGCGCCAAGTTAGCGTGATTTCCCATCCCTTGGTCGTCATGTCGGCATAGTTGCCTTTGGGAGAAGAGGCGCCGAACACATCGGGAAGCGTTTCGCCGACCGTGTACATATCCGTTGTCTTACGGATGTAATAGTCACCGTTAAATTGCAAGCGGTTGTTCAACATGCCGAAGTCCAGTCCGACATCGGTCGTCGTTGCCGTTTCCCAGGTCAGTCCGTCAGGCATGACGGCAGGAGCACTCGTATACTTGTTCTTCAAACCGTTCAGGACACGGCCGGAAGTGCTGATGCTCAACAACTCGAGGAAGCTATAGGGAGAAACATTACCATTCCCTAACGAACCGTATGAAGCACGTATTTTCAGATTGGAGAACAAATCCGGGTTCACCTTCCAGAACGCCTCTTCCGACACGCGCCATCCACCGGAGACAGAAGGGAAGAACGCCCATTGCTGATCGGTCGGGAATTTGGAAGAACCGTCATAACGTCCATTCACTTCCAACAGATAGCGATCCTTGAACGCATAGTTCAGACGGAAAAAGCCCCCTGCCACGCGCCATCTGTTATAACCTCCCGACGTAGTGATCGCATCTCCCAGCGCCAAGTTGATGTTTTCCGAATCGTCGAGCAGCAACCCGTTACGCTGCACATAGGTGCTCTTATAAGTTGACTGTTCATAATTGTAACCGACCATACCTTTGAAATAATGCGCATCACCGAATGTATCCTCATAATCGGCATACAGGTTGGTCGCAATATACTCGGTCCGCATATTACTCTCCTTCAAGTCATTGTATTTGGTACTCAGTTCGACAATCTGCCCTTCGTGAGTGCTATAAGGAACCGGTACGCGGCGTTGCGTCTGTCCCTCGTCCGTATTGCGGAACGTGAAGTCGCCCCGTACGTGCAATTTGTTTTCCAGAAAAGAAGCAGTAAAGCCGGTCGTATTCTTCAACACCTTGTTATTGGTATCGATACCGTTCTTGCCATAGATAAAGTCACCGACCGAATAAGCGGCCGAGAAAGTCAGGCTGCCGTCGGGGTTGAAGATAGGCGAGGTCGGATGACCTTCATCGGAAATGTTACGCCAGATGGAGCCGCCTTCGCCGACATTGATCGGGTTATGGTAATCCATATTGGAAAAATCCATATTGTTCTCGATCTTCAGCCAGTCGAACACCTGTACGGAACCTTTCGCACGCAGGTTCATCATCTTATAATTGTCGGTATTATAGCGGAACAAACCGTCGTAGCCATAGAAACGCCCGGATACATAGTAGTTCAGTTTCCCATTGTTACCGGTCACCGACAAATTATGGTCCTGCGCGAAAGTCGTTTTCTTGTACAGGGCGTCGTAATAGTCTTCGTTGCCGTAGTAGACATATTTGCCGGTAGCATCGACCGTCACCTCGTCAGTTATGCCCTGCTCCTTCCGTCTTTTGAAGTCTTCCAGCCAGCCGAGGGAGAATTCCTGCGTCTTGTTGATGTTCTTAGGGTCGGCCGAATAGTTGTTCCACGCATGATAGGCTTCATAGAAATGACTGGCATATTCATATCCGTCGGTCACGAAGTCGGGAACCGTCACCGGCTTCTGCATGGCGAAATTTCCTGAATAGGTAATGGAAGTCTTGTCCTTAGTCGGCTCTTTCGTGGTGATCAGTACGACACCGAAAGTACCGCGCGCGCCATAGATGGCAGCCGAAGCGGCATCTTTCAGGACAGACACGCTGGCGATATCGTTCGGGTTCAACATCGAGGGATCACCTTCCACACCGTCGATCAGGACCAACGCGCTACCACCCTGCCCGATCGAAGTCGTACCGCGGACATTATAACTCGCCGAGCGGGTCGGCTTGCCGTCGGTCAACTGAATGTTCAAGTTGGGGATCGAACCTTGCAGGGCTTGTGTCACGTTGGGAACGGAACGATTGTCAAACACTTCGCTGGTCACCTGTTCGACAGCTCCGGTAAGATTCACTTTCTTCTGCGTGCCGTAACCGACCACGACCACTTCGTCCAGCTTCTGCATATCTTCCACCAAGACCACTTTCAGCTCTTTCTCTCCTTTCAGTGTGATTTCTTTCGGTATATATCCGATAAAAGAGATGGTTAACACAGCGTCAGGGGCTACTTCCAGCGAAAACTTCCCGTCGATATCGGTCACCGTCCCGTTAGTCGTTCCTTTTTCCACTACATTGGCTCCGATAACGGGTTCTCCATATCCATCCACAATCGTACCTGTCAGATGATACGTTCCCTGCCGGGCTACGCTTATGATTCTGCCTGGATTGGCGGAATAGATTACAGGGATTCCCTGTAATGCACCTGCGATACATAGTAAACCCGCAAATCGGGTCACTCTACTCTTAATCTCCATGTTTGTTCTTTTTGCGTTAAAACAAATATATTTTCACCTATTAAAACCGCTGCAAAGGAACAATCGGAGTATTAAATCGCTGTTTACTATCAATTACAATATCGTTACAGAACCAATTCCCTAAACAGTATCTCCAACGTCTGGTCCAAGTCGTCGGAGAAGCCCGGATGCGGACGTGAAGTCTGGATAGATGCACTCCGCACTGCTGTCAGCCAACGAAACCGTTCCGGGACGTCCAGAGCAGCGATAGGACCGCCCTCCTTCGTACCGGAACAGATTTTATCGAAAACATGCAGATTGGCAAACAACGATTCACGATCCAACTCGGAAGAAAACAGATTCAACTTGTTCTCGTCTACCTTATAAAGCGCCTTGATATATTTCGCTCTTTTCGAGAACAGAATAATTCCCACATTAAAGAACTCCTCACGTTCTACTTTGGGGACCAAACGGATAACGGCATATTCATATAAGTGCTTTCCTTGCATCTTGTGCTTCTTTTATAAATGTTTCGGAATGTGCCAGTCTCTCACATAAGAACCGGATATAAATCTCTCTTATTTCTTGCGGCCTACCGGGACTTTCGCTCCAATGCAACCAGTCGTCGGGAATCAGAGCCACGATCTCCCGGATCTTCTCTTCCGTCAGCAGGCGTTTCATCTCGGCATCTGCCTCTTCCAACCCGGAAGCTTCGGGCAACAGCACGTGATCTTTGACCTGCACGAACGGACTTACGGCATGCTTTTGCCAGTTCACCCATGAATAATGGAAATAAAGCGAAGCGCCATGATCGATCAGCCACAGTTCCTTATGCCACATCAGCATATTGGTATTCCGGAATGTACGGTCTACATTGGTCAGAAACGCATCCAGCCACACGATACGGGACGCCAACTCAGCCCCGACCTTCGTCACTACCGGGTCGTAAGTAAGAGCTCCCGACAGAAAATGCAGGCCGAGGTTTAATCCCCGGCTGCCTTGCAGCAGATCCTGGATTTCCTCATCACCTTCGGTTCGCCCGAAAGCTTCGTCCAGATTCAGAAAGACCAGCTCGGGAACCCGGAAACCAAGTGCACGGGCTATCTCACCGCCAATCAGCTCGGCTATCAACGCTTTCGTCCCATGGCCTGCCCCACGGAACTTCACGACATATTTAAACTCGTCATCAGCTTCCGCCAATGCCGGCAACGATCCGCCTTCCCGAAGAGGCATGATATAACGCGTCACATTCTCTGTTCGTAATTCCATCACATTCCAGTTATTTGAAGATAAAGATACATGTTCTTTTTAAACAAACGAAGATTGACGGCACACTATCTGTTTGTTTTTTCGCCATAATCTGCCAACCGCCTTCACCGAAAAAAGTAAACCGAGTACGGGAAGTGTGTTATAAAGCTACAACTGCCATGCTTCTATCGCCAAACTATAATGCCATAGAGCTTTTGACCTAAGTCGAATACCTTTTCGACCTTGGGCAAAAAGGCTTTCGACAATGGGCAAAAAGGTTTTCGACTTAGGTCGATAAGATAGAAGGATATAAGACAAACATTAAATGATTATATATTAAACCATTATACACATTCATAATCTCTTTATTTTTCACTTAAATAGGTTGCTTCGGATAAGAGACAGAAGGGGGAGCATAGTCAACCTATTTCAGGACGAGACACTGGGTGAAAGCAAATTTTTAAGGTGAAGGCAGTCCCGATGTTCACCTTCACCCTTGTACACTTTGATAATCAAAGAGTGAAAGGACAAGGTGAAGCCAAAACATAACAAGATCCGTCATATGAAAAATAAAAAAGGGGAAAAGCTCCCCTCTATAAACAATTAAAGGCTGTCTCACGACAACCCCTAACCAACTTTGTTAACCTTAAATCTAATACTATTATGAAAAAACCACAATGCAAAGATACATGCGTCAAGACCGTTTGTCAAGCCTTTTACAGACAATATATGTTAAGTCCGGAAGAGCTTTGCAATAAAAAGTGTTACAAAGGGCAAAACTTTACACAATGGTATCAAATTCTGCTAAAATTAACATTTCAATTCCTCTTTCTTAAAGAGAAAGACGCTCTTTCAGGAGCTTATAACCGGCATTGCTTGCCCGCAAACAAACTCCATTTTTCAAACGGACCTGATAATTTTCTTTTCCGAATAGCTCCACTCGTAAAATCTGTTCGGTATTGACAATGCAAGAACGGTGAATCCGCACAAACAGAGCAGGTGGAAGATGTGTCTCAAAATATTTCATCGTCTGTTCCTTCACATACTGGCCACCCGGAGTAAAAATCGTCACATAATCGCCTCCGGCTTGCAGATATAACAGTTCCTCGAGATGGATGATATGAATGCGGGAACCGTCTTTTACCGATACGCGATCCAGAAAAGTTTCACCAGCGGGAACCGCTTCTTCTTGTCCCTTATCCGCCTCAGTTCCGGATATCTCCTCAAAATCCGATTCATCCGTCCGGTTCATCCGATACCATTGCAACAGGATGATCCAGCATAATATGCCAAAGACCAGACGGAGGGAAACACTATCCATAAAATCACCGACATTTCCTCGTTCCAAAAGCACCTGTAGCTCGAAAGCCCCTGCCAGACTGATCGCCTGAACCAATACCGCCAATGCGACCTGTATTTGCAGAGCATGAATAGTCCCGTCAACATATCCGTACAGGAAACCGGCGGCAGCCAATAATCCGACAGAGACCAATCCATCCAGGCAGGCTATCCATATCTCCTCTCCTCCATAGCAGAACAGGAGCCATGAATACATCATCCAGGCCACAACCGACAGGGTAATCCCCATCACGCGATTGATGACCGACCCTATAAATGGATGCGTCTGCATAAATCAACTTTTAAACTCAATACCTCCAAAAGAGACTTTTCCTCTCACGATCAAAATGTGTTCCTTGTCTATCTCCACAGACGAATTATAGCGTTTATCGTCACATCCGCCGATAAATGCATCAATCTGCGTCAGCAAATTCCAATCCGACGGCAAATAAATCTCGACCCCTCCAAAAGTACAGTCGATATCTATAAACGTCTGGGGAGCTTCCAGCTTGCTCCTCCGTAAATCCAGGACAGTCCCGCCAAACGCATTCCTAAGTCGCGCCCCTCTGAACACAGGGTCCAAAACAATCTGCTGAACCGATCCAAAAGTATTGTCCGATACGATAAAACCGTCTTCAGAACCATATACCTCTTTTGTATACTCCGGCCTTCTGCCATCCCAATGAGCATTGAAGTGGTGACGTTCCGGTTTAAAGAGTATCATGATTCCCACAAAAATAAACAATACCGGCCAGAACATATCGAGCCATTCGCCCTCTACCCAGCTTATTTCCGGCAATAGGAAATAGGCTCCTATGGCAATCGTAATCACTCCCCCGAAGAAATGCCGTTTAATCAAATTGACAACGCCGACCACAATCAGCAACATCTGCCAGGAAACCAGGATACCGAACAGATCAGAGTCTATTATCCCGAAATTCCGCCCAAGAAACAACAGACCTACTATGATAAACACAGCAGCCGTCGTAACCGTGTTCAGTCTACTGTGGCTGGGATAACCGCCTCTGATAAAATTCCCTTGTTGATTCGTTCTCATACTCGTACATTTTTAATTTGTTGCAAAACTACCGCCACATAACCGCTTACACAATAAAAAAACGGTCAGTAACGACTAAATCCCGGCGAATAACGGAATAATCCCGATAAAAAAGCATTGATAGCCTCCCCAAAGATATTCATTCGATCTTTGCCAATGCCCCAAAATTGCATATATTTGCAATGTTCGGAGGAACTATTCGAGAAAAATTCAAGTATAGCTGAATATGAAATCATCGAAAATCTAAAAACAGACCACAAAAACATACAAAACATCATTACCATGCATAACACAACAAACCAAATGTCAAGAAGACATTTTCTTGCAACCACAGGGGCGATTGCCGGAACGGCCTTGCTCAATCCCTTATCTGATATAAAAGCAAAAACTACCGGTATTTCAGCACCGACAGGTAAAAAACTCCGGATCGCACTTGTCGGGACAGGGGGCCGCGGGACATCCATGTGGGGAAGGGACATTCTGAAAAGTTATCCTGATTACCTTGAGTTCGTAGGCCTTTGCGATAAAAACGAAGGACGTGTTGAAACCGGCAAACGTATCATCGGCACTTCTTGTCCGACATATACCAATTTTGAAAAAATGATGAACGAGACAAAACCGGATGTATTGATTGTCACGACAATGGACAGCACACACCATCAATTCATTATCCGGGGAATGGAGTTGGGAGCCGACATTATCACGGAAAAACCGATGACGACCGATGAAAAGAAAATCCAAGCGATTCTGGATGCTGAAAAGCGGACGGGCAAGACATGCCGGGTCACGTTCAACTACCGTTATTCCCCTCACCGGGCAAAAATATGGGAACTGCTTCGTGCCGGAGAAATCGGTGATATCACTTCCGTCGATTTCCACTGGTATCTGGATACCTCACACGGAGCCGATTATTTCCGCCGCTGGCACAGGCTGAATGTAGCGGTTCGTTATGGGTACACAAAGCCAGCCATCATTTCGACCTCCTGAACTGGTGGATCGACAGCGATCCCGAAAGTGTTTATGCGCTTGGGGCTCTCAACCATTATGGAAAGAATGGAACCATACGGGCAGAAAACTGCCGTACATGCCCGCATACAGACAAATGCAAGTTCTTTTTTGACATCACCAAGAACAAGAACTACATGGAACTGTACGTGGTCAATGAAAAATACGACGGTTACCTGCGCGACGGTTGTGTGTTCAAAAAGGATGTAAACATCTTCGACAAAATGGCGGCAACAATCAAATATAAAAATGGTGTACAAGTAGCCTATTCGTTGACAACCTATTCTCCATACGAAGGTTACCGGATTGCATTCAACGGAACAAAAGGACGTCTGGAAGCCTGGATTCAGGAATCCAAACCGACATCGGATGCCAATTATGACGAAATCGTTTTGTTCAAGAACTTCAATAAACGGCAATATATCCAGATTCCGTTCGGAACATCCGGACATGGCGGCGGGGATGCATTATTAAAAGACCAGATATTCCTGCCCAATATCGACGATCCGTTCCAACAGTGTGCAAATACCCGCGACGGAGCTTTGGCCTGTCTGGTCGGAATCGCGGCCCGCAACAGTATAGCATCCGGACAACCGGTAAAAATTGCAGATTTAACTTCGATCCAACCACAGGAAAAGAAGTTGTATAAACGTATCTTATAAACATTCAAAGAGGATGTCAACCTACCCTGTCCCCGCGTCAAGTGTGGGGACAGGGTAGGTTTAGCCCTTCTTTTTAACCCATTTTAATTATTTTACTCCATGAACAAACTGATTCTACTTATCCTCTTCTCTCTGTCTTATTGCAATTCTGTAATAGGTCAGGATTCACACATACACTTTATAGAGAAGCCCGACTCACAAAAAATAAGCATATACATAGACCAGACTCTTTTTACAGAATTTCTTTACTCTGACACTTTATATAAACAAGTCCTTTATCCTATCTATACTGCATCCGGTACCGAAATTACTCGCGGCTATCCTGCCCGCCCGAAAGCCGATGAACGGACAGACCATCCTCATCAGATGGGACTATGGTTTAGCTTCGGAAGCATCAACGGATTGGATTTCTGGAATAATTCGAATCGCATTCCCCATAATAAAAAAGAACATTACGGCATTATTCGGTTTACCGGCATCAAAAATATAAACGAAAAAGAAAACCAATTTACAGTCGAAGCAAATTGGACAAACCACAATGGATATATCCTACTAAAAGAAAAAACCACCTACGCATTCACCGGTAAGCCACACGAAAGAGGCATTCAGCGAACCACTACACTGACTGCTTTCAACGATTCTATTTTCATTACGGAAAATAAAGAAGGCTTACTCGGTATGCGTTTAGATCGAAACCTTGAAGCCGACATTTCCGGAATCTATCAAAATAAAGAAGGAGATACCGGTAACGATGTTTGGGGAAAACGTTCGGCTTGGGTTGTTTTGAACGGGAAGATAAAAGATGAGAAAATATCGATAGCTATCATAGACCATCCTGAAAATCCCAATTATCCGGGTTGGTCGCATGCACGCGGGTACGGCCTGTTTGCGATTAATAACTTGGGAGGAAGATGTTTCGATAAACAAGCGGAAAAGGTTCAAATCCTGCTAAAAAAAGAGGAGTCCATCACTTTCACCCATCAAATTTTGATAAAGGACGGAGATTATCTTTCCAACCAGGAAATAGAAAAGGTTTCTGCACCGCAGAAACCCCTATAAACAATTAAAGGCTGTCTCACGACAACCCCTAACCAACTTTGTTAACCTT